>ERZ511473.498-NODE-498-length-61235-cov-11.070163_pt1 | contig 61235 bp, 69 predicted proteins | sample MGYA00374947_ERZ511473 | MGnify/ENA primary metagenome ERZ511473 (study PRJEB26303, sample SAMN06343854) | sediment metagenome | isolation source: hot spring sediment | place: Canada: British Columbia | collected 2012-09-26 ... | reverse complement strand
TCGTTCTGAAAAATTATCGTTTAATTCTCATTCCAACAATTTTAAGTACAATTATTTTTATTTTTATATCAGTGTCAAATGATTGGAGATTCTTGGCAGGAAATTACTTTATTTCAATTTTGTTAGCTTTAAAATTTATAACTTATGAAAAAATTAATAAAAGCTCCAATTAGGGGTCTTACATGTGCTAATTGTGTTAAAACTGTTAAAAGCATTATCAATTCCGAAAAAGATATTTATTTTGTTGATGTTGATTTAACAAGCGAACTATTAACAATTGAATTTGGAGAAAATTTTAATTTTAGAAGAATTAAAAAGGAACTTGATAGTATTGGTTATGAGATTATTGCTAAAGACTACGAAATTTATATAGAAAATTTTGATGAAAACTTAGAAAATTATTTAAAAAATGAACATTTAATTTTAAATTATTTTTATGACTTTCAAACAAAAACATTAAAAATTGAGGCATTAATGCAAGCAGATGAAATTATAAAAAATTTAAATAAGCTTGGATATGAAGTACATTTATTAGATGAAGGAAAAAGTCCATTTGATATTGAATATGAAAAGCGAAAAAAGGAATTAAATGATATTAAACGAAGAGCAATTCTTTCTTCAATTTTAGCATTTCCATTAATTTTACATGAATTTTCAATTCCTTTAAATCCAATTATTCAATTATTGCTTGTAATTCCTATTCAATTTTATTTTGGTTTTTACTTTATAAAAAATGCTATAAAGTCATTGAAATTTCTCAATTTTGATATGAATGTTTTAATCTCAGTTGGAACATTATCTGCATTTTTTGGTTCAATTTTGCACTTTATAAATCCAACCATTTTTGAACATGTTTATTTTTCAACAAGTGGTATTATAATTAGTATTATATTGATTGGAAAGTTTTTTGAAACAAGAGCAAAATTTAAAGTTTTTGAAAATTTAAAAAATTTATATATTAAAAAACCAAGGAAAGTAGTAATTTTAGATAATGGGATTGAAAAAGAAATTGAAATCTCAAAATTAAAGGAAGGCAGTGTTTTTATTATAAAAGAAGGAAATATGGTTTTAGCAGATGGAGAAATTATTGAAGGAGAAGGATATTTTGATGAAAGTACATTTAGCGGTGAATTTAAACCAATTAAAAAAACGAAAGGTGATAAAATTTTTGAAGGAACAATTTTAAAGGAAGGTTATGTTAAAGCAAAAGCCCTTAAAGTAGGAAATAAAACAATTTTGAATGAAATTTTAAAGCTTTCAAGATATGCTCAGCGAGAAAAATCTTCTCTTGAAAATTTAGCTAATAAAATTTCCTCTGTTTTTACTCCAATAGTTATATTATTTGCTATATTTGTTTTTATATTTCAACTATTTAATTTTGGAATTGAAAGAGCATTATTAAGTTTTATTTCTGTTCTTGTAATTGCTTGTCCATGTGCGATAGGAATAGCAATTCCACTTGTTATAGCGGTTGCTATAAATAAAAGTTTAAAAAATGGGATTATTATTAAAAATTCATCAGCACTAGAAAGAGCAAATTCAATAAATATTATAATTTTTGATAAGACAGGAACACTTACGACAGGAAAATTAACATTAAAAACAAAAATTCCTTATGAGCATTTAATCTATTTAGCATCAATTGAGAAATATAATGACCATCCAATAGCGAAAGCAATTTTAAATGCTTATAATGGTGATAAATTTTATGATGTAAATGATTTTGAATATATAAAGGGGGAGGGTATTAGAGGTTTCGTTAATGGAAGAAAAGTTATTATTGGAAATAAAAAAATTTTTGAAAGAGAAAATATGAAAATAACTTACGATTTGGCTTACTATATTGAAAACTTTGGTATTTTTGAAATTGAATTTATTGATGAAATTAAAGAAAATGCTAAAAACTTAATAAAAATTTTGAAAAAAAATTATAAAATTATTGTTCTTAGTGGTGATAGCTATGAAAATGTTAAAAATGTTTGTAGAGAATTAGATATAAAAGAATTTTATGCTAATTTAAGTCCATTTGATAAACTAAAAGTTCTTGAAGATGTTAAGTCAAAAGGAAATAGGGTTTTATATATTGGAGATGGGATAAACGATGCTATTGTTCTATCAAAATCGGATTTATCAATTGCAGTTTCAAATGCTCTTGATATTGTAAAAGAAAGTGGAGATATTATTTTAGTTAAAAATGATATTGAAAATATTTATAATGCAATTGAACTTTCAAGAATAGCAAGCAATAAAATGAGATGGAATTTATTTTGGACATTTATTTATAACATTATTTTAATACCATTTGCAGGATTTTATTCACATTTCAATCCGATATGGTCTGCTATTGCTATGGCTTTATCTGATATCTTTGTGGTTTCAAATGCTATTTACAATTGGACTTCTTCTAAAAAGTTCGTATGAATATCACCTTTTTTAAATTTTTCATTATCTATTATTTTTAAATGTAATGGAATAATTGTTTTAATTCCTTCACCTCTTATAACAAATTCTTCTAATGCCCTTTTTAGTCTTTTTATTGCTTTTTCTCTATTTTCATCCCATACAATAAGTTTAGCAATTAAAGAATCATAATAAGGTGGAATTACATAACCTGAATATATGTGACTATCAATTCTTATTCCAGGACCTCCTGGTTTATGAACAAAGTCAATTTTTCCAGCAGTTGGTGTGAAATTCCTTTCAGGGTCTTCTGCAGTTATTCTTGCTTCAATAGCATGACCATTGAATTTTATATCTTCTTGTTTAAATTTTAGTTTTTCTCCTGCTGCTATTAATATCATTTCTTTCACAATATCAATGTTTGTAATCATTTCAGTCACTGGATGCTCAACTTGTATTCTTGTATTCATTTCAATAAAATATATATTTCCATTTTTGTCCATCAAAAATTCCATTGTTCCAGCTGAATAATAACCAATCTCTTTTGCTCCTTTTACCGCAGTTTCCCCAAGCCATTTTCTTTTTTTATCATCAAGTGCTGGACTTAATGCTTCTTCAATGATTTTTTGATGTCTTCTCTGAATTGAACATTCCCTTTCTCCAAGATAAATAATGTTTCCATAGGTGTCTCCAAGTAATTGAATTTCAATATGTCTAGGCTTTTCCAAATACTTTTCTATATAGACTCTTCCATCACCAAAAGCGTTTAGTGCTTCATTACTTGCAGATAAAAATGCATTTATAAATTCCTTTTCATCATTAACAAGTCTCATGCCTCTTCCACCACCACCTGCCGCTGCCTTAATAATAACAGGAAAACCTATTTCCTTTGCTATTTTTAAACCTTCATTTGGATCTTCGATTGGATCCTCACTTCCAGGAACAACAGGAACCCCAGCTTTTTTCATAATTTTTTTTGCTTGAATTTTATCACCCATAGCTCTTATTGCTTCAGGAGGGGGTCCTATAAATATAATATTATGGTCTCTGCACATCTCAGCAAATTCTGGATTTTCTGCCAAAAAACCGTATCCAGGATGAATAGCATCTGCTCCTGATATTTCACAAGCAGCAATAATACTTCTCATATTTAAATAGCTGTCTTTTGGAGATGGAGGTCCTATCCTAATCGCATAATCAGCAAGCATGACATGAAGTGAGTTTTCATCAGCTGACGAATAGATGGCTACACTTTCTATTCCAAGTTCTTTGAGTGCATACATAATTCTAACTGCTATTTCACCCCTATTAGCAACTAAAACTCTCTTAATCATATACTATTCCCTCCTTTTTAAGTTCATTTATTAAATTTTCAATATCTTCTCTTGCTTTGTTTTCATTCACATTATAAATTTCAATATATTTTTTTATCATATCTTCAATTTTTTCATTTTTTAAAATCCATTCAAATATCAAAGAAGCACTTAAATTTAGACTGATTAATTTATCATCTAATGGATCGTATATTACATACTTATCGTCAATAATTTCAATTACTAAATTTTCTTTTACTTTCATCTTGGTGTTATGATGCCAAGTAAAATTAAAAGTGATATTGTATTAGTCAAAAGATTTAAAAATGGGAGTAAATCTTGCCATCTAAATTCTTCTTTTAAATAAACTTTAATAACATCATTAGGCATTAATGGAAAATCATAATTTTCCTTTTTAATTAAAAATTCTTCACTATTCCTAATTAAAATAACTCTTTTTATTTTTTCATCTTGAAATTTGCCACTTGAAAATAAAACAAATCTAATATCCATTCCTTTTTGATAATCAATTACTGCAGATAATTCCTTGTTTGTCATAATATAAACTTTGGGAGAAATTTTATTTAATATAATAATAGATATTTTAGCAAGTGGATAAATATCCTTAATTTTTTGAAATATACTATCTTGTGCAGAAATCAGATCAACATTAGCAAGTTTAAAATATCCAAAAGGCTGAATTAATGCATAACCATCATTATCTATTATTGTTTTTACTTGATAATTATAACCAATAAAATCTATTTGTAAAACATCACCTACTCTCAATGTATCTAATTGAACGATTAAAAATATCAAGTTTTAAAAGTTTAAAGGCTAAAATTAACCCACCTATAACCATAATAATTGGTCCAATCCAAACAACTTGAATAAATGGTTCAAAAAACAAAACTAAATATAATCTATTATTTTCTTCATCAACCTCACCAATTGCAATATATATATCACCTTTAATTGTAGTTATAATATCTACTTCTGGTGTTTTCATGTTCCACTTATGATAAAATCTAAGTTCTGGTTCGCTTTCTATAACTTTACCATTATGTTCAATTTTTAATTTAACTTTATTATAAGAATAGTCATTTTCAAATCCATTTTTAACATCTTCAAATGTGATTTTATAATTTAAGAATTGAAAACTTTCATTCTTTTTTAGAATAATTTCCTTTCTCTGTTTAAACAAACCATTAGCTATTATACCTATGGATAATATAGCAATACCAATATGAACAATCATACCTGGTCTTAGTGTTTTTAATTCAAAAAATATAAAATTGGATATAATCAAAAGAATTGAGAAAAAAGCAATAAAAACAATAAAATCAAAAGTTTTAAAAACTAATAGTAAAATTAAGGTAATTATGAATGATAGAGCAAGGGGAATAACGAATTTTTTTAAGTAATTCCTAGGGATTTTATTATATGGAATATATGGAGCAAATGACATTAAAAATAACATTATTGTAAATGGAATATATGTTGATTTCTCAAAAAATGTTGAGCCAACAACAATTTGTTCCTTTAAAATAGCGTTTGAAATAAATGGAAATAATGTTCCAAAAGCAACAATAAAAGCAATAATAACAAGTATCCAATTATTTAATAAATAAAAGCCTTCTCTTGAAAGTAAGTTATCTATTACCTTTTCAGATTTCAAATAATTGTAGTTTTTTAGAAATAAAACAAATGAAAAAACTAATATAATAAGTATAAATCCAAAAAAAATTCCTCCAAGCTCACTTTGAGCGAAACTATGAACTGATATTAGTGCCCCACTTCTTGTAATATATGTACCCATTAGAACAAATATGAATGTTAGAATTGTAAGAAAAACATTCCAAACTTTAAACATTCCAAAATTTTCTGATAAAATTATTGAATGAATAAGAGCGGTTAGTGTTAGCCAAGGAATAAAAGAAGCATTTTCAACTGGATCCCAAGCCCAGTAACCACCCCATCCAAGTTCTAAATAAGCCCATCTCCCTCCAAAGTATATTCCAAGTGTTAAAAATATCCATGGTAAAATTATCCATTTTTTCAATTCTTTAAATATCTCTTTATTAAAGTTTTTTGAAATTAAAGCACCAATTATTATGGAAAATGGAATAGCAATTCCCGTATAACCAAGATATAAACTTAAAGGATGAACATGCATCCACCAAGTAAAAAGTAGAGGATTTAAACCCCTTCCATCATTAAAAATTTGAGGACTTTCCCTGAATGGATTTGAAAATAGAAAAGAAACACTTATAAAAAACAAATAGACTGTAACCATTGAAAAAATTGAAAAATTATAAATTTCTTTATATTTTTTAAAATTTGAGTTTAAAAATAACATAACATAAACGCTATAAATCAAATTCCAAAATAACATAGAACCATCCATTCCAGCCCAAAATCCAGCAATTCTATAAATAATTGGTGTTGAATTTGTCACTTGAAGGGCAACATAATATATTGAATAATCTCCAATAATAAGTGCAAAAATAAGATATATTGATGCTAAAACAATAAAAATAAATGATAAAATTAAAGCTCTTTTTGAAGATATTAAAAATTTTTCTTTTTTAAAAAAATTCCCAATAACTGAAGAAATAAAGCTATATATAATAAATATAAATGCTAATGCTAATGTTAATGTTCCAATTTTTGAAATCAAGTGAAAATTTTAAAGCTCTTTATATAAATTTTCAAAAACATTTATATCCTTATATTTTTCTACATTTTTTGGAATTAATAATCTATCATTTTCCCAATCATAATAAAGTTTTAGGAAAACTTCTCTAATTTCACTGCTATTATCAATATCTGCTAAGTAGATATTTCCAATTTCTAAAAATTCTTCGTACATTACATTATCTTTTGGAATAATTGCAAAAATTGGTTTTTTGAAAACTAATAACTCCTTACTTTTATTTTTACTAATTAATTCATGGCCTTTTATTCTATCAAGACAGATCAAAAAAACATCAATTTCAATATCCTTTATCCTTTCAAAGGGAATTTTTCCTTTATACTCAACAAATGGGAACTTAACAATTTCATTAATTGTCTCATCAGTAGCAAAACCATATAGATATATTTTAAATTTCAATTTTTCATATAAATTGTTTATAGCTTTTAGGACCTTTTCTAAACCTTGAATTTTATAAATTGTTCCAAAATGCCCAATTCTTAAAAATTGAGCCTTTTTTACATTTTGTTCTATTTTAATAGAACTATCCCAAACATGAGGAAGAACATATATATTTGTCGTTTTATATTTTTTTTCAAGATATTCTTTTGCTTTTTTATTTAAAACAATAACTTTTTTTGCTTTTTTCAAAATATAATGTTCAAATGTTTCAGATAAAAACTTTTGAATAGGGGAATTTATTAAACCTAAATCATTATATGTCCAAATATCCCTAAAATCAACTATCAACTTATCCTTAGAAACAAATAAAGAAAATAAAAGAGTACTAAAAGGAGGTGATGTTATTATTACATAATCTGGATTATATGACTTAATTAAATTTTTAAACCTTTTGAAACCCTTCAAAAAAAATGTTATTCTCCTGTCAGGCCAACCAATAAGCGCTAGAAATTTAAAATTATCTTTCAATCTCTTATCTATTGGTTCATTTTCTATCCATATAATATCAAATTCGTTTCCTAAATTCGTTTCAATTTTTTCCTCACCTTTATTTGAAAAAATTAAAACATCATTTCCCTTATTTTTTAAAAATTTTGCAATTTTATATATTCTTAAATATCCAACAGGTGGTCCATAAGGTGGAAAATAATATGAAACTATAAGAAACTTCTTCATTATTTAAAATTTTATAGTTTATCCTTTAAACTTTCAAAAATTATGAAAAATTTAAAAATTATCATCATGAATTTGAGTTATTGTACTAGTTTTCTAAATCCTGGCTATTATACTGATAAAGGTGGAATATATGATGCAATGGGTTTTTTATTTAATTGTGATAGGACAGATAGCAATTATAATGACCCATATTCATTTTTTGTCTTTTATGGTTATTCAAAAATAATAGCAAAGAAAAATTCAAACACAACTATAAAAGCCTATATAACTGATAATTAAATGAAAGTTCCATTTTTTGATCTAAAAAGACAAGCAATAGTTATAAAAAATGAGATATTAAAAGAGATAGAAAAAGTTATTGATGAATGTGCTTTTTCACTTGGTTTTGCTGTTGAAGAGTTTGAAAAAAACTTTTCAAAATATTTAAACATAAAATATGTTATAGCTTTAAATAATGGAACATCTGCATTACATTTGGCATTAAAAAGTTTAAATATAGGTGAAAATGATGAAGTTATTATTCCATCTTGGACATTTATAGCAACTGCTTGGGCAGTTTCTTATGTTGGCGCAAAAATTGTCTTTTCAGATGTTGATGAAGAAACATGGCAAATAGACCCACAAGATGTAAAAAGAAAAATTACAAAAAGAACAAAAGCAATAATTGGTGTTCATATTTATGGACAACCATTCAATATAAATGAAATTTTAAATTTAGCTAAAGAGTACAACTTATACTTGATAGAAGATACCGCCCAAGCCCATGGTGCTGAGTACTATAATAAAAAAGTTGGAACATTTGGTATTGTAAATACATTTAGTTTTTACCCTTCAAAAAATCTTGGAAGCTACGGAGAGGCAGGAGCGGTTACTACAAATAACGAAGAAATAGCAGATAGAATAAAAATTTTAAGAAATCAAGGTCAAAAAACGAAATATGAACATGTTGAGATAGGATATAATATGCGAATGGAAGGTTTTCAGGGTGCAGTTTTAAATGTAAAGTTAAAATATCTTGATAAGTGGAATGAAAGAAGAAGAGAAATAGCAAATAGATATTTAAAAGAAATAATTAATCCAAAAATTAAATTCCAAAAAGTTGTTGAGGGAGGTAAAGGTGTTTATCATTTATTCGTAATAAAGGTTAAAGATAGGGAGAAATTTATAAATCATCTTGAAAAATTTGGTATTGGTTATTCATTTCATTATCCAAAACCTGTCCATTTACAAAAGGCTTATGAATTTTTAAATTATAAAGAAGGTTCTTTACCTGTTAGTGAAGAGCTCTCAAGGACAACAATTTCCATTCCCTTATTTCCTGAAATGACAGATGAAGAAGTTGATTATGTTATAAAAGTTATTAATGATTATTAATAATGAAAGTTGCTATTATTGGAAATAATTTTGTTGGTAAGACAACATTATTTAAAATTCTAACAAATTCAACAAGTAGTGAAGGAAACTTAATTTTATATGACAAACGGCTTGAAGAAATATCTAATATAATAAAACCTAAAAAAATAACTCATGCTTATATTGAGATTTATGATAATCCTAAGGATTTAAACTTGTTTGACCTTTTAATTTTAGTCATTAGAAATAAGAAAGATTTGGATGATTTAAAATTTAAATTAATTTTATCAGATTTAAAAATTGTAGAAAAACGAATTGAAGATGTAAGGAAGAAAGGAAATAATAAAGAGGCGGAATTATTTGAAAAGTTAAAAAATCATCTTGAAAATGAACAATTTCTTTGTTCTATTAAATTAGAACAAAATGAAGTGTTTATGTTAAGAGGAATTAGTTTTATTACAACAAAACCATTTATTATTGTTTATAATGTCTTTGAGGGAGAAGAAATTGAAAAGCTAAATGAAGAGGATTATATTATTTCAAATCTAAAACTGCAAGAAGAAACAAAACATTTAAGTTTTGAAGAACAATTAGAATTTTTAAAATTATATGGATTTGAACCTATAAATGAAATTTTAATAAATAAAATAAGACAAAAATTAGATATTATTTTATTTTTTACAGCAGGTGAAAAGGAAGTAAGATCATGGATTTTAAAGAATGGTAAAACTGTTAAGGAAGCAGCAGGAAAAATCCATTCTGACTTAGAGAAAGGATTTGTAAGAGCAGAGGTTATTCATTTTGAAGATTTTATGAAAATGAAAGATATGAAGTTAGCGAAAGAAAAGGGTCTTTTAAGAATTGAAGGAAAAGATTATATTGTAAAAGATGGTGATATTATTTATATTAGAGCGAGTATTTAATTTCCCTTTAAAATTTAAAACTAATGTTAAGAATTCTAAAAATGCTTTATGATTGTAAAATAAAATATATTTTAGTTGGGGGTCTTGCTATAAATCTTTATGGTATCCCAAGAACAACAATTGATGTTGATATTATGATAGAATTAAATAATGATAATATATTAAGTTTAATAAATTGCTTTAAAGCTAACGGTTTTAGATTTAGGCAACCAATTGATGAAAAGAAACTAATAGATAAAGAGTATAGAAAACAATTAAAAGAGGAAAAAAATGTTATTGTTTTAACACTTGAAAATCCTAATAATCAACTGGAGGTTTTAGATTTCTTTATAGATAATCCAATAGATTTTAATAAGGCTTATTCTAGAAAAAAAATTTTAAAACATGAAGAAGAACTATAACTTAAAAGTGAAAATAACATTAGATAAAATAAAAGAATATAAGAAATTAACACCTAAGGAAAAATTATTATTTTTAGAGGAACTTAATAAGTTAAAGTTGAAAATAAAGAAAACATGATTTATTTTTTAATTTTGCTTTCAAAGTTTGTTCAAGCAATCGGATTGGGAATAGGATTTTTAGCTATAATTGCTTTGTTTAAAGGTTATATGAAATGGGAATTTATTTTAATTTTTATGGCAGTTATTATATTTTCAATAGGTAGGGTAGTGGAAAATAAATTAAGAAATTATTTATAATCAACAAATTACAATTTTTATAATATAAACTATTGATTAACAAAAATTTAAATAAAGAATTCTTTAATTTATTATAGTTTTTATATTTTAAATTATTGATAATAAATAACTTATTATTTTAAAATTGTAATTCGTTGATAATTAATAATTTATTTTAATTAGGTGGTTAAAAAACTTTCTCTTGAAATATCCTTTAAAATTTAAAACTTTGAAGAAATATATTTTATTAATAATTTTAAATGCTTGCGTATATTCGTTAAGTGGATTTTTTCCTTCTGAATATAGAAATGTTGCTTTATTTAGTATTGAAAATAAAACAAATTACTTACAACTATCAAATCTTTCAAAAATAGCTTTTGAAGAATACGTTTTAAATGAACCAAGATTAAATTTAAAAGATACTAAAAGTGCTAATGTTCTTATTAGAATTTATATAAACAACTATTCAAGAGAACCTGAAAAATACAATCAAAATGGAGAAATTATTTCATATAAATATGGTGTTTATATTGATATTGAATTTTTAAAAAAGGATACAACAAAAATTTTAGATAAGAGAAGTTATAACGGATTTTATGTTCAACCTTCTTTAAATAATCCTGACGATGGCTATAAGTTTGCTATAAGGGATGCAATATCAAGAGCATTTTCTGATTATTTTAGTTCTATAACATTAAATTAAAAGTTATGTTTGTACGAATAAAGAAATTAAATGAATTTGGTGAAAGTATAGGTTATAGTGCAAAAGGTAAATTTAAATTAAAACATGTTCTACCTGGTGAAGTTGTAAATTTAGAGGACCTAACAATTAAGAAACCTTCAAAATATAGAATATTACCAAATTGTAAGTTTTATTATCATTGTGATGGATGCTCAATTCAGATTGCAAACTATGAATACCAGATTCAATTAAAAACAAAATTTTTAAATTCTGTTTTAAATAAATTGAATCTAAATCCAATTTTTGAAACATTTGAAAAATCAAAATCTTTTAACTATTTAAATACCTACGATAAAAGCTACTATAATTTAAAAGTTGATAATTGCCCATTAGTTTATCAAGAAATAAACGAGATATTATCAATTTTACCAAATAGCTTAATGATTAAAGGTTCTCAAAAACTTAATAATTTCTTGGTGTATATTGAGCATCAAAAAGGTTTAAGTATTAATTATCTTAAAGAAATTTACAATTTAAACGAAAATATATCAGGAATAATTTTGAAAGAGGGAAAAGATAATAGAGTACTATATGGAAATAATTATTACAAGGAGCGCGTCTTATCTAAAACAATAAAAATTAATTTATTTTCTGATTTTGAAAAAAATGTTGAAATTTTTGAAAAAAAAATCAATTTTTTAAGAAACTTAATAAGTTCTAATGGATTTAAAAAAATTATTATGTACAAATCAGAATTCTATCCATTATTTTTATTTGACATAGTTAAGTATTGCCTTTGTTCTGAAAGAAATGGATATAATAGAAGCGATTTGGAAGAATTATTTAAAATTTACGATGTTTTCAACTATGAAATTTTATCAGTTAAATTGAAAACACTTATTGAAATAAATGAAGAATTTGATTTACTTGTGTTAAATAAACCTTTTATAAAAAATGTTCAACTTTTACAACTAAACAAAATAAAAAATGTTATTATTATTCTTGAAAATATAAGAAAGTTAAATAAAATTTTAAAAATTATGAAAAATTTTGATTATGAACTTGTTCTATTAAAACCGTTTGATAGCTATCCACAAATTTTTAACTTTGATTTAGTTTTATTTTTTAAGAGAAAATAATTATCTTGGTATTCTATCAAGATACTGATTTACTTGATCTAACATATCTGTTCTGCCAACTCCGAAAAATTGATTTCTTGCCATTTCAAGGTATTCCCTTGCTTTATCCATATTACCTAAATCTTCATAAGCAAGTCCAAGATACATATAAATAACAGCTTTATCGTATTCACTTAATCTATTACTTTGTTTTTTTAATGCATCTATTAAAAAGCTAATTACATTTTCAGGACTTTTTTGGTTTAAGAGCGCTAATGCCAAGCCTCCATAAGCATCACCTATTCTCTCATGATCAGGATAAAGTCTAATAAGTCTTTTGAAAGTCTCACTTGCATCTGACCATTTTTGTAATTTCAAAAATAATTGTCCTGCTATAAATATGCTTTCCTTAGCCTTGGGATGTTCTGGAAATTCAAGTGCTAATTTATAAAAATAATAGCTTGCTTTTTCTTCATTTTTATCATTTAAGTACTTTCCACCCCAATAATAATAAACATCAGCAAGTGAATAACTTGTTGGAAAATATCTTTTAAATGTTTCTATATAACTTTCATCATCTGTCGAAAGTTTTGTTAAAATTTGTTCAGCTCTTAATTTAGCTGTTGAATAATAGGAACTTTTTGGAAATTCATCAATAAGTTGTAAGTATGAGTAAAGTGATTTCTGGTAATCTTCTAATGCTAAATATAATTCTCCAAGTAAATATAAGGCGGTTTCTTTTTCCTGTATTTTCCCAAAATTTGCTCTTATCCATTCAAGATTGGATATAGCATTTTTTAAATCTCCTCTAAATCTATATAAATCTGCTAATTTAAGCGCTATAAAAGGTGCCCTTTCATCCTTTGGAAAATCCTGAATAAATCTTGAAAAATCCTTCTCAGCAATAATATCATCCTTTTTATTATAAAATGCTATCATTCCCCTATAATATAATAATTCTGCTCTTGATTGTTTTTGAAATATATTTTCACTTAAAGAAATAATTGAATTATAAGCTTCTATTTTATCTCCAAGATTAAATTTTGCAACTGCTATCCCTATTTTCAAAATTGATTTAAGAAATTCATCACTTACAATAGAATAAGCTCTATTTAATAAACTTAAAGCTTCATTATATCTTTTCAAGTGTAAATTATTCCATCCTCCTATATAGAGTGATAGAACTCTTAAATTAATATCTGATGAATTATCATATAACTTTGAAGAATAGAAATCAACTTTTTCAAACTGATTTGCATAGTAAAATGCTTCAGCACAAGCAAGATAAATTATACTATCAACATCTGAAAAGTTTTCAATTACATAATTGGCAATACTAAACGCTTCTGAAAATTCTCCTTTATTTAATGCTGAATAAATATAAATTTTATAAGCTATTTTTTCAAATGTTAAAGTTAAGTTGCTGTTTATAACTGAAAATGATTTATTATAAGACGCAGAATAATCACCACCTTCAAAAATTAAAGCACTCAAAATAATATCTCTTATACCTTTTGGTTCATCTTTTAATGACTTTAATTTTTCCTTTGCTAAGGAACTATCCCTTGGATATACATAATTTGATAATTCATTTATAATGTTTATGGCATCATTTTTATTTATTTGGGAAAAAACAAATTTAAGCTCATTTAAAGGGCTATATTTATATGGAATATAAGGCTTATAATAGGCTATAACTTCATATTCTGCTGCTTCTTTTATCTGCTCTTCAAATCCTTTTTCTTGTGTTATTATAAAAAAAATCATAACATTTAAAATTTTAAAGCACTTTAACCTTTAAAATTTTGCTTATGAAGAAATTGAAAGTTTTAGCAATTGGTGATGTTTATGGTAAGCCTGGAAGAGACATTTTGGAAAAGTTCATTATTGATTTGCGTAAAAAATATAATCCATCAATAATTATTGTAAATGGTGAAAATTCTGCCCATGGAAGAGGAATTACACCCAAAATATATGAAGAATTTATCTCACTTGGTATTGATGTAATAACACTTGGTAATCATGCTTTTGATGAAGAAAAGGTATTAGAAATTGTTGAAAAACCCGAATTGTTAATTCCTTATAACTATCCTGAAGGAACACCAGGAAGGAAAATTTTTGAATTTGAATTTGAAGGTAGAAAAATTAAAATTTTAACATTACTTGGAAGATTATTTATGGATGAAAGAGTTGATGACCCATTTAGGAAAGCAATAGAACTATACAATCAAGACCCTGAAAGTATATATATTTTAGAATTTCACGCAGAAGCAACAAGTGAAAAAATGGCATTAGGCTTATTTTTAGATGGAAAGTATTCGCTTGTTTTTGGAACACATACACATGTTCAAACAGCAGATGAAAGAATTTTTCCAAAGGGGACAGCATATATTACAGATATTGGAATGACAGGAGGGCACTTTTCAGTGATAGGTGCAGACTATAATGTTATAATAGAAAAATTTCTTTATCCTCATATAAAAAGAAAGGCAGAACCATCATTTTTGGATTTGAGAATTCAAGGAATATATTGCGAGGTTGATATTTCCAATAAAAGAGCGGTTTATATTGAAAGATTTTCTATAAAGAATTTTTAATATAATTTTCCAATTTTTTATAATCTTCAAAAATTTGATTTGAAACATTATAAGTATGGATATAATTTTTAACCATTCTTAAAAGTCTATCTCGCAGTGTGTCTGAACTTTGACCATTTTTTGAAAACGAAAAGAAAAAACATCAAATACTTTTAGATCCTTTTCAGAAAAATTTTTCTTATTTCATCATCTCCTTTATAAAATCATTTTTTCATTTGAATTTCAAGGGCTATATAAAAATATCTGAATATCCTTTAATCTCATATTTAAACCTTTAAATTTAATTTCTCTGATACTTTATCAAGAACCGCATTTATAAATTTTATGGATTGTTCTGAAATAAAATAATTTCCTATATTTAATGCTTCTTTTATAATTACCTTATAAGGGGTATCAAAACTCATCATTTCACAAACCGATGTTTTTAAAATAGATTTTTCAAGAAGAAAAATTCTTTCATAATCCCATTTACCGGTAATAACCTCTTTTAAAATTTCTTCAATTTTTTCCTTATTTAATTTGTAAGCGGATAATAACTCTCTGGAAAAATTTATAATTTTTTCCCAATTTTCTAAATCTGATAAAAACATTCTTTTTATATCATCTTTTTTAATTTCATTTAAAATTTCTTTAAAGTATTCTTTCCTCATATTAGCAATATCTTCAAAAACTTGATCTAAATTATAATTTAGTAATTCACTATTATAAATTGTTTCAATAACCATAACCCTTGCTAATCTTCTACCATGAAATGGATAAATCATAATACTTCAACACTTGTATGTTTTGAAATCTCTTTTAAAATCATCTCAATATTTTCTTTACTAAAAAGAAAAACAGGAATTGGTATTTTCACTTTACTTAAAAGAATTAAATATATAATTTTTTCCTCACCATCATATTGAACATTTCTAATCTGTCTCCAAAGAAATTTTCCTTTTGAAACTTCAAGCTCATAATAATCTACATAAGCACTTGGTATCTTAAAAAACAAGCCTTCTTCATCAATTTTAATTTCAAAATCAGCAAATCTTTTATATGTTTGATAAATGTAATACAGAATGAATAAGAAAGAGAATGCTATAATTGTCAATGAAATAACGAGAAAATCAATTTTCTTATTAATTACCAGATGTAAAATTACAAAAATAAATGTCAAAATAACTAAAACAACCATAAAGATGAAATAAGGTAATTTACTTTTTAATCTCATTAGTTTTAAAATTTTAAAGTATTTAAAGAAATTAATGGCACAAAACTAACTGCCTCACCTTTAATTATTTTATAAAGATGTTGAAAGTTTTTTTTGCCAATAGGAATAACAATAATACCTCCAACTTTCAATTGCTCTAATAGATTGATTGGAACATTTTCCACATAAGCAGAAAGAATAATTTTATCATAGGGGGAAAATTCTACTAAACCATAATTTCCATCTCTAACAAATAACTTATAGTTTTTATAATTAAGTAATTTTAATTTTTCGTCTGCCCTCATTATAAACTCTTCAAATATATCAATAGAATAAACAAAATAAGACAATTCACATAATAATGCAGTTAAATACCCACTTCCTGTTCCTATTTCAAGAACCTTGTCATCTTTTTTGATTTCAAGTAATTCTAACATTTCTGCAATTAGACTTGGTTGGGATGATGTTTGACCAAGATCATAATAAACCGCTCTATCTTCAAAAGGTTCGTTTTCAACAAATAAATTTCTTGGAATTTTATTAAATGCCTCAATAATTTTTTCATTTTTGATTTTCCTTTTAATGTTTTCAAGAATTTTATAATTATTATTTTTCCATTCTTCAAATATACTATCTAAATTCATAATTAAAATTTTAAAGTATAAAATTTTAAGTATGTTTTTATTACTTTTGGCTTCTATTATTTGGGGAACGTCTTTTCCTTTAATTGCACTTTCTCTAAATTACTTTTCACCTTTGGTTTTAATGTTTTTTAGATTCTTTTTTGCTTTCTTAATTTTATTTCTATTATTTCCAAATAAATTTTCTTTAAAGAAAATTTTTAATAAGAATTTAATTTTTTTATCATTATTAAATTCATTAGGATATTTGCTTCAATTTTATGCTCAAACACTTACAACATCTTCAAAAACCTCAATTTTTATAAATACAAGTCCAGTTTGGATAGTTTTAATTTTGTTTTTGTTTTATAAAGAAAAATTAAAATTTAATCAACTATTTTCAGTTTTTATTTCAATAATTGGAGTTTTCTTGATAGCAACAAATTTAAATCTCAATTTAATAGTTAGTTTAAATTTGGGTGATATTCTAAATTTAATTTGTGCTATAATCTGGTCATTATTCGTTATTGAAACAACAAAACATATAAAAAATTATGATCTGATCTTCTTTAATCAATCTTTACATTTAATAGCTAGTATTTTAAGTTTAATTTTTGTTCCATTGGAAAGGATTAAATTTAACTTTGACAAAATGTATTTAATTTTTTATTTGTCAATTTTCCCAACCATTATTTCATACTTTCTATATACGAAGGCAAGTGAAAATAAAAAACCAATTGTTATTTCAATAACTTTTTTAATACAAATTCTAATCTCAGTTATTTTATCAACTATTTTATTAAATGAAAAGCTTGAATTTTTGCAATTATTAGGAATGGTTTTTATATTTTTAGCTATTATTCTGGTTAATTTTTAGAATAGCATTTAAGAATGTTTCTTTATGTTCTTTAAGCAATTCTATATCTACATCTGATGGTGCATCTTCAAATAATGCTTGACCTGATGTTGTTTTTGGAAATGCTATAACATCTCTTATACTTTCATTATCAGTAAGTAGTGCTACTATTCTATCAAAACCTAGTGCTATTCCACCATGAGGTGGCGCTCCATATTCAAGGATATTTAAGAAGAAACCAAATTTTTTATTTATCTCTTCATCACTTAAACCTATAATTTTCATAAGTCTTTCTTGAAATTTTCTGTTATGAATTCTAATTGAACCTGAACCTATTTCATTTCCATTAATTACCAAATCGTACTGCTTACCTCTTATTTGCTCTATTATATTAGAATAATCTTCTCCGTTTTTCAATTTTTGTTCAAGTTCTTCTAATTTATCTAAATCTTCTTTGTAAATGGAAGTGAATATGTGATGAGATGGCTCAATTCTTTTTTCTTCTTCATTATATTCAAATAGTGGAAAATCTAAAATCCACAAAATAGACCATTTTTTGTTAAATAATCTATATTTCTTTATAATTTCATTTCTTAAAATTCCAAGTTTTTTATAAACACTTAAACCATAACCACCAACAACAATATATGTTCCATCGGGTAAATTTTCATAATTTTTAATGTACTTTGAAATTTGACCTGATAATTGATTGTTAAATTTCTTAAAAAATACAAAATTTTCAATTATTGATTTTAATTCCTCAATTTCTTTTCTTGACAAATCTAAGGGTATTGGTAAGGAAATAATTTTTCCATTATTTTTTTTAATTTCATCAAATATATTAAATCCTTCAATATTTTCAGTTAAATCAAAAATTTTAATATCACTTCTTAAATCAGGTTTATCAGAACCATAATTTAAAATTGCATATTTATAACTCATTCTTAAAAAGGGCTTTTCAATTTCATAATCTAAAATTTCTTTAAAAATTTTTATTATTAAATTTTCTACTAAATTTAAAACATCTTCAATATCTACAAAACTCATTTCAATATCAATTTGAGTAAATTCCGGTTGTCTATCCGCTCTTAAATCTTCATCTCTAAAACATCTAACAATTTGAAAATATTTATCAAATCCACAAATCATAAGTGTTTGTTTATATAATTGGGGAGATTGAGGAAGGGCATAAAACTTGGTAGGATTTAATCTTGATGGAACAATAAAATCTCTTGCTCCTTCTGGTGTTGATTTTGTTAAAAATGGTGTTTCAATTTCTATAAATCCATTTTCAGATAAAAAATTCCTTACAATTAAAGCGGTTTTATGTCTAATTATTAAATTTTTTTGCATTTTTGGTCTTCTTAAATCTATAAATCTATATTTTAATCTTGTTTCTTCACTAACATTTACTTCATCTTCAGGAAGAAAGGGTAAAGGCTTAGATGTATTTAAAATTTCTATTTCCTTAGCTAATATCTCAATTTCTCCTGTTGGATGATTAGGATTTATATCTTTTTGAGGTCTTCTTCTTACAATTCCTTTAACTTTTATAACATATTCAAGACCAATATCTAAATTTTTAATTATATTTCTATCTTCAATTACAACTTGAACCCTTCCATATCTATCTCTCAAGTCTATAAAATTTATATTTCCAATTTCTCTAACTCTTCTTACCCAACCACAAACAATAACTTCCATTCCAATATGCTCACGTTTTAATTCTCCACATGTGTGGGTTCTTAACATAGATGAAAATTTTAAGGTTCTTTATATTTATCCTTTAAAATTTTCAAAATTTAAATGCATTTGGATATTAAAACAAAGGTTGGTAAGGTTGTTATAAGAGGCCTTAAAGATAAACCTGGGGTTGCAGCAGATATTTTTAATGAACTTTCAAAAAAAAGAATAGATATTATCTGTATTAGTTTTGATACTGCTATAAAAGGAAAGGCAGATTTGGCATTTGTAGTATATGAAAGTCAATTAGAAGAAACAAAAACAAATTTATATGCAATTTTATATGATGAAGATAATGTAGAAATTTTCGTAGATGAAAATGTTGCATTATTAATTTTTTCAGGAATTGAAGGGAATACTCAATTAATAGCAGATGCATTTAATTTAATAGCAAGTTCAGGAGCAAATATAGAAATGATAAGTTCTTCAAGAGAAGAAGTTTATGTTTTAATTAAAAGTAGATTAATTGATAGTGTTATAGATATGTTTAAAGCAATATATCCAAAATCCATAGTATATTTAGATGGACAAGAAATATGATAAAAATTTTAAAAGCTAAACTTCAAAACTTAACAATAATGGATAAAAGTTTATATTACGAGGGTAGTATTGGAATTGATAAGAAATTTCTAGAACTTTCAGGAATTCTTCCTTATGAGGAAGTTTTAGTTGTAAATTTAAATAATGGACAAAGATTTGAAACTTATGTTATTGAGGAGGAATATGATAGTGGTCTTGTGGTTTTAAGAGGGGCTGCTGCAAGAAATGGAGAAATTGGTGATAAAATTATTGTTATGGCTTTTAGGTATATAAACGAGGAAGATTATAAAATTTACAAACCTAAAATAATTGTTTTTAAGGAAAAAAATGAAATCTCCGATATACTCACATAAAATTAAAACAAGGTATGCAGAAACAGATAAAATGGGTTTTATTCATCATTCAGTATATCTTATTTACCTTGAAGAGGCAAGAACTTTGCTTTGGGAAAGTATTGGTTATCCTTACTATAAAATGGAAGAGGAAGGTTATTTTGTAGTTGTTCTTTCTGCTAATTTAGAATATAAAAAACCTTCATTTTATGGCGATATTTTAAGAATAGATATTTTGAAAATTGAAGATAATGGAATTACATTTGATTATTATTATTCTATTTATAATGAAACAAAAAATTATTTAAGTGTTTTTGCTAAAACAAGACATGCATTTTTAAATAGCGAAAAAAAGCTTATTAGAATTCCAAAAAATATAAATGAAATTGTTAAAAAATTTATTTAGATTTGATGTTTTAGATTCCACACAAGATAAGGCATTTGAATTATTAAAAAATTTTGATGAAGTTATCGTAATTGCTAATAGAATGGAGAAGGGTAGAGGAAGATATGGTAATTCTTGGATTAGTGAGCTTGGAGGGCTTTATATGTCAATTGGATTTAAAGGTAAAACTATTGAATTTTCAAAAAGTCTTTTAATAATAACGCCAATTTGTATATTAGATATTCTAAAATTTTATGAAATTGATGCGAAAATTAAAATTCCAAATGATATTTATTATGAAAACAAAAAAATTTGTGGAATTCTAATTGAAATGAAAGATAATGAGGTTGTCTTAGGTATTGGATTAAATGTTAATCAATCCCAATTTCCCCCAAATTTGTTAGCTACTTCTATGTTCTTAATAAAAAATAGATTTTTCAATATAGATGAAATTGCTTTTAAAATTTACGAAAATTTAAAAGTTTTAATAAATTATGATTTTGATTTCATTATTAATCAATATAATAGTTTTATTTCAAAAGAATTTGTTGAGTTTGAATACAAAGGAGAAACTTATAAAGGAAAAATTTTAGGAGTTAATAAAAATTTTGAATTAATTTTAGATATTGGAAGTTTCGATTTGTTTTATATTAGAAATTTAAAATCAGTTTATTAATATTATATTGTAATTGTTATTTTCAATTTTGAGGCTTGTAGAACTTATTATAATTTGAGCATTTAAATTTTTAATTTCTTCAAGGAAATTTTTAAAATTTTTTTCATCTAAGACATTAAATGGATCATCAAAAGCAATAACAGGTTTTAATTTTTTGATTTTTTGTGTTAATTTTACCATAGCAATAACAAGATTTAAAAATATTCTCCTTTTTTCACCTTCAGATGCAAAAAATTTTGCATTTTTTCCATCAAAATAGAATTCATAGTTATCTCTATGGGGACCAATAATACTAAATCCTCTTTTCATTTCAAGTTCTATAAAATCATCAAAATTTTTGTCATTTAAAGAATTTCTATAATCAATGTTTATTTTATCGCTTTGTTCTATTATAATAGAATTTAATTGTGCTATGTAATTTTTTCTAATTTTTAGTATATAATCAGAGTACTGCTTTAATTGTTTGTTCCAAATTGATATATCGGATTTTAGTTTAAGTGCTTTATTCTTTTGGACAAGAATTTTCTTATATTTGTATAACGATATAAAGTATTCATAATTTAAAATTGAAAAAAACCAATCAAAAAATTTTCGCTTTACTTCTGGACTTTGATCTATTAAATTATAATTGTTTGAATGAAATGTTAAAACAGAAAATATCTCAAATAATTTTAGAAATGTTTTAATTTTCTTCCCATCAAGATATATTACTTTAAATCCATCTTTTTTATAAGTTATTTGGATATTATGTTCTGTTAAATTAGAAATTTCAGCTTTAATTGTCCATCCAACTTCATTGAACTTTATTAAAAATTCATCTTTAACACCTCTAAAAGATCTTGGAATTGAAAGATAGCTTATCGCTTCAATGATACTTGTTTTTCCTGAACCATTTTCACCAATAATAAAATTTATACCTTCTGAAAATTCCAATTTTAAATAAGAAAATTTTTTAAAATTTATAAGTTGAAGGTTTTTTAGTATCACAATGAAATTTTAAGCCCTATTTTATTTATGCTTTAAAATTTTAGCCCTATGAAATTTAAAGAACCTTATAAGGGTTATGAAATACAATTTGAATTAGTTGAAGCAGATAAAATTAAAATCCCTTCTATACAAAGGGAAATATCCGATGCTCTTGTTAAGAATCTAATGATGTCTATGGAAAAGCTTGGCTTTATAGATCCAATTATTATAATTCCATCTTCTGATGGTTCATATTATGAAGTTATAAATGGACAACACAGACTGGAGGCTGCTAAACTTCTTGGAATAAGGGAAATTCCCTCAATAATTCTTCCTAAAGAAATGAAAAAATATATAATTAGTTTGAATATAGAAAAAGCCCCAAATTTAAAAGATAAAGCTCATCAATCTTACGAGATATTTAAAGAACATCTTGAAAAGTTTTCAAATATGAAGGAATATGAACTTTCTGATTTAATTGAATTTCCTTATTTCTTAACAATTGGATTTATAACGGATGAATATAATGATAAAAGATTTCCTGCTTATGCATTTGAAAAAGTTTTACAAAAAGTTGATAATTGGACAGAATATGAATTAATTTTAGCAAAAGAAGAAAGAAAAAAAAGAGCAGAAATTTTACTTGATTTAAGAAAAGTTTTAGATGAAAGATATAAGGAACTTGGATTAAAAAATGCTTTAAGCAAGGAAACAATTGTAAGCAAAGCTTGGCAAGCTATATATGGCAAAAGAGTTAGAGTAATTGAAGATGATTTTTATAATGCTATGAGAAAACTTAAAGAAACAATTCCAACAATTTCCATTATTGAGGAGGAAGAAGAGGGTTTTTAGACCCTCTTTTTTTAAAAACTAATTTTAGTTAACATAAGGTTCATTATGTGTAAAATAAAAAAATTTAAATACTATCAATATAGGCTTTTAATTTTTCATAAATACTTTTAAATGCTATAAGTCCTTTTTCTTTTAAAAATTCATAAACTTGCTTAGCATTAAGTTCATAATAAGTATGTACTGTTAGATTTCTATATTCTAAAATTTCTAAAAATAAATTTTCATCTTCTATCAAACCTATACTAAAAGCAAATTTAAAGCATTGTCTTGGACTATTACAAAATTTTCCCTCAAAATATGATATTCTTTTAATAAGTTTCCAAAGCATTTCAAATGTAAATTCAAAACGCTTTATAGCAGAATCCCTTATAATATCATTATAATTTTCAATTAATAAAACTTCTTCTAATCTCTTTAAGGCACTTTCAAATTTTCTAAATTGATTTTCAATTTCTTGCCTATGTGCCATATTTCAATCTCCTTTAAGGCAGACTTTAAAAAAACTTTATCACTTATATTATTAAAATCAATAACATCAATTTCTCTTAATGTCCAAACATTTCCATTTAACTCATCTCTAATTTTTTGAACCAATATAGGATCTATTTTTTCATTACAAATAATCCCGATATCAATATCTGAATTTTGCCTTACCCTACCCTTTACAAATGAACCAAATAAAAAAATAGCACATTCTTCCTTATTTACAAACCTGAAAATAATATCTAAAATTTGTTTTTTTAATTTTTCATTAATCATATTGAAATTTTAAGGCATTTTTTCTCTGCCTTGTCCAATAATTCTAAAATTATTTATTTTACTTATGTTTTCCCCACCCACCCTATATTTAAGCCTTCGGCTTATAAATGCCCATTTTTCGGCATGGGGGGCTTTGCCCCCCTTAAATTCCCCCCAAAATAAATAATTTTAAAACACTTTTTGTAAATTATTGACTATCAATAACTTAACACTATTTATTGGACAAAGCATTTTTTATTACCTCAGGTTTAAAATTTTATATATTGATAAACCACCTTATTGAAATTACGAAACCAGGTATTATTTTATGGGTAGGAATTACTGCTTTTGGAGGTTCAATTATTGCTAATGTTGATATTATTAAATCAATAATAATTAGTTTTTTTGTTATGATTTCCGCAGGGGGAGCAGCAGTTTTGAACAATTATTTTGATAAAGATATTGATAAAATTATGAATAGGACTAAAAATAGAGCATTAGCTAGTAATAAAATAAGTCCAAAAGTTGCATTAATTTATGGCTTTTTATTATGCATTTTTGGACTTTTAGGAATTTTATATTTTAGTTTTAAAGCTTTTATGTTAGATTTGATAGCAATAATATCCTATTCTCTTATTTATACATTCCTGAAAAGAAAAACTCCATTTTCCATAATAATTGGTTCAATTCCAGGAGCACTTCCAACTTCAATCGGATACATAGCTATGAAAAATGATATTGATATTATTGCTTTTAGTCTTTTTTCATTAATGTTCTTATGGCAACCTTCTCATTTCATTTATCTATCGTTATTTTTGAAAGATGATTATAAAAATGCTAAAATCCCTACAATTTCAGTCAAATATAGCTACGAATATAATAAAATTTTAAGTTTTGTTTATTCATTTTCAATAATACCAATAACGATAATGATTTATTATATTGCTAATTTAAGTTATAATTTTTTGATTTTGGTTTTATTTTTAAACTTATTTTGGATTATTCTCAACCTTCTTTATTGGAAAGAGATTGTTGATGAAAAAATAATGTTTATCTCATCAAATTTTTATGTTCTATTTATATTTTCACTTATTGTCCTTGATAAAGTTGTTACTCATAAACTCTAAAATAAGTTTTCTTATTTATTTTTGGGCCTTTAAAAAGCAAAATGTAAATACCATTACTTAAATTTTGTGTATTTAAATTAAAAATAATTCTATTTGTTCCTTTAACACTATAAACTTTTTCTATTAATCTCCCAATATCATCAAAAAGATAAACATCAACATCATCAATTTCTTTTAAATAGGCAGAAATTGTTAAAATTTCTCCTCTTTTTACTTTTTTATTTGAAATGAAAATTTCCAAATTTAAGGCTGAACTATCAATATAAACACTATTTACTCTATTAGGTGTCCCAAAATCAATTAACGAACTTTTCCAACTATCTTTTAGATAACCTTTTAAACTTGGATTTATTTTTTCAAGTGTAAGAACACCTTTACCTCCATAATAAGAACTATAATAAACGCTATCAAATTGAAAATTAAATTTTGAAATTAGAATTAAGCTTTCATAATTATCATTTAGTGATATAAAATCTGTAATACTATCTGATCTGAAAACCTTAAAACTTCTTGGACCTATCTTTCCAATTAATCTGAATTCATTTTTTGCCATGTCTAAAATTCTAAATTTTGATAAGTCAATTTCAATATCACTACTATTATAAATTTCAATCCATTCGGGATTGTTATCATATTCAATCTCATTTATTATTAAAATTGGATAAAAAATTGGAACATAAAAGTAATCATAAAAATTCTTTGAAAAAAGTTCAACTTTCAGTGAATTTGGGTTTGGAATTGTAATTTCATAATTACTATTTGGATTTATAACAGCATTAAAATAAAATGTGTCTTTGGAAATCACTTTTATAGTGTCAGAAAATAATTGATTTGATAAATTCTTTATTATAATTTTTAAATAATTTGAAATTATGTAAGCACTATCTAATTTTAAAAAACTATTTGAGAAAATTGAATTTTGATAATTTGGTGTCCCATTTACATTTAAACTTATTCCCCACTCATCAACTTCATAATTTATTCGTTCAATTGAATGAGCAATAGGAACATTTAAAATTGGTTTCTCAAATTTAGCAATTGTATCATTAAATTGATTTAAAATATATATACTATCATTTTTCGAAAGACCATTTCCAATAGCATTATCATCAACAGTCAGAACATTTCCAAATAAATTGTAGTTTATAGAACAATTTAAAAAATAATCACTATCAATTATTAGTGTAAATTCTTTTGGTAAAATGAACATTCTTGATTGAATATAATTTGGAGGATTTGGAACTGGCATAATATAATCAATATCTTCTCCATCTGAAACTCTAAAACCATTTAAATAAATTGTATCATTAAAATTATTATAAATTTCAATATATTCTCCACAACTTTCATCACTTGGATAATTCATAACCTCATTTATTAAAAGACTTTCTAAGAAAATCCAAAACATAATCTATAAATTTCCTTTCAAAACTTTCTGCATATATTCGTATTATCGGTTCAGTATTTGAAGGTCTAATATGTATCCATCCATTATTTTGTTTTAGATACAATCCATCTTCAAAATTTTTTTCAAAATTTGAAAATTCTTTTATGAATTTATCCTTAATCTCTTCAAAATTATTATTTTCAATTTTTTCTTTTATAAAATATGTTCTTGGAAGATTATTTATAAGTTTAAAAATTCTTCCTTCAACATAGCTATTTAAAATTAAACCTAAGGATAATAATCCATCTCTTGTTTTATTAAATTTGGGATAAATAATTCCACCATTTCCTTCTCCACCAACAACGCTCTTTGTTTCTTCAATTTTCTTTATTACATTTGCTTCACCCACTTTTGAGCGAATAACTTTCACTCCGAATTCTTTTGCTATAAAATCAACTAACATAGTTGTAGAATAATTTACTACAATATCTCCTTTTTCTCTTTGAAGAATCTCATATATTCCAACTAGAATTGTCCATTCTTCCGAAAATAATCCAAAATTTTTCAAACCAAATAAAAGTCTATCTCCATCGGGATCAGTAGCAAAAATCAAATCACATTGATCTTTTAATTCTTCTAAATGCTTTAAATGTTCAATTCTCGGTTCTGGATTTCTTGTAAATATCCCACTACTATCACAATTTATCTTAATAATGTTTTTTATACCAAATTTCTCAATTAATTCTGGGAAGACTTTATAACCTGCACCATTTATACAATCAATAGCTACTTTTATTGAACTATTTACAACTTTTAAACCTACAAAATCAATGATAGACGAAATATGAATTTTATAACTATTTTCAGCATAAATTAAATCACCTATACATGAAGAAAAATTTAAATTATTTAAATAATTTTTTAAATTTTGAAGTTCTTCTTCAAATAAAAATCTATTTTTTATAGCAAGCTTTAAAGCATTATATTCACTTGGATTATGACTAGCAGTAATAATAATTCCACCATCTAAATTTAAGTGTTTTATTATAAATAGGCTTGTTGGCGTTGGACAAATTGATAAACTATAAACATTCTTACATGTTGAAAGAGCAGTATTTATAACTATTGGATATAAGACTTTTCCAGAGTTTCTTGTATCCTTTGAAACAATAATGTTTTTACCATTTAAATAATTACAAAATGCATTTGTCCAAATTAAAGCAGTATAAGGATTTAATTCAATTGGATATATTCCTCTTATTCCTGAAACTGATATTTTCAATTTTCAAAATTTTAAAGTTAAAAATAATTTTTATTTATATGTCCTTGGATTAAAATCAACGATATGACTAACCAAACTACTAACCCCAATAAATAATAAGAACTTGAATAGAAAAATAACATCATATAGGTTGTTGGAAAAACATATGAAAAAATTTTCAAATAGCTGGGCAAAATATCAACAGGAAAGAAAATTCCTCCTAAGAATAGCGAAAGATAATAAACTAAATGTAACGGTAATAAGTTTATATTTTCAGAATTAAAAATTTTCATCATAAAAATTGAAAAATTACCAAATATAATTATTCCAAATAAAAAATTTAACAATGCTTTTAGAAAATAGCTTATATAAAATCTTTCTTTAAAATACAAAAAAATAAAGTAAGCAATTATTGATAAAACTGCTAAAGATAATAATCCAACTAAAATTCTTGAAAGAAAAAGTGAAAAATAATATATACTTGGACTTTTTGGCAAAAGTCTCAAAACTTTGTCAAAATCATTTAATTGATGTCTTTTAATAATTGGTCCAATAGAATATAATCCCTGACCAAGGATTGTAAGTGTTGATATTGAAAAATAAGAAAATCTTGGATTTGAAAAAATAAATGAAGATAAAATAAAAAGGAATATTGGAAGAAAAAATATAAAAAACTGTGTTTGTTTATTTCTTATACTCAAAATCAAATTAATTTTTAAGCTAATCAAGAAGTATTTCATGATAATTTTCATTTAAAGCTATATAAACATCTTCTAAACCTGTTTTCTTAACAATTCCTTTAAATTCAGGATTTTCACTATCAATATAAACATGAACAAAACCATTTCTAATAATTTTAAAATTTCCAAAATTTATTGAAGGTATTTCATTTTTAATTTCAACTAAAACCTTTATTTTATATCTTAATTTTTTTATTAAATTTTCAGTCTTATCAAAAATTGATAAATTATTTTTAAATAAAAGAACGACTTTATCACTATAATTTTCAGCCTCATCCCAATCACTAGTTGAGAATAAAACACTATTAAATTTACTTCTTATAAATTGCCAAAAAAAATTCTTAAATTGTAAATCAAAATGTGAAGTTGGTTCATCCATTATTAAATAAGAAGGATTTTTTATAAGAGCAAATAAAATTGCTAATTTTTTTCTCTCCTCTTTTGAAATTTCACTTGTGTATTTATTCTCAAAGTTCTCTATCTTGAAAATATTTTTTATTTCTTGAAAGTTATTTTTATCATAATTACTCAAAATTAATTCGATAAATTCTTTAACTTTTAAATCTTCCAAAATTGGTAGTTCATCAAAAACATATCCAAAATTATAATTATAAATTTTAATAATTTCATTTTGTCTTTTAATAAAACCTAAAATTTTAAATAGTATTTCATTTTTTTTCTCTCCTAGAATAGCTAAATAATCACCCTCATTAAAATCAAAATTTATATTACCTCTTACTTCAATTAATTTCAAGTAATAAAATTTTAAGGCTTGATTTTAAAACTTTAAAATTTTCATATGTTTATTTTAAATCTTTTAATTCTTGATTTTCCTTTTAGACAAAATGTAAAGATAGATGACAAAACAGGTGCTAATGAGCAAGCTGAAATATCCATTACTACAACACAATTTAAATCTATTTCAAGTTGGGTAGATAATGGAACAACAGGAGGTAATTGGTATGATAGAAGTCTTGATACAACCAAAAATTGGACTAATGACAATAATTCTATATTTGGAAGTAATGATTGTTGTGATCCTGTTGTTAAAGAAAATGGAAGTGCCATTCATATAGTTTGGCTAAACTATACTTCAATTTCTTATAGAAAAACTATAGATTTTGGAAATTCCTTTACTAATTTAAAAACAATTTCAACTGGTAATCTTGATCATCCTTGGATGGCTATTAAGAAAGACACAATTGCTATTGTTTTTGCTTCTTTTTCAGGAAATTCTAGCGTTATAAAAGTCGCTTGTTCGTTTGATAATGGAAATAATTGGACAATTGTAAATGTTCCTAATTCTACTAATGGTGCTGTTCCAATTATAACGACTGATAAAAGTAAGTTTTGGATTTTCTTCTGGGGTGATGATCCAATAAATGTTGGAATTTATGTATCAAATTCAATAGATTGCTTAAATTGGACTAATTCTCAAAAAGTTGCTATTATGAGTTCAGTTATTATTCCAAATCCATACCCCCAAGGTATTCATGCTGATGCCTATAATGGTAGAGTTTTAAATGCTTATATGCATACAAAAACAGGTAGTAGAAGTGATTGGAGAGTTTATATTTTGAGATATAATTTATTATCTTGGGATACATTTATGGTTGCTCCAAATGGCAATAATTCAATATATTATATGCCTGCTATTGTTTTTGATCCCTATGGAAATGCTCATTTATTTTATTTTTATAAAATTTCATATAAAAAATGGGCATTATTTTATTCGTATTCTGTAAATTTTGGTAGTAGCTGGAGCTCTCCTATAAGAGTAAGTGATACAACATTTGAATTCGTTGAAGAAAATGATTGTGGTAGTATTGATAATTTAAATTATAATTGTTGGCCTGGTCATTATATTGAAGCTTATGCGGATAGTCAAAATGTTTATGTTGCTTGGGCTGATAATAGAACTGGCTATTTTCATGTTTACTCAACATATGCTAAAATAAACAATTTAATTGTTAGCTCAAGTGAAAAGTCTTCTGAAAATAAATTACTTATAAAAGACAAGAAGGTTATTTACATTTCAAATAAAAATGAAAAGATTGATATGAAAGTTTATGAAATTGATGGTAGGCTTATTTATGATACCAAAATAGATGTTAAGCCTGGAACTAATGAAGTTTTCAAATTAAATAAAAAAGGGGTTTATATTTTGAAAATAAATAACAACGTTTATAAAATAGGAGGTTAAAACATGATTTTAATTTTTGCCCTACTTTATGAATTAAAGGATTATGATATTGAAGGAAAAAATCAAATAGAGATTGAATATAAAGTTAGAAATGCTTGCCAAATTTATATAACATTTTCAAAGGGCTACGAGATTTACAAAATTGAAACTGAAATTAAAGGAGAAGGTAAAAAAATTCTGAATTTAAACTTTGCTAAACTAATACCTACAAGAAGGAAACCTTATAAAATTCCTTTAACAATTGAAGGAGATTGCGATGGTAAAATTTCAAGTGTAAATTTTAAATGAAAATTCCATTTTTTAGACATTCTTTAAATGAAGAAGATATAAGAGAAGTTATAAATACACTAAGATCACCTTATTTAACAAGTGGAAATAAAAATGAGGAATTTGAAGAACTTTTTTCAAAATACTTAAATACAAACTATTGTTTAAGTGTTAATAGTTGTACATCTGCATTACACTTATCAATTTTAGCGTTAGAATTAGACTATGACGAAAAAGTTATCGTCCCAGCTTTGTCATTTATGGCATCTGCTAATGCGGTTTTAATGGCTAATAGAGAAATTGTGTTTGTTGATATTGATAGAGAAACAGGACTAATGGATTTGAATATGGTTGAAGATTTAATTAAAAAAGATAAAAAAATTAGAGTAATTATGCCAGTTCATCTTTATGGTCAAATGGTTTCTCCAAAAGATTTGCTATTTTTAAAAGAAAAATATGGAGTTTATGTAGTGGAAGATAGTGCCCACTGTATAGAAGGAGAAAGAGATGGATATAAACCAGGATTTGGTGATTTTGCATGTTTTAGTTTTTATGCGACAAAAAATATAACGTGTGGTGAAGGTGGAGCTATTGTTTTCAATAATGAAAAGTTTTTAGAAAAGCTAAAATTATTGAGACTTCACGGGCTTGATAGAAGGAAACATAAAATTTTATACGATATGGAGTTGTTAGGATGGAAATATAATCTAACAAATTTTCAAGCAAGTATGTTAATAACTCAATTAAAGAGAATTGATAATCTATGGCAAAGAAGAAAAGAAATTTACGAAACTTATTATAATGCCTTTAAAAATTTAAATGTAAATATGCCAAAAGTTTATGGTAAAAGTGCTTATCACCTTTTTGTGATTTTAGTTGAAAATAGAGATGAAATAATGGAAAAGTTAATTGAAAATGGTATTGAGGTTTCTGTTCATTATCCAAAACCTATACCATTATTGAAATTTTATAGAGAAAAGTTTGGATATAGTGAGAATCAATTTAAGAACGCTTATTGGTTTTCAAATCATGCTTTAAGTTTGCCTTTTTATCCAAATTTAAGAGATGAAGAAATTAATTATGTTATTGACGTTTTAAGCTCCCTCTTACAAAAGGCAATTTAACAATTTTATATTTCTTTGAATTTATTAAAATTTCATTTCCAGCTTCTGAAAATTCTTTCTTTATATAACCCATTCCAATGCCTTTATTTAATGAAGGAGAGAACGTTCCACTTGTAACATAACCAACCTTATTAGAATCAATATAAATTTCATTTCCTCTTCTTGGAATTGTATTTTCAATTGAAATAAAACCTATCCTTGTAAATTCATTTCCATTTTTAATAATTTCTAATAACTTTTCTTTACCTAAAAATTCCTTGTCAAAATAAATAGCCCATTTTAGCTTAGCACTAATGGGATCTATTTCTTCATTTATATCATTTGAATACAAGCAATATCCTGCTTCAAGTCTAAGTGTATCTCTTGCTCCAAGTCCTGCCATTTTAACTAATTCATATTTCAATAGTGATTTAGTAATTTCCAAAATTTCAGACGAACTTACATAAATCTCAAATCCATCTTCTGGTGTGTATCCTGTTCTTGAAATTATAAAATTGTCCTTTTTTATAAAATGGTAATAGGGAATATCCAAATTAATTTTTAGAAAATTTTCAAGAATTTCTTGCGATTTTGGACCTTGAATAGCTATTTGAGATAAATCTTCTGAAATATCAACAATTTCAACATTAAATTGTTTTGAATATTTACTCATATGTTTTAAATCTTTTTCCTTTGTTCCTGAATTTACAACCATCATAAATTCTTCATCTGAAAATTTATAAACTACTAAATCGTCTATTATTCCAGCATTATCGTTCAACATTAAACCGTACTTTGCCTGAAAATTTTTTAAATCTTTTATATTTATTGTTGTAATGTAATTTAAGAAATCTGTTGAAAATTTTCCCTTTATTAGAATTCTTCCCATGTGCGAGACATCAAAAATTGAAACATTTTTTCTTGTCCAAATATGTTCATTTATTATACTTTCATAATAAAGAGGCATTAACCAATCGTAAAAATTAGTCATCTTTGCTTTAAGCTCTAAATGAATTGGATAAAGTGGAGTGTTTTTAGTTATGTTCATAATTTTAAAATTTTAAAGGGATTAGAATTTGTATTACATCTAATTTGAAAATTTTAAAATCAAACTATCAATTAGTTCATCAAGTTCTCCTTCTATAATTCTATCTAATGGATAATTTTTATTTTCCCCTTCTAATCTATGATCTGTGACTCTATTTTGTGGCCAATTATAAGTTCTAATTTTTTCTGCTCTTTCCATACTTCCTATCATAGTTTTTCTTTTTTCTCCTATTTCTTGAAGTTTTTCTTTCTCTTTTATTTCTTTAAGTTTTGATTTTAAAATTCTTAATGCTTTTGCTTTGTTTTGATGTTGGCTCCTTTCATCTTGAACGCTCACAACAATTCCAGTAGGAATATGTGTAATCCTAACTGCACTTTCAGTCTTATTAACATGTTGTCCACCAGCTCCACTTGCTCTAAATGTCTCAATTTTTAGTTCTTCTTCCTTTATATCAATATCTGAAACATCTTTATACTCAGGAAGAACAACAACACTAACCGTTGATGTATGAATTCTGCCTCCTGCTTCTGTTATTGGAACTCTTTGAACACGATGAACTCCACCTTCATATTTCAGTCTACCATATGCTCCTTTTCCTTCAACAATAAAGACAATTTCTTTATATCCTCCATAATCATTCTCGTGAGCATCAATAACTGAGACTTTCCAACCTTTCTTTTCAGCATATTTACTATACATTCTAAATAAATCACCTGCAAATATTCCTGCTTCATCACCACCTGCTCCCGCTCTTATTTCAATTATAGCATTTAGCTCATCATTTGGATCTTTTGGTTTTAATAGTTCTTTTATTTCAGTTTCCAATTTTTCAATTTTAATTTTAGTACTTTCAATCTCTTGGGAAATTTCAGATTTTAATTTTGGGTCTTTTTCAACTTCCTTTAATTCAATTAGTTCTTTTAGATAACTTTCTAAATCTTTATAAGTTTTAATTTTCTTAACTATTTCTTTTAGATCTTCATATTCTTTTGCAACCTCTTTTAATTCATCAATTTTATTTTCGCTACTTAATTTATATAATTTTTCTTCAAGTTCATTATATCTTTCTATAATTTTATCAAAATCCATTAAAACTCAATTTTCTCAACAAGAAGTTTTGTTAGATATTGCCTATGACCTCTTCTCCTTCTATAATTATTTTTTCTTTTGTATTTAAAAACAAGAATTTTAGGACCTTTAAAATGCTTAATGACCTTTGCCAAAACTTTGGCATTATCAACATAAGGTTTTCCAAAGATAAAATTATCTCCATCCTTTATAAAAAGAATGTCTTTTAACTCTATAATATCTCCTTCATTAGCTTTTATTCTATTTATGGTAATTTCCTTTCCTTCTTCTACTTTCATTTGTGTTCCAGAAATTTGTAAAATAGCATATCTCATAGTTTGAAAATTTTAAAGCAAACTTTTTATTACTTTTGTAATCCCCCTATTATTAGACAAATTAATTACTTTTACTTCTACCTGAAATTAAGCGAACGGCTTATAAAGGCTTTTCCTCAACATTTAATTCTAAATTTAAAAAGGGTAAATTCTTACTAAAAAAGTCGGTAAATTTTTACTACTTTAAAATTTTCTTCTTGATGATTTTAACTCTTAAAAGGAGGTTAAAAAATGAAAATATCTAAAAGCTTGAAAAATCTTATATTTTGGGAAATAACCTTTCCAATGATCCTTTTGATTTTTGGAATTTATCATGGTTTTATGCAGGTTCTTTACAGAGCCGGAATTATAAAATCTTTTGATTTTCTGGGTATTACATATTATCAGGGTTTAACACTTCATGGTGTCATTAATGCGATAGTCCTTACTACATTTTTTGGTGTTGCATTTGGTAATGCTATTGTTAGTTATTTCTTAAAAAGAGAAATAAATTTGAAAATTGCTTGGTTTTCGTTTTGGTTAATGTTCGTAGGAACACTTATAACTGCTTATTCAATTTTAATTCAAAAAACTGATGTTTTATACACATTTTATCCTCCTCTCGTTGCTCCGCCTACATTTTATTTAGGTGCAGTTTTGATTGTAATAGGTTCTTGGATAGCATTTTTTAATTGGATTCCAACTTATTTAAATTATAAAAAAGAAAATAAAGAAACACCTCTTGCTGTATATGGAATATTTTCAACATTTATAATATGGTTTCTATGTACAATTCCCGTTGCTATTGAAATTCTATTTATGCTTCTTCCTAAATCTCTTGGTATTGTTAAAGAAATAAACAATTTATTAGCAAGGACATTATTTTGGATGTTTGGACATGCACTTGTTTATTTTTGGCTACTTCCAATTTATGTTGGACTTTATGTTATTATGCCGAAAACTATAAATTCAAAATTATTCTCGGAGACATTTGCTCGTTTAACATTTGCTTTATTTATTATATTTTCAATTCCCGTTGGTGTTCATCATCAATTTGCTGATCCTGGAATTGGAACAATTTGGAAATTAATTCAAGGATTCTTAACATTTATAGTTGCTATTCCCTCATTTATAACTGCATTTACAATTAGTGCAACACTTGAATATGCAGGAAGAAAAAATGGTTCAAATGGTTTATTCTCTTGGCTTTTTAAATTGCCATATTTTGATAAGGAAAAGTGGTTATTTGCTTATTTTATTAGTGGTTTAATAATTTTTATTTTTGGTGGAATAACAGGCATTGTTAATGCTTCATATAATGTAAATCTTGTGGTTCATAATACTTCTTATGTTCCAGGACATTTCCATTTAACACTTGGAGGACTTGTTTTTCTTGGAATAATTGGAATAAGCTTACATTTAATAACAAAAATTACAGGAAAGGAAATTCAATTGAAATTTTTAAACTTATTAGTTCCTTATCTTTGGTTAATAGGTTCTTTAATATTTGGTTTTGGAATGATGGCAGGAGGTATTTTAGGTATTCCAAGAAGAACAAATATGGGTTTAACCTATTCAAATCCTGATAGTCCATTATTTAACCCACACTGGCAAGTTTGGAATTATATTTCTTTTTTTGGAGGAACAATAATGTTTTTGGCTATGGTTATTTATTTCATTGTTTTCTTTTCAACAATTTTCTCAAAAAAAATTAAGGAAGAAATTTTAGAAATTGAAAGTTCAGAACCTTATGAAAATGGACATAATAAAATTCTAAATGAGTTTAAGTTATGGTTATTTTTGGCTATTATACTTATTATCCTTGCTTATACATTCGTTTATTATGATGTTTTTAGAGCAACAGGAGGTTAAGATATGAATGAGAAATTCTTTCCAAAAGGTTCGATTGCGTTCTTTATAGCTATGATAATTCTTTATGCTATAATATGGATTTTGGTTTATATCGTTATGCTAAAAAGGAGTTAAATTATGCCAAATTATATATCTTTAATGCTTATTGGACTTTCTTCAAGTTTAATAATTTTGGTACTCTTTCTATTAAGCAATAATAATAAAAGGTCCTTTTCCTTAACATTTGGCCAATTGAAGAAAAACTTAATGCTTTTTGCTAGATTAAGTTTAATTTTGGAAATTGATTTATTTTATCTTTCTATACTTGGAATAAGAATCATAAATTTAAATTTAACTTATATATGTGGCATTATATCACCATTAGTTTTAAAATTTGAAAATAAAGGAATAAAAATAGCAGGTGTTATTTTAATTATTATAAGCGCATTGATATGGTTCTTTATAGGTTTTTTAGCCTATTGGCTACATTTAGCTATGTTCTTGAAAAAAGGAGGTTAAAACATGAAGACCATTTTATGTGCTTTTGATTTTTCAAAGCAAAGCGAGAATGCCCTTATAACATCTTGGACAATTTCAAGAATTTTCAATTGGGAATTAAATGTCGTTTATTTTATATCTCCAAAAGTTTATGGACTTTCAACACCAGAAGTTGAAAAGAATGAAAAAGAAAAAAAATTAATGAATTTTCTAAATGAGCATAAAATAGATGCAAAAGTTCATATTAAAATTTCTTCAAATCATTTCCCTTATGAAATTATTGAAATGGCTAAGCAGTTAAATAGTTCTTTAATATCTATTGGACGCTCAAGTTATGATGTTGAAGATGCTAACTTTATTGGTTCTAACGCTTTATCTTTGAAAAATATATCTGAAATTCCTATCCTTTTTGGAACAAGAAAACCTAAAATATCATTTAAAAATATCCTGATTACTATAAACGAAAAAAGTTATTCTTTTGAACCACTAATTTTTACAGTTGAAATGGCTAAATTAACTGATGCTAAGCTACATCTTTTAAATGTTATAGAAAGTCCTTATAATGTTCCAATTGAAGAAATTCAGCTTCAAGAAGCAAAACTAAATGAAAATTTAAAAAATTATAACTTTAAAGATATAGATTGGCATTTAAAGATTATTGTTTCAGAGGAAGTAAGTAAGGGCATTTTGGAATATGCTAATAATAACGAAATTGATTTAATCATAATGTCAAGAAGAAAAAGTTTGAACATTCTTGAAAGATTATTTTATAGTTCTACAACACAAAGGGTTTTAAGAGGTGCTTTGATACCAGTTTTATTATTTTAGGAGGTTAGGGTATGTCTGCTGTTCATCTTCATTTAGTGTTAAATCATTTTCCAATAGTTGGTTTTCTTATTATTTTCTTTATGTTCTTGTATGGTATTTATTGTAAAAATGAAGAAATTAAATTTATTAGCTTGTGGTTTTTAATTTTTCTTTCAATTATAACAATTATTGTTTATTTTTCGGGTCATGAAGAATTAGGAAAATGGACATTCATTTTAAGTATTGTTTTGTTATTAAGTTCAATTACTTCAATTATTATTAAAAAATTTATAACAGGGTTTTATGGAGGCCAAATAAGACATGATGAGGTTAGAAAATCTTTAAAAAAGGAGGTAGAACATGAACACTGAAAAACTTGCTTTAAGCATAGCATCAATTCTACTAGTAATTTTTTTCTCCTTAATTTTATATGGTGCTTATGTTAAAAATATAGATCTTCCAACTTGTATTGTAAATGTAAAGCCTTTTGAAAAAGATACAATTATAAAAATTTCTGAAAATAAATATGAAATTCACTATATAGCAAGGCAATTTAGTTTTTTCCCTATGGAAGTAAAAATTCCAAGAGGTTCAATAGTTGATATTTATCTTACAAGTCCGGATGTCATACATGGTTTTCACATTGAAGGAACAAATGTTAATTTAATGGTTATTCCTGGTGCTATAACATATTATAGAGTTAAATTCAATAATCCAGGTGAGTATAGAATTTATTGTAATGAATATTGCGGTTTAGGTCATCAAAATATGATGGGTAAAATTTTAGTTCAATAGAAGGGGGATATAATGATTTTTAGCTTAATTGGACATTGCCCCGCTTGTGTAGGTGCTTTAAATGTTCCAACAGGTTTAAGCTCAACATTATTTAAGAGATATGAAGTTTTCACAAATTGGACCTATTCTTATGGTAAGGATGAACATGGTCAATTAAATAGCAACTTTATTAGTTTCTTTATTTCAAGAAATTTTAATAAATTTTCATTATTTTTCTCCTCACCAATAATTTATTCTAGTTCAAAAATGGAAACAAAAGATAAAATTTTCAGTTTATATGGAATTGATATGGGTTTTAGAGCTTTTCCTATTTATAGAAAATTCTCAAAATTCAGAAATGTTGTTTCATTATTGATTTCATATAAATTTCCAATTGGATTTTATAAGTTAAATGATAATAGTTATGAAATTGTTGATTATATAAGTTTTGGAGGAGGTTATTCTTTTATATATAATAGAATTTTGGGTTTTGGAGAAGCAATTTATTCAAAAGCTTTAAAAGATAATCATATTCAATCAGATAAATCAAGAGTTATTTTAGGTTCTTATTACTCACTTGACAAATTACAATTGGGACCAATTTTTAACTATTTATATCAAAAAGCTTTGAATTCTAATGAAATTTCAGTTGGTTTAAGTGTTGGATCTAACCTATTTGGTTTATTTTTAGACTTAAACCTTCATAAAAGTATTTATTATAATGGCGATGGAATAAGTAATAATTATTCAACTGAATTGATATTAAGGGGAGGATTTTAAAATTACTATATAATTTTAAATGAGGAAATGTCCTCGTTTTTTTCAATAAGCCCCATTAAAAATTCTATATTCCTAATAAGTTCTCTTATGTTAAAAATTGTTTTTTCATCTTGATATTCTAATAAATAATTTTTTGCATTATTAAAAATTTTGATAGCACCATCTTTATTCTTTTGAACAAGGTATTTGTAATAACCTGCTGAAATTTGAATTAATGCTTTAATAAAATTGCGATATTTATTTTCTTTTGGAATTTCTCTCCAAAGTTCTTCCAAAACTTCATGTGCATCAAAAAATTTGCCTTCTTGAAATAATTTCATTCCTTCTATAAATCTCTCATCATTGAAAATTTTTTCTTTTAAAACAAGATAAATAGCACTAATATCTAAATTCCCATAACCTAAATTTATTGCCCTTTTTAATGTCTTATTTACTGGCTCTAATATATGTGAATAAATATGGAATTGATTTATTAGTTCAAAGAAATAATTTAAGTCTTTATGAAGCAATTCTATAGAAAACTGAGGTTGGAAATTTTCATTTAATATCTTATCTTTCTTAATTTCTAAAAAATAACTTCTACCTGCACCATTTAAAAGAATATCTAAAATTATTTCTTTTTCAATTGAAAGTTTTTGAGCTATCGTAATAGTTTCAATTATAGAGTAAGATATGCCTGCAAGTGCAAAATTATTTAATAACTTAATTTTTGTTGGTTTTCCTAACTCATCAAAATAATAAATTTTTCTTGTAAAAGTTTTAATTATATCTTCTATTTTTTTAAATTTATCAATATCTCCATAAATTAACATTACTAAATTTCCACTTTGAGCAGCAGGAATAGAGCCAATTAAAGGAGCTTCAAAATAATAACCATTTAAATTTTTTATTTTGTTATAAGCATATATTACGAATTGATAATTATTTGTTGTCATATCAATGATAATTTTATCTTTCAAGTTTTGTTTTTCAATTTTATTGAATAAAAATTCTTCAACCGCTTTTGAATCTCTTATGATAATAAAAATTACATCACAATTTTTAAAAAGTTCATTTGGATTTTCATAATAATTGTAATTCTTTGCCTTCTCAATAGTTCTATTATATACATATAATTCCAAGCCTTGGCTTATCATCCTATCAACGATAGCTTTTCCAAGATTTCCAAGACCTACAAAACCAACTCTCATTTTTTTACCCCCCTTTTGACATAATCTATCCAATAAAAAATAACTCCAAAAGCAACCGAAACATTTAAACTTTGAACTTTACCATATTGAGGAATTTTGATTAAATAATCTGATATTTCTAAAATTTCTTTATCTAAACCATTATTTTCATTTCCAAAAATAATTATTGTTTTTTGATTGTAATCATATAGTCTGTAATCAATTGATTTTTCATCTAAACTTGTAGAAACGATTTTGAAATTTTTTTTCTTCATATTTTCTATAAATTCAAAAGGATTTTTAATAATTTCAATTTCTACCCACTGATGAGAACCTTTTGAAATTTTTTCATTTATTACGAATGGTTTATCTTCAGTTATATAGATTTTTTCAACACCCGCAGCATCCGCTGTCCTTACAATAGCAGAACAATTTTGTGGATTTTCAAGCTTATAAAGATAAGGAAAAATATCTTTTAACTTATTCATAAATTTAAAAGTTTAAAGTTTTGCTTGTGATTACCATTCCTAAACCAAGACTATTTTTACTACCTAATCCACAATTCAAAATAACATTCTTCATTTCATTTGAACAGATAATTTTCAAGTCTCCACTATAAGCAATTATATAATTTCCTTTATATTCTAAGACTTCCTTTTTATAATTCAAAAATTCAAAATGAAATTCACCATCATAGTCAAAACCATAAATAAGTTTGTATTTTTTCTTCAAATTTTCAAAAATAAGATTACTGAATAGTTTATCGTCGGGACTAAAATAAACAAATTTCTTATCTGTTGTTCTATAAATTGTTATGGGTGATAATGTCTTAAAGAATTCCTTATTTAAATCAAATTTCAAAATTTTATAACCCTTAAATCTAATTTTTCTTTTGAATATCCTAATAAATCCTTTGTTTATTATATTTGATATTAAAGATATTACAACTTCGTCAATAATTGAAGCAAAGTAGAAGTGAATAGGACTTTCAAAAACAATTTTTTTATCATATATAGAAAATTTTGAAAAAATTCTTGAAAATGTAAAAAGCTTAAATTTTCTTTTACCATGTTCAAAACCAATATTATGTAAAAAATCTGAAAAATTTTTATCTAAGTTTTTATATATAGCAGATTGTAAATAATAGTTATAATTAACTGGAATTTCTAATTGATCTTTAAATGAAAATTCTAATCTAACGAACATAATTTCAGACAATTCTCAATTGTAATTGCAGTTGTGATGGGTCCAATTCCACCAGGAACAGGTGTTATTGCACTAACTAAATCTTTAACATCTTCAAAATGAACGTCTCCAACTAACTTACCATCTACATAATTTGTTCCAATATCAATAACAATTGAATTTTCTTTTACAAAACTTCTATTTATATAATTTGCTTTCCCAATAGCACATATTAAAATTTCTGCATTTTTTGTAATTTCTTTTAGGTTTTGCGTTTTTGAGTGACATATTGTAATTGTTGCATTTCTATTTAATAGCAATAAAGATAATGGTTTCCCTACGATAATACTTCTTCCAATTACTACAACATTTTTACCTTCCACTGAAATTTCATAATAATCCAATAATTCAATAACTGCTTTTGCTGTACTTGGAACAATAAATTCATTACCATATAAAATTTTTCCAAAATTTAATGGATTTAATCCTTCAATATCTTTATTAGGAGAAATTTTTGAGAAGACATTTAATGGATTTATTTGTTTTGGAAGTGGCATTTCAATAAAAATTCCTCTTATATCAGGTCTTTCATTAATTTCATTAATTTTATCTAATAATTGATTTTCACTGATATTTTCTTCAAGCTTTATAATTTCTGCATTTATTTGAAATTCAAAAAATTTTCTTATTTTACTATTTAAATATGAAATTGTTGATAAATCATTTGTTAAAACAATTATAGCTATTTTCATAGGTTTTGGCTTAATTCGTTGATATATTTTTTGTGCGACAGGCTTTCCTAATAATAACTTCAAGTTTAAAATTTTAAAGGTGTTAAAATTTGGCAATAATGGACATATTAAAACCTAAATTATTTCCTGATATAAATTGAGGACCTTTATAAAATAAATCCCTTGTAAAATCAATATCAATATTAAATACTGATGAACTCCAACCTATGCCAAAAGCTATATCTCCAAAGAATCCTATCCTACTTGAGTTTATATTTGTTTCAGGTGGTTTAATTTTTGATTGAAAAACTCTTCCTATATCATAACTTATAGAACCTCTTAATTTAATACTTTCACTTAAAAATTTAAACTCTCCTCCGCTTAAAATACCAAAACCTTGAAAAGAACTTTCATTTATTTCATTGATATTATTATCCGAATTTTTATCGCTCATTTGGGTATATGTAAAACTAATAATCCCGAAACCGTAATCCATGATTTTCTTGTTTAAACCAAATCCAATTCTTATTAAGCTTTGATTGTTTTCAAAATCAGGATCTCTACCACCGACCGGTGCATTCAGAAAGTAACTACTTGTCTGATAAACAATTGGGACTATGAAAGTTTGATTGTATATAAATCTTCCAAAAAATCCATTCAAATTATTTTTGGCAGAATAAAAATTATTTGTCTTTTGATTTGAGTAATCATTATTTAGAATTTCAAATGATAAATTTATTTTAAATTTTTCTAAAAAATCAAAGCTAACAGAAGGTAAAATACTTAAAAAATTATTACTAGTTCTTGAAGCACTTTGAAATTGAAATGTATCTAAGCTAAAATTAGAATATCTGAAATTTATTCCAAATGAAATTTTTGAAACTTTGAGTCCTAAAACAAGGTCAATTGGGTTAAAAGTTATATTATCTGAAAAGTTATCATATTTATAAGTAAATGAGATATTTCTTGAAATGAAAGCTCCAAAACCCAAGGTATTATTTCTCAAAAAACCACTTCCATAAGCATAATTATTTCTGTGAGCAGATATAGAAACATGGTTAGGAAATGAAAATAAAATTGAAGGATATATTTGAATGATATATTCGTCATCAAGTAAATAATTTGCATTTCCAAAATTTAAGTAATTTTGAGTTATTGTATTTGTTCTCGTTTCCGTTGCCCACAAAAAGCTTAAAAATGATAGTATTATAACTACTTTTCTCATTTTTATTTTCTCCTTAAATTATTGACAATCAGGGGCATTCAATATCACAGTTAAGTGATAAGTTTTGTTTGTACTTGTTGTATTTCCTAGAATTAATTGATACTGACGGTACTGAGGAATATAAATTGCAAATGTATTAGCTTGAAAATTACTATAACTAAATAAAGTATCTACAAGATTTGTTAATTTTATATAATCTATTTGATTTCCACTAACAACATAAGCTTTAATATAAAGACTATCTCCTGCATTTGTATTAAATGGAGGAAGTGTTATAAAATTATTAGAAGGAACATTGTGGTTATTGTCACTTAAAACCCTGCAAGCTCTTATTGTTAAAGTTTTTGAACTTGATTGACCATATTTATCAAAAGCTGTTAGTGTAACATTATAAATTCTTGATATATTATATGTCCAAGAAAAAGTATTATTTGTAGAACAATCTTTGATTACAGCTTCAGCGACCCCATCAGAATCAACGTCAAGATAGCAGGAAATACTATCTTTATCAGTATCATATACTGACCATGAGAATGTTACATTTAGTGGAATAGGACCTATGGATCTTGAAACTGCAAAGGAGTTTATTTGAGGAGGGTTGTCTTGGGGTTGGGATAACGTTTTTGAACAACCAAATAAAATTGTTATTATAAAAATTTTTATCTTGTTCATAATGAAAATTTTAAAGGTGTCAAAATATTACCCCTTGAAATAAAAATTAGTTTATCATTATTACAAATTAAAATTCTAGATATATATCCATCGTAAATTTTATGGAACTCTGAATTTTCATATTTGAAAAGTCCATTTGAAGTTCCAATATATATTGAGTTATTTGAACAGATGTCAATAATATAATCATCTGAAAATTCATAAACTTTTAAAATTTTATTGTTATAGAAAAATCCAATTTTACTTTTTGAAAAGGGTTCTGAAAATCCAATAATGATAGTATCCTTGTAAATTGAAATTGCTTTTATGAAATTAGAAGGTAAGTTTCCAACAATAAAATGTTTTATTTTTCTTTCATCAATTATATATAATCCATATCCATTTGTTCCAATAAAAAGCTTACCCTTATAAAGTTTAAATGTTTCAATATCTTGAATTTTAAAAGTATCTTTTGAAATAACGACTTTATCTCTAAAAATGTAAAATCCGCTAATATAACCAATAGCATTATTTATATTTTTGAAAACCACAAAATTTTCATTTTTATAAAGATAAATTTTATCTGAAAGTAAAAATAGACTATCATTACTAATTGAAAAATAACCTTTTAAGTTATAAAATCTCGTTTTTTTGAAATTTTCATCATATTCAAAAATTCCACAACCCAATGTTAAAATAAAAAACTTATTTTTATAATAAACACCATCAATAAATGAACTATCACAAAAATTTTTGTTTTTAAGGACAATTTTATCTTTTTTTTGATATTTCTGACACGATAGAATTAGCAATAATGCGAGACAAATTATCAACATATAGCAAATCTTCAAGTGTTTCATCTTTTAATTTCTCCTTTTTTATTCTATTGAATGTTTCTTCAACAACCCTAAAAATATCTCTAAACTTAATTTTACCTTCAAGGAAACTATAAACTGCAATTTCATTTGACGCGTTCATAATAGTTGGATAATAAGAAAGTTTTTCAAGACAAAAGTAAGCAATTTTTAAAGATGGAAATTTTTCAAAATCAGGTTTTAGAAATGTTAATTTATCAAAATCATAGGGATGAGTTATTACTGATGGTGTTTCAAGTCTATTTGGATAACTTAAAGCGTATGCTATTGGAATTCTCATATCCGGAAAACCAAGATGTGCTAATAATGAACCATCTTTTAATTGAACAAATGAATGAACAATACTCTGTGGATGAATTACGACATCTATATTTTTTGTTCCAAATAAATAATAAGCTTCAATAATTTCAAGGGATTTGTTAAAAAGGGTTGCTGAATCAATAGTAATTTTTTTCCCCATTTTCCAAGTTGGATGATTTAATGCCATCTCTACTGATACATTTTCCATTTCTTCAATTGATAAATTCAAAAATGGACCACCAGAAGCTGTCAGAATTATTCTAATAAAATCATTTTTATATGGATTTATTAGTTGAAATATGGCAGAATGTTCTGAATCAACAGGAATTATTATAGAATTTGATGTTTTTAATTTTTCATTTAAAATTTTACCAAATGAAACAAGAACTTCCTTATTAGCAAGAGCAATATCTATATTTTTTTCAATTGCCTTTAAGACAGGAAAAATTGAAAAAGTACCTGTCGTTGATACAAACAATAAATCAATGTCTTCAATTAAGCTTAATATTTCATCTTTACCCTTGTAGATAATAAAGTTTTCATTTTTAATTTCAATATCCTCTTTTATTATTCCGACTTTTTTAACATCAAACTCCCTCGCAATCTCAAAAAGCTTTTTATAATTAGAATAAGTTACTAAAAATTGAATTTTATATAAATTTTTAAATTTTCTAATAACTTCAATTGCTTGACTACCTATGGAACCTGTTGCTCCTATAATTCCCAATTTTTTCATAACTCTTCTTTCCTTAATGTCCATTTAACAGGTTCTAAAATAAATACTAATAAGCCAAACGGAGAAAATGCAAAAATTCCACTAAAATAATATAATATAGAAACTGCAACTGCCCCTTCAAATCCAACCTTATCTGATAGAAAGAAGATAAATCCTCCTTCTCTTATGCCAATTCCACTAAAACTTATAGGAATCATCGTTATGAAGTTTATAGCAGATGTTATTAAAATTACCTCTATCAAATTTAAATTAAAACCAAGCGATTTTGAAATAAAAAATGCAGATGTTCCAAAAAAAAATTGCATAATTATTGAAATAAAAAATGAAAATATTACAACAACTTTATTATCTTTATATAATGAGAATGAGCTTAAAAGTTTTTGAACTCTTTCGCCAATTCTAAACTTTTTTATATTACCAAATAAAAGCAAAATAATTTTTTCAAATAAAGGAGTTAGCATGAATATAAAAAACCCTATAAGAAGCAACATTATCCAAATTAGTTCTTTGGCAACTTGTCTAATTTTTTCAACGCCAAAATAAACACCAAGTAATGCTAAACAAACTAATGCAATCACACCAACGAATCTATCCACAAAAATTGATGATAAAACTTCTGCTCTTCTATCCAAATTATTCCTTTGAGCATAAAAAAATCTAACTAAATCAACACCTGCTCCTGATGGAAGAATTAAACCTAAAAACAAGCTCACAAAAACGTACTTATTTGCTTCAAAAAAACTTACATTTAGTTTATATGCCTTTATAAAAACAAACCATCTTACTGCTGAAAAAAAATATCCAATAAATCCAAAAACAATTGCAAGAAAATAAATTGGTAAATTTATTGATTTTATCTGATTTAAAAATGCTTTAATGTCCATATTTTTGAAGATTAAATAAATAAGAGTAATACTTATTAAAATTTTAAAAGCTTCAAATAAAAACTTTCTCATAGTTTAATTAATAAATCTAAATTTTAAAATGTACCAAAGTGCCTTTAAGCCATCCTTCCAAGTAATTTTTTTACCTTCTTTATATGTTCTACCATAATAGTTTATTTGTGTTTCATATACCTTTATACCTTCTTTATTTGCTAATTTTGATATTTTAGCTGTAATTTCAACTTCAAATCCAAAATCCTTACTTTTAAATGGTTTTATTTTTTCAAGAATCTCCCTTCTTAGCATTTTATAACAAACTTCAATATCTGAAAATGTCATATTAAATAGAATGTTGATTAAATAAGTTATTAGTTTGTTTCCAAGGAAATGATAAAAGTATAAAACCCTATGACTAGCTCCATAAAATCTTGAACCATAAACAACATCTGCATCTCTTTCTATTATTAATCTTACCATTTCCTTCCAGTCTCTTGGATCATATTCCAAATCTGCATCTTGAATAACTACAATATCTCCACTAACATAGTTAAAGCCAGTGTTTAATGCTCCGCCTTTTCCTTGATTCTTTTCATGAAAAATAACTTTAAGGATACCTTTAAATTCTTCGCTGTTTTCTAATTTTTTTAAAATCTCTCTTGTTCCATCAGTAGAACCATCATCAACCACAATAATCTCTCTATCTAATTCATAACCTAAATCTACTTCTTTTACATTCCTAATAACTAATTCAACATAATTTTTTTCATTATAAACTGGAATAACAATTGAAAGTTTTAATTTATTTGAGACTATTTTTCACCTCCTCAAAGGCTTTGTAAAATTTCTCTATATCTTCAGGATAAATAACAATTGTTTGTTTTATAAAACCTTCATTAGTCTTTCTTGACTCGGAAATACATATGAAGTTCTGCCCTTTTGAATCTTCCCTTATGTCAAAAAAATATACTCTTTTTCCAGCCTTTATCCTCTTACTATAAACGATGTTACTCTGGTGTTTCCTCAATTCCATTTTCCCCCCCTTGTGGTTTATATTCTTTTAATTTTTCTCTAACCTCCATCTCTATCTTACTTAATAATTCTGGATTTTCCTTTAAATAATCAATGGATTTTTCCTTTCCCTGTGCCAATTGCTCGTTATTGTAAGAATACCATGAACCTGCTCTCTTTATAATTCCAAGTTCAACTGCTAAATCAAAAATCTCGCCAATTCTGTTTATTCCTTTGCCATAAATTAATTCAAATTGAGCAGTTTTATAAGGTGGAGCAAGCTTATTTTTTACTACTTTGACTTTTATTATATGTCCTATAATTTCTGCATTTGGACCTTTTATTGCTTCCCCCTTTCTTACTTCAAGTCTTATTGATGAAAAGAATTTTAATGCTCTTCCACCAGGCGTGGTTTCAGGTGGCCCCTGATAAACATTTTGACTAATTTTTTCTCTAACTTGATTTATAAAGATAGCAACAGTTCCAGTTTTACTTATAACACCTGTCAATTTTCTTAAAGCCTTACTCATTAACCTTGCTTGCCCACCAATTCCTTGGTCTTCCATTTCACCTTCAAGTTCAGCCTTTGTTACAAGAGCAGCAACAGAGTCTACAACAATTAAATCAATTGCTCCTCCTCGTATTGCATCTTCCATAATGCCAAGTGCCTGCTCACCATATTCAGGTTGAGAAATTAATAACTTTTTATCTTCAATATCAACACCTATAATTTTAGCGTAATTTGGGTCAAATGCATGCTCAACATCAATGAACAAAACTGAACCTCCTAATTTTTGAGTTTCTGCCATCGCCATAAGGGCTAATGTTGTTTTACCCGATGCCTCCTGACCATAAATTTCAATAATTCTTCCTCTTGGATAACCACCAATGCCAAGAGCATAATCAAGACTTATTGAGCCTGTAGGAATTGTTGGAACTTGGACTTTCGCCTTATCACTTAATCTCATTACAATACCTTTACCATAATCTTTTTCAAGTTGTTTTATTGTTGCCTCAAGAACTTTCTCTTTATCCTTCTCCATTTTTTTCATCCTCCACTTTTGGTGGCATAACGCCTTTTTGAAATTGATATTTTCCTTTTCTATCAGCATAAGACATCCTTGTCTCTTCATCAGCTTCAATAAAAATAATTTGAGCTATTCCTTCATTTGAATAAATTTTAGCAGGAAGTGGAGTAGTGTTTGAAATTTCAATAGTTAAATAACCTTGCCACTCAGGTTCAAGTGGTGTTATATTAACAATTATTCCGCATCTCGCATAAGTACTTTTACCAATACATATTCCAAGAACTTTTCTTGGAATTCTAAAATACTCAATACTTCTTGCTAAAACAAAAGAATTTGGCGGTATTATACAATAATTGCCCTTATGATATATAAATGATTTGTTATCAAAATTTTTAGGATCAACAATTGTTGAATAAACATTTGTAAAAATTAGATATTCATCAGCAACTCTAATATCATAACCATATGATGATAAGCCATAGGAAATTACTCCCTTTCTAATTAAATTCCTTTCAAATGGCTCAATCATTTTATATTTTATACACATTTCCTCAATCCACCTATCAGATTTTAATGCCATTTTTGTAAGTTTGAAAATTATAAAGCAATAGTTCTTACTATTTATTGGAGGAAGCAAATTGCTTAATTCTATATTCTCTACAAAATTTTATATACTCTAAAAGTTCTATTAAGGATAAACTATTTATAACATCTTCTTTTGTTAATAATCCTTTTCTTGCCATTTTAACACCAAAAATCATCATATAAAATCCATTTCTATTATGAGCGTCAGTTCCTATTGAAAATTTAACACCATATTGTTTTGCTTTTAATATATTTAAATCATTTAAATCAAGTCTATTATAATGAGCATTTATTTCTAAAATAATTTTTCTTTCAGAAGCCTTTTTAAATAACTCATCTAAATTTAATTTATATGGTTCTCTTGAAAGAACAAGCCTACCTGTTGGATGTGCAATAATATCTACATAAGGATTATCCATAGCTTTTAAATACCTTTGTGTAATATCTTCATCTTTTTTTACATTGTGTATTGAGGCAAGAACAAGATCTAAATTCTTTAATATTTCATCAGGATAATCTAAACTTCCATCATTTAAAATTTCAACTTCTGCTGAAATTAATAACTTAACTTTTGAATTTCTATTAAATTTCTTTATTTCTTCATTCCTTTTTAATAAGTCTTCAATATCCATTCCTCCTGCTACTTTTAAACTTTTTGAATGGTCAGTAATAGCAACATATTCATAATTCATTTTCAATGCTTCTGCTTCAATTTCCCAAAAGTCCATAACTCCATCTGAATATCTACTATGAACTTGTAAATCACCTTTAATATCATTAAAATCTATAAGTTTTGGAATTTTAAATTGCTTAGCAAGCTCAATTTCTCCTCTTGCTTCTCTAATTTCAGGAGGAATATATTGAATTAAAAGTTTATCAAAAACTTCTTCCTCACTTTTACCTGCAATGTACATTTCATCTTTAAATAATCCATATTCATTTAATTTATAACCTTTTTCAATAGCTAAATCACGCATTTGAATATTATGCTCTTTTGAACCTGTAAAGTACATTAATGCTGAACCCCAACTTTTTTCATCAATCACCCTAATATCAATTTGAATTAATTTGTTATTTGAAAGTTCATATAGAAATGAAATTTTTGTTTCTCCTTTTGCTAAAATTTCTTTAATTCTTGGATGTTTTAATATATCATCTGAGACATCTCTTTTTGAAAGAATTAGAATATCTACATCTCCAATAGTTTCTTTAAATCTTCTAAATGAGCCTGCTATTTCAATTTTTTCAATACCATCAATTGAACTTAAATAGTTTTTAAAATTTATTATATCATTATAAACTTCACCAATTGGAAACCTTTGGGATAATTTCTGATATAATTCTAATCCTTTTTTTATATTTTCAATTTTTTTTAATCCAAATCCTTTAATTTTAAGTAAAGCTCCTGTTTCTAAAATATTTTTTAATTTCTCAATACTATCAACGCCAAAATGTTCATATAATAATTTTGCTGTTTTTGGTCCAACATATGGGATATTCATTATTTCAAATATACCTTTTGGAATTTTACTTAGAAGTTCCTCATGCTTTTTAATTTTTCCCGTTCTTAAAAATTCTATAATTTTTTCTCTTAAATCTTCACCAATACCATAAATTTTTTCATTCCTTTGAATATAAACACTTATATCTTCAACTAACCCTTCAATAACATTCGCCGCTGTTCTATAAGCCCTTATCTTAAATGGATTATCTCCAAGAAATTCCAATGCATCAGCTATTTCATTAAAAATTTTAGCGATAATTTGGTTATTATTCATAGTGTTCAAAATCAAATTTAAATTTCTTAATTCCCAAAAGATTCCTTATTCTTTGACTTATAAATTTTTCAGTATCTTTTAAGCCATATGTTGAATTTGAATTTATATATAAATCATGAATATAAAGATATATTTGATCACCAATTTTTATAGGTGTGCTTTCTCTTTCAAATTCAATTTCATAATCAGGTCTTTCAAAAAGCTTAACTAAAAATAAATCTTTGTTTATTCCACCTTTTGGAACAAATCCTTTATAAATTCTTTGGAGCCAAAATATATTAGCAAATTTAATTAATGTTTTTATATTTTCGTTTTCTTTAATATGCTCATAAAACTTAAATGGAAGACTTTCTTCAAGCAATGTTAATAACACTTCAAAATTGAACATTTCAAATATATCATAATCAAATAAATTTCTTGAAAGTTTGAAAATATCTTCTCCTTTTCTTGACTTATAAAGGAAAAATAGATAGCCAAGCGTATAAGGGTCAGATAATGTTTTATAGATTAAATCTAATAATTCTGCTAAATAAATTAAATTTCCATCTTCATATTCTTCTAATTGCTCCTTGGGAAGATATGGGAATCTCGGTATTATGTTTGATGTTATAAATTCCTTAACATTTATATATTTAACTGCCTCAATATAAAGTGTTTTTTCCCAAAATGTTGCCCATCCTTCATGAATGTACTTTGTAATTGTAATTGGATAAGAGTACATTGCTCTGTGTCTAAAAATTGAAATGATGTCTCTTATTGGCTGAGCAATCCAAGGTATTGACATTAAAGCATATAAAATATCACCCTCATTTTCAGTTGGATATTCAGGCTCTTCAATAATAAATGTTTTCTTCTCAATATCAAATTTTTCCCTTGGCCTATATAATATAGAAGAAGGTTGTATTTCGTCAGTTCTAAATGAAGACGATATTTCACCTAAAATCTCTGCTATATCCTCAACACTTTCAACAAAATCAATTCCATACTTTTCTTCATAATTTTTTAAAATTTTTCTATACTTATTAACAGAAGAAGTATAAGAAATAATTGAATTGTAAAATTTATTTTTTAATGAATGATTCTTAAATAGATCAGCATGAGCATAAGCATGTAGAACAACTGCTATTTGATAAGCAATTGGCATATCACTTCTAATAAAACCAATTGCATAATCTCCCATATCGTATATTACTTCAAGAACACCTATTACATAATTCTTTGTCCAATCTCTTTCTAATAAACTTTGTTGCCAATAAATATAACCATCTTCCCAAAATTCAATATCAGATGGAATTCTACCCATTAAGGCATCTGATATTTCTTCATTATCAATTATTATCCATTCAACAGGAAGTGGGTCTAAATGATGTGCTTTAACAAGTGCTTCTAAATCTTCTATAATTTTTTTATCTATTTTGGGCATAGCTAAATTTTCCGATTTTTCCTAGATGTTTAAATATCCAATTTAAAACACTTACAGTATCAACATTACTTGAAACCGCTATTTCTCTACCCATGAAAAGAATTGAACTATTTGAAGGAATATAACTGAATGTACTAAAAGCATTTTCACTATCATAAACAATAATTCCGTAAAAGTGAAATGGGTCTCCTCTGAAAATCGTTTTTTCAAAAATTTCTAAATCATTTGAAAACACAGAAAAATCACCTGCATAAAATAAATATCTGCTATAATTTTTGTACTTATTTGCTATATTTCTAACTTTTACTGAAAAATCATAAAGTGAAGTTCCTCCACCTCCTTGAATTTTGGCAAATTCTCTAATTGGATTAGCTGATTCACTATCAAGAATGGTTAATGGATTTTCCGATTTTTGAATTTTTAAAGGACCAAAAATTCTTGCTGAAACTTCATGAGAAACCCCGTAAAAATCTATTATTTCAAAGTTTGTTCCAAAAAATTGAATAAGTCCTATTAATAAAGATTTTGCTATAACCCTTTCAATATCACTAATTGAACCAGACACATCTATACCAAGAACAACTAAACATTTTTTACTTAGTGTTTCCTTTATACTAAAACGATTAAATACAAGGTCCTCATCTGAAAAAGGAGTATCAAATAATGAGGAAGGATCTAAATTACCTTCAATAGCAAGTCTTCTCATTTTTTGTTTAAGTGTTCTCTCTAAGTCTAATTGACTAATTCTTCCAACCTTACTTTTACCTTCTTTTCTAACATCAAACTCATAACTTGTCTCCTCAATAATTATTGGAATTTGAAAGTCAGATAAGAAATATTTTACAATTTCATCTCTTCCAACAGCTCCTTCATCTTCACTACCAGGACCACTACCTGTTGTTATCCCTAAATCAAATTCCCATACATACAATGGTCTTGGTAATGATAATCTTGGAATTTTTGTAGTTTTATCTAAGGATACATTAGGCTTCTCTTTAAGTAGTCTTCTTAGATATTTCCACTTTGTATTCATAAAACTTCTTAAATTTTAAAGCATAAAAATTAACCTTTAAAATTTCAAATATGAAGAAATGTCCAAATTGTAATGTGATTATGAATGAAGTTATAAAAGTTGGAGTTTTGATTGATGTTTGTCCTCAATGTGGAGGAATTTGGCTTGATAAAGGAGAGCTTGAAAAAATTATAAATAGAATTAAAGAAATTGAATATGATTGGGAAGATGATTATAGAAAATTTAGACATTATGACGATGAAGAGTACAAGAAAAAAAAGAAAAAGTGGTTTGACCTTTTTGATATATTTGACTAATGTTTAGAACAATTGTAAAAATCAAGTTTTCTGCTGCCCATTTCTTAAAAAGTTATAAGGGAAAACCTGAAGAAATTCATGGTCACAATTACTTGCTTGAAGTTTATATTAATTCAGATAAATTAAACGATGAAGAAATAACTTATGATTTTCTTGAAATTGAAAACTTCTTAAAATGTTTAGTTCCTGATAGAAAATTTTTGAACGAACTTTATGATTTCAATCCAACTTGTGAAAATTTAGCAAAATTCTTCTATAAAAAAATTAAAGAAAAATATCCAAACTTGGAAAAAGTTATCCTTTGGGAAACAGAAAATTTTGGTATTGAATATAAAGAAAAATAAATAGTATAACGTACTTTATACTTTTCAAACCTTATGTTAAAGTACAAACGAATTTTACTTAAAATAAGCGGAGAACTCTTAGGAAGTGATGGTTCTGGTTTTTCAAGAGATTTTTTAGATTTCATAACTGATGAGATATATTACCTTAAGAAGAACTACCCAATAGATATTGCACTTGTTGTAGGTGGAGGAAATATAATAAGAGGAAATGATGCTCAAAAATATGGAATAGATAAAACTACTGCAGATTATATGGGAATGATAGCAACCGTTTTAAATGCTCTTGCATTACAAAGTATTCTTGAATCAAAAGGTCTTGAAACAAGAGTTATGACATCAATTGAAATTAAAAGTGTTGCAGAACCTTATATAAGGAGAAAGGCAATTAGACATCTTGAAAAAGGCAGAATTGTAATTTTTGCAGGTGGAACAGGTAGTCCTTTCTTTTCAACTGACACTGCTGGTGCTTTAAGAGCTATTGAAATAAAGGCGGATGTTTTATTAAAAGGAACAAAAGTTGATGGTGTTTATACAAAAGATCCTTTTAAATTTTCAGATGCTCAAAAATATGACCTTTTAGATTATAGTTATTTCCTTTCAAAAGATTTAAAAGTAATGGATGCAACTGCTGTTGCTTTATGTAGAGAAAATCATTTGCCTGTTATTGTTTTTAATATCACAAAAAGTGGGTTAATAGAAAAAATAATAAAAGGTGAAAATGTAGGAACAATCATTACATCAAGTCATACGGATCAATTACAACTTTAACGTTGTAATTTTTTATTTTCTCAATTGCTTCCTTAATCCTCTTATAACTTTTACTTCTCAAAATAATTCTCCATCTATAATAATTTTTTATTTTTTCAATTGGAGCGGGGGCAGGTCCAAGAATTTCAACATTTTCATTTTTAATTTTTTCATATATTTCAGTTATTAATTCAATTGCTTTGGTTTCATCTTTTGATTTTGCTTCGATAATTGCCAATTTACAAAATGGTGGAAATTTCATTTCCTTTCTTTTTTTAATCTCATAATTTAAAAATCCTTCATAATCTATATTTTTCACAAAATTGAATACCTCATTTTCAGGCTCATATGTTTGAATATAAACTAAACCTCCTGTCCTAATTCTTCCAATAAATTGAATAAGCAGTTGAACATTTCTTTCATAATTTCTAAAATCGGGAACTGATAAGCCTAAATCAGCATTTGGAACAATAGCAAATTTAACATCTTTCAAGTCAAAACCCTTTGCAATAATTTGTGTCCCAATAATAATTTTAGGATAATTGGAATGAATTTTTCTTATTATTAGTTCTAAATTTTTTCTATTTTTTATACTATCTCTATCAATTCTTAAAATTTCATAATTTGAAAAGATATTTTTTAATTCTTCTTCTATCCTTTGTGTTCCAAATCCAACAACTTTTAAGTTATAAGAAGAACATTTAGGGCAAATTTCAAAGACTTTATATCTTCTTCCACAAATATGACATTCTAAATAATTACCTTTAATTGATTTATGAAAAACTAAATTAACTGAACAATAATTACATTTAAAAACATATCCACAATCAGAACAAATTAAAACAGGCGAATAACCTCTTCTATTAAAAAAAATCATAACACTATTATTTTTTTCAAGTGTTTGTCTAATTTCATTTAACAATTTTGATGAAAGAAAGATATTCTTCTTTAAATCCACAATTTCAACAGATGGATAAACATAATTTTTAACTCTACTTTTCAACTTCAAAAGTTCATATTTTCCTCTTAAAACATTAAAATAACTTTCAATAGAAGGTGTTGCAGATGAAAGAATTAATGTTGCATTATATAGTTCTGACATTAAAACTGACAAATCTCTAGCATTATAATATGGTTTTTTTTCTTCCTGCTTATAAGAACTTTCATGCTCCTCATCTACAATTATTAAACCTAAATTTTTAATTGGTAAGAATAATGCAGACCTTGGACCAATCACTATTTTCTTATTTCCTTTTTTAATTTCATTCCATAAATACGTTCTTTGAGAAGGTGTAAATGAACTATGATAAATTGCTACAATATCGCCAAATTTTTCATAAAATATCCTTGCTATATGAGGTGAAAGTGAAATTTCAGGAACTAAAACAATAACACCTTTATTCTCTTTCAAAATTATTTGACTTAACCAAATAAATATATTCGTTTTACCACTGCCTGTTGGACCAAATAGTAAGTACTTTTTTCCATTTAGAATTTTTGATAGTGCTAATGCTTGTTCTATATTTGGTTTTTTTGGAAGTTTAACAGGATAAGATAAATCAATCAAATTTTTAATTTCAATAGATGATATTTTTTTTATTTTTCTTTTTTTTATGATAATGCCTTTTTCAATAAGTTTTTCAATTATAAGAATTTGAGAAGGTTTAAATTTTGATAGTCTTATATAATTTTTATCTTTTATCTTTTCAATAATTTTTTTTTCAAGTTCGGATAATGAGCCATTATATTTTAAAAATCCCTTTTTTGAAAATTTGATGTAATCTTTTTCCATAGAAAGACTATTTGGAGGAAAAAATAATTTTAAAGAATGATATAATTCGCAAAAATAATAATCACTTATCCATTTAGCAATTTTTATTGAATTTTCATCAATTGAATAATTTTCCTTGCTAATAATTTCACTATAAAAATTTTCTTCATTACTTTCTAAATTTTCAATAACTACACCTCTAACAATTTTATTTTTAACTCTAACATTTACCAAATCTCCTACATTAGCATTTATATTATTTTTAAATGTTAATTCCTTTTCTATTCCAAAAACACAAACCTTCGAAAGCTTCATTTTTTAACCTTTCTTATGTTTCTTATATGCTCTTCATAAGTTCTTGAAAACAAATGTCTTCCATCCTTATTAGCAACAAAAAATAAATAATTTGTCTCTTTCGCTTTTAGAACAGCTAAAATTGAACTTAAAGATGGGGAACAAATTGGTGTTGGAGGTAATCCTAAATATAAATATGTATTGTAAGGACTATTATACTTTAAAGCTTCTTCACTTAACCAATAAGTATTCGCTTTTAAGACATATGCCAGTGTAGGATTTGCTTGAAGAGGCATATTTCTCTTTAATCTATTTAAATAAACGCTCGCAATTAATGGTTTTTCATCTTCATATAGTGCTTCCTTTTCTACAATTGAAGCAAGGATTATGATATCATAAAATTTTAATTTTGAATTATTGAATAAACTATCAAAAGGTTTAATTTTATCAAAGAATGTTTGAACAAGTTTCTCAACAATAAATTTTTCATCTTCTCCTTCAAAGAAAACATAAGTTTCTGGAAATAAAAAACCTTCAAGACTTTTTAAATTTTTTAATTTTTCAAATTTTTTTGAAAGCTCATTTATAAATGAACTATCATTTATAAGTGATAAGAATGTCTTTTCATTAATTTTCAAATTTTCTTTTAATAACTTTGCTATTTGAAAACTATTTAATCCTTCAAAAATTGTAATTTTAATTTCTAAGGGTTTTGGTTTTTGATTTAAAACTCTTAAAAATGCTAAAATTTCCCCTTCATTATAGACAAAACTATAAATACCACTTCTTATATTTTTTTCTTTACCTGAAACTTTTATTAAAAATTTGAAAAATGTTTCAAATCTTATAATTCTATTTTCTTTTAACTTTCTTGAAAGATCATTTATTGTCTCTCCTTTCCTAAAAGGCACATAAATAATCTTGTTTTTATTTGAGAGTGGAAATAAGAATGCCAAAACAAATAAAAATATAACGAAAAAAACAAAAAATCTCATTCCAAAATTGTACTAATTACATAACATTCAATAAATTTATCTTTCAAATTATTTCCACTTTTTGGTTTTATTGATATTGAATTTTTATCTAATTTTAAAACATCTGAGATATTCTGCTTAATTTTATCAATATAAGGTGTTAATTTTGGTTCTTTCAGTATAACGACAGCATCTATACTAATAATTTTATAGTTTTTTAAGTTATTAGAAAATTCTTTAAGTAAGTTTAAACTATAAGCATTTTCATATCTTTCATTTTCAGGAAAAATTTCACCTATACTTTTATTTAAAATGATTCCACTTAAACTATCAATAATTGCATGAATAAGGACATCCCCATCGGAATGACCATAAGCTCCAAAATTAGATGGAATTTCAACACCACCAATAATAAGCTTTCTATTTTCAACAAGTGGATGAATATCATATCCAAAACCAACTTTTATATTCTTCATTAAGAAATGTTCTAAAATTTTAATGTCATCTCTAAATGTAATTTTAAAGTTTTCAAAATCTCCATTAATATATTTAATATCGTTTGAAATGAATGTTTTATAGTAGAATGCATCATCTGTTCCACTTATATTATTTTCAAAAGCCTTTTCATAAGCAATTTTAATTAATTCTTTCTTAAATCCTTGCGGTGTTTGAATTAACATTAAATTTTCTCTGTTTAATTCGTTTCCAAATTTATCTCTTATTGTATCTCTAATTTCAATAAATGGAACAACTGCATTATTTCCTCTCAAAAGTTCTTCTTTAATTCTTAAAATCAGTTCCTTACTTACATTTGGCCTGCTTGCATCGTGAATTAAAACGAAATCACCACTTGAATTTATAATTCCATTATAACTTGAATTTGCTCTTGTTTCTCCACCATAAACAATTTTTACATTTTTTAATTCTAAATTGAAATTTTTTGGAATAACTAAAATTATTTCATCTACTAAATTTTCAAACGCTTTTATTGAAAATTCATAAATTGGAATATCAAAAATTTTTAGAAATTGTTTATATCCTCCAAATCTTAAACCTTTTCCTCCCGCTAAAATTATTGCTGAAAATTTCATAATGATGATAATTTTATATTATTTGATAAAAACCAATCTATTGTAATTTTTAAACCTTCTTCAATTTTAACTTTTGGTTGCCAATTTAATAGATTTTTAGCTTTTGTTATATCTGCTTTTGTTTCATATAAATCAGCTTTATTAAACGGTTCATATTTTATTTTCAGTTTTTTATTTAGAATTTTTTCAATAATTTTTATAACATCTATTAATTTGTTATCTTCATCATTACCAAGATTAATAATCTCAAAACCTTCCAATTGATAAGCAAGATAAGTTCCAAATGCAATGTCATCAATATAAGTAAAGCTTCTTCTTTGATTACCATCACCATATATTATAATTTCATTATCATTTATTGCCCAATAAATAAATCTAAAAATGCTCATATCCGGTCTTCCAGCAGGTCCATAAACTGTAAAATACCTCAAAACAATAGCAGATATTCCGTACAAATAATGGAAAGTCCAAATTAAATTTTCAGCGGATTTTTTACTTACAGCATAAGGAGAAAGCATATTATCACATTTCATATCTTCTCTAAATGGAGGTTTTTGTCCAGCATATATTGATGATGTTGAAGCTAAAATAATTTTTCTAACATTAAATTCAATCATAAGCTCCAAAAGATTTAATGTTCCAATAACATTTACTTCAAAATAATCCTTTGGATTTAATAAACTATTTCTAACCCCAGCTTTTGCTGAAAGATTTATAACACCTTCAAAATTATAAACTTTAAATATATTTCTTAAAGTTCCTTTATCTCTAATATCTGAAAGAATAAATTCAAAATTTTCATAATTTTTTAAATAGTTTATGCGGTGCTCTTTTAGTGATAAATCGTAATAAGGATCAAAATTATCAATGCCTATAACATTGTAATGATTTTTTAAAAAGTATTCACAAACCTTATATCCAATAAATCCAGCACAACCTGTTATGAGAATTTTTCTCAATATAAAAATTTTAAAGTTTAATGCTTATTTTCAGAATTATTGGACAAGGTAAAAATTTATGCTTTAAAATTTTATTTATGATTTTAAAAAAGGAGGTGAGAGTATGTTGAGGTCAATAACAACAGTAACCTTTTTTATAAGTATAGCATATTCTTCACTTGGTGCTCAAGAATATTCCATAAGTCCCGCTTCTCCTTTCTTTAAGAAGGTAGTTGAGTCCCCTAATCATAATAATTCTAATCCTTCAAATCCAATTCGTGTATCAGCACTAACATTTAATAGGGTTTTTGTTTGCGCTCCTAAAAGTTATTATGCGTGGATAGTGACTGATAGATATGGTGTTGTTTCTGATATTGATGGAAATGGTTTAAATGATATTCCATTTACTGCTGCTGATTATGATCAATGGGCAGGTAGTTGGCCTGGTTATGCTTATGTAGCATTCCAAACATCTCCTGGAAATTTTCAGTGTGTAGCGGTTAGTAATCAGCACCGTTATCCTTATGGGATATCAGTTGGTGATTTTAATGGAGATGGTAAAAAAGATTTGGTTTTTGTAGCTCCACACGATAATGCTGCTTTTACACTAAGAAATAATGGAGGTTGGAGTTTTACTGAACAATGGATAGGTGGTGGAGGAATTCCAAATCATATAGCTGTTAGGAATGTAGATGCTGGTCCTGGCGCTGAAGTTCTATATACTGATGAAACTGGTAGACTTTTCAAGTACAATTTCCTTTCAAATTCTTTAACTACTTTAAATAATGAATGTATGGAAGGTTTAAGTGTTGCTGATATAAACAACGATGGAAATCAAGATATTGTATGTGGAACATCAAACGGTGGTGCACTTGGATATATAAAATTTCAACTTAATTTAGGTGGTAATTGGTCTTCTCTTTATCTTTTAAACAATCAAGAGAGATATTGGCATGGTGTGACAACTGGTGATTTTAATAAAGATGGCAAAATTGATGTTGCAAGTTGTTCTTATGATGATAGGTCAATACATATATTTTATAATAATGGTGGTAATCCTCCAACTTTTACAGAAGCTGCTGTTGTTAATACTGGTGCTTTTCTTGATCTTTGCGAGCTAACTGTTGCTGATTTAGATTGCGATGA
>ERZ511473.492-NODE-492-length-61566-cov-17.879702_pt1 | contig 61566 bp, 63 predicted proteins | sample MGYA00374947_ERZ511473 | MGnify/ENA primary metagenome ERZ511473 (study PRJEB26303, sample SAMN06343854) | sediment metagenome | isolation source: hot spring sediment | place: Canada: British Columbia | collected 2012-09-26 ... | reverse complement strand
CTTTATCCCGGCGGCCCCCGGTAAGCTATCCCTCGGAAATTCACTCCGTGCCGGGCAGAGGGTGCGGAAGATGGGCTACAACATCCTGTGGTCAAGATTCAGGTAGAACACAATATCTAGACTGCCGGTCCCCGAGGAGGGGTGAAAAGGGAACGCCGGTGTAGCGCCTGAGGGCGTGAGTCCGGGACGGGCCCGCCGCGGTGAGGGGGACGGAGAGGACCGATGTGCCACTGGGCTTGGGCCTGGGAAGGCGTCCGCTCCGGAGGAACCCGAGTCCGAAGACCTGCCGGCAGGCTGGATCCGCAGCGTCCTCGCGGAGTGGGGCGAGGCGGAAGTGCGAAGGCACGGGGCTCTCCGTCCCTTCCTGTGGCGCCGCGGAATCCCCAAACTCCCTCGGACGGAGGTGCCCGATGTGCGCTGTGGTATGTTCTGAGCTCCAACGGATCGCCTATGGTCTTCCCCGCGCCCAGCACCTAGTCGAACGCCTCCTACAGGACCCCATCCTCCGGGATGCCCCTGCCGGGGAGGAAGAAAGAGCAGCCCTAGTAGCCGCCCAGGCCCGGATCCACGAGGACCCGGTCTACGAGCGGCTCAGCTGCCGCCTCCTGCTCCGGCGCCTCTACCGGGAGGTCTTGAGGACCCCGGAACCTGATCCAGCCACCTACCGGGCCGGGTTCGTCGCCTACGCGCGGCGGGGCGTGGAGGCCAATGCGCTGGATGCGCGGCTGCTCCGGTATGACCTGGACCGGCTCGCCGGTGCCCTGCATCCCGAGCGGGATGCGCGCCTGCCGCTGGTGGGGCTGCACACCCTGGTGGACCGGTACCTGGTGCGGGATCCGGTGAGTCGGGCGCTTTTGGAGCTTCCTCAGTACCTCTTCATGCGGGTGGCCATGGGGCTGAGCCTTGCGGAGGAGGAGCCGGACCGGTGGGCCGTGGCCTTCTACGAGGCCATGAGTGCCTTCGACTACCTCCCGAGCACCCCCACCCTCTTCAACGCGGGAACGCCGCACCACCAGCTCAGCAGCTGCTACCTCGCCTGTGTCTTGGACTCCATGGACGACATCCTCCGGTCGTGCGTGGAGTTCAGGCAGATCGCGAAGTACGCGGGCGGGATCGGTGCAGCGATTACGAAGCTGCGGGCCGTGGGATCCCCCGTGCGGGGGATCAACGGTACCAGCTCCGGGATCATCCCCTTCGTGCACCTCTTCGACGCCCTCATCAAGGCGATCAGCCAGGGCGGTCGCCGGAGGGGGACCTTGGCCGTCTACCTGGAGCCCTGGCACATGGAGATCCGGGCATTTTTGGACCTCAAGCGGAACGCGGGAGATCCGTACCTGCGGGCCCACAGCCTGAACACCGCCCTGTGGATCCCCGACGAGTTCCTCGAGCGGGTGGAGCGGGACGAGCCGTGGTACCTCTTCGACCCCCTCTACACTCCGGAGCTCACGGAGCTGTGGGGGGAGGCGTTCCGGAAGGCGTACCGTGCCCGGATCCAGGACGCCCAAAGCGGCCGCATCCCGCCCCAGGCCTACCGGGTGGAGAGTGCTAGGGCCCTCTTCCGGGAGATCCTGGCCACCCTCCAGGAGACCTCCCACCCCTGGATCGCCTTCAAGGACACAAGCAACGCCCGCAGCATGCTCCCGGGTGTCATCCACAGCTCCAACCTCTGCACCGAGGTGCACCTACCCACCTCTCCGGAAGAGGTGGCGGTGTGCAACCTCGCCAGCATCAACCTCGTCCACCACCTCACCCCACAGGGGGTGGATGAGCTCAAGCTCCGGCGGACGGTGCGTCTTGCGATGCGGGGGCTCGACAACGTGATCGACCTGAACTTCTACCCCACCGAGCGGGCGCGCTCAAGTAACCTCCGCCACCGGCCAGCGGGGCTTGGAGTGATGGGACTCGCGGAGGTCTTCGTGCGCCTGGGGATGCGCTACGGGGACGAGGCGAGCCTAGTGTTCACGGACCGGCTCATCGAGCTCATCAGCTACTTCGCCCAGGAGGCCTCCGCGGAGCTGGGCCGTCTGCGCGGGAGCTTCCCCTCCTTCGCGGACAGCCGCTGGGCCCGAGGAGAGGTCCCCCTCGACACCCTGGACGATCTCGCCGCGCTGCGCGGGGGGATCGAGATCGACCGGTCCAGTCGGCTGGACTGGGATCGACTGCGGAGGGAGGTCAAGCAGGGGATGCGCAACGGGACCGTCATGGCCATCGCCCCTACCGCCACCATCAGTCTCATCGCGGGTACGACCCCCGGGATCGACCCCTACTACGCGAACGTCTTTGCCCGCTCCACCCTCTCGGGCAAGTTCCTGGAGCTGAACCGGGTGCTCGCAGAGCAGCTACAGTCCCTGGGGCTATGGGAGCGGGTCCGGGAGCGGATCCTGGAAGAGCGGGGAGACATCGACGGGATCGAGGAGATCCCTCAAGCCCTGCGGGAGATCCACCGGACCGCCTACCGGATCCCACCGGAGGACTACATCCGGGTTGCGGCCCGAGCCCAGAAGTGGGTGGACCAGGGCATTTCGCGCAACCTGTACCTCCAGGACCGGTCCCTGGAGACGATGGAGCGGGTGTACTTAGAGGCGTGGCGGGCGGGGCTTAAGTCTACCTACTACCTCTTCATGGCCCCGCGCATGTACGCGGAGCCCTCGACCCTGCAGGTCAACAAGGCCCGCAAGAAGCTCCGGTGGATAATCAACTGCGAATCCTGCGCATCCTAAAGGAGGTGATGCGATGCGGCCACTCATCGGTCAAGATCCCTTAGAACCCATCCAGCTCTTCCCCCTCAGTCACCCCTGGGCCTACGCCCACGCCCAGCAGGGTAAGCGCAACACGTGGTTCCCGGAGGAGGTCCCGCTCTCAGACGACGTCCGGGACTGGGAACTGCGCCTGGGGGAGGAGGAGCGGCGGGCCGTGGAGGTCCTGTTGGGGTTCTTCAACCCTATGGAGTCCCTGGTGACCCACAACCTCGTTCTCTCCATCTACCGGTACGTGACCGCTCCGGAAGTGCGATTGTACCTGGCCCGCCAGATCTGGGAGGAGGCAAACCACACCATGGCCTTCGAGTACGTCCTGAAGACCCTGCCCGTGGATCGGGAGCGGGTGTTCGGGATGCACCGAAACGAACCCGCGGTCCGGGCCAAGGAGGACTTCCTCACCGAATTGGCCCGGCCCATGTTGGAGTCCCTGGAGTTGAAGCGGGTAGAGGATCGCAGGAAGTTCCTGCGGAACCTGGTGGGCTACTACGTGATCCTCGAAGGCGTGTTCTTCTACGGCGGGTTCCTGTTCGCCTACACGTTCCGCCGCCGCAACCTTCTGCGGGGGCTTGCGACCATCGTGGACTGGGTCCTCAAGGACGAGAGTCTGCACCTGAGCTTCGGCATCCACCTGATCACCGAACTCCTCGCCCAAGACCCAGAGCTCCTGACCCCGGAACTGGGCCGGGGACTCAAACAGCTGATCCTGCGGGCCGTGGACCTGGAGCGAGCGTACAACCGGACCCTGCTTCCGCAGCCCCTCATCGGGGTCAGTGCGGAGGTCCTCAACGCGTACGTGGAGTACGTGACGGACCGACGGCTGGAGGAGTTGAGCCTCGGGGCTCATTATGGAACGCCTAATCCTGCGCCCTGGATGGCCACGGAGGTGGATGTGCCGGAGATCGTGAACTTCTTCGAGGCCAAGAACATCCACTACGAGGTGGCCGCGGACCGGAACCGATAGGGGCTCCCTTGAGGGCTTGATCATCTCTCGGCCAGAGGTCCGAAGTGATCCTCGGGTAGGATTCGGGTAGGATTATGGTGGCTCCCCCACCCGGGCCCGGAACTGGAGAGGCGTGCAGCCGAACCGGGCCTTGAAGCGCCGGTGGAAGTACGAGAGGCTTTCGAACCCGCACCGCTCCGCCACCTGCTGGACCGTGTGGTCCGTGCCACGGAGCAGCTCCGCGGCCCGCTGGAGCCGGCGCTCGAGGAGGTACCGGTTAGGCGAGAGGCCTAGGCCAGTCCGGAAGATCCGGCGGAGGTGGGTGAGGGAGCAGGCAGCGGCCTTCGCCAGCTCCTCCACCCGCACCCGACCGTCCACCGCCTCTAAGTGCTGGAAGACCAGGCACAGGAGCCGCAGGACCCGTGCCTCCTGCACCGCCAGAGGCCGGAACGCCTCGGGCTGCTCGTGCACCATCCGGAGGAGGAGCTCCGTCACGAGGGCGCGACCCCGTAGGCGCCACCCAGGCGGCCGGTGCACCGAGAGCCGCACGAGTTCCTCAAGCGTCGGCGCGTACGCCCTTCCCTCCACCACCGTGGGGAACCCCATGACGAGGAGCAAGCAGTGGGCGCCCAGGACCCGGGCGGCGAAGTGCACGGAGAGGAGGGAGAGGGGTCTAGTGGCCCAGGCGGCGTGCGGGACACCCTCCGGGATGAGGAGGAGGTCCCCGGCGTGGACCTCCACAGGCCGGTCGCCCACCTCCCACACGGCCCGTCCTTCGCTCACCAGGATCCCCAGGGCGTTGGGGACCGTCCGGCGCCCCAAGCGCCACCCGGGCTCTCCCGCGTACGCCCTTCCCTCCAGGAACTCGATCGCCACGTGTCCCCACACCCACCCCCACCCCTCCAGCGTACCGGCGGGCGGATAGGGCGGGAACGCGACCCTCTCGGCCCCGGGATGGATCTGCACACCTCCAGGATGCCCTAAGAGGGGAATCCCTGGCGAGCAGGCGCGGGGGAGGATGGTCGGTTTGGGCACTCTTCGGGTCCGCCGCGGCCTTCACGACCGCCCTCCTCTTCGGCATCGTGGGGGAGGAATCCCAAATGGAAAAAGGAGGGAGACTATGTACCTGCGGGTCGATCGGCTGCAGATCGAGCTCCCCGCTCCCAAGGAGCCAGATCCGAACGCGGCGGCCGCGGTCCAGGACCTGTTGGGCGGCCGGTTCGGGGAGATGTCCACTCTCATGAACTACACCTATCAATCCTTCAACTTCCGCGGCCACGACCAGCTCAAGCCCTACCGGGACCTCATCGCGAACATCGCCACGGAGGAGCTGGGACACATCGAGCTCGTCGCAGCTACCATCAACCTCTTGCTCACGGGCTCCACCCAGAGCAAGGACCCTGTTGAGGCCCCCCTCGAGCCCGGCAAGGACGTGCGTTCCACCTACCACTTCGTCAGCATGGCCCAGACCGCCTTCGTGGGCGGCTCCATGGGCGGGTTCTGGCATGGGGAATACGTGTTCAACAGCGGCAACCTCGTGCTGGATCTCCTCCACAACTTCTTCCTCGAGTGTGGGGCGCGGCTTCACAAGATCCGGGTCTACGAGATGACCCGCAACCCCGTGGCCCGAGAGATGATCGGGTACCTCCTGGTCCGGGGCGGCGTGCACGCCACTGCGTACGGCAAGGCCCTGGAGACCCTGACGGGCGTGAACCTCACCAAACTCCTCCCCATCCCGAACATCCCCAACGCGAAGTTCCCCGAAGCCCGGAAGTACGAGGAGGCGGGAGGGCACCGGACCCTGTACCGGTTCAGCCCCGAGGACTACCGGGACATCGCCCGCATCTGGCGCGGCCCTGCACCCACCGGGGACGGGGACCTCGTGGTGGTGGATGGGCCGCCTGCAGGGGGACCTGTGCCAGTCCTGCCCTCGCTCCCAGAGGAGTTCGCACCGGGATTGGAGCCGGCCGAGATCGCGGAGCTTGCGAAGAAGCTCGCGGCTCCCTAAACGGGGGATCTGCGAGGACTACTGCACCTCGAGTGCAAAATCCAGGGCAGGCGCGGAGTGAGTGAGGGCGCCGACGGAGATGAGGTCCACCCCCGTCTGTGCCACTGCCCGTACATTCTCCAGTGTGATGCCCCCCGATGCCTCTCTGAGTACACGTCCCCGACATAGAGCGACGGCCCGTTGGAGGGTGGCGAGGTCCATATTGTCCAGGAGGATCGCGTCTGCGCCTGCAGCGAGGATTTCTTCTACCCGGTGGAGGCTCTCCGCCTCGACCTGAATCCGCACCCCATGCGGGACCCGCGTTCGGATCCGTTGTATCGCCTCTCGCAGGGATAGGCCCTGACGGTACAGGAGAGCAAGGTGGTTATCCTTGACGAGCACACCATCACTGAGCCCGAATCGGTGGTTGCTCCCTCCACCTACCCGAACCGCATACTTTTCGAGGAACCGTAGTCCCGGTGTGGTCTTCCGTGTGTCCACAATGCGACAGGGTAGCCCCGCTACTGCCTCCACGTAGCGCCGGGTCAGAGTCGCGATGCCGCTGAGGCGGCCCAGAAAGTTAAGGGCGACCCGCTCTCCCTTTAAGATGGCGCGGGCGTCTCCATCTACCGTCGCCACGACCTGACCGGCTCCCACTTCCGTCCCCTCGCAGCAGTGGACCGTCACGCGCACCTCAGAGTCCAAGTAGCGAAATACTTCTCGGAGAACGGGCAGCCCTGCTACCACACCCGGTTTCCTCGACACCACCTGCGCGCGTGCCTGAGCGGCCGTCGGGAAGAGGGAACTCGTCGTGAGGTCTCCCCACGGGCAGTCCTCGCGCAGGGCTCCCACCACGATGGGTTCCAACTTCAGAGGCGTAAACTCGCCCCTCATCCAGCTAGCACAGGGCAAACATCCGCTCGATGGCACGCCTTGCGCGTTCGGCGACCTCCGGGTCTACCCGAACCTCGTACACCCCATCCCGTAATGCGCGGTACAGTTTGTCCAGTGTGATCTTCTTCATGTATTGGCAAACGGCGTCCTCCCGCACAGGCACGAAAGTTTTCTCCGGTGCTTCCTTACGCATCCGGTGCAGGATCCCCGTCTCCGTTGCCACCAGGAACGCGGGCGCGTGAGAGCTCCTGACCCTTCGGATCATTCCCTCCGTGGAGAGAATGTGCGTGCGTTCACCGGAAAGGGCACCCACCGATAGGAAGTACATGCAGGAGGTTACGCACCCACACTCCGGATGGATCAAAAGCTCTGCGTCTGGGTAGGCTTCTTGTTTCTCTGTCACGTCTTCCGGCCGGAACCTTGCGTGTACGTGACATTCCCCCATCCACAGGTGTAGTCGACGACCGGTTACCCGGGCCACGTAGCTTCCCAGAAACAGATCCGGCACGAACAGGATCTCCTTGTCCTCCGGAATAGATGCCACCACGCGGACCGCGTTGGTGGATGTGCAGCAGATATCACTTTCGGCTTTCACCTCTGCAGTGGTGTTGACGTAGCTCACTACTACTGCGCCCGGATGCTCACGTTTCCAAGCCCGCAATTGCTCCGCATCGATTGTGGCGGCAAGTGAACAGCCGGCCTCCAGGTCTGGGATAAGTACCCTCTTGTCCGGACACAGAATAGCCGCCGTCTCGGCCATGAAGTGCACGCCGCAAAGGACGATTAGGTTTGCTGACGTGCGCGCTGCAGCTTGCGCAAGAGCGAGCGAATCTCCCACGAAGTCTGCAACGTCTTGGATCTCCGGAAGCTGGTAGTTATGTGCTAAGATAACCGCGTTTCGCTCCCGACGCAGTCGATGGATTTCTTCCAGTACGGTCGAGTCCCCACCAGGTTTTGGGCAGGTCTCCATCATAGCCTCCTCGTGCGTCCCTCACCTAAGGGATGTACGGCGGGTAACGTGTTCCACGAGGTTCATCGGACAGAAGGGGCCGCACATTGAACACGCCCGCGTCTTGGAGTTCCGAGTCTGGAAGATCCGCCGGGCAACATCAGGGTACAGGGCGAAGCGGAACTGGGTCTCCCAGTCCAGTCGATGGCGGGCCTCCGACATTCTGCGGTTCCGCTCGAGGGCCTGGGCGTGACCCCGGGCTACGTCAGCGACGTGGGCGGCGATCTTGAAGGCGACGACGCCCTCGTACACCTGCTGAGGCGTCGGCAGGGCAAGGTGCTCGGCCGGCGTGAGGTAACACAGCATATCTACGCCGTGCATCCCGGCGACGGCGCCCCCGATGGCGCCGGCGATGTGGTCAAAGCCGGCGGCTGTGTCGACCGGGAGCATCCCGAGGACGTAGAAGGGCGCTCCCCGACAGAGCTTCTTTTCGAGCTGAACGTTCGTGGCGATCTCGTTCAGGGGCACGTGACCTGGGCCCTCGACCATCGTCTGGACGCCGACCCGACGGGCCCGCTCGACGAGCTCCCCGAGGACGATCAGCTCCTCGACCTGGGGCCGGTCCAGGTCGTCGGCCAGGCACCCCGGCCGGAGGCCATCGCCGAGGCTCAGGGTCATATCGTACTCGCGGGCGATCTCCAGCAGACGGTCGTAGTACTGGTAGAGGGGGTTTTCGGCATCGTTCTGAAGCATCCAGGCGGCCATCAGGCCCCCGCCCCGGGAGACGATGCCTGTGACCCGGTCGGTGCGGATGTAACGCTCCAGGGCGTGGCGGGTCACGCCGCAGTGGACCGTGATGAAGTCGACGCCTTCCCGGCCGTGGCGCTCGATCGTCTCAAACAGGTCGTCGACCGTCATGTCAAAGAAGGAGCCCCGCTTGCGGGCGGCTTCGAATTCTGCCTCGTAGATGGGCACCGTGCCAAGGGGTACGGGGCACTGGTCGAGGATGGTCCGGCGGATTGCCGCCAGGTCCCCGCCCGTCGAGAGGTCCATGACGGTGTCGGCACCGGCGTCGACGGCGAGTCCGAGCTTTTCCAGCTCCTCCTCGAGGTTCACATAGTCGTACGACGTGCCCAGGTTCGCGTTCACCTTCACCGAGAGGCCCCTGCCGATGCCCGTAAAGCGGGTCAACGTCCGGTGGTTGGGATTCGCCGGAATGACAACGACCCCGGCGGCGACGTTCTCCCGGATCTCCTCAGGCGACAGGCCCTCAACCTCGGCCACGTAGGCCATTGCGTCGGTGATCCTGCCCTGACGGGCACTCCATCTGGGTCAGCATGGTTCCGCCTCCGCAGGAAACCCGGGAGGCCAACGGGGGTGAGTCAGGAGCCGGGCAGTCAGTTACGTTGACCTTCCCTCCGCCGGCATGACCCGGATCAGGTTCTAGGGGTCGGCCCCGCACCAGGGGCCCTCTCAGCCCGGTCGACCAGGCTCCCCCAGGTCTTCGCTTGGCATGACTTTAGGTCGGAACAACGGATCGCGTCAACATCCCGCGTGTGGCCTACAGCGTTTCCACCGGATCCCCTACCCGCACCCAACCCCGATCGAGCACCTCGAAGAGCGCTCCCCGCCAGCCCAGGGCCGCCAGCCGAAACGCCACCTCTCCGGCCCGGGCCCGGAAGAGCTGACAGGGCCGATGCGGTGTGGCACTCCGCCGCAACTGCACCGCCCCTGCCCGCACCACCGTCCCAGGCGGTAGGTCCCCCAGACGGATCCCCCGGACGATCAGATTGTCGCCCGGAACCTCCGGAGGAATGCTCAGGAGCTCCAGGAACTCGGCGTTCATCGCACTCACCTCCCGTCCCGGCACCCGCTGGCCCTGCCAGAACTGCTTGGCCGCGTACTCCCCGATGGGGCCGAGGCCCGGTGCGAGCTCCAGCGCCTCCACCAGCCGGTGATCTCCGGGGCGCGGGGAGACGACTAGGTGCACGAGCTCTCCTCTGCGGCCGAACGGATACCTCTCCAGCGCTTCCAGTAGCTCCCTCATCGGACAAGGTCTCGCTGGGCAACCGCGCCACGGATGCGGTCTGCCACCCCCAAGGCCAGGACGGCCTTGAGGAGGTCGAACCAGATAAAAGGCAACACCCCGATTCGAATCGCATGGGCCACCGTAGGCGCGGCCCCGGAGAGGACAAGCCCGGCAACTCCAGGCACGTAGATCACAGAGAGTGCGATGACCATCGCCGCACCCGTTCGCACCCAAAACTCCCTCCGGGCAGAAGCCCGCTCCGCGGCCCATCCCACCACGTAGGCCGCAATGGGGTATGACCAGAGGTACCCGCCCGTGGGTCCGAGCAGTACTGGTGGGCCAGCCCGAAACCGGGCAAAGACGGGTACCCCTGCCGCCCCCAGGAGGAGGTACAGGAGTTCTGCTAGTGCTCCGATGCGCGCGCCCATCACCGCGCCTGTGAGCAACACCGCGAACACCTGGAGGGTAAAGGGCACGCTCGTCAGTAGCGGCAGGGTGACGCTCAGCTGGGCGCAGATGGCGGTCAGCGCCGCCCCCAGGGCGGCCAAGGCCAGCGTCCGGGGAGTCATGGCGCGCTCTTCCCAGGCGGCGTCCACCGGAGATCCGGAACGCGCGCGGCCCGCACCTCATCGAGCCGTCGCACGGGTGTGGTGTGGGGTGCGGTCTTGACCACTTCAGGAGTTTCCTGCGCCTCCCGATGGATGGCGATCATCGCCTCCGCAAAGGCATCCAGCGTCTGTAGGCTCTCGGTCTCCGTGGGCTCGATCATGATCGCCTCCTCGACGATGAGGGGGAAGTAGATCGTGGGCGCGTGGAACCCGTAATCGAGCAACCGCTTCGCGATATCCTTCGTCGTCACCCCATTCTCGCGCTTCTGACGGACCCCACTGGCGACGAACTCGTGCTTACAGATCCGGTCGTAGGGGATCTCGTAGTAGGGCGCAAGGCGCACCCGGAGGTAGTTCGCATGGAGTACTGCGTGCTCGGCCACCGCCCGCAGCCCCTCTTCCCCGAGGGTCCGCACGTAGGCATAGGCCCGCACGAGGTTCGCGAAGTTCCCGTAAAAGGCCCGCACCTTCCCGATGGAATGCGGGCGGTCCCAGTCCAGGACGTACCGGCCTCCGCGCTTGGCCACCACCGGCACGGGGAGGAACGGCTCCAGGTGCGCCTTCACAGCCACCGCGCACGCCCCCGGCCCTCCGCCTCCGTGCGGGGTGCTGAAGGTCTTGTGGAGGTTCGTGTGCATCACGTCGAACCCCTGATCCCCAGGCCGCGTGATCCCCAGCATCGCGTTCAGGTTCGCCCCGTCCAGGTACATCTGGGCTCCGGCGGCGTGCACGAGCTCTGCGATCCGGTCCACCTGCTCCTCAAAAAGGCCCAGGGTGTTCGGGTTCGTGAGCATCACCGCCGCCACGTCAGGGCCCAGCTCCGCCTCCAGCCGCCCGACGTCCATGTTCCCCCTTGCGTCCGAGGGGACCGTCACCACCCGGTAGCCCACCATCGCCGCCGTCGCCGGGTTCGTGCCGTGGGCCGAGTCGGGCACGATCACCTTCGTCCGCTCCTCCCCGCGGTGCGCGAAGTACGCGCGGATCATGAGGAGCCCCACAAGCTCCCCATGGGCTCCGGCCGCCGGCTGCACCGTCACCGCGTCCATCCCCACAAGCTTCGCCAGCTCCTCGGCGAGTTCGTACAGCAGCCCCAGCGCCCCCTGAACGAGCTCTTCTGGGGTGTACGGATGCAGGCGCGCAAAGCCCGCCAGGCGCGCCACCTCCTCGTGGAGTTTGGGGTTGTACTTCATCGTACAGGAGCCGAGCGGCACGAACCCCTGATCGATCGAGAAGTTCCGGTGGGAGAGCAGGGTGTAGTGCCGGACCACCTCCAGCTCGCTCACCTCCGGAAGGGCAGGAGGCGTCCTGCGCCTTGCACCCTCGGGCACGAGCTCTTCGAGGGGGACTGCCGGCACGTCCAGAGGCGGAAGGCCGTGGGCCCGACGGCCCGGGACGCTGCGCTCGAAGATGAGCGGGAACACTTGTCTCATCCCCTCCTCCCCACCAGGGCCGAGGCACGCTGCCTGGGCCGCCCCACCCGCTTGAGGGCCTCTGTGAACCTGTCCATCTCTTCCCGGGTGCGCGCCTCCGTGACGCACACGAGGAGGTGGTGGCGCATCCGGGGATCGAACCGGCTCAGGGGCACTCCGGCTAGAAATCCCTCCCGCGCGAGTCGGCGGACGAGGGTCGCAGCGGGTAGGGGAGTGCGCACGACGAACTCGTGGAAGGTCGGGCCCTCAAACGCGATTCCGTATCCCGGGAGTTCTGCGATCCTCCGCTTGAGGTAGTGGGCCTTCTGCAGGCACAGCTCTGCCACCTGCCGCACGCCATCGGGACCCAACAGGCTCAGGTAGATCGTGGCCGCCAGCGCGTTGAGGAACTCGTTCGTGCAGATGTTGCTCGTGGCCCGCTCCCGCCGGATGTGCTGCTCCCGGGTCTGCAGGGTGAGCACGAACCCCCGCTTCCCCTCCGCGTCCACCGTGGCCCCTACCAGCCTTCCCGGCATCCGCCGCACGAACTGCATCCGGGTGGCGATGATCCCGAGGTAGGGACCGCCGAAGTTCAACGGGTTGCCGAGGGGCTGACCTTCACCTGCCACGATGTCCGCACCCACCTCGCCCGGCGGCGCCAAGAGCCCGAACGCGAGCGGATCAGCGGTCGCCACGACGAAGAGGGCTCCTGCGGCGTGGGCCACCTCGGCCAGGGCGGCCGCCTCCTCGATCCCCCCGAAGAAGTTGGGCTGCTGGATGACAAGCGCCGCGCACCGCCCGTCTACCCACTTCTTGGCCTCCTCCACGGACGTGTACCCCTCCCGGTGGGGGAGCTCTATAGCCTCGATCCCAAGCGGTGCCGTGTACGTGCGCAGCACCTGCCGGTACTCCGGGTGCACCGCGCCGCTGATCACCACCCGGTCCCGGTGCGTGAGGTCCCGGCTCATCACCGCCACCTCTGCCAGGGCGCTCGCACCGTCGTACATGGAGGCGTTGGCCACCTCCATCCCCAACAGCTCGCAGATCATCGTCTGGTACTCGTAGCCCGCCTGGAGCTCCCCCTGCGTGATCTCCGCCTGATAAGGGGTGTAGGCGGTGAGGAACTCGCCCCGCGCGGCGAGCTGCCAGACAGCAGGCGGGATGAAGTGGTCGTAGGCCCCAGCCCCCGCAAAGCAGGTGAGCCGGTCGGCGTGGGCATTCTGCTCGGCCAGCTGCCGGAAGTACGCGAGGAGCTCGGGGTCTGCTAGCGCCCTCCGCAGCCCCAGCGGAGAGCGTAGCCGCACGCCTTCGGGGATGTCCCCGAACAGGTCCTCGAGGGACTCCACCCCGATGGTCCGGAGCATGTGCGAGCGTTCCTCGGGGGTCGTCGGGATGTACCGCATCAGTCCTCCCCGATGTGCTTCCGGTAGCGTTCGGCATCCAGCAGCCGATCGAGCTCGCTGAGATCCTGGGGCTCGATCACGATCATCCACCCTTCCCCATACGGATCCTGGCCCACGAGCTCCGGCTGGTCCCGCAACCGCTCATTCACCTCCACCACCCGACCGCTGAGAGGTGCGTAGAGGTCGCTTGCCGCCTTCACCGACTCGATCACCCCGAAGGGCTCCATGAACCGCACCTCCCGCCCGACCTCCGGCAGCTCCACGTAGACGATGTCGGTGAGCCGATCAGCCGCGTACTTCGTGATCCCCACCCGTGCCCGATTCCCCTCCACCCGCACCCACTCGTGCTCGGTCGTGTAGCGCAACTCCTCAGGAACCATGAACACCTCCTCTACCCGGCGGACGACTTCGTGCGGGGGATACGACGGTAGAAGGGAAGCTTCACCACCTCGGCGGGCACCCCCCGACCCCGGATCTCCACCTGGACTTGGGTGCCGGGCTGTGCGAGGGAAGGGGGGACGTATCCCAGCGCGATGCTCTTCTGGACCCACGGACCCCAGCTCCCGCTCGTGACCACCCCGACGTTTGTTCCGTCCCTCAGGATAGGGGCTCCCGGGCGGGCGATGGCCCGCCCCCGTACCTCGAGCCCCACGAGCCTGCGGCGTACCCCTTCCTCCCTCTGGCGCCAGAGCGCCTCCCTCCCGATGAACGTCCGGCCCTCCAGCTTCACGGTCCAGCCCAGCCCGGCCTCCCAGGGTGTGGTCTCCTCGTCCATGTCCTGACCGTAGAGGAGGTAGCCGGCCTCCAGGCGCAGGGTGTCCCGCGCACCGAGCCCGCAGGGTACTGCCCCCGCCTCCAAAAGCGCCTCCCAGACCCGCCCCGCCTCCTCCCATGGGGTGAACACCTCGAACCCGTCCTCCCCGGTGTACCCCGTGCGGGAAACGAGGGCCCGCACACCCGCCACGCGGGTCTCGGGCACGCAGTGGTAGTACCGCACAGACCCGAGATCGGCCTCCACCAACGGCTGGAGGAGCTCTGCCGCCAGGGGTCCCTGGACGGCTACGAGGGCCGTCTGCTCGGTGGCGTCGCGCACCCGGCACCCGTGCGCGTGCGTCCGGAGCCACGCGCCGTCCACCTCCCGGCGGCTCGCGTTCCCCACGACCAGGAATCGCTCGCCCCAAACCCGCAGGACTACGAGGTCGTCCAGGATCCCGCCCCGCTCGTTGCACAGGGGCGTATACATCCCCTGACAATCCGCAAGCCGCTTGGGGTCGTTGCAGAGCAAGCGGTCGAGGGTTCGGAGGGCTTGTGGTCCCTCGATCCAGAACTCGGCCATGTGGGAAACGTCGAAGATCCCGCACCCGCTGCGCACCGCCCGGTGCTCGGCCACGATCCCCTCGTACTGGAGCGGCATCGCCCACCCGGCGAACTCCACGATCCGGGCCTTCAACCGCACGTGATGCTCATACAGCGGCGTGCGCCGGAGGGCTTCCAGGGCCGACTCACCCACGATCGTCCCTCCGCTCCCCGTCGGTCCCCTGCCGTCCCCGACGCCACGCGGCCTGGAGGATCGCCCGCACCTCCTCGTCGGAGACCTGGCGGAAGTCCTCATAGAACTGGCCGACGGCGACGAAGTAGGGATCCTCGTGGACGCACACCACCTCGTCCGCCTCCCGCTCCAGTCGCTGCACGCCCTCAGGCGGAGCCACGGGCACTGCCACGATCACGCGCGCGGCCCCGCGAGACCGGACCGAGCGCACCGCCGCGATCATCGTGGAGCCGGTGGCGATCCCGTCGTCCACGAGGACGACGGTGCGGCCGGTGATGCGGGGCGGGGGGCGATCGCCCCGGTAGGCCCGCAGCCGACGCTGGATCTCGGCGATCTGGAACGCGGCTTCCTGGTCCACGTACGACCTGTCCACGCGCAGCGCCCACAGGCTCCGCTCGTCCAGGTAGAGGCTCCCGTCCTCGGCCACCGCCCCGATGGCGAGCTCGGGGTTCTGGGGCGCGCGGAGCTTGCGGGGCACGATGATGTCCAGTTCCGCGCCCAGCGAGCGAGCCACCTCGTCGGCCACGACCACGCCCCCCCGCGGGACGCCCAGGACGAGCACGTCCTCTCCCCCAACGCGCCCTGCCAGGGTGGCGGCAAGGGTGCGGCCGGCGTGGGAGCGGTCCCGGAACAACATCGCGCCTACCCGTCGTACATGCGGCCCTCGCGGGCAAGGGCTAAGGCGTGCCTTTCCTCCTCCGAGAGGGGGTGTGAGGCCTTGCCGGCCACCACCGCCTTCGCGTAGGCCCGCACCGTCTCCCGCCCGTTCAGCACGCTGAGGACGACTCCGTCTCCCTTGGCATCCAGGAGTGCCAGGCAGAACGAGAGCTTCCCGCCGACGTCCTCGAAGGCGTCGAACCGGACGAGCCCCACGCGCTGGACGCACGCCTCCAGCTGTGCTGCCAGTTCGCCAAGCGCGGTGCGGGTTCCCTCCACGCTCCGCCGAAGGTGGGCCAGGGTCTGTTCGTGTTCTCGGAGGGTGCGGGTGGCTCCTTCTTGGCCGCCCTCCTGCACGGCCTGGGTGAGATGCCGCACGCGGATGGCAAGAGCGATGACGGAGACCGCCAGGACCACGACACCCGCACCGAGGGCCCACAGGGCGAACCGCTCCATCCCTAGCGCTTCCCTCCCACTCCGAGTCTCCTGACCTCCTCCCGCAAGAGCTTCCAGCACCGCTCCACGTGTCGGCGCTCGGTCCGTAGGTGGCCGATGGCCAACCGGAGCACGAACCGGCCCCGGAGGCGCGTGTGGGAGAGGTACGCCTCCCCGCTCGCATTCACCGCCTCCAGCAGCCGCTCGTTCAGGGAATCCAGCTCCTCCTCCGCCACACCTCGCGGACGCGCCCGGAAGCAGACGGTGGAGAAGGGGACGGGTGCTACGCGCTCGAAGTCCGGGTCATCGTCCACCCAGGCCGCGAACTCCTGGGCGAGGGCGATGTGCCGGCGGATCATCTCCCGCAACCCGCAAGCACCAAAGGCCCGGAGCACCATCCACAGTTTCAGCGCGCGGAACCGCCGGCCCAGCTGGATCGTGTAGTCCATGAAGTTCACCGCCTCCTCCTCGGTCCGGAGGTACTCCGGCACGAGGCTGAAGGCCCGGCGCAGGACCTCCGGGCGGCGCGTGTAGAAAGCGGTGCAGTCGATGGGCACCGCAAGCCACTTGTGGGGATTCACGAGGAAGGAGTCCGCGCGCTCGCACCCGTCCAGCACGTGGCGCCGCTCGGGTAGGATCGCGGCGGCGCCGGCGTACGCCGCGTCCACGTGGAGCCAGAGTCCGTAGCGCCCGCAGATCTCGGCGATCTCGGGGACCGGGTCGACGCTCGTGGTGGAGGTCGTCCCTACGGTCGCCACCACACAGACGGGACGCACGCCGGCCTGGAGGTCGTCTTCGATCGCCCGCTCTAAGGCATCGGGCCGCATCCGGTAGGCGTCGTCGGTGGGGATCTTCCGCACACCCTCCTGCCCGAACCCCAGCACGATGGCGCCCTTCTCGATGGAGGAGTGGGCCTGCTCGCTCGTATAGATCCGGAGCCTCGGGAGATCCGCTCGCCCCGCCATCCCTTGCCGCCGGATGTCCAGGCCCAATGCCTCCCGGGCGGCGGCCATGGCGCACAGGGAGGCCACCGACGCGGTGTCCATGAGGATCCCGAACTGCGGTGGAAGCCCTAGGAGTTGCCGGAGCCAGTCCAGCGTTACCTCCTCCAGCTCGGTGGCGGCCGGACACGTCCGCCAGAGCATCCCGTTCACGTTCAGGGCGGCACAGAGTAACTCGCCTAGGACACCGGGGGCGGATCCGGTAATCGCGAAGTAGGCGAAGAAGGCCGGGTGGTTCCAGTGGGTGATTCCCGGCAGGAGGATCTCCTGGAAGTCGGCAAACACGCGTTCGAGTGGCTCCGGGGTCTCCGGCGGAGAGGAGGGGAGGCGCTTGCGGATCTCGCCAGGTCGCACGCGGGCGAGCACCGGGTAGTGCTCGCTGTGGTCCAGGTAGTCGGCGATCCACCTCCCGAGGGCTTCAACTCCCTGAAGGAAGAGTTCGCCCTGAGGCGGTATATTCGTCATTCGCGGTCCTCCTTGCATCCGGGTGTGTGGTGATCGAACGATCCAGCGACCTTGGGGCGCGTGTGGCTCCGGGCCCGGCGCGGCATGTCCCGGCCTTTCGCCTCTACGCCCTGGGGTGGGGCCTTTTGGGGCTTGCCCTCGCCGCGGCGGCCGTCCCGTCCATAGGGCGCCTTGCCCCGTCGTCGCTGCTGTTCTTAGCCCTGGCAACTGCAGGGACCTTCCTCACGATCCGCCTGCGTTCGGGTCTTGTGCTCACGATGCAGGTGATCCTCGCACCGGTATGGCTCTTTGGCTGGCCCACCGCGATCCCGATCCTCCTCCTCTCCTGTTCGATCCTCCTCGCCTTTCATCGTATGACGATCTGGCGCGCCGTGCTGTCCTTTGGGAGCGCGGCCACCTGGAGTGCTGCGGCGGGCATCGCATTCGCCCGGCTCCACCCCCACCCGACGTTCGGCGAGGCGTGGCAGGACCTTGTTGCGGCGGCCGCGTCTACTGCGCTCTATGTGGGCGGCCACACCCTCACCGAGGCGGTGGGGCAACGGATCGACACCAAAGAGCCCATCCACCTCTCGCCTAAACACCTGACCGGCCTTGCGGGGTTGAGCTTCCTCGTATACGGCTCCCTTTCCTACCTGATGGTGCTCGCGTTCCAGACCCGGCCCGCCCCGCACGTGCTCACCGCCGCGGTCTGGCTGCTCACCGGCCTCGCCCTCAAGGGGTTCTTGGAAACCCGGGAGGCGAATGCACGGCTGCATGAGATGCTCGCGGAACTCCACCGGCTCTCCATCACCGATCCCCTCACGGGTCTTTACAACCGCCGCCATTTCGCGGAGGTTCTGGACCGGGAGGTCGCCCGTCACCGCCGGCACGGCCAGCCCCTCACGCTGCTGCTGCTGGACCTCCGGAACCTCAAGCAGATCAACGATACCCTGGGACACCCAACGGGGGACCGGGCCCTGTGCGGGGTCGCCGATGTCCTGCGGAGTCGCCTCCGGAGGACGGACTCCGTGTTCCGCATCGGAGGGGACGAGTTCGCCATCCTCCTCCCGAACACCGACGGAGGGGGCGGGGCCTTGGTCGCCCACTCCCTCTACGCCCGGATCCAGGAGCTCGACCCCGCCGTGGACGTGACGATCGGCATTGCCACCTTCCCTCAAGACGCCGAGGACGGTGAGGGGCTCGTGGCGGCGGCGGATGCAGCCATGTACCGGGCCCGGGCATCTGGCGAATCGGTCGGCGCAGTGCGGTAACCTTACTCCGGCCCAAGGCCCAGTTCGGCCGCAATAGGCCGGAGGGCCTCCACCACGAAGGCGACGTGCTCGTCGAAGCTCACCCCGAGCTCCTCCGCGCCCCGCACCAGGTCCTCCCGCTTCACGCCCCGCGCAAAGGCCTTGTCCTTCATTTTCCGGCGCACGGCATCAGGGTCCACGCCGGCGAGCGACCGCCCCCGCACGAGGGCCACCGCGATCAGGAACCCCACGAGCTCGTCGCACGCGTACAGCGCCCGCTCCATGGGCGTGGTCCTGGGAACCCCGCTGTAGTCGGCGTGGGAGAGGATCGCCCGCACCCACGCCTCCGGCACCCCGCGCCGGCGCAGCTCCTCTGCTGCCACGAAGGGGTGTAATTCGGGAGAGGGATACCGATCGTAGTCCAGGTCGTGCAGGAGCCCCACGATCCCCCACGCCTCCTCATCCTCCCCGAACTTCCGGGCGTAGGCACGCATCGCCGCCTCCACCGCCAGCAGGTGGCGGCGCAGGTTCGGGTTCCGCACCCACTCGCACACGAGGGCCCAAGCTTCACGGCGGTCCATGGCTCCTCCCCGGCATAGAAGTTGCTCTTCCACGTCCCCGCGCGATGGTCGGCCGTCCACGAGATCCGATCCCCACGGCGCCCTTCCGGGCGTACGCGCTGCTCCTGGGTGGGGCGGGATTCGGCCTCCTGCTCGCCGGCCTCCCACACATCGGCCGCCTGGATGCCCGGTACTGGATCCTGTTCGTACCCGCCGCGCTGGGCACGGGCCTGAGCATCCCCCTCTCCCGGTCCGTCCTCCTGAGCCTGCACATGCCTCCCGCCCTCGCCGCGGTCTGGGCCTTGGGCTGGCAGACGGGTCCTCCGGTCCACCTCGCGGCGGCCCTCTTCCTCTGGAGGACGCGTCGTCTCGACCCGTGGCGCGCCGCCGCCTTCTTCGGGAACGGCACAGCGAGTACGGCTCTCGCCGGATTTCTCGCGCAGACCCTCTCCGGTCCTCTGCGTCCGGATCCTTCCTGGACGGAGTCCCTACTCCTTCTCGGGTGCGGGGCGCTCGCCTGCGTCCTGAACGTCCTCGTCTTCTGCGTGGGCCGGTGGCTCGACGCCGAGCCACTCAGCCGCAACCAGGCGATGCGGGCCCTCGGGTTCCTCCTCGTCACCGCCCTCCCCCTCTCCCACCTCATGGCCGTCGCCGCCCTCACGTCTCTGGCCGCCTACGCCCTCACGGTGACGGTCTGGGTCGTGATGGGCCTTGCGGTGAAGGGAGTCGCGGAGGGCCACGAAGCCCGCGAGCGGCTCCAGGAGGCGACGGAGGAACTCCGGGAGCTGGCGGGCACCGACCCCCTCACCGGGCTGCAGAACCGACGCCGCTTCCTGGAGGTCTTCCAGCGCGAGGTCCTCCGCCACGCCCGGGACGGGACGCGACTTTCGGTCCTCCTGGTGGATGTCTGTGGCCTCAAGCAGGTCAACGACGCCCGGGGCCATCCCGCAGGAGACGAACTCCTCCGACAGGTGGCATCAACCCTCCGCGGCCGGCTACGGTCCACCGACGGCACGTTCCGCATCGGAGGGGACGAGTTCGCCATCCTCCTCCCGAACACCGACCTCGACGGGGCCGCCACCGTGGCCCAGGCGCTCCGCACCGCCCTCGCATCGAAGGGCATCGAGGTCACCTTTGGGGTCGCCACCTTCCCCCGGCACGGCGGGCGGCCTGAGGACCTCCTGTCCGCGGCGGACCGGGCTCTCTACGCGGCGCGGCGGGCGGGGCGCGACGTGGGGATCGCGCACGTCAGATCTCCAGCTCAAAGGGAACGTCGCACAGGTTGATGAACCTCTCCCGGTCGTCCAGAACCCAGGTGTCCTCCAGGCGCACCCCGATCCCCTCGTCGGGGTAGTAGAGCCCGGGCTCAATCGTGAACACGACACCGGGCTCCAGGACGTCCGTGTTCCCTGCGAAGTCCGCCAGACGTGGGTACTCGTGCACCTCAAGGCCGATCCCGTGCCCCAGGGAGTGCACGTAGCCCACCTGGGTCGTGGGGTCCGAGCCGATGGTCGGGTGGCCCCGCGCCTCGAAGAAGGCACAGGCGGTCTTCTGGAGTTCCCGGCAGGAGATCCCGGGCCGCAGGGCGTCCACCACGGTCCGGTAGCAGTCGTACACGTCCTGGTACACCTGCCGTAGGCGCTGCGGGGGTCTGCCGACACACCAAGTCCGGGTCATGTCGAAGTGGTACCCGCCGCCAATCGGCCTTGGAAAGATGTCCAGCAGGATGGGCACGTGGGGGGTAAGGAGTTGGTCGTCCTCCCCCCGGGAGTGGGGGAGCCCGGCATCTTGACCCTGGCTGAAGATCGTGCCCGTGTCCATAAGCCCCTCCTCCACCAGCCACATCCGGATCCGGCGCTTCACCTCCCCGATGGTCACCGGCTCCCCGTCCGCCCCCACGAGCTTGTCGCCTTCCGGGTGGAGGGTCTCGAGGAAGGCCCGGACCTTTGAGACGCACCGCTGGGTTCCTTGTCCTGTTCTCCGGATCGCCTCGATCTCGGAGGGGTCCTTGGTCCTCCGGGCGGTGGCGAGGAGGGGGCGGTCGTACTCACCGATCACCTCGATCTCCGGGATTCCCTCAGAGATCGCCCGGAGGAGGGCGTAGGCAGCCCCCTGGTCCATCTCGCCGAAGAAGAGGACCCGGCCGTGCACTCCCTCGTCCCGGAAGACCTGTCGCAGCAGCATGACCCGGGCCTGGAGAAGGTCGCCGCCGGCCTCCTCGATCATCTGGCGGACGTCATAGAGGCCGAGGTTGCGGGTCCGAAGCCCGCTCTTTTCCGCCTCGCCCCGCTCCATGGGCCCATGACACAGGACCGGCGCCTGTCCCCTCCGGTGGATGTAGATCGCACCGGCATGGATGGGCACCCCGTTCATCACGTAGAACAGGTTCGGATCACGGCTTCCGCCCATCCCCACGATGGCGTCATAGCCCCTCTCGGTCATCAGACGCTCGATGTCGGCCTTCACGACTCCCTCCCGCCCAAGATCACCTCACAGATGCGGGTGAGATCCTCCTCGGAGTAGAACTCGATCTCCAGGACCCCCTTCCGCCGGCCGAGCCGGATCCGCACCTGGGTCGCCAGGCGCGCCCGCAGCGCGTCCACCAGAGCAGCCCGGTCCGGATCGGGCCGCCGGCCCCGACGGACCGCCCGTCGGCCGGGCCGCGCCATGAGGTCCGCCAGCTGGCGGACCGAGAGCCCCTGCTCGAGGACGAGCCGCCACAGCCGGTCCCGCTCGGTGGCGTCTTGCACCCCCAGGAGGAGCCGGGCATGGGCCTCGGTGATCCGGCCGTCCTGGAGGCTGTGGAGGATCGGTTCGGGAAGGGCCAGCAGCCTCAGGGCGTTCGCCACGGCCGGCTGGCTCAGGCCCACGATCTCCGCCACCTCCTGCTGGGTCAGGCCGAACTCCGTGACGAGCCGGTGGTAGGCACGGGCCCGCTCCACCGGGTTTAAGTCCTTCCGCTGCAGGTTCTCGATGAGGGCGAGCTCCAGCGCCTCGGCGTCCGAGACGGGCCGGACGAGAGCCGGGATCCGATCGAGGCCCGCCTCCTTCGCCGCCCGCCACCGCCGCTCACCCGCCACGAGCTCATAGTGCGCGCCGGTGGGCCGCACGAGGACCGGCTGCAGAACCCCCCGGGACCGGATGGAAGCCACGAGCTCTGCCAGGGACTCTTGGGGGATCTCCTGCCGGGGCTGGAGTCGGCCCGGCCGGATCAGATCCACCGGCAGGAGTTCGATCGCCTCGCTCGGTGCCGGAGCCCGGGCTCCCGGGATCAGCGCACCGAGGCCTCGACCAAGCCCCCTCCGCCGCGCACTACTCATCGCCCGCGTCCGCTCCCGCAAGGGCCGTCTGGGGCCAGAGGCGTGCGGTGACCTCCTCCGACAACGCCTCGTACGCCTGGGCACCCCGCGACTGCGGATCGTAGAGGGAGATGGGGAGGCCATAACTGGGTGCTTCCGCGAGCCGCACGGATCGCGGGATCACTGTCCGGTACACCCGGTCTCCGAAGAAGGCCCGGACCTCCCGGGCCACCTGCTCGCTCAGGTTCGTCCGGCCGTCGTACATGGTGAGCACGACCCCGCCGATCTGGAGGTCGGGGTTCAGAGAGCCCTGAACGAGCTCGATGGTCTGGAGGAGGCTTGACAACCCCTCCAGCGCATAGTACTCGCACTGGATCGGGAGGAGGACCTGGTGGGCGGCCACGAGGGCGTTCACGGTGAGGAGTCCCAAGGACGGCGGGCAGTCCACCAGGATCAGGTCGTACCGGTCCAGGACCGGGCGGAGTGCAGCCCGTAGCCTCTCCTCCCGACCCTCCACCTCCACGAGCTCCACTTCCGCGCCCGCCAGGGCCACGGTACTCGGCACGAGTTCCAGGCCCTCCACCGCGGTCTGGAGGCTCACCGCCCGAAGGGGAAGGCGGTGCACGAGCACGTCATAGACCGACGCCCGCAGGCGCTCCTTGGGGATGCCAAGCCCGCTCGTCGCATTCCCCTGCGGGTCCAGGTCCACAAGGAGCGTACGTCGGCCCCGGCGGGCGACCGCCGCCGAGAGGTTCACGGCGGTGGTGGACTTCCCCACCCCGCCCTTCTGGTTCACCACCGCCACCACGATCCCCACAGTGGGTTCCTTCGCCTTCCGCCCGACCCGTCCTTCCCGGGGTTGGTCCGTTATTTCTCGAGAAATACCAAGGCCCGGCGAACCCGCCCGGGGGCCCATGGAACCGGCCGGACCAGGAGCCGCGCGCCCTCAGGGACCGGGGCATCGGGCCCGATGGGGACGAAGACGGCTCCTCCGGGTCGGAGGAGGGGGCGTGCCAAGCGCAAGACCTCCTCCGGTGGGCCGACGCTTCTCGCTGTGGCGAGGTCGTACCGGCCCTGATGAAGGGGCTCCCGCGCGAGATCCTCGGCCCGGCGGGCGAACACGTCCGCGTTCGAAAGGCGCATCTCCAGCAGGACCCGCTCCAGGAACGCGGCCCTGCGGTGCCGGGGCTCCACCAGGGCGACCCGGAGGTCGGGCCGCGCGATGGCCCACACGAGCCCTGGGAACCCCGCCCCGCTTCCGATGTCCACGACCTCGCGTTCGGCCGGAGGATCGGCCATGGCCAAGAGGAGCAGGCTATCCAAGAGGTGGCGATCCCGGATCTCCTCGCGGGAGCCGGGGGCCACGAGGTCCACTCGGCGGTTCCACGCGAGGACCAAGTCGAGGTACTGCTCGAGCCGCTTAACCCGGTCGGGGTCCAGGGTAAGGCCGCAGGCAGAGGCGGCCTCCTCAACGGTCATTCGTCCTGTGCGGCCGCCTCTTCCGAGGGGATCGGCGGGTTCCTTTGGGCTCGACCACCACGTGTCGGGTAGCTCCCTCCCCCTCGCTCCGGGTCGTGACCGCCGGATCTTGGGCCAGCGCCGTATGGATCACCCTCCGGTCACGGGCGTCCATGGGCGGGAGGTGAACGGGTCTCCCCTCCCGGACGGCCCGTTCGGCCGCCTTTCGGGCGCGCAAGACGAGTTGCGTGCGGCGCCGCTCCCGGTAGCCGGCGATGTCCACCTCCAGCGGAACGGGCCGTCCGGCGGCACGCGCCACGAGGAGGGCCAGGATCGCCTCGAAGGCCTGGAGGCCCTGTCCGTGTCGGCCGATCAGGGCCGCCAAGTCCTCGCCCTCCACCTCCACCGCAGCCCCCCGCTCGGTGGGCCGGACCCGGACCGTGGCCTCGAACCCCATCCGGCCCAGAAGCTCTCGGGCGACGTCCTGCGCCTTTGTGGCCTCAGGAGGAAGGGGCTCAGCTTTCGGGACCACCCGGACCCGGGCCTCCCGCCCCCCCAGTCCAAAGAGGCCTCGGGAGCCCTCGTCCAGGACCTCCACCTCTATCTCGTCCCGCGACAAGCCTGCCATCTGGAGCGCTGCCTCGATGGCCTCCTCCACCGTTCGGCCCGTGGCGATGAACTCGTGCATGTCTAGTTTGCCTCCGCGGCCTTGCCCTTCCGCCGGCGCGCGTTACCGGGGGTCGCCGCGGCCTGTGGCCGCGGCTTCGGCAGGCCGACGACGACCAAGTACTCGACCACATAGGCGAGGGTCGAGACGAACCAGTAGAGCGAGAGGCCCACCGGAAAGTTCAGGCTGAAGTAGCCGACCAGGAAGGGCATGAAGATGAACATCCGAGACTGCTGGGGGTCGGTCATGGACACCCGCTGCTGGAGGTAGGTCGAAGCCCCGATGAGTACGGGCACAAGGGCATAGACGACCGCCGCGGCCCATCCGGCTCGGGCCGGGTCGCTCAACACGGCGATCGGGTGGACCAGGAGGTCCCAGGGTCCGAAGGGCACGGTGCGCAGGACCTGCCCGGTACGGGACACGAAGTGCTGGGGGTCACTCAGGACCCGGTACAGGGCGATCAGGACCGGCATCTGGAGGAGCATCGGAAGGCATCCTCCGAAGGGGTTCACGCCGTGGGCCCGGTACAGATCCATCATCTCCCGGTTCAGCCGCTGGGGATCGTCCGCGTACTTCCGCTGAAGGGCCTGGAGGTGAGGCTGGAGCTTCTGCATCTCCCGCATGGACCGGAGCTGCTTCCGGGTGAGGGGGTGGAGGAGGAGCTTGATGGCCAGGGTCAGGAGGATGATCGCCCACCCGTACGACCCCGTGACGAGGTAGAGGAACTGGAGTGCGTGCTGGAGCTGTGCGACGAGCCAACCGAACAAGCGTCTCCTCCGACCGGTCGTTCCCTACGGGACGGGGTCGAACCCTCCTGGGTGGAAGGGGTGGCACCGGCTGAGCCGCCGGACCGCGAGCCACGCTCCGCGCACCGGCCCGTGGGCCTGGATCGCCTGCGCCGCGTACTCCGAGCAGGAGGGGATGAACCGGCAGGCCCGGGGGAGGAGTGGGGAGATGAGCCGCTGGTAGCCACGGATCAGGAGGATCAGTGCCTCTCCCACGAGCCTCGTCAAGGTCCGTCCCGCCCTTCCGGTGTACCTACGGCACCGCTCTGCTCGAGCAGGGCTCCCAGCTCCGTCCTGAGGGCCCTCCACGAAGCCGATCCGGCGGATGACCGGGCGACCACCACGACCTCCTGGTCGGGGCCAAGGGGGGTCATGCGGAGGATCTCCCGGATCCTCCTCCGCACCCGGTTCCGCACCACCGCCTTTCCGAGCCTCCGGCCCACGGCGATCCCGACCCGCGTCGGTCCTGGCCGCTCCCTGCGGTAGACGACGACGAACTCGCCACCGAACCGGCGTCCCTCGCGGTAGACGGTCTGGAACTCCCGCACGTTCCGGAGGGTGGGCCAGGGACGCAGGCGCCGCCTCTGAGTTGCCTGCGCCCCTAGACCGCGAGCCGCTTGCGGCCCTTCTGCCGTCTGCGCCGCAGCACGTTCCGCCCGCCCGGGGTCCGCATCCGGGCCAGGAATCCATGGGTGCGCTGGCGCTTGCGTCTCTTGGGCTGGTACGTCCGCTTCACCCCGATCTCCCTCAAGCCCCATGGAGTTCCGTCCGGGCCGCGAGGGCCTTCCACGAAGCACCTCGGGGATGCACTGCATCCCATGAGGGCCGCGTGGAATCAGCGTCCCTAGTATACCATCTGGAGTCCGACCGGATACCCCTGTGGAAAACCTGTTCAAAACCCCCCAGTTCTCCACAAGTTTCGGGGGCCTTCTTGAGGGTCACCGGATTCGGTGTCGAGGCGATCGCGTCAACGCAGGGTGGTCCGAAGTAGCAGGGTCGGCGTATCCACAGGTTTTTCAGGATCTGTGGATAACCCGCCGCAACCTGGCTGGATGCGCAAGAGCGAAGAGTGGGCCGACTCCTTTCGGACTCTTTCCGCCGCCGCCTGACGAGGTTTCGCCTGGCGTTTGACAGGGTTCCCGCACACGGGAAGAATCTCCCTGAAAGGCACCGAAAGCCCCGGCCTCACGTGTGTGCGGGCAGGAATCATCGGGGCGGCGTGCAATTCATCCCATTCGCCGGCCGACGAGATGTCGCTGCGGGAGCTACTGAACCAGCTGATCCAAGAGCAGGAAGGGAAGGCCGAGCCTGAGGGGCCCCCGGAGGTGCGGCTTGCCATCTACGACTCTCCCCTGGTGGAACCCCGGGTGATCTCGCTTTCCAGTGACGACTTCCACGACCTGGTAGGGAAGCTTGCCGCGGCCACCTACGAGCACGCCCAGCGCCGGGGAAGCCGGATCCCCTTCGTGGTGATCCGGGAGATCGTAGAGAACCTGATCCACGCCCACTTCAAGAACGCTGTGATCACGATCACGGACGATGGGAACACGATCCGGATCTCAGACCAAGGTCCTGGGATCCGGGACAAGGAGAAGGCGATGCAGCCGGGGTTCACCACCGCCACCGCAGCGATGCGGAAGTACATCCGGGGTGTGGGATCCGGGCTCCCCATCGCCCGGGAGCAGCTGAGCTTCCTCGGTGGGATGATCGCGATCGAGGACAACCTCGCGGGCGGCACGGTGGTCACCCTGCACATGAGCCCGCCCAAGCCACCTGCCCCGCCCGTGAGCCGGGCCGAACCCCGGCTCACGGAGCGGCAGGGCCGGGTGCTGTTGCTCGTGGCCGAGTTCGGGAGTGCCGGGCCCACCACGGTGGCCCGCGAGCTCGACATCAGTCTCAGCACCGCCTACCGAGAACTCGCAGCCCTGGAGGAGATGGGGCTCGTGCACTCCCACGCCGGGGGGCGGCGTACGCTCACCGAGGAGGGGGTTCGGTACCTGGACAAGGTCTTCAAGGGCGGAGGGGTGCCGTGAGGAGTGCCGAGCGAACCGCCGAGGAGATCTGGCAGGAGGTATTGAGCTGTGTCCAGACTCGGGTGAACCGGCCCGGGCCGGGGCTTGAGCTGTTCTTGAAAAGCGCGCGGCCGCTGGAGCTCACGGATCACTCCCTCGTGCTGGCGGTCCCCAACCCCCTCGCCAAACAGTGGGTGGAGGAGCGGTACCAAGCGCTCCTGGAGGAGGAGGCAACGCGGCTTTTGGGCCGGCGCCTTGCGGTGCGGTTCTGTGTGGTGGACGACACCGAGCCCACCGAGCCCCGCACGACGCCCCCTGCGCCCCGCGTGGGGATCGAGGGGATGCCCCTTTCGCCCCGGTACACCTTCGAGACATTCGTCGTGGGGTCAGGGAACCGGTTCGCCCACGCCGCGGCCCTCGCGGTGGCCCAAGCCCCAGCCCGCGCCTACAACCCCCTCTTCATCTACGGCGGGGTGGGCCTCGGCAAGACCCACCTCCTCCAGGCGATCGCCCACCGCCTCCTCCAAAGCCCTCAGCAGATCCGGGTCTTCTACTGCACCGGCGAGAAGTTCACGAACGAGGTGATCAGCGCGATCCAGGGTGGCCGCACAGAGGACCTGCGCCGGCGCTACCGGACCGTGGACGTCCTTCTGATCGACGACATCCAGTTCATCGCGGGTAAGCCCAGCACCCAGGAGGAGTTCTTCCACACCTTCAACGCGCTGTATGAGGCCGGAAAGCAGATCATCCTCACCTCCGACCGGCCGCCCAAGGATATCCACACCCTGGAGGAGCGGTTGCGGAGCCGCTTCAGCTGGGGCCTCATCGCCGACGTGCAGCCCCCCGACTACGAGACCCGCGTGGCGATCCTTCGGAAGAAGGCGGAACTCGAACGGATGAGCGTTCCGGATGATGTCCTCGACTTCATCGCCCAGCACTTCACCTCGAACATCCGGGAGCTGGAGGGTGCCCTCGTGCGGGTCGTGGCCTACGCCACCCTCACCCGAGTCCCCGCCTCTGTAGGCTTGGCTCGCGAGGTGCTCCGGGACATCCTCCCGGACAACCGGCCTCAACCGATCACGATCGAGGCGATCCAACGCGCCGTCGCGGAGGCGTTTGGGATCCGGTTCGAGGACATGAAGGCCAAGCGCAGGACCAAGGGCGTCGCCTTCCCGCGACAGCTGGCCATGTACCTCGCCCGGGAACTGACGAACTCCTCCCTGCCCCGCATCGGGGAGGAGTTCGGCGGACGAGACCACACGACGGTCCTCCACGCCTGCGAGCGGGTCCGCACAGAACTCCAGCGGGACCCACACCTTGCGGCACAGGTGGAGCGGATCGTCCAACAGTTCCGCGCCGCTGTTCGCCCCTCCCCTGTGCAGAAGGTGTGAGCGGCACTCCGCAAGGCCGCCCGAGGTCTGTGCATCCCATGCCTTTCCACCGGCAATCCCCTCCTTCTCCCCAGCCCTCCCGGTGCCGCGAAGCTGCGTCGTAGAATGGTCTTGGCGCGTCTGCCCCCAATCCACAGGGCCGGAGGCGGCGGTGACGGGGTTTTGATCATATAGATCGAAGTCGGGGGATGGACATGAGGATCCGCTGCTCTCAGGAGGATCTCAGTCGGGCCGTGCACCTAGTAGGACGTGCGACGAGTGCACGGACCACGATGCCCCACCTCTCCTCCATCCTCCTTGAGGCCCAAGACGGCGAGCTAGACCTTGTCGCGACGGACCTGGAGATCGGGATCCGCACCTCCATTCCCGCCCTGGTGGAGGAAGGGGGGCAGGCTCTCGCCCCGGCCCGCCTCCTGGGGGAGATCGTGAGTAGCCTCCCCCCCCAGCCCGTGGAGATCCGCACCTCGCCGGGGCCCGTCGTAGAGATCCTCTGCGCCAGGACGCGGTTCGAGATCCAAGGCTTTAGCCCAAGCGACTTCCCCGAAGTGCCCTCAAGCGAGGGTGAGGAGATCTGTGCGGTAGATTCACAGACGTTGCGGACCCTGATCCGGTCCACCATTTTCGCCGCGAGCACGGACGAGACCCGACCGTTCCTCACGGGCACCTACCTCGTGGTGCGGGACGGGGAACTCGTTGCGGTGGCCACGGACGGCGGACGGCTCGCGTTGCGCAGGGCCCGTATCAAGGGCGCTGCGCGGACCTGGTCCGGGATCGTTCCCGCCAAAGCGATGAACGAGCTCGGCCGGCTCGCCGGTGGCCTGCAAGGGGAGGTGCATCTGGCGTCGGCAAGCGGAGCAATCCTCGTGCGGTGCGGAGAGGTGAACCTGTGGAGCCGGCTCATCTCGGGGACGTTTCCCAACTACGAGCAGGTCATCCCGAAGGAGTTCTGTCTGCGGCTACGTGCTCCCTGTGGGACACTGCGGGATGCCCTCCGGCGCGTGGCGATCACCGCGCGGGATTCGGCAAGCGTGGTGCGCCTTACACCGAAGGACGGGATCCTGGTCCTCGAGTCCAATACGTGGGAGGTGGGCCGCGCGCGGGAGGAGCTGGAGGTCCAGATGGAGGGCAGTCCGGTGGAGGTGGCCTTCAACGCCCGCTACCTCCTGGACCCACTTGCCGTGATCGAGGCCGAGGAGGTCACGTTCGACCTCACAGGTCCCCTCTCCCCCGCCAAGTTAGGCCCAAGCGGGAGCGATGACTACATCTACGTGCTCGCACCGGTTCGGGTGTACGGCTGAAGTGAGCGAGGTGCCCGTTCGTACGGAGACGATCTCCCTTGGCGCCTTCCTGAAGTGGGCGGGGATCGTGCGCACGGGCGGCGAGGCGAAGCACCGGATCCAGGCCGGCCAAGTCCGGGTGAACGGTCAGGTGGAGCGTCGCCGAGGGCGGCTGTTGCGGCCCGGAGACGTGGTTGAGGTGGACGGAAGGCAGTGGGTTGTGGGCCGTGGGTGATGTGGATCCGGACACTCTTCCTCCTGGACTTCCGGAACTACGAACGCGTTGAGGTGAGCTTCGCGCCGGGCCTCAACCTCCTCATGGGTCCTAACGGCGCCGGCAAAACGAACCTCCTGGAGGCGATCGACCTCCTTGTGACCGGCCGCAGCCACCGGATCAGCCGGGAGACCGAGGTGATCCGGTTTGGTTGCCCATGGGCCCTCGTCCGCGGGACGTTCGAGCGGCGGGGCGGCACGCACACGGCCGAGGTACGGATCGAGCGCACGGGCCTCAAAACGATCCGGGTGCAGGGGAACCGCCTGAGCCGGCAAGATCTGCTGGGCCGGGCGGTGCGGGTCTCGAGCGGGCCGGAGGATACGGAGATCATCTGCGGCCCCTCCATCCACCGCCGCCGGCTCATGGACGGGCTCCTCTGCCAGATGAGCCCGTCCTACTACCACAACCTTCTCCGGTACGTGCGCGTCGTCCAACAACGGAACCGGCTCCTTCGGGCCCATGCACCCAGCCACCTTCTTGAGATCTGGGACGAGCAACTCGTGGAGTTGGGTGCTGGGATCACCGAGCGGCGCGCACAGCTCCTCGGGCGGCTCGCGCCGGCTGCAGCGGAGGCGGCGAGGGCCTTGGCGTGCGGCACCCTCCGGGTCACCTACAAGCCCTCGTGGGAGCCGGGAGCAGACCTGCGGGAGCGGGCGATGGCCGAGGTGGCACGCCGGCGGCGGCAGGAACTCGAGCGGGGAATGACCCTCACCGGACCCCACCGGGACGAACTGGAGATCACACTGGATGAGATTCCCCTGCGGGCGTACGGCTCGCGGGGCCAGCAGCGCGCGGCCCTGTTGAGCATCCGGCTCGCGGAGCGAACGATCGTCCGGGAGGAACTGGGGGAGGACCCCATCCTGCTCCTTGACGACGCTGCCGGCGAGCTGGACCAGGAGCGCACCGAGGCGCTGTTGCGCCTGTTGGAGGACGGGCCCCAGGCGATCCTCACGGCCACCGATCGGCACCAGATCCCGGTACAGGACATCCACGTCCTGTCCTTCCTTGCTCCATGAGCGGCCCGGTCCGGATCGGCGACCTTCTCCGTGCCCACGGAGCGCGTCTCGGCCTTGGACCCTGGATCCTGGAATCGGAGGTCCTTCGTGCCTGGTCCGAACTGTTCGGTGCTTCAGATGCGTACCGGCCGGAGAGGTTTAGGGCCGGCACCCTGGTGGTCGCCGCACGTAGTGCGGCCGCGGCCCAAGACCTCATGCTCCGGCGGGAGGCCGTACGGGAGGCCCTGAACCGTCACCTGACGAGCCCGCTCGTGCGGAGGATCCGGGTGGTCCCGCGCGGGTGGGAAGAGTAGGGTGTCTGCCTGCAGGGCCAAGGCGAGATGTACCTTCACCTGGGCAAGGATGTAATCGTCCCGCTGCGGGAGGTGGTGGCGATCCTGGACGCCCGCTTCGTACGCGCCTCGGAGATGAACCAGGCCTTCCTACGCCGGGCCGCAGAAGCCGGGCAACTCCGCGGGGAGGGCCTCACCGACGCGAAGTCCATCGTGGTCACGACACGGGGCTTGTACGCCTCGCCGGTCTCGTCCAAGACGCTCGCCCGGAGGATCCGGACCCGCTGGTGGCTTGAGGTGCTCCAAGCCAAAACCCGCTCCAGGTAAGCCACACAGCCGTTGACGCCAGCCCCAACTTGGCCTATTCTTTCATCTGTTATGGATCGCTCCCGACCAGGAGGAGACCGAGGTATGGCAGACCCAAGATTTATCGAACAAACGTATGACGCACATCAGATCGAGGTACTGGAAGGCCTGGAGGCGGTCCGCCGGCGTCCCGGGATGTATATCGGGAGCACGGGTGCAGGGGGTCTGCACCACCTCCTCTACGAGGTCGTGGACAACAGCGTGGACGAGGCTCTCGCCGGTCGATGCACCCGGATCGACGTGGTGCTCCACCGGGACGGGAGCGCCACGGTGGTGGACGACGGCGGCGGGATCCCGGTGGAGGTCCATCCCCAGACGAAGAAGAGCACGGTGGAGACCGTGCTTACGATCCTCCACGCCGGTGCCAAGTTTGGCAGTGGCGCCTACAAGGTATCCGGCGGCCTCCACGGGGTAGGCGTCTCGGTGGTGAACGCCCTCTCGGAGTGGCTGGAGGTGGAGGTCTGCCGAGGCGGGAAGCGCTGGCGGCAGCGCTATGCCCGGGGCAAGCCCACCACACCCCTGGAGGTGGTAGGGGAGGCCCGGGGGACGGGTACCCGGGTCACCTTCCGGCCCGACCCCGAGATCTTCGTGGAGACGGAGTTCCACTACGACACCGTGCGCCAGCGCCTGGAGGAATTGTCTTACCTGAACGCCGGGCTCCTCCTGACCCTGACCGACGAGCGGACGGGGCGGAGGGAGGAGTTCCGGTACGAAGGTGGGATCGCCGAACTCGTGCGGTCCACGAATCGCCACAGGAAGGTCCTCAACGACCCACCCTTCCACGTCCGACGGGAGCGGGACGGTGTGGAGATCGAGGTGGCGATCCAGTACAACGAGGGGTACGTGGAGCACGTCCTCTCGTTCGTGAACACGATCCCCACCACCGAGGGCGGGATGCACGTGGCGGGCTTCCGGTCTGCCCTCACGCGCGTCCTGAACGACTACGCCCGGCGTGGCGGCCTATTGAAGGAGAACGATCAGCCCCTCGTGGGGGAGGACGTGCGGGAGGGTCTGGCGGCGGTCCTGAGCCTGAAGATGCGGGACCCCCAGTTCGAGGGACAGACGAAGACGAAGCTCGGCAACACCGAGGTGAAGGGTCTAGTGGAGTCAGTTGTGGCCGAGTCCTGGGCAGATTACCTCGAAACGCACCCCACCGAGGCGCGGCGGATCGTGGCGAAGGCGATCCAGGCGATGCGGGCCCGCGAGGCGGCCAAGCAGGCGCGGGACCTCGTGCGTCGGAAGAGTGCGCTGGAGGTCAGTACCCTGCCCGGAAAGCTCGCGGACTGCGCGGAGCGGGATCCCCTCCGGAGCGAACTCTTCATCGTGGAGGGCGATTCAGCAGGTGGTTCGGCGAAGCAGGGCCGGGACCGCCGGTTCCAGGCGATCCTCCCGATCCAGGGGAAGATCCTGAACGTGGAGAAGGCGCGGCTCGATCGGATGCTTCACCACGAGGAGATCAGGGCGATCATTACGGCGCTGGGAACAGGGATCGGGTCTGAGTTCGACCTGAGCAAGCGCCGGTACGACAAGGTAATTCTCATGACAGACGCCGACGTCGACGGCGCGCACATCCGCACCCTGCTGTTGACCTTCTTCTACCGGTACATGCGGGAGCTCATCGAGCACGGCAAGGTGTACGTGGCCGTGCCCCCCCTGTACCTGATCCGCAACGGCAAGCGCAAGCGTTACGCGTACTCCGACGAGGAGCTGGCGGCCACCCTGAAGGAGTTCGGGGAGAACAGCGAGGTCCAGCGGTACAAGGGGCTGGGCGAGATGAACCCCGAGCAGCTGTGGGAGACCACAATGGACCCCGCCCGCCGGACCCTCATCCGGGTGGAGCTGGAGGATGCCGAGGAGGCCGACCGGATCTTCAGCACGCTGATGGGGGAGGCAGTCGAGCCCCGCCGGCAGTTCATCGTGCGCTACGCGCGCGAAGTCCGAAACCTCGACATCTAGACCTTGTGGAGGAGACCCGATGGCGATCGACGAGCGTGTCCTTCCCAAGCCCATCGAGCGGGAGATGCAGGAAGCGTACCTCGACTACGCCATGTCCGTCATCGTGTCCCGGGCGCTCCCGGACGTGCGGGACGGGCTCAAGCCCGTGCAGCGCCGGATCCTCGTGGCGATGCACGACCTGGGCCTTGCCCCGAACCGCCCTTACCGGAAGTGCGCGAAGATCTGCGGGGACACCTCCGGGAACTATCACCCGCACGGGGAGGCCGTGATCTACCCCACCCTCGTGCGGATGGCCCAGGAGTGGGTGATGCGCTACCCACTCGTGGACGGCCAAGGAAACTTCGGGAGCATCGACGACGACCCCCCGGCGCAGATGCGCTACACCGAGGCGCGCCTTACGCCGATCGCGATGGAGATGCTCGCGGACCTCGATCGGGACACCGTGGACTTCGTGCCCAACTTCGACCAGAGCCGCAAGGAGCCGGTGGTCCTTCCCGCGCGATTTCCAAATCTCCTCGCGAACGGCGCAAGCGGCATCGCCGTGGGCATGGCCACGAACATCCCGCCCCACAACCTCCGGGAGATCTGCGACGCGCTCATCTGTCTACTGGACGACCCGGATGCCTCCGTCGAAGAGCTCATGAAGATCGTGCGGGGGCCGGACTTCCCCACCGGTGGCCTCATCCTTGGTCGCGAGGGGATCCGGGAGGCGTACACCACGGGCCGCGGGACGATCACGATGCGCGCGAAGGCCCACTTCGAGGAGCTGCGGGGCGGGCGGGTGGCCATCGTGGTTACCGAGCTCCCCTACATGGTGAACAAGGCCGCCCTCGTCGCGCGGATCGCGGAACTCGTGCGCGACAAGAAGATCCAGGGGATCGCCGACCTGCGGGACGAGTCCGACCGGGACGGGATCCGGGTGGTGATCGAGCTGAAGCGGGAGAGCACACCTCAGGTGGTCCTCAACCAGCTCTACAAGCACACCCAGATGCAGACGAACTTCGGCGCAATCCTCCTGGCCCTCGTAGGCGGGGTACCCCGGCAGCTCACCCTACGTGACCTCCTGTGGCACTACCTGGAGCACCGCCGGGAGGTCACCACCCGGCGGGTGCGGTTTGAGCTGGGGCGCGCCGAGGAACGGGCCCACATTCTCGAGGGCCTGAAGGTCGCGCTGGACCACCTGGACCAGGTGATCGCCCTGATCCGGCGATCCAAGGACGTGCCGACGGCCCGCTCAGGCCTCGTGCAGACCTTCCGGCTCAGCGAGCGGCAGGCCGACGCGATCCTCGAGATGCGGCTCCAGCGGCTCACCCAGCTGGAGCGGACCAAAGTAGAGGAGGAGTACCGGGAGCTACTGAAGAGCATCGCCTACTACCAGGACGTGTTGCGGGACCCGAGGAAGGTGGACGCGATCATCCGATCCGAACTGGAGGAGATCAAGGAGAAGTACGGGGATCCTCGCCGGACGAAGATCACCTCCGGGCAGGAGGCCGAGCTGGAGGAGGAGGACCTCATCCCCGACACGGAGGTCGTGATCACCCTCACCCGGGACGGGTTCATCAAGCGGGTTCCGCTGGAGACCTACCGCCAGCAGCGCCGAGGCGGTCGCGGGGTGGTGGGCGCGGTGACCCGAGAGGAGGACTTCGTCGAGCACCTTGTGGTCACGACGAACCACACGTACCTCCTGTTCTTCACGAACCGGGGAAGGGTCTACCGCCTTCGGGCCTATGAGGTGCCCGAATCCGGCCGCACCGCCCGGGGCACGGCCCTCGTGAACCTCCTCACCGTGAATCCGGCCGAGCGGGTGACCGCGGTGATCCCCATCCGGTCCTTCGAGGATGCGGGGTATCTGTTTATGGTGACCAAGCAGGGGTTCGTGAAGCGCACGGGCCTATTGGAGTTCCTGGGGACCCGCAAGTCGGGATTGCTCGCCATCGCCCTCCGGAGTGGGGACGAGCTCGTGGCAGTGCGGCTCACGGACGGCCGGCGGGAGATCCTGCTCGGCACCCGGAACGGACAGGGCATCCGGTTCCGGGAGGCCGGGGTGCGGGAGATGAGTCGGAGTGCCGCGGGGGTGCTGGGGATCCGGCTGCGGCCGGGCGATGCGGTGGTGGGCGCTGCGGTCGTGGGCGAGAAGCCGGAGGTCCTCACGGTTACCGAGCGGGGGTTTGCGACCCGCACGCCCGTTTCCGCCTACCGGCTTCAGGCCAGGGGAGGGACCGGGATCCGGAACGTGCGGGTGGGGGCGAAGAACGGGCCGGTCGTGGCGATCCGCGGGGTGGGGCCGGACGATGAGCTCCTCATCGCCTCGGAGGGTGGACAGATCCTGCGGACGCTGGTCCAGGAGATCCGCACCGTGGGCCGGGGCGCCCAGGGCGTACGGGTGATGCGACTGGAGCCCGGGGATCGGGTCACCGCGGTGGCCGTGATCGAGCCCCCACGCTGATCTGGGGCGCATTTTTGCAGCAAGCGGAAAAGGACTACGGGCGCGGGCTGTAGAATTCTCGCGGCCGAACACGAACGCGGGAGGGAGCGAGGATGAATAAGGAGCAGCTCGTCGAGCGGGTCGCACAGCAGACAGGCCTTAGCAAGAAGGACGCCAACGCCGCCCTGGACGCCGCCCTGGATGCCATCACCACGGCCCTCCGGCGGGGCGAGAAGGTGACCCTCGTCGGGTTCGGGACCTTCCAGGTGCGCGAGCGCAAGGCCCGCGAGGGCCGCAACCCCCAGACCGGCGAGCGGATCCGGATCCCGGCCCGTCGGGTCCCTGCCTTCACGGCGGGGAAGGAGCTCCGCACCGCGGTGGCCGGAGCCCGGCGGCGGTGATGGGTGGCACGGGTCCGTAGATCCCTGCGGGGCGCCGGGGAACTCCCCGGCGCCCCGGTTTCATCCGTGGGACGATGGAGCCCAAGATCCGACCACTCCTTCCTCAGGACCGTTCCTCCCTGGAGGAACTCGACCGCGCCACGCTCGAGAAGGCCCTCCCCGAGGAGTGGGAGGCATGGGCCGACGAGCCCCACCGGGTGCTCGTGTGTGAGCTGGAGGGCAAGGTCTTCGGTGCGGTCCACGTGGCGATGGTGGGACCCACCGAGGGCTGGGTGGAGGGAGTACGGGTCCTGCCAGAGTTCCGGGGTCGGGGGTACGGCCGACGCCTCGTGGAGGAGGGCGTGCGGGTCTGCGCGAGCTACGGGGCCCTCGTGGTCCACGCTATGGTTCCGGCGGACCGGGAGGGGCTTGGGTTCGCGGAGCACCTGGGGTTCCGGGAGGCCGCGCGGTTCGACGTGTGGCGGGCGCAGCTGGACCCCGCTGAACGGCCGACAGGGGTCGCACCGGTGCGTCCCCGAGAGGTTGGGCAGGTGGCGTACTGGCTCCGGCCTGAAATCGGGCAGCGCAGTGCGGGCCTCGTCCCCCTCGGCTGGCGGTTCCGGACACTCCGAGACGAGATCCTGGGGGGTGCAGCGCGGGAGGAACGGCTCTGGGCAAGCGTGGATCCGCGGGGTGCCGTCCTCTTCCTGCGGGCACGTGCTGATCGCGTGATCGACCTCCTGGTCGGCAGCGACCCCGGTCCGCTCGTGGCGGCGGTGCGGGCGGACATGCGGGTTCCGGCCCTCGCCGGCGCCTTCGTGCCGTCCGGTTCGGTGGAGTCCCGGTGGCTGGCCTCGCAGGGATTCCACGGGCACCCCTGGTGCCCGCAAGGGCTCGTCGTGCTGAGCCGCCCGGTCCGCTGAGCCGGGTTAGGTCCCGACCTCCCCTCGTGACCCTGATGGCGAGCCCCCCGAGCGGCCCTCCAGGTGCTGGAGGATGCGGAGGATCAGCTCGTTCTGGTGTTCGATGGCGGCGGTCTGGTGCTCCAGGTGCAGGAGGATCGCCTCCACCTCTTGCTCGGCCTTCTGGTTGATCTCGAAGTCCGCCTCCGCCCGAAGCTCGCTGTGACGGTTCAGCAGGTTCTGGCCCACCATGATGAGGGGCATCAAGAGGATCTGGATCATGTTCGAGATGAACAGCCACAGGACGAAGGCCGGTGCGGGGTCGAACCGGAGGTGCCGGGGGCCGATGGTGTTCCACAGGAGCCAGCTGATCGTCCAGGCCGCGATGATGATGAAAAAGCCGGGGCTTCCGACCCGGGTGGTGACGACGAGTGCGAGCCGCTCGAGAGGCGTAAAGCTCTGCTGGAGCTCCTGGTTCACGTTCCGGACCGGAGGATGGGCGTGGGTCCAGTGGGGCACGAGGCGTCGGGCTCCGTCAGCGAGGACGTGCTCGACGAGTTCGACCTCGTCTCGGAAACGGCGCAGGAAGTGTTCGGCGAGCATGTCACCCTCCTTTAATCCCTCGACTCAACGTTGTAGCAGGTCAGCAGGACGAGGGAGACGATCAGCACGAGGATCATCCCACTCAGAAGACCTAGCTCCACCATAGCCCTGCGGAAGTGCTCTGCCGTCGCGGAGACCAAGGAAGCCTCTTCGGCCGTGAGCACGAGGATGCGTCGAACCGCCGCGATGAGAGCGATGATGAGGAAAGGCCGGAGCACCAGCACGTGCTCGATGAGCGTAACGATCAGCGTGTAGAGGATCTCCGCCAGCATGAGCACAAGCAGCAGGGTGTCCAGGAGGCCCAGCGTCGCCTCATGCGCGTCGGACCGCATGGTAGCCAGAAAGCGGGTGGCAGCGTTGAAGAGGAGGACAAGCGCCGCCACCACAAGCAGTGCGGCGATGAGGATGTATACGCCATCCTCCGCAACCCGGAGTCCGCTGGCCAGTCGGTACCCCCAGGAACGGTTTACACGATCATGGCGGTCAGAGCCCCCCATCCCTCTCCGAGTTCCCTATTTTACGCCGTGGGTGAAAGGCGCACCAGGTCGGCCCCACCGGCACAGGCAGCCCGGGGACAGGTTGGGAACTTGCCCGCACCCCAAAGCGCTTGCTGGGTGAATCCGTGATGGAGGGAGGGATGACCGAGTGAGGCGTTGGTCTTCTGTGCTCCTCGCAGTGATCGTAGCCCTGGCCCTGGCACCCGTCGGGGCCACCGCGGCGGGCTCTCAGGGTCATGTCCCATCGCCGGCGGTGAAGGCCACCGCGGGCACTCCCCAGGGCCTCCAGCTCCAGGCCTCCCCGAAGACCCCCTCGTTGGGCTTTTCTGCCACTGCGACAAAGCTGGCGCAGGCTAAGCCGAAGGCCCAGGTCAAGTCCAAGGCGAAGAGGACCGTGACGAAGAAGGCGCGGAAGAAGGCAAAGAGAGTGCGGGCCAGGAAGGTGCGGGTCAGGAAGAGACAGAGGAAGCCCGGACGCTGAGAGCGCCTATCTAGTACTGAGCGGGGGTCCCCACAAAGAGGCTTTGCCTTTTTGTGGGGGTGCCCCCTTGTGGGGTGCTCTAGGCGTGTTGTTGTAGGCGTCTTCCAGGTGTGCGGCAGCAGGCCGCATACCTCGGTAGACCCGTACGTCCATCTGGGAGATGCGCACTTCCATACCGAGGGCAGCAAGTCGACGCATGTTCGCCGCGACATCCTCTGGTCTGAGATAGTCGTCGACACGGACATGCATCTGTAAACCTACTCCGTGGATGGACACACCCCGCCGGACAAATCCTCGGACCAGCTCGTATACTCCATCGGATTTGGCCCAGAACCCATCTGCGCCATATTCGTTGTAGAACAGTCGGGCATGGGGGTCCGCTTCATGTGCCCATTATGTGTTGTCGTGAACAAGCGCCCATTCGTTCAGTGCCGCCCCGATCAGGATTTTCCGTGCCTGCGCTAGGGACCTCAGTGAAACTCCGACCGGGACGGCGGATGGAATAGAACACGAATCGTCGCTCTGCCGGGCAGCGCCGATCGAAGCCAGGGACCCGAACAGCACGGTCACGCAGAGGGGGAAAAGTGAGAACAGATCTGTACCAGAGCGCACCCGGTGAGGTCGCATTCCCGCGGCGTGCGGGTTCACTCAATTCGCCTTGGGCACCGTGGGGGGAGCCGATCAGGAATGCTCCTTCGGTTCGGACTGTGGAGGAAGCGCGCGCCCCTCGTCCTGCCCCTCCAGGGCCTTCCGGAAGTCGCGGATCGATTTACCCACCGCGCTACCCAGCCCCGCAAGCTTCTGCGGCCCGAAGATGAGTAAGGCCACGATGAGAACGATGAGCAGGTCCTTCTCGATGTTCATGGGCAACCTCCTCCCCGCTTTTGTACGTCTAGTCTACTCCGCACAGGGTAAAGGTGCAGCATCCGGCTTCAGCCCACCCGCCCATTATTCTCTGAATTTTATAAGATTTTCATGACGCGTCCTTGACACGTTCTTGATGTCCGCTGGCCATCGCTCGTGAGATCCTTAGCAGGGAGGGTACCCGCGTGCACCGGATGCGCGGCCGTTTCCCCGCGCGGATCCTACAGGGCCACCATCTGGTGGCCCTGGCCCTTGTGATCCTAGGGGGGGTCCTGGGATGGCGTGCAATGAGCGGTCTGCTCATGGGGCTGGAACTCCTCCCGCGTCCTCCGGGAGATCCCCGGTTCGGGTGGCCCCTGCATCTCCGGGAACGCGTCAACGTCCTCCTCATCGGCACAGACGTCACCCTGAACACCCGTCGGCAGGTGATCCCCAACCTGGCCCGGGCCGACACCCTCATTCTCATGTCCTTTGATCCCCTGACCCGTACGGCGAGCTTCCTCTCCATTCCCCGCGACACCCGCACCTCTCTTCCGGGACATGGGATCTCCAAGATCAACGCAGCGTATGCGTATGGCGGTGTTCGGCTCACGGTTCGGGCGGTGGAGGCCCTATTGGGGGTACGGGTGCCCTACTTTCTGAAGATGGGTGCGGACTCCTTTGCCCGACTCGTGGACGCCCTGGGCGGCGTGTGGGTGGACGTAGAGAAGGACATGTTCTATCGGGACTGGTGGGGGAGCCTTACCATCGACCTCCGGAGAGGGTATCAACTCCTGAGCGGCGAACAGGCCATGGGGTATGCCCGGTTCCGCATGGACGCCCTGGGAGACATTGGGCGGATCCAGCGTCAGCAGAAGGTCATTCGGGCGCTCTTTGTAAGACTCCGTGAGCCCCAGACCCTCCTGCGGGCTCCCGAGCTTGTCGAGTGGTACCGCACCCGCACCTATACGAACCTGAGCCTCCAGAAGGTCCTCACCATTGCCTGGTTCCTGCGGGGGCTATCGAGCGACCGGATTCGTGTGGTCACTCTGCCCGGACGCTTCACCCCTCTATTCTGGCAGCCGGATGAGGCTCGGGTGCGTGAGGTCGTGCTGGAGATGTTTTACGGCGTGGACGCGCAGACGGTAGCAAAGACCGGTGTGGAGGTGCGCAACGCCAGCGGAGTGCCTGGCGCGGCTCAAGATGTGGCGGAGCGCCTGCAGCGGTTTGGGTTTCCGGTGATCCGGGTGGACGGAGTGCCTGAACTGCGTAATCAGACCGCCATCGTCTCCCATCGAGGAAATGCGCAGCTTGCCCGTGCGGTACGGGAGATGGTGGGGACCGGAGCGCTGGCACTTCGGCCTTCCCGCAGCTCGATTGCGGATCTTACGGTTCTGGTAGGACGAGACTACGTGCGCCACCAGCTCGTCGGGCTCCGGCCGCGGTTCGCGATGCTCTCGCCGCCAGAGCCTTGAGGGCAGGGGCAGGATCATGGCGAAGCGACGGTCAAGGTAACGGCGTGGTCTACCGGTATGCGGCGCCCCCCTTTGCTTGTGGTATTCTTCGCGCTCGGCTATGCAGCTTGTGCTCGTACAACGGGGCCAGCAGTGGATGTCCAGAGGCCAGGGGGCACGACAAGCCCACCGGGCACGATTGTCATCGACGGTTCCGGAACGGTTGCGCCGATCACGAGCGCCCTGGCGGAGGAATTTGCGCACACCGTCGAGGGGAGAGGGGTTCGGATCAGCGTCGGAGTGAGTGGTACGGGCGGTGGCTTCAAGAGGTTCTGCAGCACCGTCCCAGAGCTCCGGACGGACATCCAGGACGCTTCCAGGCCGATCCGTGAGGAGGAAGACCAAGCGTGCCAGAGGGCACAGGTGAGGTATATCGAGCTCCCGGTCGCCATTGACGGTATTGCCGTCGTCGTACATCCGCGCAATACGTGGGTTCGGTGCCTCACGGTGGGAGAGCTCCGAAGGATGTGGGAGCCGGCTGCAGAGGGAAGGATTGTGCGGTGGCGGCAGGTGCGGTTCACATTCCCAGATCGGCCCCTCCGGCTGGCCGGTCCGGGCGCGGACTCCGGCACGTTCGACACCTTCACCGAGGTCGTCGTCGGACAGGCCAAGGCGAGCCGGGGGGACTACGAGGCAACGGCGAACCATAACATCACGGTGCAATTCGTCGCCCGGGACCCAGACGCTCTAGGGTACTTCGGTCTCTCTTACCTTGAGAGGAACCTGGACCGGGTAAAGGCGGTCCCCATCGACCCCGGCAACCGAGTGAACCTCGTCTCCGACTCGGAGTGCCGCGGAGTAGCCCCGACATCCGAGACGGTCAGTTCGGGCCAGTATCGTCCGCTCACGCGGCCGCTTTTCTTCTATGTGAACTACGTAAGCGCCCAAACAAAAACCGAAGTACAGAGATTCATAAGGTTTGCATTTGGTCGGAGCAGTCTGCGGAGGATCCTGAGGTCTGTCGGGTACGTGGAATTTCCACAAAAAGTATATGAGTTGGCTCTGCGGTGTTTCACGGCACGTCGAGCCGGAACGGCCTTCATACGTGCCAGCTCGACGTGCCGGGCATGCTTCAGTAGAGGATGTGATTCGTAGGGAGGTGTGCCTGTGAACGTCGGTAAGGACCTACTCATCGTACTGTTCGTTGCCCTGTTGATCTTCGGTCCCAAGCGAATTGCGGAGATCGGGGGCGCGGTTGGGAAATCCCTCCGCGACCTCCGCCGGGCTATGGAGGCGCCGGAAGAAGAATCCTCCGCCTAATCCAAGGCCCTCCCTTGCGTGCCCCACGGATCGCCGCGATCACCGGCGGTCGCTACTTCTACCCGCCCACCTCCGAGGACCTGCGGCGGGTGTACCGGGAGCTGGGCCGGTCGATGGCGTGGGAGCGGCAGCGCACCGAAGTCACCTTCCTCTTCGCGGCGGCCGCCACTCTGTGTACACTGATGGGTGGCACTCTTAGAGGGAGTCAAAGTGGGTGAACTTACGTTCCAGTGGCCTGCGGCACTCTGGTTGCTCGCTTTGCTCCCGTTGCTGGTCGTGTTCTATACATGGTGCCTGCGGCAGCCCAGTCCTCGAGTTGTGCTGCACCCGCAGGTAGCCGACATCGCCGCAGCAGCGGCCCGGGGAGGCCGCTGGAGACGGCACCTCCCGGCTATACTCCTGGGATCCGTGATAACACTCCTGATTGTGGCCATGGGTCGCCCGGTTGCTCCGCTTCCTGTGCCCGCCTCCAACGTCTACGTCGTGCTCTCCATCGACGTGAGCCGAAGTATGCTCGCGCAGGACATCCGTCCGAGCCGGATTGAGGCCGCCAAAATGGCGGCGATGGAGTTCGTGCGGGTGATGCCCCGTGGGGCGCACATCGGGCTTGTGACCTTCAGCTCTTACGCGACGCTTCTGGTTCCTCCTACCCTGGACCATGAGCGTGTGATCCGGGCGATCGAAGGAATTACGGTGGAGTTTGCCACCGCGATCGGAGACGGTCTGTTAGAGGCGGTATATGCCCTGCCCGGTCGGCCCCGTCCGCGAAACCTCTCCGAGCCTCCCCTCCCTTCGCAGGGAAAGCTCCCACCCGGGACGGTGGTCCTGATGTCCGACGGGCAGAATAACCGAGGGGCATCGCCCCTTGAAGCAGCGCGGATCGCCCGGGACCTGCAGGTCAAGGTCTACACCGTCGGGATCGGGACTCCGGAGGGCACATGGCTGGATGTGGAAGGCCGCGGCGTCTGGGTTACCCTCGATGAGGAGACTCTGCGGGGGATTGCGGAGATTACCGGTGGCAGCTACTTCCACGTCTCCTCTACCCGCGACCTATACCGCACCTACCGTGCCCTCGGCCACCTCGTTGGCTGGGAGCGAAAACCGACGGAGGTGACCGCGCTCGTCTGCGCAGCCGCAGCGGTGCTGCTGGCCGGCACTCTTGTCTTCTCTGTAACAGGGGTTTACAGAATGCTCGAGTACCCGGTGCGACCTCGTTGAATGGGGTCAACAATTCCCATGTGGGTCCGGCGGATGGCCGCAACGGTTTTCTTGACGTTCGGAGTCGTCCTACTGTACGGGCTCCTGCCGGGCGCGGATGGGGTCCAGATCGACAAGGCCGCCCCACCTCAAGTGGATCGCAACGGAAACTCCTACGGGGTGCTTCCTCCCGTGCTGGACACCTCGAAGAGGCCGCCGGTTCCCGACCCCCGATTCCCACCGGGCCTTCCGAATCGGCCCTTCCCGATCGACCGCTACGTTCCGATGGACCAGCCTATCCCGGACCTCGTGCATCGTTTTTATCAGCACCAGCTGCAGATCAGCGGAGGCCGCAACGACCGATTCGTGGCCTGGAGTGATGCGGGAGCTCTCACGATGGGGTACTACGACACAACGAGGCTTCCGATGTACCGGCTCGCCAGAGAGTTCACGGTCCTCGATCACTTCTTCCAGGCGGCATTCGGCGGCTCGTTCCTCAACCACATGTGGCTCGTGTGTGCCTGTACTCCGGTATGGCCAAGCCCTCCTCTAGACTTGGTGGCGGCTCCACTCTATGACCAGGATGGCCGGCTGGTCGGCCTAGAACGTGACGGAGCCGTGACTCCGGATGGGTATGCGGTGAACACGGTCCAGAGCACGTACCGGCCGCACCGCTCTGAAATCCCCGCAGATCGGCTGCTCCCACCTCAGGATACCCCCACCATCGGTGACCGCCTGGACGCGGCGAGGATCTCGTGGGCGTGGTACGCCGGGGGCTGGAGGGATGCCTTGGCGGGGCACCCGGATCCGACGTTCCAATTCCACCACCAGCCGTTCGCGTACTTCCGCCGGTACGGGGACGGAACAGAGGCGAAGGCCATTCACCTTCGGGACGAAGAAGAGTTCTTCGTCGACCTGGCGGCCGGACGGATCCCATCGGTGTCCTTCATCAAGCCGCTCGGTCGGTTCAACGAACACCCGGGCTACGCGACTCTGATGGAAGGTCAGCAACACGTCGTACAGCTGATAGAGGCCGTCCGCCGATCTCGCTACTGGCCCAGCAGCGCCATCATCGTCACCTACGACGAAAACGGTGGCTTCTGGGATCACGTTCCGCCTCCCCGCTTCGACCGGTGGGGCCTAGGAAGCCGGGTGCCGGCCATCGTGATCTCGCCCTATGCGAAAAGGGGCTTCGTGGACCACACGCCCTACGACACGACGTCGATCCTGAAGTTCATCGAGTGGCGGTTCGGCCTGCGCCCCCTCACCGGGAGGGATGCACGCGCGAACAATCTGTTGACGGCGTTCAGGTTCTGAAGCCTGCGTGTGCACCTTCACGGGGAGGGGCTTTCCAGGTACAGTTCTCCCGATCGTTCATCGTAGGCGAACGCCTCGGCGTAGCGGCCCCAATCGATCAGTATGGCCAGCTGGCGGCGCGCCTCTTCGGCGCTGAAATGGCGGTCCAGAAGATCCAGAAAGTCGTCTATTGGCATGCGGTGGGGCTTACGGTGCTCAAGAGCTTGCACGATCTCCCGTGCAGTGACCACCTGATCCAGGAGGGCCTTTCTGAACAGCTCTTTCTTTTGGAGCACGGACGCCTCTGCGAAGGCACGGCCTTCCGCTGTAAGGAGCAGATCACCGTCCTCGGAGGCGACGAAGCCCAAAAGCTCTGCGGCCTCGACGGCGGGCAGCAGATCTGAGGCGTCCAGCTGGAGCTCGTCCGCCAGCTCCCGAAGGTCGACACGCCCGTCGGCATCATGAACGAGCTCGACGAGGCCCGTGATGAGGCCGACCGGGGCTTGGGGGAGCCTCTGGATCAGAGGTCTGGGCTGCGACAGCCGCCGCTGTCGCTCACCGGCCAGCATTCCATAGATCTGGTCCATGATGCGGTGGAACTCCGGCGCATCCCGGTCCCTCCAGTGGGGCATCTCCGGCCGCACTTCGCCCAGAATGCGGGCGGGCGTGGTGCTGAAGACGATGACCCGGTCACTGAGGAAGACCGCTTCCTCGATGTTGTGGGTCACGATCACCATGGCGCGTGTCGGGATCCGTCTGTCCAGCCACAGCTCCAGGAGATCGGTTCGAAGGTTCTCCGCGGTGAGGGCATCAAGGGCCGAAAATGGCTCGTCCATGAGCAGCACGTCCGGCTCGGTCACCAGCGCCCGGGCGAATGCTACACGCTGACGCATGCCTCCCGAGAGCTCCCTCGGGTAGGCCGACTCGAACCCGTCCAGCCCGATGAGGTCGATCGCCGCGAGCACCCGCTCACGACGTTCTTCTGATGGTACACCGCGTGCCCGAAGACCCAGTTCGACGTTCTGGAAGACCGTGAGCCACGGGAAGAGGGCAAAGGTTTGGAAGACCATGGCTGCCCCCGGGTTGGGACCCCGCACCGGCTGGCCGCGGTAACAAACTTGTCCTTCAGTAGGGGCGAGCAACCCTGCCAGCACCCGCAGGAACGTAGACTTGCCTGATCCGGAAGGCCCCACGAGGGCCACGATCTCACTGGCCCTCAGGTCGAGGCTGATGCGGTCCAGCACGACGACGCGCGCCCCGGTGGGGCGCGCGAATGCCACTGTGACCTCCCGCGCCTCCAGAAGCACGGTCGGCGGGGTCCAAACCGACTGGATCTCCGCCCGTTCCTGCATCTCTCCCTACAGGTGGTACCGTTCCTCTGCCAGGCGTGCGAGCCGCCGCCAGATCGTCCGGTTCAGCACCACGACGATCCCCGCCATCGCCACCGTCGAAGCAGCCAGAAGCGGCATGTCTCCCTCGGCGGCCGCCGAGCTAATCAGCGCACCCAACCCGAGGGTGCGCAGCGTGCGGCCTCCGAAGGTCACGTACTCGGAGACGATGCTCGCGTTCCAGGCCCCGCCCTGGGCGGTGAGACCACCCGTCACGAGGTGCGGGAAGATGGCCGGAAGCGCGAGCGTGCGCCACCACAGCCAGCCCCGCAGCCGGAGCAGCGCGGATGCCTCCCGTAGGTCCTGCGGGATCCCGACTGCTCCGGCGACGGTGTTGAACAGAACGTACCACTGGGAGCCGAGCAGCATCAACACGATGGAGGCGACCTCCAGGCCGCCTCCCAGCCGGATCAGAACGAGCAGCACGACCGGAAAGAGTGCAGTCGCGGGGATCGATGCCGCGATCTGCACCAGGGGCTGGACGGTCCGCGCAAGGGAGGGGCGCAGCCCCACCGCAACACCCGTCGGAACGGTCCAGGCTGCCGCGATGAGGAGGGATGTGCCAACCCGAAGGGTCGTCGCAGCCGCTCCGGCGGCGATCTGCCGCCACTGGGGCGGCGGGACCCGGCTGAGAATGCGTCCTAGCTCCACCATCCCCAAGGCGATGAGAACCCCCGCTCCGGCGGTAACCGCGGCAAGCGCGGTGGTGGGCCGCGTCGGGGTGCTCTTGAGCTCCTTGGGACCGATGGAGAGCATCATCCTGTCGATCCACTCGCAGATTGGAGTCCACAAATGCCGGTGGAGCCACCCGAGCACCCGGGAGCCCTGCAGCAGGTCGAGGAACCAGGAGCTCTGTGGAACGGGCTGTTCGGTGAGCTCAATCTTGAACTTCCGGCTCCAGACCACGAGCGGCCGCCAGACGAGCTGGTCCAGCAGGACGATCAAGCCGACGAGGGCCGCTAGGCCGTATCCTACGGAGCGCAGATCTCCTCGGCTGCTGGCGGTCGCAAGGTAACTCCCGAGACCCGGCAGCGTGAAGGACCTGTTCACCAGGGTGAACGACTCCTCCGCCATCAGAAAGAACCAGCCGCCAGCCCACGACATCATACTGTTCCACACGAGGCCGATCGCGGCTGCCGGCAGTTCGAGGGTCGTGAAGCGCTGCCACCACGAGAGCCGCATCATCCGCACGGCCTCTAGTAGGTCCTCCGGGATCGCCAGGAGGGAGTGGTAGAAGCTGAAGGCGAGGTTCCAGACCATGCCGGTGAAGATCAGCAGGATGCTGGCGAGCTCAAGGCCCAGCGTCTGGCGAGGGAACAGCGCGATCATCGTGAGGAGGACCACGGGCAGGAAGGAGAGGATGGGGATCGACTGCAGGACGTCCAGCACCGGGACCAGAATGCGCTCGAGTAAAGGGTTTCGGGCGGCCGCGTACCCACCGACCAGTGCGACCCCCAGCGAGAGGACGTACGCCATGATCATACGGGCGAGGGACATCGCGGCATACCCGGGAAGTGCACGGGGGTGGAGGTCGATGGAGACCGACGGTCCGAGCCTTCTGAGCTCGCTCGTGGCAGCACCGAGCAGCACGTACAAGGTCGCGCCGACCGCGGCGAGCACGAAGACGTCCGCTGCGCGGGGGCGCGGCAGGCGCAGCAACCGAAGGACCACCGGCCACACAGTCACGACCCTGGCAAGGCGCTCCTACTGCTCCACGCGGAGGCGGTAGCCGACTCCGGGCTCGGTGATGATATAGCGCGGCCGGGTGGAATCGGGTTCCAGTTTCCGCCGCAGGTTGCTGATGTTCACCCGCAGGAGGTGCGTGTCCCCCTCGTACCCGGGCCCCCACACCTCCCGGAGGATCTGTCGATGGGTGAGGACCCGCCCCGCGTACCGCACCAGCGTCCGCAGGATCGCGTACTCGGTAGGCGTGAGCTGGACCTCCTTCCCGCCCACCGTCACCCGCCGGTGGGCGAGATCCACCTCCAGGTTTCCGGTCCGAAAGACGGGTTCGTCGGTCGATGAAACCACGTGGCGTTGGGCAACCCGCATCCGTGCCAGGAGCTCCCCCATGCTGAATGGCTTCGTGACGTAGTCATCGGCCCCCGCATCGAGGGCGGCCACCTTGTCCTCCTCCTGGCCGCGCACCGAGAGCACGATGATCGGGATCTGCGTCCACTCCCGGATCCTCCGGATCACCTCGGTCCCATCCGCGTCTGGTAAGCCCAGGTCCAGCAAAATGAGGTCCGGCCGGCTTGTGGCGGCCGTGGCCAGGGCCTCCTCGGCGGTGGCGGCCTCGATGACCTGATACCCATGGGGCCCGAGGGCCGTCCGGAGCAGCCGTCGGACCGGAGCCTCGTCGTCAACGACCAAGACGCGCGGCTTCCCGGAGTCCGTCATGGAAAGCACTCGCCCCATCCGGCTCCCACCTTGGGAGCGTGAGGAGGACCCGGAGCCCTCCCTCGGGTCGGTTCTCGGCCCGGATGCGCCCGCCGTGGGCTTCGACGATCCCTTTCGCGATGGCAAGCCCAAGCCCCACCCCGCCGCGGCTCCCGGTGGCCCGGTAGAACGCCTCGAAGATGTGGGGCAGGGCCTCGGGCGGAATGCCGGGACCGGCGTCGGCCACCTCCACCTCGACCCAGCCGTTCGCCGTGCGGGCCAGGATCTCTACAGGGGCGTCTTGGGGTGAGTACTTCAGTGCGTTGTCCACCACGTTGGCGAGCGCCCGCGCCAGCAACACCGGATCTCCCCGGGCCAGGGGCAGCTCCGCTGGGATCCGCACCTCGACCCTCCGTCCGTCGAGGGCAGCAGAGAGTTCTGCGAGGGCGGTCCCCACCAGGTCCTCCACGTCCACGGGCTGCCACCGGAGCCGCAGCGCCCCCGCCTCCAGGCGTGTCATGTCCAGGAGGTTGCTCACAAGACGATTCAGGCGCTCGGCTTCTAGGCGGGCGGCCAGGAGGAGCTCCCGCCGCGTAGGCTCATCCAGCCGGACGTCACCTTCCGTGAGGCTCGTGAGGGTGGCTGTGATGGATACGAGGGGCGTACGGAGTTCGTGGGAGACCGAGTCCAATAGCGCCCGCTGGAGTTTCTCCACCTCCCTCAGGAGCTCCGCCCGGCGTGCCTCCTCAGCGAGCTGGGCCCGCTCGATGGCGATGGCCGCCAGCGTCGCGATCGCCTCGAGGAGCTGCCGCTGGGGCGGGAGGAGAAGGCGGGCAGGATCGTCCACCCGTACGCCGAGAACCCCGCGGACGGCCTGGGCGGTCTGAAGGGGCACGTATAGCCCCCGCGCGTCCGGGAGGTGATCGGTTCCGCGCCCGCAGACGGATCGGTGGGAAAACGCCCACTCGGCGGCCGCACGTTCAACGTCCTCCAGCGGAAGGTCTTCGGGGCCGTGGGGCTCGAGGCGTCCTTCTGCGGGCAGGAGGATCACCGCCCGTCCCCCGAACGTGGCCGCGACGTGCCGGAGGACGGCGTCGAGGATCCGCGGGAGCTCCCAGTGGGAGGCGAGCTCTCGGCTGAGGGCGTAGAGGGTTGCGGTGTGGGCCTCCCGCTGGCGGGCAGCTTCGGCTTGATCGCGTGCCCGGCTGGCGAGGGCGCTGATCACGAGGCCAACTGCGAGGAACCCGGCGAACGTGAGGAGGTACTGGACGTCGGAGACGGCGAACGTGAGGCGAGGAGGGACGAAGAAGAAATCGAATGCCGCAACGCCCGCCACGGCGGTGAGGACGGCCGGCCCGCGGCCCCACCGCAGGGCCGCCACGACCACCGCGAGGAGGTAGAGCATGGTGAGGTTCGTGGGATCCACGAACCGGTGCAGGAGCGCGGAGATCAGCGTCACGAGTCCCACGAGCCAGAGGCTGGCGAGGTAGGACCGGATGTCCACCGGGGCCCGGAGCATCATCGGCCGCGTCGTGGGCTCCACCTTCGGCACGGGGGCCGAAATGACGTAGACCTCGATGGCGCCGGCGTTGTGGAGGAGCCAGTCGACGAGTGAGCCGCGCAAAAGCCGCTGCCACCAGGGCCGGTGGGAGGCACCGGCAAGGATCTTCGTGATGTTGTGGGTACGAGCATAGCGGAGGATCTCCTGGGGCGGACTCTCCCCCCGCAAGGTCTCCACACGGGCCCCCAGTTGCTGGGCAAGGCGCAGCGCGCGGGCGATCCCCTCCCGCTCTTCAAGGGGGAGTGTGGCGTGCTCGGGTGTTTCGACGAAGACGACGTGCCAGTCGGCATCGAGGGCAGAGGCAAGGCGGTACCCCGCCCGCACGAGTTGCTCCTTCAGCGGTCCGGTCCCCACACAGACGAGCAGCCGCTCCGCCGCAGGCCAGGGCCCGGCGATCGCCCGGGAGGCCATGTAGCGACGCATCTGGCGGTCCACGCGTTGCGCGGTGATGCGGAGCGCGAGCTCGCGGAGGGCAACGAGGTTTCCGAGACGGAAGAAGCGTCGCATCGCCTCCTGGGCAAGATCGGGCACGTAGACCTTGCCCTCCGCGAGTCGGCGGAGCAACTCCTCCGGCGGGAGGTCGACGAGTTTGACGTCGTCGGCCTCCTCGAGGATTCGATCGGGAACGGTCTCCCGTACCCGGATGCCGGTGATCTGGGCCACGACGTCCACGAGGCTCTCGAGGTGCTGGATGTTCAGGGTGGTGTAGACGTCAATCCCGGCGTCCAAGACCTCCTCGACATCCTGGTAGCGCTTGGCGTGGCGCGAACCAGGTGCATTCGTGTGGGCGAGCTCGTCGATCAGCGCAAGCCGCGGACGACGACGAAGGAGGGTGTCCAGGTCCAGCTCCTCCAGCACGAGGTCACGGTAGCGAACCTTCCGCCGGGGCAGAGTTGGAAGCCCACTAAGGAGGGCTTCGGTCTCGGGGCGGCCGTGGGTGTCCACGTAGGCGGCGACGACGTCTAGGCCCTCCCGGAGACGCTCAAGAGCCGCCTCCAGCATGGCATAGGTCTTGCCGACTCCCGGGGCGTACCCGAGGAAGATCGTGAGGCGACCGCGCCTGTGCCCTTCGACCTCTGCGAGCGACAGCAACGCCTCGGGGCTTGGCCGCTCCCGTTCCATCGCAGGATCTATCTCCCTCGCCCAGTTTACGGCAATCGGCAAAACTCCGAAACCTACCGGGCCTTCACCTCAGCTCGTCGAGGGCCAGGTTCAGCCGCAGCACGTTGACCCGCCACGATCCTAACACCCCCCACTGGGGCGGCTCCGCGATGCGCCGGATGAGGGCAACCAGCTGCGAGGGGGACTTGCCGCGCGAACGGGCAACGCGGTTCACCTGAAGCAGCGCCGACTCCACACTGATGTGGGGATCTAAACCGCTTCCAGACCCGAGGACGAGGTCCGCTGGCACCCGTGCGGTCGGGGGTAGACCGTTCTCCCGCCGGATCTGCATGGCCCTGCGCAGCGCGTCTACCCAGAACGCCCGGCTGCTGACTGCTACGTTCGTCGCCCCCGACCGGTCGGCTGCATAGTTTACCGCGGACGGCCGTCCGTGAAAGTATCCGGGGCTGGACCAAGCCTGTCCGATCAGCTCCGACCCGACGACCGCTCCGTTGCGGACGACGGGCGAACCGCCCGCCTTGTGCGGAACGGTCACCCAGGCGATCCCTGTGACGAGGATCGGGTACAACAACCCCGTGAGCACACTCAACGCGACGTAGAGCTTCACCGTCCGGGCCCACTCCCGCACTCCGATCACCTCCCGAGCCCAACCAAGACGAGAATCGTGTCGAGGAGCTTTATCCCCAAGAAAGGCACGATCACGCCACCGATCCCGTAGAGAACGACATTCCGGACGAGGAGCGCCATGGGAGACTGAGACAGCGCTCGAACCCCATGGAGCGCCAAAGGGATCAACGCCGGGATGATGAGCGCGTTGAAGATCACGGCCGCCAAGATCGCGGTCTGCGGTGCGGTGAGACGCATGAGGTCTAAGCCTTTGAGTTCAGGATATCTTCCACTCAGGACCGCTGGGAGGATCGCAAAATACTTCGCGACGTCGTTCGCGATGCTGAACGTGGTTACAGCTCCTCGCGTAATGAGAATCTCCTTGCCGACTTCGACCACATCGAGGAGCTTCGTGGGGTTCGAGTCCAGGTCGATCATGTTTGCTGCCTCGCGGGCGACCTGAGTACCCGCATTCATGGCAACCGCGACGTCGGCCTGCGCGAGGGCAGGGGCGTCATTCGTCCCGTCGCCGATCATCGCGACGATATGACCCTCCTCCTGGTATCTCCGAATCACCTGGAGTTTCTGTTCCGGACGCGCTTGTGCGATGAACTCGTCCACCCCGGCCTCAGCAGCGATGGTGGCGGCGGTGAGCGGGTTGTCACCGGTGATCATGATCGAGCGGATCCCCATCTGGCGGAGCAGCCTCAGGCGCTCTGCGATACCCGGCTTGAGGACATCCTTCAAGTGCAGGACGCCGAGCACGCGGGGTCCGTCGGCCACCATCATTGGCGTGCCCCCGTCTTTCGCGATGCGCTGGACGATCTTGTGAGCCTCGGGTGGGACCAGCCCACCGCGCTGGGCAACGAAAGCTTCCACGGCATCGGGTGCACCCTTGACGATCTCGTGTCCGTCATAGCGCACGCCGCTCATGCGCCGCTCGGCGCTGAAGGGAATGAACTCGGAGCCCTCGGGCGGCGCGATGTCCCGCCCGTGGACCCCCAGCCGATCCTTCGTGAGGGCAAGGATACTCCGGCCCTCCGGCGTCTCGTCGGCAAGGGAGGCGAGCAGGGCCGCCTTGGCAAGTTCACCCTCAGTGGTCCCGTCGACCGGGATACAGTTAACCGCCACCCGATTACCGAGCGTGATCGTTCCTGTCTTGTCCAACAGGATCACGCTCACATCCCCTGCGGCCTCCACGGCGCGGCCGCTCAGAGCGATGATGTTGTGGCGGAGCAGTCGGTCCATACCCGCGATCCCGATGGCCGGGAGCAGCCCTCCGATGGTCGTGGGCATGAGGCATACCAACAACGACACGAGTACCGGAAGGCTGACCGGAACGTGGAGGTAGGCGGCGAGGACGGCGAAGGCTCCCACGACGACGATGAACAGGATGGTGAGAGCCACCAGCAGTAGTTCGAGGGCTCGCTCGTTCGGTGTCTTCTGCCGACGGGCGGCCTCGACCATTTCGATCATGCGGTCGACAAAGGTCTGGCCCGGATCGGCCGTGATCCGAATTTTGATCGTCCCTGAGACGACACGGGTCCCGCCTGTGACCCCGCAGCGGTCTCCGCCTGCCTCCCGGAGGACCGGCGCGGACTCCCCCGTCACGGCCGATTCGTCTACGAGAGCGACACCCTCGATGATCTCCCCATCGCTGGGGATCGGGTCACCGTCCCGGCAGAGCACGACATCGCCTCTTTTCAAGCGGAGGGCGGGAACCTCCTCGAAGCGTCCGTTTCGTCCGAGGCGTCGGGCGACCGTCTGCTGGCGACTGCGTCGGAGGGTCTCGGCCTGGGCTTTGCCGCGACCTTCGGCGAGGGCTTCCGCGAACGTCGCGAACCAGACCGTCAGCCACAGCCAGAGGGAGATCTGACCGCTGAAGGCCACATCCGCACGGGCGCCCCTCAGAAGGTCGCCGACCGTGAACACCGTGAGCATTCCTGCGAGGATCTCGACCACGAGCATCACGGGGTTACGCCAGAGCAAAACCGGGTTGAGCTTGAGGAAAGAAGCACCCAGCGCCCGGCGGATGAGGGCCGTTGACCAAAGCGAAGTACTCAGCTGCATTCCCCACTCCTCCTACCTTCCGCTCACGAGCTGTAGATGCTCTAGGACGGGGCCGAGGACGAATGCCGGAAACAGAGTGAGCGCACCCTCCAAAACCACAACGCTCATGAGGAGTGCGATGAAGAACACGTTGGAGGTCGGAAACGTGGCGGCGGTAGCTGCCATAGCTCTCTTGCGCGCCAGGGAAGACGCGATGGCGATCGCAGGGAGCAACGTTGCAAAACGGCCTGCGAGCATGGCGAAGCTGGTGGCGAGTGTGTAGAAGGAAAGGTCGGCTCGGAGGCCGGCAAGCGCGGAACCGTTGTTCCCCGTCGTTGACGCGAACGCGTAGAGCACCTGCGAGATTCCGTGCGCTCCTTCCCCGGTGACTCCCATCCGGCCCTGGGGGGTGCCGATGGCAAGAGAGGCCAGAGCCAGCAGGGCGACCACCGGCACGACGACTCCAACGATCGTCATGGCCATTTCGTACGGCCCGAGTTTTTTCCCGAAATACTCCGGCGTCCTCCCGATCATGAGGCCGGCGAGGAACATCGTCAGCAAGACATAGAACATCATCGTGAGCACCCCGGCCCCAGCACCCCCGAAGATCGGCTCTCCCACGCCCATGTTGAACATGAGGACGAGGCTTGCGAGTGGCATCAAACTCTCGTGGGCACTGTTGACGGCGCCGTTGGAGACGGCAGTCGTCGCCTGCGCCCAGAGGGCAGACGGGATCAGGCCGAAGCGGGCCTCCTTGCCCTCCACGTTCCCGCCGACGATACCCAGACGCTCAAACTGGGGAACGGTCGACCACTCTGCTCCCAGAACGACGAGCAGCCCCACGAGGAACAGGCCCGCCATCGCGCAGAAGAGGGCCCACCCCTGCTTGCGGTCCCCGAGGAGGTGCCCGAAGGCGAAGGGGCAGGCGACGGGGAGCAGCAGGATGGCGAGGGTCTCCAGGAAGTTCGAGAGGGGCGTCGGGTTCTCGAAGGGGTGGGCGGAGTTTGCGTTGAAGAACCCGCCGCCGTTAGAACCCACCTGCTTGATCGCCTCCTGGGACGCGACCGGTCCGATCGCGATGGTCTGGCGCGTACCTTCCAACGTCGTGACCTGCAGGTGACCCGAGAATGTCTGCGGCACGCCTTGGCTTACGAGGAGGACCGACCAGATCAGGGAAAGCGGCAGGAGCACGTACACCGTTGCCCGAACGAGGTCTGCCCAGAAGTTGCCCAGCGTGGGGCACTCGCGCCTGGTGAACCCGCGAGCGAGCACCGCGAGGACGGCCAGCCCCGCCGCCGCAGACAGGAAATTCTGTACGGTGAGCGCCAGCATCTGGGTGAAGTGGCTCATGGTTTGCTCGCCCGCGTAAGCCTGCCAATCTGTGTTCGTGACGAAGGAGACGGCGGTGTTCAGCGCGACGTCCCAGCGGACAGCGCCGAACCGCTGAGGGTTGAGGGGGAGCCACTGCTGGAGCTCCTGGACGAGGAACACGCAGAGGAGTCCGACCAGGTGGAACCTGAGGAGGGCCATAGCATACCCTCTTCCGGTCATCTCCACAAAAGGGTCGACCCCGCCCACGCAGTACACCGCGCGTTCGAGCCACTGGAGAGGGAGGACTCGAGGGGGCTTCCCCTCCAGGACTTTCCCTAGGTAGGCGCCGAGGGGCCTTCCGAGGAGGAAGGCGAGCGCGAGGACGAGGGTAGGCTCAAGCCACGTCGTCATCGGGATTCCCCCGCCTGGTCGGGGTCCTGGGCGTCCGCGCAGGGTCCTTCCTTGGCCCCGCTCCGTTCCCCGTTCGAAGGAAGAACCGGGCGCGCAGCGGGGCTCTGGACCGCATCGGCGCGCGAGCCGTGCCCTGGTTAGCCCATCGTGCTCGTGTGCGGACCCAGACCGCGAGGAGGAGATAGCTGAGGAGCACTATGCCCGCTTGGGCCCACGGCAAAAGCGGTGAATCCTGCAAGAGCCGGCGCACCGCCACAAGGCCCGCGGCGAGGACGCCGAGGGCGGCGTACAGGAGCGCATCCCGGGCCCCCATGGCCACCGGAATGGTATGGGGAAGAGCGGTCAACGGGAGCTCAAGAGCGCAGCCGGGCGGGTCAAAGTTCCGTCAACCCGCACCTGCGGGCCGCGCTCACGCGGACCTGGGTCGACCGAAGACCTCCAGGAGACCCAGGCAGATCCCGGCGAGGAGATTCCCGGCGATCACCTCGCTCGCCCAGTGGTCCCCGAGGTACACGAGGGCGATGTCAACGGCCACCACCCCTCCGACCAGCAGCCCTCGAAGGAGGGGCCGACGGCCCAACACCGGCCAGAGGGCACCTGCCAGGAAAAGCGTCCGGAAGGCATGGCCGCTTGGGAACCCGTACCGGGTGGAGAACACGTGGTGGGTGGGGTTGAGACCTCCACGACGCAACGCCCGGGGCACGGCCGGGTGCGGGAGCACTTGTTTTGCTGCAAGCTCGGCAACGGTCCCGAGCACGAGAAGGCTCCACAGCGCCGAGGCCGTACGCCCATCCCCTGCGCGCACGCGCACAAGCCCCACCGCAAGGCCTAAAACCGCGTCCACCTCGACGTTCCCGAGGAGGGAGAGCAACGAGAGCGCGACATCTAGCGGACGCGCGGCGTGCCCCTGCATCCACCGGGTGAGCCAAAGATCGAGGCGCCCGACTTGGGGGGTGAACGCGAGCGCCGTCCACACCACGAGGAGCGCGGCGCTCGCCGTAGCGAGGCGGAGCCCCCGTGCCCTCACCACTGGCCGGAGTCCACGTCTCCTGCGTCAGGGAGATCGGCGCCGGCGTCGTCCCACGTCACCGACTCACCCACGTCCCCCTCCGGTGCGAGGGTGTCGTCCGTTTGCCAGGTGGGTGAAGGAGGTGAGGGTGGAGGCCCCTCGATCCCCCGCGGTCCCCACAGCACATGACCCAACCAGCTCCCGAATAGACCCCCCAATACCCCGCCGAGGAACCCGCCCCACGGACTCGCTGCAGGCTGGGGTACGGCAGGAGCGCCCTCCTGAGCCGGAGGGGCCTGAGACTCACTCAGGCGCCGCAAGATCAAACCCAGCACGAGCGCGCCGCCCACAGCGAGCAGGACCGGCACGAGCCAGTTCCATCGGGGCCCGGATGCCCGGGCAGGAGTGCTGCGTTCTGGAGCCGCGGAGGTCAGCACCCGCTCCATGAAGGCCACGGCCTCCAGGAGCCCCGCGTCGTACTCTCCGGCGCGAAAGCGGCGGCGCAACAGGTCCAGGAGTGCCCGGCGCTCCTGGGATCCGAAGACCTGGGCGGTGTAGCGGCCCACCCGCACGGCGATCCCCCGCTCGCGGCGGGCGATGAGAACGAGGACCCCGTTGATCCGCTCGGCGCGGAACCGGCGTTGGGCCTCCCCGTCCAAGGTGGTCCCCGCGGGTAGCGTCTCCAGCGTGACGACCCGCACGGTCTTCCCGGTGCGCTCATGGATCAAGCGCAGTCGTTCCTCGGCGCGGCGGATGGCATTCTGGGAGAACAGATGGGCTTCGTCGACGACGAAGGTGGGCTGGGCCGTGGCCGCAGGGCGTAAGACCGTCGTGAGCAGAAGGAGCAGACCGAGCACGCTGGCAGGTGGAACTCGGAGCCTAGGCTGCCGCTTCATCTCCTCGCCTCCCCCCAGTACTGTGCGCGCACGCAGGGGCGTTGTCCAGAGGCGCTCATTCATCTGCGGAGGCCACGGCTGCGGCGGGGTGCGGTGCAGGGGCCTGTTGGGGTGCGTGCAGGGGAAAGACCACGTTCGTGACCGCGACCCCGGGGATGTGGCGGAGGGCCAGGGCGAAGATCACGGTGGCGTTCTGGTGCAGGGCCTGCTCCAGGAAGTGCTCGGCGACGATCTGCCCCATCACGACGTGGATGAACGCTTCCGGGTGGCGCGCCCGCAGTGCTTCCACGTACTCCCGGATCGGACCCACGAGGTCGCGAAACGGCGAGGGGAGCACGATCAAGGTCCCGTCCGGCACGTACCGCTCCCAGCGGCTCCGGACCACCTCGGCCTTGGCCTCATCCACCGCCACGTGCACCCCGAACCAGGGTACTCCCAGGGACCGGACGAACCGGATCTGCTCCAAGGAGGCGGTGTTCACGTCCGAGACGAGCACCATGTGGATCACCGGTGCCGGCTCGGTTCGCACCGGCTTATCCTTTAGACTGAGGGTGCGCCGGACGTCCTCGTAGTGGTGGTGGATCCGGAAGAAAATCCACACGAGCAGGGGCACGAGTACTGTCACGATCCATGCCCCTGAAGTGAACTTGGTCACGGCGAACACGATCATCACGACGAAGGTGGAGGCGGCCCCGACCGCGTTGATCGCTAGCTTCCAGCGCCAGTGCGGATCGTACCGGAGTACTGAGCCCTTCGTCTCCACGACCTCGTCCGGCCGGAGCCGCCCGATCTTGAGCCACCGGACCACCATCCCGGCCTGGGAGAGCGTGAACGAGAGGTAGACGCCGATGGCATAGAGGGGGATGAGGTGCGTCACGCTCGCCCGGAAGATCACGACGAGGAGGGATGCCACGCTCGCCAGCACCACGATTCCCCAGCTGAACACGAGCCGGCTCCCCCGGATCGTGAACTGCCGGGGGAGGAACCCGTCGGCGGCGTGCAGGGCCGCCAAGCGCGGGAAGTCGGCGAAGGAGGTGTTGGCGGCCATGATGAGGATGACGGTCGTAGCGGTGAGGGTCGTCAGGTATAGTGGTCCCCGTCCCCAGACGGTCCGAGCGATCTGGGAGATCACGGTCTCGTCCTCGGCTGGTATGGCGCGGATGTGGTGGGCCAAGACGGTGATCCCCAGGAACAGGGTGGCAAGGAGCACGCTCATCCAGACCATCGTGGCCGCAGCGTTCCGGCTCTTGGGTTCCCGGAACGCCTGGATCCCGTTGCTGATCGCCTCGACTCCGGTGAGCGCCGTAGATCCACTGCTGAACGCCCGGAGGATGAGGAAGAGCGTGAGAGCCTGTCCGGTGGTCGCGGGAACCGGGGGGACATCCGTCACCGTCCCTAGGTGTCCCGTGAGCAGCCGGTAGAGCCCGAACGCGATCGTTCCGAGCATCGTGACGATGAAGAAGTACGTCGGGATCGCAAAGACCGCACCGGACTCGCGGACCCCCCGGAGGTTCACGAGGGCCATCCCGGCGATCATGGCGAGGGCGAGCTCGACGCGGATGGGTGCGAGCCGCGGGAACGCGGAGACGATCTGTGCCACTCCGGAGGCAACGCTCACGGAGACCGTGAGGATGTAGTCGATCATGAGGGCCGCTCCGGCCGTCTGGGCCGCGAGCTCGCCGAGGTTGTCGCGGGCCACGATGTACGCCCCGCCCCCACTGGGGTAGGCGAAGATCGTCTGTCGGTAGGAGGCCGTGAGAATGGCCAGTAGCCCGCAGATGGCCAGCGCGATGGGGATCGAAAGACCGAAGTAGGCTGCCCCCGCAACGGACAACACGACGAGGATCTCCTCGGTTGCGTACGCCACCGAGGAGAGGGCATCGGACGAGAACACCGCGAGCCCCACGAACTTCCCCACCGTCTGGTGGGGCATCGCGACGGTCGGAAGCGGCGGCCCCAGCAGGAGACGCCGGAGGGAGAACGAGGCGCGCGATGTTGCCATGCTCAGGCGTTTGCCACCTCCGGCCTAGGGTACGAAGGAGCAGGGGCAGGGGAAGGGCTCTTGATGGAATCTTGACGGGTTCAGGAAGGCCCTTGACGGCCTGTTGACGCAGCCCCCTCCTGCCGAGGTGCACGGGACGACGATCCTGGTGGACCCGTTGCGGCCGGTGACGGATGAGGAGCTGTGGCGGCTTTCGGAGCCCACCCCCGGGTGGAGCTTGGCCCTCCGGGAAGTGGGGCAGCCCGCAGGCGGCCTTGATCACCGGATCTTGCGGTGGTTGTTGTACAGGACGGCCACCGGAACCGCGAGGGCCACGGCGGCGAAGACGGCTGCGTCGCCTAAGCCGGCGGAATCCAGCTCCGCACCTGGTCGGCCGATCGGACCCTTCGCAACCCGGGGACCAGATCGAAGTCCTCGTCGAAGCTCACGATCGCGTCGAAGCCGATTTCCTGCCAGGCCTTGACGATGAGCGCGTCGTGGAAGTTGAGGGTCGAGCCGGAGTGGCGCATCAGGTCTAGGCAGCGGTCGTACCATTCGGGGGTCAGCGGATAGATCCACGTGATGAGGCCTTTGTGGATCTCCGCGACGACACGGTCCAGGATCTGGTTCGGGGCAACACCCTTTCCCCTCTCGCGGGCACGGCGTGCGAGGACATTGAGGACCTCGTTGATCACGCAGTCCAGGTACACGAACTGTGCTCCGTGGGCCCGCAGGGCATCTCCGATCGCACGGGCCCGGGCGTGGAAAAGATCGGCGGCGTCGTACAGGGCGACCAGATAGCTAGTATCCGGGCAGACTCTAATCTTCGTACCGCTCTGCATCTTCCACCGCGTTGCCGCCCAGGGAGACGGCGCCAGCCAGCCGGCCAAGATGCTCGACATCGATCCAGACGGGGAGGGGCCTGCGCGGAGTGGCCGGCTCGAGGATGACCCGCCCGTCTTCCACCAACAGGCGCAGCAGGTCTCCTTCTCTGAGGTTCAGCCGTTCCCGTGCGGCCTTGGGGAGGGTGATCTGCCCGCGCTGCTTGAGCCGGACCAGGGTCACGGGTAGCCTCCTTTCAGATTTTCGCAATATCATTCTATCACACCCAAATCGGGGGTGAATCTCCGAAGCGGAGACCCACACCACCGCATCCCCCTCCGGCTACAACCGGAGCACCACGCCCTCTCCCGGCGCCACCCCGGCGGCATCCGGCGGCCTGGCCCCGGTGCGCGGGCGCTTGGACACCCTCCGAAGGTCTCGTAAGTTGAGGGAGAGGGCCGCGAGTGCGCCGGACCCTTCAGATGGGGTGATGCCCGTGAGCTTCGATCTCTTCGTGGTCTCCGAGCGCGAGGATGGCCTGCTGGAGGGCTCGCTCCTCCACCTTCCATGGCTCGGGCTGGGAGGAGACATCCACCTCTGGCTGCTCGAACCTACTAGGCCGCCCCACCTGTGGCAGTCGGTGGACTATGAGATCCGGGAGCGGAAGTGGACACCCCCGGAGGAGTCCGTGGTGCTGCGGATTTCCCAGCCGGCGCTTGAGCGCCTGCGCGCCTGGCGCCGGGAGAGGGCGGAGGAGGTGATCGCCCGGGCACGTGACGAGGAGGTCCCCGGGCTCCGGACGCCGGTGAACTTCGACCGGCGACACCGGAAGAAGCAAGCAAAGTGCCCTGCGACCATGGCGGTCCTGCCGGGGCTATTGACTTAGTCCACGACTTAGTCTTATATTCAGCCGGAGGAGGATCGATGATCCGGGTCAACGTCCACCAGGCCAAGACCCACCTCTCGAAATTGCTGGAGCGCGTGGC
>ERZ511473.489-NODE-489-length-62246-cov-4.433785_pt1 | contig 62246 bp, 64 predicted proteins | sample MGYA00374947_ERZ511473 | MGnify/ENA primary metagenome ERZ511473 (study PRJEB26303, sample SAMN06343854) | sediment metagenome | isolation source: hot spring sediment | place: Canada: British Columbia | collected 2012-09-26 ... | reverse complement strand
CACCCGGAGATCCCGTGGCTGCCGATGATCGGCCTTCGCAACAGGCTCATCCACGGCTATGATTCGGTTGACATGGATATACTGTGGCGTATTCTCGAGAGCGACGTTCCTTCGTTGATCCCGCGGCTAGAGGCGCTGCTGGAGAGCGACTAGTGAAGCGGACCTGTTCCACCACGAGCTGCCGGCGTCAGCCCTAGCTTCCCTCTCGCTGCCGCAGGATTTCCCGCGCCGCGTTGTATCCCGGCGCGCCCATCACGCCCCCGCCCGGGTGCGTCCCGGAACCGCACAGATAGAGTCCCCGCAGCGGCGTGCGATACTGCGCCCACCCCGGTACCGGCCGCAGAAAGAACAGTTGATCCACAGCCATTTCTCCGTGAAAGATGTTGCCGCCCGTCAGCCCGTAGGTTTCTTCTAGGTCGAGCGGAGAGATCACCTGGCGGTGGAGAACGAGGTTCCGAAACCCGGGCGCATACTCTTCCACCAGAGCGAGCACGCGGTCGGCGTAGCTTTCCTTGAGCTGGTGCCAGTTGCCTTCACGCAGCCGGTATGGGGTGTATTGCAGAAAGATGTTCATGATGTGCTTGCCGGGCGGAGCCAGCGAGTCGTCGTAGGACGTAGGAATGGTGATCTCCAGCATGGGCTGCGTCGAAGGGTGCCCGTACTTCGCTTCGTCCCAGGCACGCTCGATATAGTCGATGGAAGGGCAGAGGTGAATCGTGGTGCGGTGGTGGGGCAGCAGCGTTGAGCCGGGCAGCGCGCGGAAGCTGGGCAGGCCGTCTAGGGCCAGATTGATTTTCATCGAGCAGCCTTCCATGCGGATGTTGCGCACCGCGGTGAGGAATTCCTCGGGCAGGTGGCTGGCCTCGACCAGGTGCTCGGCGTCGCCCCGGTCCGCCAGCCGGGTCAGTTCCCGCAGGCGCTCGTCGGCTCGCCGCCACCGGGCCTCCTGACGCGTGTACGGATCGGGCGCCAGGGCGACCTGAACCTCCTCGACCGCCAATTTGGTCGGGTAGAGAGGGTCGCCGGGCAGGCTCTCCGCGGAGGAGACCACCGTTCCCGCCAGCAGGCCCGTGGCCAGCACCGCCGCGGCGGCCCAGCGGACGGCCGGCCAGCCCCAGAGGGGCCGTGGCCGGACTCTGACCGGCGCGGTGCGCAGGCGCTCACGCAGACGCTGGCGGAAGGCCGGGTCGATGGTCGGCGGGGGCACCTGCCGCAGGGCCAGGGCCGTCTCCAGCAGCGGTCGGAGCTCCGCGGCCAGGTCCGGATAGGCCGCCAGGCACTCGTCGAGCGTCTGCCCCGTGGCCAGAGCGTCGAGACAGCGGGCCAGCGCCTCAGTGAGCCTCGATGTTTCCACGGTTGCGCACGCCTCCTAACAGACGGGCCAGGGCGGCCAGGGCGCGATGCTGGATCACGCGGACCGCGCCCTCGCTTTTCCCGAGCAGGCGCGCCACCTCCTGATGGCTGAGCCCCTCCAGGAAGCGCAGAATGATGACCGCCTGCTGTTCCTCGGGCAGCCGGGCCAGCGCCTGCTGCAGATCGGCCAGTTCCAGGCGCAGACTGAGCAAGCGATCCGGGTCCGCAGGCGTCGGGCCGCCCGTGGCTTCCAGCGACTGGGTCGGCCGCGTCGTCCGGTAGTGGTCGATGACCAGGTTATGGGCCAGACGGAAGAGCCAGGCCCCGAACGGCACCCCCCGTTCCTCATAGCGGCGGATCGCCTCCCAGGCCTTCAGGAAGACCTGCTCGGTCAGGTCCTCGGCCTCCGTCCGGTTTCCCACACGGTAGTAGATGTAGCGGTACAGGCGGTCGACGTACCGTTCGTACAGGGCGGCGAACGCCTCAGCGTCGCCGGCCTGCGCCGCCCGCACCAACTGACTCTCCGCGTGGGGTTGCTCCCATGTCACCCTGTCTGATCCCGGAAACGATCCCTATGGTCGGCATGTTACAGACGCGCCCCGAGTCCAGCAACCCGCCCAGAAGGCCCAGGGGCAGGCGGCGCGCCGTCGCCCTGGGCGATTGCACCGCCTCGGAAGGGTATTTATAATAGTGGCGGCTAGAGAAACACCCCGGCCCGGTCTCCCGGCCACGGGCGTCGTGGGCGGAGGGGTAAGGAGCAGGCCATGGACCCCCTCGTGGACCGCTTCGGGCGCCGGATGGAAGACCTCCGCATCTCGCTGACCGACCGCTGCAACTTCCGCTGTATCTACTGCATGCCCGAAGGCGAGATGGAGTGGATCCCCAACGAGAAGATCCTCACCTTCCCCGAAATCGTCCGTCTGGCCCGCCTCTTCGTCCGCCTCGGCATCCGGGAGATCCGGCTGACCGGCGGCGAGCCCACCGTCCGGGCCGGCCTGCCCGACCTCATCCGCGAACTGAGCCGGCTCCGGGCCGACGGCCTCCAGAGCCTCAGCCTGACCACCAACGGCTTCCGTCTGAAGACGCTGGCCCGCGACCTGGCCGAGGCCGGGCTGACCCGGATCAACGTCAGCCTGGACAGCCTGGACCGGGTGAAGTTTTTCCGCATGACCCGCCGCGACGCCCTGGACCGCGTCCTGGCCGGACTGGAGGAGCTGGAGAAGTACCCCTCGGTCCACCCGATCAAGGTGAACTGCGTCACGATCCGGGGCTTCACCACCGAGGATGACATCGTCGCCTTCGCCCACTTCGCCCGCCGCAAACCCTATATCGTCCGCTTCATCGAGTTTATGCCGCTGGACGCCGACGGCAACTGGCGCCGTGAACTGGTGCTGACCGGCGAGGAGGTCCGCCGCATTATCAGCGAACGGGTCATGCCCCTCGAGCCCTTGCCCCTGGACGACCCCAGTTCGACCGCCCGTCGCTACCGCTTCGTCGACGGCATCGGCGAGATCGGCTTCATCAACCCGGTCAGCGAGCCGTTCTGCGCCACCTGCAACCGCGTCCGCCTGACGGCCGATGGGCAACTGCGCACCTGCCTGTTCTCCATCGACGAGACCGACCTGCGCACGCCCCTGCGGGCCGGGGCCAGCGACGACGACCTCATCGCCCTCATCCGGCAGGCGGTCTGGGCCAAGGAGAAGAAACACCGCATCAATGAGGGCGAGGCCTTCCGGCGGGCCTCGCGCTCGATGTCCCAGATCGGCGGCTGAGACCGCCGGCTCACCGGCGCGTGACCCGCGCGATCACGATGAACACGCTGCGCGGCGGCGACCCCACGGTCACCGTGGTGCGACCGTAGCCGTCGGCCGGCCAGCCGACGGCCTCCTGCACCAGCCCCAGCCAGAAGTCACGGACCCCGCTCTGGGTCAGGCGGACCCGTCCCTCGATGGTCGCCCGCTGGCCCGGTTCCAGCGCGTCGGGCAGCCCCCAGCGGAAGGGGTGGTCCACCCCCAGGGCCAGCTGGGGACACTCCAGCCCGACGCGCCAGTGGCCGGCGATCTCGGTGAAGCCGGCGGTCCGGAACGACTGGCTGTCGCTGTACTCCCAGCCCGGCCCCGGCCCCTGGGTCAGGGCCGTCCCGGTCCCGTTGTTCTCGACCACCACCCGGACGGCGACCGTCTGGTTGGGGGCCAGCGTGGTCGGGGTGATGGCCGCCTCGACGAACCGCAGACGCGGAACCGGCGTGTCGCCGATGAGCCCGGCCACATTGGTCCGGACCGTCGGCAGCAGGTTGTAGAGCGACTGGCCCGGGCACTCGGTGGCCAGCAGGTCCCGGTGGCCGCAGACGAGCGGCGTGATCTTGTCGATAAAAAACGTCTGGCTGCGCACATCCAGGTACCGACAGCACCAGGCGAGCAGCCTCTCCAGCGACTGACGCATGGCCGTCGTGGGGGCGGTGCTGCTGAAGGTGCCCAGGCAGCCGATGCCGACGCTGCCCCAGTTGTACTGGAGAGCGTGCCCGCCGACCACGCCGGGCCCGCCATAGCGGCCCTCGTAGATGTTGCCCCGCCAGTCGATGAGGTAGTTATAGCCGATGTCCCCCCAGCCGAGCGTCCGGGCGTGGTAGTAGTAGATCGCGCGCACGGTGGCGGCCGGGTCGCCCTCGAAGTTGGCGGTGACGGTGTGATGGACAACCGCCTTCTGGACCGTTCGGTACTCGGGCGGCCAGATCTCGACCCCATCCTGGTAGCGGAGGGACTCATCGGCTCCCCAGCCAGCCCGGGGGATAATGGGCGGCGGCCCGACGGCCGCGGTGCCGAAGGTCTCATCAGCCGGTCCGGCCGGGGCCGCTGGCCCCTCCAGACTGTTGATCGTCACCAGCCGGATGGTCCGGGGCGGGGGCGCGCCGGGACGGGGCAGCAGCCGGTACTGGACGAACCGGCTCGGCGCGACGATGAGGAGGTCGCCGGCCGCCTCGCCGGTCGGCAGGCGCCGACCGTGCAGTTCATGCTGGGTGACCGGGTGCCACGGCGACCAGTCGGTCCCGTCGGCACTCACCCGCAGCGCGAGGTCCCCCTCGCCGTCCCAGAGGATGCCGACGGCGTTGAACAGCCCCGGCACCCGCCGAACCGGCGAGAGGAAAGCGGCGGTCTGAAAGTCGCCGAACGGTCCGCGGGTCTCCCAGACCCAGGCCCGGATCGGGACGGCGGCCGCCGAGCGGGGGACCGCCCTGGCCTGGCTGGCCAGGAGAGCGGTGGCGGCGCCGGCCGCCCAGCCGAAAAACTGGCGACGGGTCAGCCGATACATCGTCTCGTCACGCTTCCGGAACGCTCAGTTTATGCTAGCCCGCTCAGTTCGACGGCGACAATAGAAAACAGTAGGAAATCTGGCCTGTTTTTTTTCGCGCGTTGACAGAACGTCGCGGGCTTCTGTATACTGCCGGCCGGAAGCACAGCACCGGAGGCCTCGCCACCCGTGGAAATCGTTGTCGTCGACGATTACGAAACTCTCAGCCAGCGGGGGGCTGATTTTATCGCCGGCGTGGTTCAGCGGCATCCGCGCGCCCTTCTGGGCCTGGCCACCGGTCAGACGCCGGTCGGCGTCTACCAGGAACTGGTCCACCGGGCCCGGGCGGGGCTGGTGGATCTCAGCCAGGTGACGATCGTCTGCATCGACGACTACCTCGGCGTCTCGCTGGAGACGCCCTACAGCCTCTGCGGCTGGCTCTACCGGCTGGTGGTTCAGCCGCTGGGGCTCCGGCCCGCGCAGTTCCGACGCATGCCGGCCGACGCCCCGGATCCGGCGTCGGCGGCGGCCGCCTTCGAAGCCGAGCTGCGCGAGCGGGGCGGGCTGGACCTCCTGGTCCTGGGCCTGGGCGCCAACGGCCATATCGCCTTCAACGAACCCGGCTCGCCCCCCGACTCGCGGACACGGGTGGTGGATCTGGCGCCCGAAACGCGGGCCAGCAACGCCCGCTACTGGCCCCACGGCGTCGCGGTGCCGGCGCAGGGCCTGACGATGGGGATCGCCACGTTGCTCGAGGCCCGCGCGATTCTTCTTCTGGTCAGCGGGGCCGGGAAGGCCGAGATCCTGGCCCGGGCCCTGGAAGGCCCCATCACCCCGGCGGTGCCGGCCTCGTATCTGCAGACCCATCCCCGGCTGACCGTCCTGGTCGACCGGGCGGCGGCGGCCCGGCTGCGTCGGGTGTCCGTCGGTCAGAGCGCTGGCCCGGCTCAGTCGCCGACGGGCAGCCGGCCGGCGACCTGATAGGGGGCGAACGTCGCCAGCAGGTGCGGCGGCAGACGTCCTCGGAGGAGCACCGCGTCGCTCTCGAACTCCTCGGCCTGGACGCTCCCGTGCTCTTTGAAGAGGGCGACCAGCCGTCCCTGGCGGTAGGGGATGCGGACCGTAAGCGGGACCAGGTCGCGGCTGAGCAGGCGCTCGACCGTCGCCAGAAGGGCGTCGAGCCCCCAGCCCCGAGCGGCCGAGATCGGCACGGCGTTCGGGTAGGCCCGGAGGAGTTCCTGGAGCGCCGGCTCGCGCGCCAGGATCTCGTCCAGACCGGCGTGGGGCCCCAGGCCGGCCGCCAGGCGGTCGATTTTATTGAGGGCGGTCACCTGCGGCTTCTGGTCCAGGCCCAGGTCCTTCAGAACCTGGAAGACCGTAAGGCTCTGCTCAAAGCCGTGGCGGTGCGTGGTATCGACCACGTGCACCAGGACGTCGGCGCCCTCCAGTTCCTCCAGAGTGGCGCGGAAGGCGGCCACCAGGGTGGGGGGCAGTTTCTGGATGAAGCCGACGGTGTCGCTCACCAGGGCCACCCGTCCGCTGGGCAGACGCACCCGGCGGGTCGTCGGGTCGAGGGTGGCGAAGAGTTTGTCCTCCGCCAGGACGTTGGCCTGACTCAGAGCGTTGAGCAGGGTGGACTTCCCGGCGTTGGTGTAACCGACCAGGGCGACGACCGGGACGCCGTGGCGCGCCCGGTTGGTGCGGTAGAGGGCCCGGTGCCGGCGGACGCGCTCGATCTCGGCCCGCAGCTCCTCAATGCGCCGGCGCAGCAGCCGGCGGTCGATCTCGATCTGCTTCTCGCCAGGTCCCCCGCGAGCGCCGGGGTCGCCCATCTGCCGCTCCAGGTGGGTCCACTGGCCGGCCAGGCGGGGCAGCATGTATTCGCAGCGGGCCAGTTCGACCTGGAGACGCCCCTCGTGGGTGCGGGCGTGGCGGGCGAAGATGTGCAGGATGAGGGCGCTGCGGTCCATCACCGGCACCTGGAGCGCCTCCTCCAGATTGCGCTGCTGACTGGGGGTCAGCGGGTCGTCGAAGATGACGATGTCGTAGCCGGTCTCCGCCCGCAGGGCGGCGATCTGCTCGACCTTGCCCCTGCCGATGTAGTAGGCGGGGGTGGGCGCCGGCAGGCGCTGAACGGCCTGGCCGACCACCACCATCCCGGCCGTCAGGGCCAGTTGCCGCAGTTCGGCCAGCGACTCCTCCACCGGCCAGAGAGGGTCTCCCTTCCCGCACTCCAGGCCGACCAGAAAGGCCCGGGCCGGCGGGGTGGCCGTGGCGTGCAGATCCACCACCGATGACTGAATGTTTCGCCTCCGTCCTCGCATCGCTCAGCGACGCGCGTACACCCCGGTGAAAATCTCTTCCGCCGGCCCGGTCAGCCAGACCTCACCGGCGCCGTCCCAGACCAGGTCCAGCGTCCCGCCCGGCAGGTGGATGCGGGTATGGTCGCCGGTCAGACCCTTCAGCCGGGCGGCCACCGCCACCGCGCAGGCGCCGGTGCCGCAGGCGAGGGTCAGCCCGGCGCCCCGTTCCCAGACCCGCACCTGGATCTCGCCCGGGGCGACCACGCGGGCGATCTCGACATTGGTGCGCCGTGGGAAGAGCGGGTGATGCTCGACCAGCGGCCCGATCCGCTCCAGCGGAAAGCGGGCGAGGTCGGTGTCGAGGAAGGCCACCGCGTGCGGGTTGCCCATCGAGACCAGCGTCAGGGCCAGCCGCTGACCGTCCACCGTCAGCGGATAGTCCACCACCGGGCCCGGCCCCTCGACCGCCGCCGGCAGGGCGGCGGGGTCCAGGCGTGGCCGTCCCATATTGACCGTGACCGCCCGGCAGCGCCCGTCCTCGACTTGCAGGGACAGCCGCAGGACGCCGGCCCCGGTCTCCACAGCGACCGTCTCTCCGGCGATCAGCCCCCGGTCGTAGAGGTACTTGGCGAAACAGCGGATACCGTTCCCGCACATCTCGGCCTCGCTGCCGTCCGGGTTGAAGATGCGCATGCGGTAGGGGGCCAGCGCCCCCGGCAGGACCAGGATGAGCCCGTCGGCGCCGATGCCGAAGTGGCGGTCGCAGACCTCGCGGGCCAGGGCGCTCCAGTCGTAGGAGACCACCCGGCGGCCGTCCACCAGGACGAAGTCGTTGCCCGTGCCGTGCATCTTGACGAATTCCACCGTCGTCTCTCCTTCCTCAGGCGACGTCGCTCAGGGCCGGGACCGGCCAGGGGGCGGGCAGAGCGGCCAGGAAGTCGCGGATGAGGGCCTCGGCCTGGGCCTCGGCCTCCGGGCCCGCCGTCAACCAGTGGATGCGCGGGTCGTCGAGCCGGAACCAGGTGTACTGCTGACGGGCGAAGCGGTGCGTCTGGGCCTTGACCCGCCGGAGGGCCGCGTCCAGCGTGCACTCGCCCCGGAGATAGCGCACGATCTCCCGGTAGCCCAGACTGGTCATCGAGGGGAGGTCGGGCGAGTAGCCCCTCTCCAGCAGCCGCCGGACCTCCTCCACCCAGCCACGGGCGACCATCTCGTCGAAGCGCTGGTCGATCCGGCGGTAGAGTTCGGCCCGTGGCAGGGTCAGCCCGATGATCAGCGTCTGGTAATCGGGCGGCCGGGCGGTCTGCTGAGCCGAGATCGGCTGCCCGGTGTGGTAATAGACCTCGAGGGCCCGGATGACCCGCCGGACGTTGTGGGGGTGGATCCGGGCAGCCGCCGCCGGGTCCACCGCCGCCAGCTCCCGGTGCAGGGCCAGGGGGCCCGCGATGCGGGCGCGCTCGGCCAGCCGGGCCCGGAGAGCCGGGTCGGGCGGGACGTGCGGCACCTGCCAGCCCTCCAGCACCGCCCAGACGTACTGGCCGGTGCCGCCCACCAGGAAGGGCAGGCGCCCGCGGGCCAGGATGTCCTCGATGGCCCGGTAGGCCAGTTCCTGGTACTCGGCCAGACTGAACGGCTGGTCGGGGTCCAGGATGTTGATGAGGTGGTGAGGAACCGTAGCCAGTTCCTCGGGGGTCGGCGTGGCGGTGCCGATGTCCATGAAGCGGTAGATATAGCGCGAATCGGCGGAGACGATCTCGCCCTGCCAGCGGGGGGCCAGACGCAGGGCCAGAGCGCTCTTGCCCACGGCGGTGGGCCCGACGATGGCCACCAGAGGGCGGGCGCGCGGCTGTGGCAGCGTTGTGTTCAGGCTGGTCACCACCTCGTCCGTGTTTTCGGCGCAAACCACCGACCCATTTTGGATTATAATCGAAGGGCAGCGCCCGCTTCTAGAGGGGGGCTATGGCGCAGGTCGCACCCGAGCGCCTCGTCGTCGCCGCCGACCTGGGTGGGACACGGCTGCGGGTGGCCGCCGTCGGCCCAACCGGTCAGATTCTGGTCCGGCGGAGCCAGCCGACCCGCGCCGAAGAAGGGGTCGAGAGCGTGCTGGACCGCCTGGAGCAGGAGATGGCGGCGGTCGTCCAGGCGGTCGGGCGGGAGCGCGTCCAGGCCCTGGCGGTGGCGGTGGCCGGCCCGGTCAACCCCTGGACGGGGGTGGTCCACACCGCCCCCAACCTGCCGGGCTGGCACGAGGTGCCGCTGAAGACCCATCTGGAGGCGCGCCTCGGCCTGCTGACGCTGGTCGGCAACGACGCCAATCTGGCGGCCCTGGGCGAGCAGCGGTTCGGCGTCGGCCGGGGCGCGCACCACCTGGTCTACCTCACGGTGAGCACCGGCATCGGCGGGGGGATCATCCACAACGGCCAGCTCCTGCTCGGGGCCGAAGGGCTGGCCGGCGAGGTCGGGCACATGACCGTCGACCCCGATGGTCCCCGCTGCGGCTGCGGCAACTTCGGCTGCCTGGAGGCCCTGGCCTCGGGCAGCGCCATCGCCCGGCGCATGGTCGAACGTCTGCGGGCCGGCGAGCCCTCGGCGGTGCGCGCGATGGTGCAGGACGACCTGGACCGGGTCACCGCCGAGGTCGTGGTGACGGCCGCCCGGCTGGACGATCCGGTCGCCCGGTCGGTGATGGCGGAGGCGGCCCGCTATCTGGGCATCGGGGTGGCCAGCCTGGTCCACCTCTTCAACCCCGAGTGCGTGATCATCGGCGGCGGGGTGGCCAACGCCGGCCCGCTCCTCTTTCTGCCGGTCGAGGCCGAGGTCCAGCAGCGGGTGATGCTGGCTTTTCGCCGCCGGCTGACCATCCGCCGGGCCATCCTGGGCGACGATGTGGGTGTGCTGGGCGCGGCCGCCCTGGCTTTCCAGCACCTCGATCGGACCTCGCCGCCCGCCTAAGCCCTGAACACGGGAGCGAGGACGTGACGACGCGCTACAACATCCTCCTTCTGGCCGGCGATACGGTCCGCCCGGACCACCTGAGTTGCTACGGCTACCGCCATCCCACCAGCCCCAATCTGGACCGGCTGGCCGCCGAAGGGGCCCGGTTCACCGACTTTCAGGCCGCCCATATTCCGACCCACCCGGCTTTCACCACCCTCTTCACCGGCCTCGACCCCCTCTACCACGGCATTCTCGTTCACTCCGGCGACCGGCAGCTCTCCCACCGGATCCCGATGCTGGCCGAGCGGCTGCACCAGGCCGGCTACCTCACCGCCGGTATCGACAATATGATGGCCATGCAGTCGGCTCCCAGCTGGTTCGCCCGGGGCTTCGACTACTTCCGGGTCTACCGCTACAGCCCCGGGACCGGCGAGGCCACCCGCCTGACCACCTGGGCGCTGGCGTTCCTGGACCTGGCCCGGACCAGCGGCCAGCCCTTCTTCCTCTTCGTCCACTATTTTGACCCGCACACCCCCTACCTTCCGCCACCGCCCTTCCGGCGCCGCTTCTACCAGGGCGATGAGTTCGACCCGACCAAGACCTCGTTCCGCCAGGCGGTGCCGCCCGAGGACCGTCTGACCCGTCTCATCCTGGCCGAACTGCGCCCGGACGAGATCACGGACCTCGACTACGTCATCGCCCAGTACGACGGCGAGATCGCCTTTATGGACAGCGAGATCGGCCGCCTGCTCGAGGCCCTCGACCGCGCCGGCCTGGCCGAGCAGACGCTGGTGATCTTTCTCTCGGACCACGGCGAGGCCTTCGGCGAAGGCGGCCTCTATTTCGACCACCACACGCTGCACGACGCCGTGACCCGCTGCGCCCTGCTGATGCGGTTGCCCGGCGTCATCCCGGCTGGCCAGACCATCGACGCTCTGGTCTCAAGCCTGGACCTCACCCCGACCATTCTGGACCTGCTCGGACTCCCGCCGGTTGAGCCGGCGGCGCTGGCCGGACGGAGCCTCCGGCCGCTCTTCACCGGGGCGCCGGCGATCCGGGAGTCGGCGCCCCTCGGCGAGGCCAGCCGCCAGGTCAGTCGGGGGATTGTGACCCGCGAATGGCGGCTGATCGAGCCGGTGACGGAGACCGCCGACGGCCAGCCGCTGCCCGATTTCCGCGGCCGGCCGCGCGATCCGGCGCCGCTCCTCTTCCACCGTCCCAGCGACCCGCGCGAGGAGCGCAATGTGGCCGCCGACTATCCCGAGGTCGTGGCCGCCCTGCGGGCCGAGATCGCCGCTCGTCTGGAGCGCTGCGCCGCCTTCACCGGCGTCGCCGACCCGTTCCGCTGCTGTCGCCCGAGCCTGCTCTACCCGGCGATGCTCGAGCGTTTCGAGCGCCGTCACCGTCGTCTGTAGGAGGAGGACCGTGACCGATCTCGTCGCCTATCTGGAGACCCAGCGCGACCGGTTCTGGCAGGAACTGGCCGCCTTCATCGCCATCCCCAGCATCAGCACCCTTCCCGAACACCGCCCCGATATGGAGCGGTGCGCCCGCTTCCTGGCCGACCATCTGCGGACCATCGGCTTCCCCTCCGTCGCGATCCTGCCGACCGCCGGCCACCCCGCGGTCTGGGCCGAGTGGACCGGGGCGCCCGGCGCCCCGACCGCCCTCATCTACGGCCACTACGACGTCCAGCCGGTCGATCCGCTGGAGGAGTGGGAGAGCCCGCCGTTTGTGCTGACCGAGCGAGAGGGAGCCCTCTACGCGCGAGGGATCGCCGACGACAAGGGCCAGGTCTTCATGCACCTCAAGGCCCTGGAGGCCCATCTCCGGGTGCGGGGACGGCTGCCGGTCAACGTCCGGCTGCTCATCGAGGGCGAGGAGGAGATCGGCAGCCCCAGTCTGGAGGGAGTGCTCCGGGCGTATCAGGGCCAGCTGCGGGCCGATACCGTGGTTATCTCCGATACCAGTATGTTCGCCCGGGGACTGCCCTCTATCACCTATGGGCTGCGCGGTCTGGTCTACCTGCAGATCGATGTCGCGGGGCCCCGCTCAGACCTGCACTCGGGCACGTTCGGCGGGGCGGTCCTCAATCCGGCCGAGGCCCTGGTGCGGATCCTGGCCGCCCTCAAAGACGCCCACGGGCATATCCTGGTCCCCGGCTTCTACGACCGCGTGCGGCCGCTGACCCCCGACGAGCGGGCTGAGTTCGCCCGCCTGCCGTTCTCCGAGGAGGCCTTCCGGGCCGATCTGGGAGTGCCGGCCCTGTTCGGCGAGGCCGGGTACACCACCCTGGAGCGGCTCTGGGCCCGGCCGACGCTGGAGATCAACGGCCTCTGGGGCGGCTTCAGCGGCCCCGGCGCCAAGACGGTCATCCCCGCGCGGGCCGGGGCCAAGGTCAGCTGCCGGCTGGTGCCCGACCAGGACCCCGATGAGATCGCAGACCGGCTGGAGCAGACGGTCCTCCGCCTGGCCCCCGAGGCCGTCCGGGTCACGGTCACCCGTCTCCACGGAGCCCGACCCTGTCTGACCCCCCGCGACCATCCGGCCGTTCAGGCCGCGGCCCGGGCGCTGGCCCAGGGATTTGGCGTCCCGCCGGTCTTCATCCGTGAGGGAGGCACGATTCCGGTGGTGCCGCTCTTCCAGGAGCGGCTCGGGGCGCCGGTGGTCATGGTCGGGTTCGCCCTGCCCGACTGCCACGCCCACGCTCCCAACGAGCGCCTGGAGCGTGAGAACTTTGAGAAGGGGCTGCGCAGCCTGGCCATCCTCTGGGATGAACTGGCCGCGGCGCTCCGGCCGGCCTGAGCCGCCCCGGCTGGCCTTATCCCGCGCCGCCGGTCTGGAGCAGATCGCGGGCCGAGCGCGCCCGCTGGCGCAGCGCCTCGTAGAGACGGAGTCCGGCGACCTGCTGGGGATTGGGAGCGGCCTGCGGACGGCGGGCGCGCACCAGGTCGAGGGCCTCGGCGCTGGAGCACCCCGTCAGGTGCATAAGGACCGCGCAGGCCAGGAGCACGCTCCGGCCGACGCCGTGCTGGCAGTGAATCAGCACCCGCTGGCCGGCCGCCAGCCGTTCGCAGATGAGGTGCACGCCCTGGCGCATGGCCTCGGGGCTCAGCGGCTGGCAGTCGGGAGTCGGGAGATGGTAGAAGGCGATCCCGGCCCGCTGCAGCGCCCGGGCGTCGTCGCAGTCCTCGCTGCGCACATCGACCACACAGTCGATGCCCAGGCGCCGCAGCGCCGGCTCCTGACCCGGCGGGATCCGTCCGCCGACCGCCAGGTTGTCGGTGATCCAGGAGAGATCAAGATCAGGATGTGTCGACATCGGCGTCTCCCGCGCCTTTCGGAATGGGTCTTTCGGCCCGGCAGAGGTCCGGCGGCCGCCGGCGCTCGGCGAAGAAGGCCTGGAGCAGCTCGGCCAGGCCCGGCGTCAGCGGCAGCCCCGCGAGGTCGGCGGGGCCGACCCAGCGCACCGCCAGGACGTCGCCGCCCGGTCGCGGTGTCCCGCCGACCGGGCGGGCCAGGAAATCCAGCAGAACGTAGTGGTACCGGACCCGGCCACCGGGGTCGCGCTGAATCCGGTCGAGCCACCAGATGAGTGGACCCACCTCGACCTCGAGCCCACACTCCTCGCGGACCTCACGGCGGACCGCCTCCGCCAGCGTCTCGCCCACCTCGACCAGGCCACCGGGGAGGCTCCAGAGACCGTAGCCGGGCTCCCGCCCGCGCTGGACCAGGAGCACCTGGTCGTCCTGCACGATAACCGCGCCGACGCCGATGAGCGGCTGGGCCGGATACTCGCGGGCCATGGTCTATGGGGTCGGCAGATCGGCCAGCTCCGGGATGACCCAGAGCGGCCGCTCGCCGCGCTGGAGCCGTCGCACGTTCTCGAAGGCGTTGGCGAAGCGCCGGGGCCAGCTGTCCCAGGTGGGACCAGCCACGTGCGGGGTCACCACCACGTTCGGCAGGCTGAAGAGCGGATTGCTGGCCGGGGCTGGCTCCTGACCGAAGACGTCGAGCCCGGCTCCCCGCAGGCGGCCCTCGCGGAGAGCCGCCACCAGCGCCGCCTCGTCGACCAGCTCCCCCCGGGCCGTGTTGATGAGGATCGCGGTGGGCTTCATCAGGGCCAGCGTCTGGGCGTTGAGAAGATGCCGGGTCTGGGGGGTCAGCGGCGCGTGCAGCGTCACGATGTCGGCGGTCCGCAGCAGGTCCTCCAGCGTCACCCGGCTGGCCCCCAGCTGCGCCTCACGCTCCGGGGGAAGGGCGACGACATCGTAGTACAGGAGGCGCACGCCGAAGGGGCGCAGGCGGACGGCCACCTCCTGGCCGATGCGCCCCATCCCGATGATGCCGACGGTCTTGCCGTACAGCTCGTAGAGCTTCAGGGCGCCCATCGGGCCACCGCGCCACTGGCCGGCGCGGGTGCGGGCGTCGAGGGCCGGCAACTGCCGCAGGACGGCCAGCATCAGCATCACGGTGTGCTCTGCCACCGAGATGGCGTTCGCTCCCCCGTTGGTCGCCACCAGGACACCGGCCTGGCGCGTCCGGGCGATGTCCACCTGGTCGTAGCCGGCGCTGAGCAGTTGAATGAGTTTGAGCTCATGGGCCGCCTGCCAGGCTTCCTCGGACAGACGCTCGACGAAGCCCATCAAAACCGTCGCCCCCCGCAGGGCCTCCAGGAACGCCTGACCATGGGCCGGGTCGCTCAGCACAAGCGTGCAGCCCGCCGGCAGATGAGCACGGGCGAGGGCCACGACCTCGTCGGGCAGCGTTGGGGCCAGAACGATCCGCATTGTTCCTCCGGGTGACAGGACCTCGCTGACAGACGGGCGGGATGGCGTTGACCGACCTCACCCGCCCCGACTCTGGGCCAGTTGTCGGCGCGCGTTCAGCGCCAGGACGGGCGCCTCCACCGCACCGTCGATCGACAGAAGGGCCTGCTCCAGCGGCTGGAGCAGCCGGCGCAGGGCCGCGTCTTTCACATGATGGAGGGCGTGGGCGGCCGCCTGACGGAAGAGGGGATTCTGAGCCTGCTGCTCGACCGCCTCCAGGAGAGCGTCGAGCGAGTCTGGGGCCAGCCGGGCCAGGCCGTTGGCCGCCAGCCAGCGCACTCCCGGGTCGGGGTCGGCGAGCGCCCGGACCAGGGCCGGCACCGCCGTGGCGGTGCCCACCTCGGCCAGAACGCGCGCGGCCGTCCAGCGGACCAGATCATCGGACGACTGGAGGAGGGGCAGCACCGCCTCCGTGACCACGCCGCCCATGGCGATCAGCGCATCCATCGCCTCGTGGGTGAACACATCGTGGCGCGGACGCTGCAGCACGGCGGTCAGGGCCTGGATCGCCTCCGGACCGTTGATCCGGCCCAGGGCGCGGATGGCGTGCAGCCGGACCTGGGTGTCCGGGTCGTTCAGGGCCTCGAGGAGGGCTCCGGCGGCGGCGCGCTCGGCCCGTTCGCCCAGAAGGTCAGCGGCCCAGCGGCGAACGGCGGCGGCGGGATGGCGCAGTCCGCGCTGCAGGACCGCGACCTTGGCGGTCTCACTCGGGGCGTCGGCGGGCAGGAAGGCGTGGCGGATGCGCAGGCGCAGCCGGCGGGCTCGCTGCGTGGTCGTCAGCGCCGTGAGCGGCAGGTCGCCCCACCGGCCGAGGGCGGCCGCCTCCAGCAGCCGCTCCCACAGGGCCTGGTCGGTAGCCTGCTGCAGAGCCGTCTGGACACCGAGCTGGACAGTGGGGTCGGTCGTGGTGAGCGCGGCGATGACCTCGCGCGTGGCCACCGGATCGGCGGCGGCCGCCCTGGTCAGCATCTCTGCCCAGGGGTGCGCGGTCGCCGAGGGGTCATCGGGCGACCGTGTTTCGCGTGCGGCGTCAAAGGACGACATGGTCTCTCCTCGCTATCGGCGCAGTGGCTGACCGGCACCGTCGGGTGCACTCTCCACCGTAAGCCTACACCGACCGCGGGAGGCCCGTCAACGGCGGGCCGGAGCCGATCTACTGGCCGGCCAGCTGGGGGACCAGCTCCGATTCGGCCAGGCTGCGGCTCTGACCACGGTACTCGTAGTACAGCCGCATCAGGCTCTGGGCCAGCTTCCGCGGGTCGTGGCGGCGCGGGTCGTGGGCGTCGACCACGTCGGCCATCACCACCGTGTAGGCCGCCGTGCCGAGATCGCCGGGGGCGACGGCCGGCACGGTCGGACTGGCGGCGGCGGCCGGCCGCAGGTTGCTGTTGGTCAGAACGTACTGGAAGAGCCCGGGGCCGACATGCTCCTCCAGCACCCGGACGTAGTCCCGGACCTGGAAGTTGTCGGTCTCGCCCGGCTCGGTCGCCACGTTGCAGACGTAGACCTTCAGGGCGGTGCTGGCCCGGATGGCCCGGGTGATGTCTTCGACCAGCAGGTTGGGCAGCACGCTGGTGTAGAGGCTGCCGGGACCGATCACGATGAGATCGGCCTCCAGAATCGCCCGGATCGCCTCGGGGTAGGCCGGCGGCTGGGCCGGCTGCAGGAAAAGCCGGCGGATCGGTCGGCCCCGCTTGGGGATGAGGGACTCGCCGGCCACTGTGGCCGCGTCGTCGTACTCGGCGCAGAGGGTGATGTTCTCCAGCGTCGAGGGCAGGATCTGGCCGCGCACCGCCAGCACCCGGCTGGACTCGCGCAGGGCTCGCTCGAAGTTGCCGGTGATCTCGGTCATCGCCAGGATGAACAGGTTGCCGAAGCTGTGTCCCTCCAATCCCTGCCCTTCGCGGAAGCGGTACTGAAACAGCCGTTGCATGAGCGGTTCGACGTCGGCCAGCGCCACCAGGCACTGCCGGAAGTCGCCCGGCGGCAGGATGCCGAACTCGGAGCGCAGCCGGCCTGACGAGCCGCCGTCGTCGGCGACGGTGACGATGGCGGTGAGGTTCGTCGTGTACTCCTTCAGCCCGCGAAGCAGGGTCGAGAGCCCGGTGCCGCCGCCGATGGCCACGATCCGCGGGCCCCGCCGCAGGTACCGGTGCTGGTAGAGCAGATCCACGATGCTGTTGCGGCCGGCGGTCAGGAACGGCGCCAGCAGCGACCGCTGCAGCTGGATCATCGCCACGACCGCGATTCCGATTCCCAGCCCCAGGAAGAGAAGACCGCGGACCGGTCGGTCGATGAACTGCAGGGTGGCGTAGTAGACCCACTCCGGAAAGTGCTGGGTGCGGTAGGCGTGGGTCATCAGGTAGGCGATCCCCAGGCTGGTGAAGGTGATGCCGAAGAGCAGAAGGAGCAGCCAGCGCTTGACGTGCAGACCGGGGTAGAGCCACTTGATCAGAGAGTGCATCGCCTGTGTCCTCCCGCGGCCGGCGGAGTCTTTCCGCCCACCAGAGAAATATAACGTAGACCGGCCCGTCCTGTTATCACTCCCGGTCCGGGGCGCCTGGCCATTTTCGTCTCCCCCAGAGGGGTCAGCGCAGCAGGGCGTTCATCACCGCCCCGACCAGACTGACGATCAGCGCCGCCAGAACGGCGCTGAGAAAATCCGCCACCCGCACCCCCGGGTAGATCACGGTCGCCAGCCAGAAGAGAAAGCCGTTGATGATGAGGGTGAACAGCCCGAAGGTCAGCAGCCGGATCGGGCAGGTGATCAGTAGAAGTATCGGCCGGACCAGCGTGTTCAGCAGGGCCAGGACCGCCGCGAAGATCGCCGCGTCCAGCCAGCGGTCGCTCTGGACGCGCGGCCCCAGCAGCGCCTCGGCGATAAAGACGCTGACAAAGATTGTCAGCCACAGGACCACCAGCTGGGGAAGCCTCATCGCGCCTCGACCGGCTGCAGAGCATAGCCTCCCCCACTCTCCGCCAGCCGCTGCAGGCGCGCCTCCAGCTGCGGCGAGAGCCGGACGGTCGCCCCCGGCCACTCCAGTTCGACAGCCTGCCCGCCGGTCTCGACGACCAGGCGCACCGGCAGCCGGCCCCCGCGGTGGGCCTGCAGCGCCTCGTACACCTCCTGCAGCAGAGCCAGGTCGCGCTGGAGATCATCGCTGCGCTTCAAGCGGACCACCAGGCAGCGGGGCTCGTCGCGCTCGGTCTGGCCCGTGGTCACGGGCTGTCCGTTCGCCCCGTTGGCGGCCGTGGGGCTGCCATTGGCGGCCGTGGCGTCGGCGGGCCCGGTGTCACCGTCGACGGTGGGGCCCGTGACTGGCAGGGTGGTCTCCAGCCGCACCTCCGCCGGCACCGGCACGTCGGACTGGTAGGGGAAGACCTTCTCCACCACGATCTGCACCCGCTCGTCGCGGCTGTCCACCCGGCCCTGAACGAGCAGGATCTGGTCCTCGCTCCAGAGGTCGCGGGTCTTCTCGTAGACGCGGGGGAAAACGACCAGCTCGACGCTGCCGTGCAGGTCCTCCAGAGTGGCGGCGACCATCGCCTCGCGCTTCTTGGTGAAAAGCGGACGCACCGCCGTGATGACGCCCAGCACCGTCACCCGCTGGCCGGCGTCCTCGGCCGTGAGGTCGCCGCAGGCGGCGGTCACATAGTCGCGCAGGACGCTCAGCGCCTGGTGGAGCGGATGTTCGGAGAAATACACGCCCATCAGTTCTCTCTCCCAGGCCAGCCGCTCCCGCGCCGGCGCCTCTGGCAGGTCGGGCAGGTCGATCCCCAGCGGCGCCGGTCCCGTGCCGAGGAGGTCGAACAGGCTGGCCTGCCCGACCTCGGCCATGCGCTGGCGCTGCTGGGCGAGCGTAAGCAGGCGGTCGAGCACCGCCAGCAGCTGGCTCCGGCGGGCCAGCGCGTCGAAGGCCCCGGCCTTGATCAGGCTCTCCATCACCCGCTTGTTGAGGACCTTGCTGTCCACCCGCTGGCAGAAGTCCTCGATGGACTGGAAGGGCCGTTCCCCTCGCGCCTGGAGGATCGCCTCGACCGCCCCCTCGCCGACGTTCTTGATGGCGGCCAGTCCGAAGCGGATGGCCCGCCGGCCGTCGGCCAGGATTTCGATGGTGAAATGGTCCTCGGAGCGGTTGATATCGGGGGGCAGGACGGGGAGGCCCATCCGGCGGCACTCGGCCAGGGCGGCCGCCGTCTTCTCAACGTTGCCGGCCGCCGCGCTCAGCACGGCCACCATGTACTCTTCCGGATAGTTGGCCTTGAGATAGGCCGTCTGATAGGCCACCTCCGCGTAGCAGGCGGCGTGGGCCCGGTTGAACCCGTAGCCGGCGAAGGGCTCCAGCAGCTCCCAGATGCGCTCGGCCTCCTCGTCGGTCAGGCCGTTCTGTCGGCAGCCGGCCAGGAAGCGCGGCTTCTCCTGCTCCAGGAGCGAGCGGATCTTTTTGCTCATCGCCCGGCGGACGATATCGGCCTGGCCGAGCGTGTACCCCGCCACCCGCTGCAGGACCTGCAGGACCTGGTCCTGATAGGTGAGGACCCCATAGGTGTCCTTCAGCGTCTCCTCCAGCAGCGGGTGCGGGTATTCGATGGGCTCGAGCCCGTGCTTGCGGCGGATGTAGTGGGGAATGTTGGCCATCGGCCCCGGCCGGTAGAGGGCGATGAGGGCGCAGATATCGGCCACCGAGGTGGGTTTGAGCTCCATCAGATACTGCGTCATGCCGCGGCCTTCCAGCTGGAACAGGCCCATCGTCTCGCCCCGGGCCAGAAGAGCGAACGTTTTCTGGTCGTCGCGGGGCAGGTTCTGCAGGTCCAGGGTCTCGTTGCGCCAGCGCTTGACCAGCTCTACCGTCCGTCCCAGGATGGTCAGGTTGGCCAGGCCGAGGAAGTCCATTTTCAGGAGCCCGATCTTGGCGATGGCCGACATATGGTACTGGGTCATCACCCCATCGCCCCGGCTGGTCAGCTGGAGCGGCGTGTGCTCGATCAGCGGGTCGCGAGAGATGACCACGCCGGCGGCGTGGGTCGAGGCGTGACGGGCCACGCCCTCCAGTTTTCGGGCCGTGTCGATCAGGCGGCGGACCGTCTCGTCGGTCTCGTACAACTCCTGCAGGCGGGGGTTCTCGGCCATCGCCTGGTCGATGGTGATCCCCACCGGCAGCGCCGGGATGAGCCGGGCGACCCGGTCCACCTCGCTGTAGGGCAGGCCCAGCGCTCGCCCCACGTCGCGGACGGCGGCCTTGGCGCCCAGCGTCCCGAAGGTGATGATCTGGGCCACGTGCTCACGGCCGTACTTCTCGGTCACGTAGGCGATCATCTCGTCGCGGCGGTCGTCGGCGAAGTCCATGTCGATATCCGGCATCTCCCGCCGCTCGATGTTCAGGAAGCGCTCGAAGGTCAGATTGTTGGCCAGAGGGTCGACGTTGCTGATCCCCAGCAGATAGCAGACCAGGCTGCCGGCGGCCGACCCGCGTGGACCGTAGAGGATGCCCTTTTGGCGGGCGTAGGAGACGATGTCCCAGACGATGAGGATATACTGGGCGAAGCCGGTCTTCTCGATAACGTCGAGCTCGTACTCCAGGCGCTGGCGAACGGCCTCGGTCACCACCGGATAGCGCCGGCGCAGCCCCTCTTCGCAGAGAGCGCGCAGGTAGCTCTCGGGCGTATGTCCCTCTGGCACCGCAAACGCCGGGAGATGCACCCGGCCGAACTCCAGCTTCAGGTCACACTTTTCGGCGATCTCGACCGTGTTGCGCAGGGCCTCCGGCAGGTCCGGGAAGAGGCGGGCCATCTCCTCCGGGGAGCGCAGGTAGAACGTGTTATTGGCCATGCGCAGGCGGTCGGGGTCCTCGAGGGTGGTGTTGGTCTGGATGCAGAGCAGGATCTCCTGCGTCTCGTGGTCCTCGGGCAGGATATAGTGGACGTCATTGGTGGCCACCACCGGGATCGCCAGTTCCCGGCTGATGGCCAGCAGCTCCCGATTGACCACCTCCTGCTCGGGCATATCGTGGTGCTGGAGCTCCAGGTAGTAGTTGCCGGGGCCGAACACCTCTTTATACCAGGCCGCCACCCGGCGCGCCCCGGCCAGGTCGCCCTGCAGGATGAGGCGCGGCACCTCCCCGGAGAGACAGGCCGAGAGGCAGATAAGCCCCTCGTGGTGGGCCTCCAGCAGCTCCCGGTCGATGCGCGGCCGGTAGTAGAAGCCCTCGAGGTGGGCGGCGGTGGTGAGTTTCATCAGATTGCGGTAGCCGGTGAGATCTTTGGCCAGCAGCACCAGATGATAGGGATTCTGGTCGATCTTGGGCCGGCGGTCGTGGCGGCTGTGGGGCGCCACGTAGGCCTCGACCCCGATGATCGGCCGGATCCCCTGCTCCTGGGCGGCGCTGTAGAAGTCGATGGCCCCATACATCGCCCCGTGGTCGGTCAGGGCGATGGCCGGCATGCCGTACTCCCGCGCCCGCTTGACGATCTGCTCGACCGAGCCCAGCCCGTCGAGAAGCGAGTACTCGCTGTGGACGTGCAGGTGGACAAAGTCGGGCATGACACTCCCCGCCTGTCGCGCAGCGCGATTATACCACAGGCATGGGCCTGCCCGTTCGTGGCTGCGGTCACAGTGGTGCAAAAACCACATTAAGAAAAACACCGCGCCGCTCGCCCGGATACCAGGCGAGGGGAGAGGGGGCTGTGGTATAACAGTGACAGAGCCCAGGGGGTGGGGAGACGGTCGTGCACATCGGCGTGTTGGGGGCGGGTGCGCTCGGGTTGACGGTGGCCTACCGGCTGGCCCAGCGTGGCCACCGGGTCACGGTCATCGAAAAAGAGCCGCTGCCGGGCGGGCTGGCCAGCGGCTTCCGCCTGGGCGACACCTACCTGGAGAAGTTCTATCATCATCTTTTTCGCAGCGACCGCGAGATCGTCCAGCTCATTCACGAACTGGGGTTGGGAAGCGACCTGGTCTGGCGGCGGCCGCAGACCAGCACCCTCTACGGCGGCCGGATCTATCCGCTGGACTCGCCGCTCCACGTCCTGCGGTTCTCCCCCCTGCCGTTCCTCGACCGCCTGCGGCTGGGCCTGGCCGTCGCCTATCTGAAAATCGAGCGCAACTACCACCGCTTCGCCGGCCAGACCGCAGCCAGCTGGATCGCCCGCTGGATGGGGCCACGGGCCTACGCGGTCGTCTGGCAACCGCTCCTTGTGGCCAAGTTCGGGGAGTATTATGACAAAATCGCCATGCCCTGGTTCTGGGCCCGCGTCCATCTGCGCAGCGCCACCCTGGGCTATCTGCGCGGGGGCTTCCAGCGGCTCTACGACCGGCTGGCCGCCGCCGTCGTCGCCCATGGCGGGGCGGTGCGCCTGGAGGAGACGGTCACCGCCATCAGCAGCCAGCCGGACGGTCGGGTGCGGGTCGAAACCACCCAGGGCGAGGCCGAGTTCGACCGGCTGGTGGTGACGCTTCCCACCCGCCTCTTTCTCCGCCTGGCCCGTGGGCTGCCGGCCGACTACATCGCCCGCTACGACCGGGGGCTGGCCTACGGCGCCCACTGCGTGGTCCTGGTGCTCGACCGCCCGCTGACCTCGGTCTACTGGCTCAACATCAACGACCCCGGCTATCCCTTCCTGGCCCTGGTCGAGCACACGAACTTCATGTCCCCGGCGGATTACGGTGGACGCCATATCGTATACCTCAGCAACTACCTGCCGATGGACCATCCCCTCTTCCGTCTGAGCGATGGCGAGGTCCTGGAGCGGTTCCTGCCGGCGCTGGCCCGGATCAACCCGGCCTTCCGGCCGGCGTGGGTGCGTGAGGCCTATGTCTTCAAGGCACCCTATGCGCAGCCCATCGTCACGGTGGACTTTCCGACGATCATCGCCCCGCACCGGACGCCGCTGCCCCACGTCTATCTGGCCAACATGTTCCAGATCTACCCCCAGGACCGGGGACAGAACTACAGCGTCCGGCTGGCCAACCAGATGGCCCGGCTGGTCGCGGCCGAGAGCGCCTGAGCCTCTCTCAGGCCGACCGCTCCGATGGCGCCAGGCGCCCCGGGCTGAGGCCGGCCCAGCGCAGGAAGTTGGCGTAGAACCGCAGCCCCAGATCGGCCGATTTCTCGGGATGGAACTGGGTGGCGACGATGTTCTGCCAGGCCAGGACCGCCGGGAAGCGCCGGCCGTAGTCGGCCTCGGCGGCGACGATGGCCGGGTCGGTCGGGTCGGCGTAGTAGGAGTGGACGAAATAGAAGAAGGCGCCGTCGGGGATATCGGCGAAAACCGGGTGGGGGCGGCGCTGCCAGACCCGGTTCCAGCCCATGTGCGGCACCTTCTGGCCGGGCGGCAGCCGGCGCACCACCCCGGCGAAGACCCCCAGACATGGCTGCCACCCGCCCTCCTCGCTCCCCTCCATCAGGACCTGCAGCCCCATGCAGACGCCGAGGAATGGCCGGCCGCTCTGCAGGTAGGTGAGCAGCGGCTCGATCAGCTCGCGCTCCTGTAGCCCGCGCATGATATCGCGGGCGGCCCCGACGCCGGGAAGGATGAGGGCCTGCGCCCGCGCGAGCGGGGCCGGGTCGGCGGTCACCACCGGCTCGTAGCCCAGACGGGCGATGGCCTTGGCCACGCTGTGCAGGTTTCCCGCGCCGTAATCGACGATAACAACCATTCTCTTCTCCCCTGGCTCAGTGGTCCGGAGCGGCTGACGCGGGCGACCGGCCCCCCGCCCAGATGACCTGGAGCAGCGCCCCCAGACCCAGCAACCCGACCAGCACCGTAATGATAACATCCGCGTACGGCACCAGGGTCAGGATCATCAGTATGAGCAGCCCCAGCAGCAGCGCCAGCCAGAGCGGCGGTCGGGGCCCGAACGGCCGGAGCAGCCGGCTGCCCAGGAAGATCGCCCCCAGCAGATACCCCAGCAGCAGCCCCAGGATGTACAGCCCGAAAGCGAGGAGCCCGAGCCACCACCCGCCGGTCACCAGGCCCACCAGCCCGAGCAGGAGCGCGACCACCGGCCCCAGGACCGCCACCAGCAGTCCCAGCCCCAGGCTGGGGAGCGGCCGGTCGCGCAGGAGGCCGAGACCCCGGCGGACGGGCTCGGGGAAAAGCCAGACGAAGAGGAGACCCAGCACGACCAGGCCGAGGAAGCGACGGAGGAGCATCAGAGCCGTCTCCAGTCCCCGGCGCAGCGGGGTGATGGCGGTGTTCGGGGTGAGCGCCTGAACCGGCCCGGTAAGGGTGGCGCCCGGCTCGACCCGGGCCGCCTGCGGGCTCCGGTAGGTGATCGTCCCGTCGACCGTGGCCCCGCTCTGGATGGTGAGGTCCTGGACCTCGGCGACGAGATGGCGGCGAACATGTCCGCCGACCACCAGGTCGCCGGCGCCGACCACGAGGTCTCGGCCCACCTCCCCGACAACGGCCGTCCGGCTGGCGGTGAGGATGGCGTCTCGTCCGATCCGGCCGCTGGCGGTCAGGGTCACCGTGCTCGCCGCCGCCACCAGGTCGCGGTCGACGCTCCCGCTCACCGCGATCCGTCCGGCGGCCGCCCGCACACTCCCACCGACGGTGCCACTCACCTCGAGACTCCCGGCGACCGCCAGCACATCACCGGTCACCGTCCCCACGATCCGCAGGGTGCCCGCCGCCACCACCAGATCGCCGTCGACCGTTCCCTGAACGGTGACCGTCGGACCGCTGGCGTAGAGATCGTCGGCGACGATCTCCCCCGGCCCGACGGTCACCGTTCCCCCGCGTATCTCCATCGCGCTGGCCGGCCGACTCAGCAGCACCGACAGCACGGCGACCCCGGCCCCGAGCCGGAGCAAACGCACAAGACGCGCGATCACAGTCCCCTCCGGTAAGCAGGTGGACCGATCATAGCACGGATGGAGGGCAGACAAACATTGGCTGACCTCGCGCACGGCCGACGACGGGAGGGCCCTGCCGATTAGGGCAGAGGCTGGCATCCGACGTTGAGGGGTACTATAATCTCGGAAGATCAGCGGCGATGGCCAGATCGACGACGGTCCAGACGTTGCCGGTCGGTTATTTGCCCCTTGCCTTCGGCGGGGTCGTCGGCACGGCGGCGACCCTGACGGCCCTGCGTCTTCTGGGGTTCGACCTTCAGACGGCCGGACGTCCCCTCGGCCTTCATGACCCCGCTCTTTTTCGGGTGGTGCTTTACAGCCTCTGGGCTGTCATCACCGCCCTCGTTCTGGTCAGGATCCTGCGCCAGCGCGGCTTTGGCCCTGAGGCCCTCGGCTGGCAGGGAACTCTTGACGTCCGGACGGCGGCCACAGCGGCCGCGTTTGCGGGCGCTGCGGTGGTGCTCTGGTTGCCGGTGGACGCGGTTCGGCAGGCGCTGGGTGTCCCCGTTTACTGGGACCCGGCCCAGCGGGGGTTTATCCGGCCGACGACGATCTGGGAGTTTGTGGCCGCCGGGGTGGCTGGTCTCATCTTCGTGCCGCTGGCCGAAGAAACCATCTTTCGGGGCTATGTCCTGCAGGCCCTCGTCGCCCGGCTTGGGGTCTGGCGGGGGCTGCTGGTGCACAACGCACTCTTTGCCCTCTACCACGGCGGGATCGGCCCCGGCCTGCCCCTGTACATTTTCGTTTGGTCGTTCTTTCCGGCCCTGCTCTTGATCCGCTACCGGAGCCTCTACCCGGCGATTCTCATGCACGTCCTCAACAATGTCTGGGTGGACCTCCTTGTGCCGCTCCTGTTCGGTTAAAAGCCCCCATGGCGGCCCCGCCCGGGGCTGATACCCGGGGGGATTTCCCTTCTCCGGACGAGCGGCTGGTGGGTGGCCCGCCTTATCGCGGTGAAGCTCCGGCCCTGGCCGGGACTGGCGGTCTCCTTGAGCGTGCGGCGAGGTGGGCCGTTCGGGCCGAGGGGAAGGAGAGGCCTGGAAGAACATGGGCTCGGGTGCGGGGGATGGACGGCGTGGGAGTGCGGGCGCGGGGGAAGGCGAGGGGGAGGCGACGCTGGGTGGCGATGGGGAAGGGGATGCGGGAGGTGAAGACCTGGACGGGGCTGGCGGCAGTGCGGTGGCCCCAGGGGCAGAGGGTCTGAGCCCGGGAACCGTCGCCCACAGAGGAAGTCTGCTCCCCCACAGGCGCCCGCCGTCTGGCTGAGAGCGCCGCCTTCGCGGCCCGTTGACAAGGCGTGGGGAGCCGCGTAAGATAGGGACACTGGGGGCTGACCTGCTGGCTGTTCCATCGGCTGGCAGCCCCGGCCGAGATCGCAACAAGGGGGTCGCTGCCATGAGCCGGGTCACTGTCACGGTCAACGGTGTCCGCTACCAGAACGAGGTCGAGCCGCGGCTCTTGCTGGTGCACTACCTCCGCGACGTCCTCGGCCTGACCGGGACGCACATCGGCTGCGACACCAGCCAGTGTGGTGCCTGCACGGTGCTCGTCAATGGTCAGGCGGTGAAGTCGTGCACCATGTTCGCCGTCCAGGCCGACGGCGCCGAGATTCTGACCATCGAGGGGCTGGCCCGCGATGGCGAGTTGCATCCCCTGCAGGAGGGCTTCTGGGAAGAGCACGGGCTCCAGTGCGGCTTCTGCACGCCGGGGATGATTATGACCGCCTACCAGATCCTGCAGCGCAATCCCAACCCCTCGGAGGAGGAGATCCGGCGCGGTCTGGAGGGCAACCTCTGCCGGTGCACGGGCTACCACAACATCGTCAAAGCCATTCAGTACGCGGCCCGGAAGATGGCCGTCAGTTAGTGGCGCCGTCGCCGGGCAGACTATCTGGCGGAGCGGTCCAGCGAGAACGACCCGAAGGAGGGGGCAGCGATGGCAGTAACGAGGCTGTTCGGCGCCGCCGTCCGGCGGCGTGAGGACCCGCGCCTGATCACCGGCCACGGCCTGTTCGTCGACGACATCCGTCTTCCGGGGATGCTCTACGCAGCCATCCTCCGTAGCCCGCACGCCCACGCCCGCATCCGGCGCATCGACGTCAGCCGGGCCCGGGCGCTGCCCGGGGTGGTGGCGGTCTACACCGGCCAGGACCTGAAGGGCAAAGTCGGGGCCATTCCCTGCGCCTGGCTCATTCCCAACGCCGATCTCAAGGTCCCGGAGCATCCGCCGCTGGCGGTGGACACCGTCCGCTACGTGGGCGACGGCGTGGCGGTGGTGGTGGCCGAGGACCGGGGGATCGCCCGTGACGCTCTCGATCTCATCGAGGTGGACTACGAGGTTCTGCCGGCGGTGACCGACGCCGAGCAGGCGATGGCCCCCGGCGCGCCGCAGCTGCACGCCTCGGTGCCGGGCAATGTGGCCTTCCACTGGAAGGTCTCCGGAGGCGATGTCGAGGCCGCCTTCCGCGCGGCCGACGTGATCGTCCGCCAGCGCTTCATCAACCAGCGGCTCATCCCCAACGCGATGGAGACGCGGGCGGCGCTGGCCCAGTACAACCCCGGCAGCGGCGAACTCACCCTCTGGATGACCTCGCAGAACCCGCATATCCACCGGGTGCTCCTCTCCGGTGTGCTGGGGATGCCGGAGCACAAGATCCGGGTCATCGCCCCCGATGTCGGCGGTGGCTTCGGCAGCAAGATCCACCACTACCCGGACGAGGCGATCGTCTGCTTCCTGGCCCGAGAACTGGGCCGGCCGGTCAAGTGGGTGGAGGACCGGCGGGAGAACTTCATCGCCACCACCCACGGTCGCGACCACATCCAGGATGTCGAACTGGCTGCCCGGCGCGACGGGACGATCCTCGGTCTGCGGGCCATCGTCCGGGCGAACCTGGGGGCCTACCTCTCGACGGCGGCGCCCGGGATTCCGACCATCCTCTTTGGGCTGATGCTCTCCGGCGCCTACCGCATCCCCAATATTCACTGCGAGGTCTACGGTGTCCTGACCAACACCACCCCGGTCGACGCCTACCGGGGGGCGGGCCGGCCGGAGGCCACCTATCTGGTCGAGCGGATGGTGGATCTCCTGGCCCGCGAGATCGGCCTGGACCCGGTCGAGGTCCGGCGGCGCAACTTCATTCCGGCCAGCGCCTTTCCCTACACCGTGGCCACCGGCATCACCTATGACAGTGGCAACTACGAGGCGACGCTGGACCGGGCGCTGGCGCTCGTCGACTACCAGAAGTTCCGCGAGGAACAGGCTCAGGCCCGCGCCCAGGGGCGGTACCTGGGCATCGGCTTCTCGACCTACGTCGAGATCTGCGGACTGGGGCCGTCGCAGGTGGCCGGCGCGGTCGGCTTCCAGGGCGGTCTCTGGGAGAGCGCGGTGGTGCGGGTGCACCCGACCGGCAAGGTCTCGGTCTTCACCGGCTCGTCGCCGCACGGTCAGGGTGAGGAGACCACCTTCGCCCAGATCGTGGCCGACGAACTGGGGATCCCGCTCGACGACATCGAGGTCATCCACGGCGACACCGACGCCATCCCCATGGGCTGGGGCACTTACGGCAGCCGGACCACGGCGGTGGGTGGCTCGGCCATCGCGCTGGCGGCCCGCCGGGTCCGGGAGAAGGCGCGCAAGATCGCGGCCCATCTGCTGGAGGCGGCCGAGGAGGACGTCGAGTTCCAGGCCGGGCGCTTCTTCGTCCGTGGCGTGCCCGACCGCGCGAAGACGATTCAGGAGGTGGCCCTGGCCGCCTACCTCGCCTGGAACCTGCCGCCGGGGCTGGAGCCGGGCCTGGAGGCCAGCAGCTTCTTCGACCCCTCGAACTTCGTCTACCCCTTCGGAGCCCACGTGGCCATCGTCGAAATCGACCCCGAGACCGGCAAGGTCAGGCTCCGGCGCTACGTGGCGGTCGACGACTGCGGACCGGTCATCAACCCCAAGATCGTCGACGGGCAGGTCCACGGGGGTGTGGCCCAGGGTGTGGCCCAGGCCCTCTACGAGGCGGCCATCTACGACCAGAACGGGCAGCTGCTCACGGGGTCGCTGATGGACTACGCCGTGCCGAAGGCCGACGACCTGCCTCCCATTGAGACCGACCGGACCGAGACGCCTTCGCCGGTCAACCCGCTGGGTGTCAAGGGGGTCGGCGAGACCGGGACCATCGCTGCCACCCCGGCGGTGGTCAACGCCGTCTGCGACGCCCTGGCCCCTTTGGGGATCACGCACATCGACATGCCGCTCTGGCCGGAAAAGATCTGGCGGGTCATGCGGCAGGCCCGGCAGCAGCCGGCCTGATCACGCAGGGAGAGGAGGAACCGATGATCCCGAGCGCTTTCGAGTACCACGTTCCCGCCTCGCTCGATGAAGCGGTGGCTCTCCTCCAGCAGTACGGCGATGAGGCCAAACTGCTGGCCGGCGGGCACAGCCTGATCCCGCTGATGAAGCTGCGGCTGGCCACCCCCAAGCACCTTATCGACATCGGGCGGCTCTCCGATCTGGCCTACATCCGACCGAGCGATGGAGGGGTGGCCATCGGTGCCCTGACCACCCACTACATGATCGAATCCTCGTCGCTGCTGCGGGAGATGTGGCCGGCGCTGCCAGAGGCGGCGGGGCTTATCGGCGACGTCCAGGTGCGCAACCGGGGGACCATCGGCGGCAGTCTGGCCCACGCCGACCCGGCCGCTGACTACCCGGCGGTGGTCCTGGCCCTGGAGGCCCAGATCCAGACCCTGGGCCCCAGCGGGACGCGCCAGATCCCGGCCACCGACTTCTTCATCGACCTCTTCACCACCGCCCTTCAGCCCGGCGAGATCATCACCGCGGTGCGGCTGCCGGCGCCCCCGCCGCGCACCGGCTCGGCCTACGTCAAATTCCCGCACCCGGCCTCGCGCTACGCCATCTGCGGCGTCTGCGCGGTGGTCACCCTCGATGCCGAGGGGCGCTGCCAGCAGGCGCGGGTGGCCATCACCGGGGTCGGCCCCCGAGCCGTCCGGCGCCCGATGGTCGAACAGGCGCTGGTGGGCCAGCGGCTGGAGGCGGCGGTCATCCGGGCGGCGGCCGAGCGGGCGGCCGATGACCTGGAGACGCTGAGCGATATCCACGCCTCGGGGGAGTACCGTCAGCACCTGGCCCGCGTCTACACCCGCCGGGCGCTCGAGGCCGCCCTGGCCCGCATCCGCTAGGCTGACCGGGACCGGCCCGGCGATCCGGGCGGTACAGAGACAGGCGCTGTCGAGGGGCAGCGGCGCTCGCCGGCTGCCCCGTCCTTTCTGTATAATGCCAGCTGGAGGAGAACCGCATGCCCATGCGCATCGAAGGCACCTATTCCTTCCCCGCTCCCCCCGAGCAGGTCTGGAACCTTCTGATGGATCCGGAGGCCCTGGCCGCCTGTATTCCCGGCTGTCAGCGGTTGGAGCCGCTCGGTGACGACCGCTATCAGGCCACGCTGACCGTCGGCGTGGCCGGGATCCGGGGCACCTACACCGGCACGGTTGGGGTGGCCGAGAAGGTCCCCCCGCACTCCTATCGCCTGCTGATCGAGGGCAGCGGCGCCCCCGGCTTTGTCAAGGGGAGCGGCCTGGTTCGCCTCGTCGCCCAGGGGGAGGGGACGGAGGTCAGGGTCGAGGGGGAGGCCGAGGTCGGCGGTGCCATCGCCGCCGTCGGCCAGCGGCTCCTGCAGCCGGTGGCCCGGATGCTGATGAACCAGTTCTTCACCTGCATGCAGAAACGACTGGAGACAGTCGTCAAGGCGGGCTAGCCGGCACGGCACCTCGGGCTGGCCCGGTGGGGAGTGACGAGGATTGCAGACGCGCGCGCAGAATCTGTTGAAGGTCCAGCGGATCGACGACGTTCAGGAGGCCCTGCGCACCCAGGCCTACATCGCCGACCGGGGGCTGGCGACCGCCGTCTTCCTGGCCCTGCGGCTCCGCAAGCCGCTGCTCCTGGAGGGCGAGGCCGGGGTCGGCAAGACCGAGATCGCCAAGGTTCTGGCCCGTCTCCTGGAGACCGACCTCATCCGGTTGCAGTGCTACGAGGGCCTGGATGTCAACACCGCGGTCTACGAGTGGAACTACGCCCGGCAGATCCTCTACATCCGCCTGCTGGAGGCCCAGGGACAGCGCTCGTCCGAGGCGCTGAAGGAGATCTTCGGCCCGGAGTTCCTCATCCGCCGGCCGCTCCTTCAGGCCATCGACGCCACGGAGCCCCTGCCGAAGGTCCTGCTCATCGACGAGATCGACCGGGCCGACGAGGAGTTCGAGGCCTTCCTGTTGGAGCTGCTCTCGGACTTCCAGGTCTCGATCCCCGAGATCGGGACGCTGCGGGCGGTCGAGCCACCGGTGGTGGTCATCACCTCCAACCGCACCCGCGAGATCCATGATGCCCTCAAACGCCGCTGCCTCTACCACTGGATCGACTACCCCAGCCTGGAGAAAGAGCAGGCCATTGTGCGGACCAAGGTGCCGGAGGCTCCGGAGCGGCTGACCCGCCAGATCTGCCTCTTTATGCAGGAGCTGCGCAAGCTGGACCTCTACAAACTGCCCGGCGTGGCCGAGACGCTGGACTGGACGGCGGCGCTCCTGGCCCTCGACCAGCAGACGCTGACCGAGGACGTGGTCAGCGATACCCTGGGCTGCATCCTGAAGTACCAGGACGATATCAAGAAGGTCAAAGCCCAGGCCATCAAGTACCTGGTGGAGAAGGCCCGCAGCGATGGCGGCGCGTGAGCGTCTGTCTCTGGAGGTCCCGGACGGCGGCGGGCATCTTCTGGCCAACGTCGTTCTCTTTGGCCGGCTGCTGCGCGAGGTCGGACTGGACGTGGGGCCGGGCCAGCTGATCGATGCCGCCCGGGCCCTGCTCTGTATCGAGATCAACCGGCCCGACGATTTCTACCACACGCTGCGCTGCACGCTGGTGACGCGCCAGGAGGACCTCCTGCTCTTCGATCTGGCCTTCGACCTCTTCTGGCGACGGGGGCTGGAGACGCGCTCGCTCCTGGCCCAGGCCGACGGGCAGATCCGGGCCCGTCGGCCCCGCGAGCCGGTGCCTGCCCTGCGCCGTCTGCGGGTGGGCGCCACGGCGCAGGAAGAGGGGCACGAGGACGATCAGAAGGCCGAGACCGTGGTCGAGCGCCTCTACACCTACAGCGCAGTCGAGGTGCTGCGCAAGAAAAACTTCGAGGCCTTCACCCCGGAGGAGGTCGAACAGGCCCGGCGGCTGATCGCCCGTCTGCGCTGGCGGCTGGCCGAACGGCCGGCCCGCCGGCTGGTGCCGGCCCGTCGAGGCGCCCGGCTGGACCTGCGGCGGACGGTGCGGCACACGCTGAAGTACGGCTGCGAGCCGCTGGAGCTGCGCCGGCGCGATCGCAAGACCAAGAGCCGGCCGCTGGTGATCCTCTGCGATATCAGCGGCTCGATGGAGCGCTACACCCGTTTCTTCCTGCACTTTATGCACAGCCTGCAGAACGGGCTGGAGAACGTCGAGGCCTTCGTCTTCGGCACCCGGCTGACCCGGATCACCCACTATCTGGCCCGGCGCGACATCGGTGAGGCGATGCTGGAGGTCGCGCGCGCGGTCCAGGACTGGTCTGGTGGCACCCGGATCGGCGAGTGCCTGAAGACGTTCAATTACGAGTGGGCCCGCCGGGTGCTGGGCCGGGGAGCGATCGTCCTTATCATCAGCGACGGCTGGGACCGGGGCGATGTCGACCTGCTCCGGACCGAGATGGCCCGGCTCCAGCGCAGTTGCTACCGGCTGATCTGGCTGAATCCGCTCCTGGGCCTGCCCGATTACCAGCCGCTGACCCAGGGCCTCCAGGCGGCCCTGCCCTTCGTCGACGACTTCCTGCCCATCCACAACATCGAGAGCCTGGAGGCGCTGGCCGCGCACCTCTGCCGGATCGAGGGGCGGCGCCCGGCCCGGCGGCAACGACGGCTGGCCGAGGAGAGCATGCCGGGGAGGAGCACCGATGCGTGAGGTTCTGGCCGACATCGAGCGCTGGCGCGCCCGCGGTGAGGCGGTCGCCCTGGCCACGGTCATCAAGGTCGAGGGGACGGCTCCCCGGGGCGTCGGGGCCAAACTGGCGGTCTCGGAGAACGGTGAGATGGCCGGCTCGGTCAGCGGCGGCTGCGTCGAGGGAGCGGTGGTCGAGGCCGCTCTGGAGGTCCTGGCCACCGGCCGCCCGCAGCTTCTGCGCTTCGGCATCAGCGATGAGGAGGGCTGGGAGGTCGGCCTGGCCTGCGGGGGCACCATCGAGGTCTTCGTCGAGCCGCTGCGGTGAGTGAAGATGGCGAGCCTGTATGAGCGGCTGAAGGAGTGTCTCGAGACCGAGCAGCCGGTGGCGGTGGCCACCGTCGTCCGGGGCGAACGGCTGCTCGGTCAGAAGATGCTGGTCTTCCCCGATGGACGGACCGAGGGCACGCTGGGCGACCCGGCGCTGGAGGGGCCGGTGGTGGCCAGCGCCCGGCGCCTCCTCGACGAGGGGCGGTCGGCGACGCTGCCCTTCGACCTGCCGGGCCCGGCTGGCCAGCCGGAGACGGTCGAGGTCTTTATCGAGAGCTATCTGCCGGCGCCAACGCTGTTTATTATCGGCGCGGTCCACACCGCCATCGCCCTGACCCACATCGCCAAACTGCTCGGCTTCCGGGTCAAGGTCATCGACGCGCGGGGGAAGTTCGCCACCCGTGAGCGCTTCCCGCACGCCGACGAACTGATCGTGGCCTGGCCGGACGAGGTGCTGCAGAGGGAACGGCTGGACCGCTCGACCTACATCGTCATTCTGACCCACGACCCGAAGTTCGACGAGCCCTCGCTGAGGGTGGCCCTCCAGAGCAACGCCCGCTACATCGGCGCCATCGGCAGCCGCAAGACCAGCCAGGACCGGCTGGCCCGGCTGCGCCAGCAGGGGTTCAGCGAGGAGCAGCTGCGCCGCATTCACGCCCCCATCGGCCTGCCCATTGGCGCCCGGACGCCCGAGGAGATCGCGCTGGCCATCGCCGCCGAGATGATCGCGGTGAAAAACGGTCGGACGCTGGTGGCGGTCGAGACCCCACCGGTCGAGGCCACGGCGCCGGCGGCTGGGGGCTGAGGTGTACGCCGGGATCGTCCTGGCGGCCGGCGCCTCGACCCGCCTCGGCCAGCCCAAGCAGCTCCTGCGCCTGGGCGGTCAGACGCTGGTGCGCCGGGTGACGCGCGTGGCCCTGGCGGCCGGGCTGGATCCGGTCATCGTGGTGGTCGGCCACGCCGCTCCGGCCGTCCGGGCCGAGGTGGCCGATCTCCCGGTGACGGTGGTCGAGAACCCGGCCTATGCCGAGGGCCAGAGCACGTCGCTGGTGGCGGGCCTGCGCGCCCTGCCGCCCGCGACGCGGGCCGTTCTGGTCTTCCTGGTCGATCAACCGTTCATCACCGCAGAGATCGTCCGCCGTCTTCTCGCCACCTACGAGGAGACCGGCCAGCCGATCGTGGTCCCGGTCCACGCCGGCCAGCGCGGTCATCCGGTCCTCTTTGACAGCCGCCTGCTGCCCGACCTCCTGGCCATCACCGGCGACCGGGGAGCGCGCGAGGTCATCCAGCGCCACGGCGGCCAGGTCGCGCTGGTCACGGTCGCCACCGACGCCGTTCTGCGCGACATCGACACCTGGGACGACTATCAGGCAGCCGTTCTCCAGACCGCCCACCTGGCCGACGAGCAATGATCCTGGTCCACGCCTTTGGCGCGGTGGGCATGGCCTGCCTGCTCATCGCCTACTACCTGGTCTCGACCGGCCGGCTCTCCCCGCAGACGGTTCTCTACCAGGGGCTCAACCTGGTCGCCGGGATCATCCTGGCGGTCTACGCGGCCATCCTCGGGGCCTGGGTCTCCATGGCGCTGAATATCTTCTGGGCGGCCATCGCCCTGCGGGCGCTCATCACCATCCTTCAGGGGACCGGTCGCCCGGCCGCCTGAGAAGGCCTGGCATACCCCTTGCCCTGCTGCCGGGCGAATTCCCCCGGACGCGAGGGCGATGTCCGACGAGAGCCAGGCGCCGATCTTCGCCGGTCAGAAACCGGGAGCGGGCGACTATGTCTGTTCCCGCTGTGGCCACGCCGCCCGACTCACCTACGATGACGAGGTCCTGCCGTCCTGCCGCGACTGCGGCTACACGGTTTTTCTGAAGGCCGCGGGCTGGGGGGCGGCCCAGATCACCGACCTGGCGGACCAGCCCGGTGTCCCGGGGGTGTGAGATGGGCCAGACGCTGATCGAGCGCATTGTCAGCGCCCACGCCGATGGACCGGTTCAGGCGGGCGAGGTGGTCATTGCCCGCGTCGCCCTGGTCTACGCCCACGACGGCACCGGGCCGGTGGTCGTCCGGCACCTGCGGGCGCTCGGGCTGGACCATCGTCTGGCTCAGCCTGAGCGGACGCTCTTCTGTCTGGACCACGGGGCCCCGAGCCCCCGCCGCGAACTGGCCGATGAGCAGGCTGCCCTGCGGACCTTCGCCCAGGCAGCCGGCGCGCGGGTGATCGACATCGGTGAGGGGATTTCGCACCAGGTTGTCGCCGAGCGCTTCGTCCGGCCCGGCGACCTCGTCGTCGGGGCCGACGCCCAGACGGGGCTGCTGGGCGGGCTGGGAGCGCTCGGTCTGGGGCTGGGCACGCTCGACGCCGCCATTGCCATGGCTCTGGGCCAGACCTGGCTGCGCGTGCCCGAAAGCCAGCGGATCACGCTCACCGGCCAGCCTCCGATGGGGGTGACGGCCACCGATCTCGCCCTGGCCCTCCGGCAGCGGCTGCGGACCACCGGCGCGCTGGGGCGGGCGCTGGAGTTCACCGGCCCGGCCCTCGCTCATCTTTCGGTGGGCGAGCGGCTGACGGTCGCCGCCCTGGCGGGCGAGACCGGGGCGGAGGCGGTGCTCTTCCCCGCCGACGACCAGACCCGCCTCTATCTGGAGGCTCAGGGCCGGGGTCAGGACTGGTGTGCGGTCGCCCCGGACCCGGACGCGGTCTATGTTGGGGACCTGACCCTCGACCTCTCAACGCTGGCGCCACTGGTCGTCCGGCCTCACACGCCCGAGGCGGTGGTCCCGGTGCAGGAGGTCGCGGGGATACGGGTCCAGCAGGTGCTCCTGGGGACGTGCAGCCACGGGCGGCTGGAGGACCTGGCCGCCGCCGCCGCGCTGCTCCGGGGTCGGCGGGTCGCCTCTGGTGTGCGTCTGATCGTGGCGCCGGCCTCGCGCGCTGTCCTGCTGCGGGCGGCGCAGGAGGGGCCTCTGACCACGCTGGTCGAGGCCGGGGCGATCCTGGTGACGCCGGGCTGTGCCAGCTGCGTCGGGATACACCAGGGTGTCCCGGCCGACGGCGAGGTGGTGGTGGCGACCATTCCCCGGAACCTCCGTGGCCGACTGGGGAATCCCGAGGCGTTCGTGTACCTGGCCAGCCCGCTGACGGCGGCGGCCACCGCCCTGCGAGGGGTCCTGACCGACCCGCGGGAGGTGCTGGCATGACCGTGGCCCGGCTGATGCACGGCCACGCCTACAAGCTGGGCGACGACCTCACCGTCGCCCACATCATCCCCGAGCGCCATTTCCACCGCCGGCGGCCCCCGGCGACGCTGGTCCCCGTTCTCTTCGAGGACCTGGACCCGACCCTGGCCGGCCGTCTCAGCCAGGGGGCGGTCCTGGTGGCCGGGCGGAACTTCGGTCTGGGCCCGGCCGACCTGGCCATCCCCACGGTGCTGCGCCTGGCCGGGGTCTGCGCCGTGCTGGCCCTCTCCTTCGGACGCCTCTTCTACCGGAACGCGTTGACCGTCGGCCTGCCGGCGCTGGTCTGCGAGACCACGGCCATCCAGGACGGCGACGAACTGGTGCTGGACCTGCCGGCTGGTCAGGTGATCAACGTGAGCACCGGGCAGCGTCTCCCCTGTGGACGGCTGAGACCGGCGGTTCTGCGCTGGCTGGAGGAGGGTGGGCTGATCCCCTACCTCCGGCGCCACCGCGCGTTCATCGCCTGAGCCCGCCGGCTTGTCGTGCGACCATCCCCCGGGTATACTGGCGCCAGACCAGCCCGTGAGGTCCGGACATTCGGTGGGTGCTGATCCTGGTGGTTCTCGGCGCTCTCGGTCTGTCAGGGGGGCGCCCGACGCCGGCCGGGCGGTGGGATGCGCCGGCCGGCCCGGTCGCGCCGGCGGGTGCCTTCGGTCTGCACGACACGCCCGTGCTGGGCGGGAGCCGCGATCTGGACCGGGCGTTCGCCGACTGGCGGGCCTGGGAGGTCCGCTGGGTGACCGTGCTCAACCCGCGGACCGAGCTCCTGCGGCGGGCGCGGGCCGAGGGGATCGGCGTCATCGCCCGCGTCTGGTCGCCGGCGCCCGGCGACCCCGGCGATCTGGTCACGATCACCCGGCGAATGGTGGCGCTGGGCCAGCGCTACGTTGTCCCGTACAACGAGCCCAATCTGCGGGCCGAATGGGGGAGCGAGCCGGATCCGGAGGTCTTCGCCGGCCGCTGGCTGGTGGCCGCCGACACGATCCTGGCTCTGGGCGGGACGCCGGTCCTGACCCCGCTGGCGCCCAACGGCGACTACCCAGAGGACCTGTTCTTCGCCCGCTTTCTGGCGGCCATCGTCGCCGCCCGGGGGCCGGCCTGGCTGATCGAGCACCGGGTCGCCCTGGGGCTGCACGTCTATCTTCAGGAGACCGCCGATGAGGCCCTCCCCTATATCCGGCGCTACACCGACCACGTCCGGGCTCATCTGGGCCACGATCTCCCGGTGCTGGTGACCGAAGGAGGGTTCTGGCTGCCGTCCGGCTCGCCGCCGGCCCGCTATCACCTGGCGGTGCAGCGCACGGCCGCGCTGGCCACGGCCGTGCGCCAGGGGCGGCTGCCGGTTCAGGCTCTGACCTTCTGGCTCTACAGCAACCTCGCCCAGGGCGGACACGACGCCCGCTGGGAGCGGGCCGTCTGGTTCGCGAGCAGCGGCCCCACCCCGCTGGCCGTGGCCGCCCGGCCGGAGATCGCCCTGGCCCCTGAGGAGCCAGCCGGAGAATGAAGCCTTCCTCCCTCGTCTCCCCGGCGGCTCCCGCCGGGCTGCTGCTGGTCCTGCTTCTGGCGGCGGCGTTGCGGCTGACGGCCCTGGAGGCGCTCCCGCCCGGCCTCCATTTCGATGAGGCGGCCAATCTCTTCGACATCCTGGAGGTCCACGCCGGGGCCCGGCCCATTTTCTTCCCGCGCAACAACGGGCGTGAACCCCTCTTTATCTACTGGCAGGCGCTGCTGGCCACCGCTCTGGGGCCGACGCCACTGGCGCTGCGGGTGGCCGGCGCCCTGGTGGGCATCGCCACCATCGCGGCCGTGGCCTTCTGCGCCCGGTCCTTCTGCCGCCTGGTCGGCCTGGACCCCCACCGGGGCAGCCTCTGGGCGGCGCTGATCCTCACCGGTACCTACTGGCACCTGCATTTCAGCCGCTTGGGCCTGCGGACGATCAGTCTGCCGCTCTTTCTGCTGCTGGCTCTTGGCTTTCTCTTTCGGGCCATCGCGCGTCGGCGGACGCGCGATTTTCTGGGGGCCGGGCTGATGGCCGGCCTCAGCCTCTACACCTACCACGCCGCCCGCCTGCTTCCTCTCCTGCTGGCGCCGCTGATCCTCTGGCTTCTTCTCCGGGCTCGCTCCTGGCGCACCGTCGCCCAGGTGGGCGGTCTGCTCGGCCTGGCCACCGTGGTCTTCGCGCCGCTGGGCTGGTACTACCTTCAGCACCCCGCTGTCTTTCTCTTTCACTCGGCCGACGTCTCGGTCCTCAGTCCCCAGGTCCATCGCGGTGACCCGCTGGGCGCCCTGCTCTCTGGCCTCCTCCGGACGGCCGCGCTCTTTTTCTGGTGGGGGGCCGAGAGCGGGGCGGAGAACTTGCCTGGCCGGCCCCTCTACGACCCGGCGCTGGCCCTGCTCTTCCTCAGCGGGCTGGCGGCGGCCCTGGTCGCCAGCCTCCGGCCCGGGTGGCGCGGCCGGGCCGCTCTCCCGCCCGGGCCGGCCTGGCCCTACCGGTTCCTGCTCTGGTGGCTGGTGGTGATGGCGCTGCCGGCGGCCCTCACGGTGAACCCGCCGGGCTTCGTCCGCATCAGCGGGCTGGTGCCGGCGGCCACGCTGCTGACCGCTCTGGGCGCTCTGGTTCTGGAGACGGGACTGACCCGGCTTACGCGCTCTCACCGCCGGCTGGCCACGGGGCTCCCGGCCGTGCTCATCGGCCTGGGGCTGGGCTTGACCGTTCGCGACTACTTCATCCGCTGGGGCGGGAGCGATATCGCCTACGGCTGGATGATGGCCGACAAGGTCGAGGCCGCCGCCTATCTGGTCCAGTGGGCTCAGACCGACCGGGTCTTTCTGGCTCCGCTCTACGCCCAGGACTTCACCATCCGTTTTCTCACCCGGACGGTCTCCCTCGAGTCGTTCGATATCGGCGCCAGTCTGGTCGTGCCCTCGGCCCGCGAGCGGCCGGTGACCTACGCCTTCCCGGCCTTCGACCGTGACCAGCCGCCCCTGGTCCTGGCCCAGCTGCCACCGGGCGCTCAGGATGAGACGGTGTACGACCGGAGCGGGCGCCGGCCGCTCCTGCGGCGGTTGCGTCTGCCGGTCGCGGCCCTGCCGGCGCCGCCGACCCGCTTCCGGGCGCTCTTCGGCCCGGCCATCGCCCTGGTCGAGGAGCACTGTGCCCCGGCGGCCGAGCCCCGGACGCTGCGGGTCGAATTCCGCTGGTTCGCCCGCACCCAGCCGGCCGCCGACGCCACGGTCTTTGTGCACCTGCGCGACGGCGCCGAGAAGACCTGGGCCCAGCGCGACAGTCCCCCCGGCCAGGGCAGCCGGCCGACCTCGAGCTGGCGGCCGGGCGATTACATGATCGACCGGTACTGGCTCCAGCTGCCTCCCGAGGCGCCCGGCGGGCGCTACAAACTGGTCGTCGGGCTCTATCTGGGCGACTGGCGGCAGCGCCTGCCGGTGGCCCGGCCGGATGGCGCTCCCCTGGGTACCGAACTGGACCTGGGGCGGGTCGAGGTGGGACCGGCGGGGATGCGCTGTCTGGGGCCGGCGGGCTGATTATTCCGCCGCCGTCTCCCAGCCGGGCGCCGGCGGCGGCGGACAGCGTAAGGGACGGTCCTGGCGGTAGCCCAGGGCGTACTCGGCCTGGATGATCTTGTGGACCTCGCGCGTGCCCTCGTAGATGAGGGCCCCACGGGCGTTGCGCCAGTAGCGCTCGAGAGGCTGCAGGCTGGTGTAGCCCCAGGCGCCGTGGATCTGCAACGCCAGGTCGGCAGCCCGCATGGCCGCCTCGCTGGCCACCCACTTGGCCAGCGAGGTCTCGCGGGTGGTGCGCTGGCCCCGGTTCTTTAAAAGGCCGGTCCGGAGGACCAGGAGACGAGAGGTCTCCAGCCCGGCCACCATCTCGGCGATCATCTCCTGGACGAGCTGGAACCGCCCAATCGGCTGACCGAACGCCTGACGCTCGCGGGCGTAGGCGAGGCTGGCCTCCAGGCAGGCCCGGATCAGGCCCAGGCAGCCGGCGGCCACGGTGTAGCGGCCCCAGTCCAGGGCCGACATGGCGATGTAGAAGCCCTCGCCCTCCTCGCCCAGCCGATTGCGGGCCGGCACCCGGCACTCCTCGAAGATAAGGTAGCCGGTGTCGGCCGCCCGGATGCCGAGCTTGCCGGGGAGGGGAGCGCTGCGGAAGCCGGGGAAATCGCGCTCGACAATGAAGGCCGAGATCCCCCGGTGGCGGCTGGCGGGATCGGGGTCGGTCCGGGCGAAGACCAGGAACTGGTCGGCCAGGTTGGCCAGCCCGATCCAGGCCTTGGTGCCGGTGAGAAGGTACACCGCGCCGTCGCGGCGGGCCGTGGTTCGGATGCCCGCCGCGTCCGACCCGGCCTCGGGCTCGGTCAGACCGAAGCCGGCCAGCCGCTCGCCCCGGGCCTGGGGGACCAGGTAGGCCTGCTTCTGCTCCTCCGTGCCCCACTGGAGAAGGGTCAGACTGTTGAGGGCGGTGTGGACGCTGATGGCCACCCGGAAGGCCGTGTCGACGTACTCCAGTTCCTCGCAGAGAACGGCCAGGGCCAGGTAGTCGCGCCCCTGGCCTCCGTAGCGGGTGGGAATGGGCACTCCCAGCAGTCCCAGCTCCCCCAGGCGCTGCAGCACCTGACGGGGATAGCCCCCCTGGGCCTCCCAGGTGGCGATGTGCGGGCGCAGCTCCGTCTCCGCCACGCGTCGGACGAAGGCCCGAAACTCCGCGTAGGCGGGGCCGAGGTCGAGGTCCATCAGATCGGCGCTCCGGCCCGGGCCAGCTCGTTTTTCAGGTAATTGATGGCCTCGATGGTCGAGGGGTCGACCCCGTTGAGAAGGGCCAGGTAGTAACTGACAAAGTCGCCGATGTAGATGGCCGAGAGAACGTGGGCCAGGCTGGTCTCGCCCTGGGCCTCGACGGTGTGGTGGGGGATGCCCCGGCGGCGCAGGAGGTCGGCCGTGATCTGGGTGCGCAGCTGGATCCGGGGGTGGTTGAGGGGCGAGTGCAGGAGCACGACGGCCACAACGTTGGGCAGGGCGGCCGGGTGCTCGTAGCCGACCACCGCGTTGTGGTGGAGTTCGGGCAGGAGGTCGAATTCCGCCCAGTTCTTGCTGTTCTCGTTGACCTGCCCCTTCCAGCGCCGGGCGACCGGGCCCATCAGGCCGCCGCCGTAGACGCAGACGATCCGGCCCTGCAGCGCCTGAGCCAGCTGGAGAGCGGGGTTGCTTTCCGTCCGGTTGTCCGGGCCCAGGATGGTCCGCAGGCGTCGCAGCAGGTCGACGGTCGGCGCCAGGTCAGGGGTGCGGTCGGCGGCGAAGCCCAGGCGCTGCAGGAGCCCCAGGAGCAGCATGAACGAGTAGCCGAAGGCCGCCCGGGGCTGGGCCGGATAGTGAAAGAGCAGGACCGGCGCGCCGGCCCGCTCGGCCATCTCCCGGAGGCGTCCCCCGGTGGTGATGGCCACCAGCATGCTCCCGGCCCGGCGGGCCTGGTCGAAGGCGACCAGCGTCTCCTCGGTCTGGCCGGAGTAACTGGAGCCGATGACCAGCGTCTGGGCGTCCACGAAGCCGGGAAGTTCGTAGTCACGGACCACCGTGAAGGGGACTGGGCACTCGGCGTTGATGAGCGCCTGGACCACGTCGGCGGCGATGGCCGAGCCGCCCATCCCCAGGACGACGATCTGGCGGGCCTGACGGTAGCGCTCGGGCAGGGCCGCCTGCTGAACGATCTCCCAGGCGGCCAGACACTGCTCGGGGAACTCCATTATCCGGTCGAGCATACCGCTCCGGTCCAGACGGGCGATGAGCGCCGGGTCGAGGGTGGCCATGGTCCTCTCCTTCATTCCTAGACGCCCGCCAGCTCCCGGCCCTGCTGCAGCAGGCGCTGGACCCGCTCGGGCGAGGAGGTCTCGGCGTAGATGCGCATGATAGGCTCGGTGCCGCTGAAACGGATGAGCAGCCAGCTCCCATCCGCGGCGGTCCATTTGAAGCCGTCCTCGGTCTGGAAGCGCACGACCGGTGAGCCCTCCAGATCGGTGACCCGGGCCGTGCTCAGGCGCTGGCTGATCTCCGGCCGCCGCTCGGCCGGGAAATGCAGATCGAGCCGGTCGTAGAAGTGCGGACCGACCTTGCTGAACAGGTACTCGACCAGTTGCGACGGGGTGCGCTCCAGCCGGACCATCATATCGAGGAGAAAGAGGCCGGCCACGATGCCGTCGCGCTCGGGGATGTGGCCCCGGAAGGCGTAGCCGCCGCTCTCCTCGCCGCCGACCAGAGCGTTGGTCTCCAGCATTTTGGGAGCCACGTACTTAAAGCCGACCGGCGTCTCGTAGACCGGCACGTTGTAGAGGGCGCCGAGCTTGTCGAGCATGGTGCTGGTCGAGATCGTCTTGACGATGGGCCCCCGCCAGCCGCGCACCTCCAGAAGGTAGAGGGCCAGGAGCGAGTAGACCCGCAGCTGGTCGATGAAGCGGCCGTGCTCGTCGCAGACCCCCAGCCGGTCGGCGTCGCCGTCGGTGGCCAGTCCGACCTGGGCCTGGACCTGGGGCACGGTCTGGAGGAGCCGGCCCAGGTTGCGGGGGATGGGCTCCGGGGCCACGCCGCCGAAGTAGGGGTTGCGCTCGGCGTTGAGCTCGATGATCGCGGTGCGTCCCCCGCCGATGAGCCGCGGGTACCAGCCCATGCCGGCGCCATACATGGCGTCGACCACCACCCGCAGGCCGGCCTGGCGCAGGGTCTCCAGATCGACCAGCGTGCCGACGTGAGCGCTGTAGGCCGGCGAGCCATCGAAACGGCGGAGAAGACCGCACTGTTCGGCCCGGTCCGCTGGCATCCGCCAGACGGTGCCGCGCGTCTGCAGGTCGGCGATCCGGGCCTCCAGCCGGGCCAGCGTCTCCGGACTGGCGGCTCCCCCGTAGTCGGAGCGGACCTTGAAGCCGTTCCAGATGGCCGGATTGTGGCTGGCGGTGATCATCACCGCCCCGGCCGCCCGCTGGTGGACCACCGCGAACGAGGCCACCGGGGTCGGCGTCGGCCGGTCGCAGAGCAGGGCCGGAACACCGTTGGCCGCCAGCACCTCGGCCGCCGCCGCGGCGAAGTGCTCCGAGGCGAAGCGGGTGTCGTAGCCGACGACCAGGCCACGGTCGGCCAGACCACGCGCGCGGACGTCGTCGGCGACCGCCTGGGCGCAGAGACGAACGTTGGCCATCGTGTAGTCGGCCCCGATGACCGCCCGCCAGCCATCGGTGCCGAAGCGCAGGGGCTGGACTGGCATCACCCTCTCCCCTAGAACGTGATCGACTCGGGCGCGAGCACGCGGTCCGGCCAGAGCCGGAGCCCGCGGCTCAGGTGGTTCCCCCGGCCAATTGTACAGCGATCGGCGATGACCGCGCCATCGGTCACCCGCACCTCGTCGTCCAGGGCGCAGCCCTCAGCGACGATGGCCGACTGGACGACCGCCCGGGGTCCGATCCGGGTTTGCCTCCAGATGACGCTGTCCTCGACATGGGCACCCGGTCCGATGAGACATCCCGCCCCGATGACCGCCGGCCCCACCACCGTGGCCTCCGGGCCGATCTGAACCCCCTCCCCCAGGACCACCGGCCCGACCAGGCGAGCGCTCGGATCGATCCGGCAGCCCGCGCCGGCTGTCACCCCCTCGCCGGGCGCGCAGCCGGCGAGATGGCGGGGCGCCCGGCCGGTCAGGAGATCGCGGTTGACCTGGAGGTACTTGGTCGGCGTTCCGATGTCGATCCAGTAGCCGGCCGAGGGGTAGCCGTAGACCGGGGCGCGCTCGGCGACCAGTGTGGGGAAGAGGTCGCGCTCGAACATCGTGAAGCGGTCGGCTGGGATCCGGTCGAGCACCGCGGGCTCGAGGATGTAGGTGCCGGCGTTGATGAGATTGGTCGTCACCTGGTCAGGACGCGGCTTCTCCAGGAAGCGCCTCACCCGGCGGTCCGGGGCGATCTCGACCAGACCGTAGGCGGTGGGGTTCTCGACCGGGGTGAGGGCGATGGTCACCTGGGCGCCGGCCTGGCGGTGGAAGGCCAGCATGGCCTGGAGGTCCAGATCGGTCAGGATATCGCCGTTGAACACGAAAAAGGTGTCGTCGAGGTAGCGGGCCACGTTCCTGACGCCCCCGGCCGTGCCCAGGGGCGTCTCCTCGACCACGTAGGTCAGACGGACCCCAACGGCGCTCCCGTCGCCGAAGTAGCGCTCGATGCTGTCCGGACGGTAGCACAGACTGAGGATCACGTCCCGGATGCCGTGGGCGGCCAGGTAGGCGATGACGTGTTCGAGGAAGGGGCGGTTGGCCAGCGGGAGCATCGGTTTGGGCCGGAGACAGGTGAGGGGGCGCAGGCGCGTCCCCTCGCCGCCGACCAGGATCACGGCCTTCACGGTCGCCACTCCTCACCAGAGTCTCGGGGCACGCGCCGACCAGGCCACGGTGGGGCTAGGTCCCCAGCTCCCACGAGGCCAGGTAGCGCTCCTGCTCCGGGGTGAGCGTGTCGATGGCCACCCCCAGGGCGCTCAGTTTCAGGCGGGCCACCTGCTCGTCGAGGGCGCGCGGCACGCCGTAGACCCCGACCGCCAGTTTCCCGCGCTGCTGGACCAGGTATTCCACCGCCAGGGCCTGGTTGGCGAAGCTCATGTCCATCACCGTCGGGGGGTGCCCCTCGGCCGCCGCCAGGTTGACCAGCCGCCCCTCGGCCAGCAGGTAGACCCGACGGCCGTCGGCGTAGCGGTACTCATCGACCAGGTCGCGCAGACGCCGCCTGGCCACCGCCAGTCGCTCCAGGGCCGCCAGGTTGATCTCGTCGTTGAAGTGACCGGCGTTGGCCAGGATCGCCCCGTCCTTGAGCCGGACGAGGTGGGGGGCGTCGATAACGTTGATGTTGCCGGTGGCGGTGATGAAGATGTCCCCGTGGGCGGCGGCCTCGGCGATGGGCATCACCTGATGTCCGTCCATATAGGCCTCCAGCGCCCGGATGGGGTCGACCTCGGTGACGATGACCCGGGCTCCCAGGCCCCGCGCCCGGGTGGCGATGCCCCGTCCGCACCAGCCGTAGCCGCAGACGACCACCGTCTTGCCGGCCAGAAGGACGTTGGTCGCCCGCATCAGCCCGTCCATGGTGCTCTGACCGGTGCCGTAGCGGTTGTCGAAGAGGTGCTTGGTGTCGGCTTCGTTGACCGCGATGATCGGATAGCGCAGGACGCCGGCCCGGTGCATGCTTCGCAGGCGGATGACCCCGGTCGTGGTCTCCTCCGTGCCGCCGATGACCTCGCTGAGCAGGTCCTGGCGCTCCTTGTGCAAGGTCGTGACCAGGTCGGCGCCGTCGTCCATTGTGATGTGCGGCCGGATGGCCAGAGCGCTGCGGATGTGCCGGTAGTAGGTCTCCTCGTCCTCGCCCCGGATGGCGAAGACCATCAGGCCGTAGTCCTGCACCAGCGCTGCCGCCACCTCGTCCTGGGTCGACAGGGGATTGGAGGCGCAGAGGGCGATCTGGGCCCCGCCGGCCTGGAGCGTGCGCATCAGGTTGGCCGTCTCCGAGGTGACGTGCAGACAGGCGGCGATGCGAATCCCCTCCAGAGGGCGTTCGCGGGCGAAGCGCTCGCGGATCAGCCGCAGCACCGGCATCTGGCCATCGGCCCACTCGATGCGGAGCCGTCCCTGAGGCGCCAGGTTCAGGTCTTTGACATCGTGCTGCGGCTGGACGTCAGTCGCCATTCTCCTCTCCCGTCTCGAAACTGGTGAATTCGCGGAACTCGCGGTAGCGGGCGGCGATGGCCGCCCGGTCCAGCGTCAGCAGCCGCTCGACGCTGAAGGCCTCGCAGGTGAACGAGGCTACCACGCTGCCGTGGACCAGTGCCCGACGCAGAGCCGCCATCGTCACCCGCGGACAGGTGGCCAGGTAGCCGAGCATGCCGCCGGCGAAGCTGTCGCCGGCTCCGGTCGGGTCGCGCACCTCCTCCAGCGGGTAGGCCGGGGCCACGAAGTAGTGGTCGTTGGCGAAGAGCACGCAGCCGTACTCGCCCTTCTTGACCACCAGGGCCCGCGGGCCCAGGGCCAGGATCCGCCGGGCGGCGGTCAGCAGCACCGGATGCTGCGCGTACTCCCGGACCTCGGCCTCGTTGAGCGTGACGATGTCCGCCCGCTCCAGGACCCGCGTGAGGGCCGCCCGCTTGTGGGCGATCCAGTAATTCATACTGTCCACGACCACCAGCTCCGGCCGCTCCACCTGGTCGAGAACGCGCAGTTGCAGGTCGGGGTCGATGTTGGCCAGAAAGACGAAGCGGGCTCGGCGATAGTCGGCCGGCAGATCCGGCTGGAAGTCGGCGAAGACGTTGAGATGGGTCTCCAGGGTGTGGGCGTGGTTGAGATCGTAATCGTACCAGCCCACCCAGCGGAAGGTCCGGCCCGGCCGGACCTGGAGCCCCCGCAGATCGATCGGCCGCTGGCGCAGCCACTCCAGGTACCGGGCCGGAAAATCCTCACCGACCACCCCGACCAGGGCCACGGGCGTGTACAGGCTGGCCGCCAGCGCAAAGTAGACGGCCGATCCCCCCAGGGCGTCGGTGACCTTGCCGAAGGGCGTCTCGACGGTGTCCAGGGCGACCGATCCCACCACCAGGACCGCCATCAGCTGCCTCCCTGGCGCGCCCGCGCCACCGCTGCGGGCAGGGTCTCGCTGTACGGTGGGGCCACAACACCCACCTCGGTGATGATCGCCGTCACCAGCCGGTGCGGGGTGATGTCGAAGGCCGGGTTGCGGACGCGCACCCCCGCCGGGGCGATGGGCTGGCCGGCGATGGTCGTCACCTCCTCCGGCGAGCGCTCCTCGATGGGGATCTCGGCGCCCGAGGGCACCGCCAGGTCGACGGTCGAGGTGGGAGCCGCCACGTAGAACGGGATCCGGTGGGCCTGGGCCAGGACGGCCAGGCTGTAGGTGCCGATCTTGTTGGCCACGTCGCCGTTGGCGGCGATGCGGTCGGCCCCCACCAGGACCAGTGAGACCTCGCCCCGGGCCATCAGGAATCCGGCCATATTGTCGGTGATCAGCGTCGTCGGGATGCCCTCCTGGAGCAGCTCCCAGGTGGTCAGGCGCGCGCCCTGCAGGACCGGCCGCGTCTCGTCCACCAGCACCTCCAGCGGTTTGCCCTGGGCCACGGCCGTGCGGATGATCCCCAGGGCCGTGCCGTAGCCGGTCGTCCCCAGGCCGCCGGCGTTGCAGTGGGTCAGAATCCGCGCGCCCGGTGGGATCAGGTCGGCGCCAAAGGCTCCGATCTGCCGGTTGGCCCGGTCGTCCTCCTCGGCCAGCCGGTGGGCCGTCGCCAGCACCGCCTGGCGGATGGCCTCCGGGTCGTCCGGCGCCGCCGCTGCTGCCTGCAGCACCCGATCGATGGCCCAGAAGAGGTTGACGGCCGTGGGCCGGGTCTGGCGGAGGACGGCCGCCGCCGCCCGCAGGTCGGCCCGCAGGGCCTCCGGAGTGGTGGCGGTCGAGGCCCGGGCCGCCAGCGCCAGGCCGTAGGCGGCGGCGACGCCGATGGCCGGCGCCCCACGGACGACCAGCCCTTTGATCGCCTGGGCGACCTCCTGATAGGTGGTGCAGCGGCGGAAGGTCTCTTCACGCGGCAGGCGCGTCTGGTCCAAAAGGACCAGGGCCTGACCATCCCAGATCAACGTCCGGACCATCGGGCTGCCTTCAGACCGGCTCCGGGCTCAGCGGGCGCGCTGGGTCTGGGGCGCGGGCTGGGTGCGCGCCGGCGGGCGCCGCTCCGCCGACGGACGGGGCCGGGCCGGGGCGGTCGGCGCCGCCGGACGGGCCGTCGGGGCCGGCTGGGCGGCCGCGCGGGCCGGAGCGGCGGGGGCCACCGGGGTCTGGACCATCGACGGCTTCATAAACCGCCAGAACGGGTTGCTGGTGTCGATCCCGTGGCGGCGCGCCCAGCGCTTCTTCTCCTTCAGCCGGTGCTTGCGCAGGGCCATCTTCTTGCGCTTGTTCATCGCTCAACTCCCAGGTCTAAAAATACCCGTCAAAGTCCTCGCGGGGAATAGGATACCATAGCCCTGTCATTCTGTGCACGGGGGTTGCACGGTGTTTCCCCGACACCGACCGCCCCCCTGCGTTGCGGGAGGAGACGATGGCACAGCAACCCACCGATCAGTCTTCGGGCCGCCGTGTCCGGGAGAGCGAGACCATCCTGGCCCAGATGATGCTGCCGACCGACGCCAACCCCTACGGCAACGTTCACGGCGGCAGCATCATGAAACTGGTCGACACCGCCGGCGCCACCGCCGCCGCCCGGCACGCCCGCAAGCGGGTGGTGACCGTGATGATGGACTCGATGACCTTCCTGCAGCCGGTCTACGTGGGTGACCTGGTGACCGTCCACGCCCGGCTGACCTGGACCGGGCGGACCAGCATGGAGGTCGAGGTCCGGGTCCAGGCGGAGGAGCTGACCTCGGGGCGGGTCACCCACACCTCGACCGCCTATCTGGTCTACGTCGCTCTCGACGAACACGGCCATCCGACGCCGGTCCCGCCGCTCCTGCTGGAGACCGAGGAGGAGCGGCAGCGCTGGGCGGCGGCCGAACGCCGCCGCGCCTACCGGCTGGCCCAGCGCCAGACCACTGTCCCCGGCGCGCCGGCCCCGTCCCCACCGTCACCGTCGGGCGAGTAGAAGGGTAAGCGCTTGCCGCTTGGCAGGTTCACGGCCGGCCGGCTATACTGAGCGCACCGCTCGAGGGGGGTGGACCTGGGGACGATGGTCAGCGTGGTCACCCGACGCCGGCGCCTGCCCCGTCCGATGCGCCGGCTGCTCCTGGAGGAGTTCGAGGTCGTTGTGCAACCGCTCGTGCGCTTCAAACGGAACGGCGCCTGGTACATCGCTGACGGGCAGATCTGCCCGGAGCGGCGCGTGATCCGGATCTCCTGTCGTCTGCCGTTGTCCGAGCGCGTCCTCACCCTGCTGCACGAACTCGTCCACGCCGTCCATCCGCGGCTGGACGAGGCGGCCGTTGAACGGCGGGCGCGCTGGCTGCGCGACCATCTGGTCGACGAGGATCTGGCGCTGCTGGAGGCTTTCTGCCAGGGTGGGTGACGACCGGCGGGCCGTCCTCAGCCGCCGGGGGCCTTGCCCTTCTGCACGGCCTCGACCAGGGCGCTCCCGGCGCTGAAGGCCGGCCGCTTCCGGCCGGGGATGACCATCGGCTCACCGGTCCGGGGGTGCCGGCCCCGGCGCTCCCGCGTCTGGGCGACCCGGAAGGTCCCGAAGCCGGTGATGCGCACCTCCTCCCCGCTGGCGAGCGCCTCGGTGATCGTGTCGAAGACAGCGTTGAGGACCTCAGCGGCCCGGCTGGTGGAGAGCCCGGTGCGTTGGGCCAGCCGCTGCGCGAGTTCGGTCTTGCCGATCATAACCGCCTCCTTCATACGCGGGGTTCGCGCCGCTCCGGGGCGAACGGCAACTTCACTATAATTGTACACCCTTCAGGCTGGCTTGCAACCTGGAAGACGCCTCCCTGTGCTTCGATCAGCCGCCCGGCCACCCAGAGGGCCAGCCGGCCGGCCAGGGTCACCCCCGGGCTGCCCCCACCGGGGACGACCCCGCGCGGCAGCGGCGGACTGTCGGGGTCGAGCCGGAGCCCCTGCCCCTCGACCTGCAGCAGCGCCAGCTGGCCATCGGGGGCCGGACCGAGGGCCAGCCGGATTCGCGTGGCGGGCGTGGGGGCGAGCAGCAGGCTGTCCAGGATATCCCCGAGGGCGTGGGCGAGCGCCGCCCGGTCGGCCAGCACCGGGGGGAGGTTTGGCGCGCTCTCCAGGCGGATCGGCTGGCCGGGACCCAGCGGCTGGGCCCGGGCCACGATGTGCTGGACCAGAGGCGGGAGCGCGACCGCCGTGGGGGCCAGGGCCAGCGGCCCCGCCTGCAGCCGCTCCAGACAGTCCAGGTCGCGGAGGCGCCGGACCACGGCGAAAGTGTAGGCCACAGCCCGCTCGGCCATCCGGACCAGCAGCTGATCGGCCGGGTCCCGGCTGAGCCGCTGGGCCAGCAGCTGCGCCCAGCCGGTGGCCAGCGTGAGCGGCCGCAGGACCACCTCGGGGGCCAGCCGCCACGCGGCGGGGGGGTCGACGGCGGCCGGGCGGCTCGCCGGGCGCGCCGCCGCGTAGGCGGCCAGCGTCTCCCGCTCCAGATCGTCGAGGAGCCGCAGCACCCAGAGACGGGCGCGGGCGCGCGGGGTCAGCGCCTGGCGCAGGCTGGCGTAGATCTGGTGCAGCCGGTCGAGGGAGATCCCCTGGCGGGCCGCCTGCTGTCCCATGGCCTGGGCCCCGGCCAGAAGGGCCGGGGTCGCGGGCGACCGGGTCGCCGGGTCCTGGCAGAGGGCCCAGACCGCCGCCGCCCAGGCCGGGTCGAGAACCCGGGCCAGCTCCGGACTGGCGCTCTCGAGGTCGCTCAGCCACGGCCGCGGACTGCCCACCGACATCGTATTGGCCATCGTACCCCTCTCCCCCCATCAACAACTCGGAACTCCGCCAGGCGACCAGACCCTAGGCACGGAGAACCCGGCGCGCCAGATCGCGGGGAACGGCCCGGCTGCCCAGATGCCGGGAGGTGGAGATGAGCGGCCAGAGCGCGCTCACATCAGGGGCCGTTAACCTCGGGCCAGCCTGTCCAGTTCCTACACGGCTTCTGTACAAGAAGCGTGCCAGGCTGGGCACCAGGGGCTGAGTGGCCTCGCTTCAGGCCAGCCGCGCCAGGAGGACGCCCAGTTCGTACAGCAGCCAGAGGGGGACGGCGATAAGTGTCTGGTTCAGCGGGTCGGGGGTGGGAGTGATGATCGCGGCGATGATGAAGATCACCAGGATCACGTACTTCCGGACACGCACCAGTTGCTCAGCCCGCACGACGCGGAGGCGGGCCAGGAACCAGATGACCACCGGCAGTTCGAAGGAGAGGCCCATCCAGAAGAGGATGGTCGTGACAAACGAGATGTAGTTGCCGATCTTGATGGCCGGCGTGGCCACATCGGTGCCGAAGGTGAGGAGATAGGTGATGGCGAAAGGCAGGGTGACAAAGTAGCCGAAGAGGATTCCCAGGGCGAAGAAGAGGGCGACGAACGGCGAGACGATCAGCAGGTACCGCTTCTCCCGCCGGGTCAGGGCCGGGGCGACAAAGCGGAAGGCCTGGTAGACGATGACCGGCATGGCCAGCGTCACCCCGGTCAGCAGCGCCACCTTGAAATAGGTGACGAACATCTCGGTCATCTCGATGAAGACCGGCTGGAAGTTCGGCGGGGCCGGACGCTTGAGCAGATCGAAGACCTGTTTGGTGAACAGGAAACTGGCGCCGGTCGCCACCCCCAGGGCGATGAGACAGATCATCAGCCGCCGCCGCAGCTCCTCCAGATGCTCGAAGATGGTCATCTGGACGTCGTCGACGGGCTGATCGTCCTCCGGGGTCTCGGTGGTGACGAACTGGATGAAGTCACGCGCTTTGTCGAGGAGCATCCTCGGTCACCTCAGTGGTGGAGGCGCCGTTCTCGGACGGCAGGGTGAGGGCCTCGAGGGGCGCCTCCAGGTCAGCGGCCGGGGCCGCTGCGCCCGTCGCCGGCTGGTCGGCCGGCGGGGGCGCGGTCGGGGCCTCCGGGCCCTCCTCCGGCGCGGAGGAGGGCGGCTGGTCGGTTTCCGTGGACGGGGCGGACTGGTCGGAGAACGTCGCCGGCGCGGGCTCGGGGGTCTGGTCCGGACCGGCGGGCGACGCCGGCGGCGGCGCCTCCAGCGGGGCCGTCAGCTCGTTCAGCGCCAGGGCCTCGCTCAGCTCCTGCGAGGCCCGGCGGAATTCACGGATCGCCTGGCCCAGCCCGGCCGCGATCTCCGGGATCTTCTGCGGCCCGAAGATCAGCAGGGCCAGAATCAGCACCAGCAATAATTCCATCGGACCGACGCTGAACACCCGTGCCTCCAAAAGGTGAAAGGCAGACCCGCCAACCGCTCTGTCCGCACAACCGGGTCTGCCAGGTGGACTGTGATGGCTCGACGCGCTCGACGACCGTTAGCTGCCGAGGTGTTCGTTGATGTAGTCGACCGCGTCTTGGACCGTGACGATCTTCTCCGCCTCCTCGTCGGAGATCTCCATGCCGAACTCTTCCTCCAGCGACATGATGAGTTCGACGAGGTCCAGCGAATCGGCGTTCAGATCCTCAACGAACGACGCTGAGGGCACCACCTCGCTCTCGTCCACTCCTAACTGCTCGACGATGATCTTTTTGACCCGCTGGAAGGTGTCGTCCGCCATTCCACCCACCTCCTTCTGGCCGGGCCACCGGTCTCAGCGGGCGGCCCGGGCCGCGACGGTTCCCAGGACGCCGTTGATGAACTTCGGCGAGGCCTCGCCGCCAAACTCCTTGGCCAGTTCCACGGCCTCGTCGATGGCGACCTTGACCGGAACCGTATTATCAAACAAAATCTCGAAAATTGCAAGCCGCAGGATGTTGCGGTCGACGACCGGCAGCTGGTTGAGCGGCCAGGTCGGCGCGGCCTCCCGGATGATCTGGTCGATCTCGGCCCGGTGCTGCCGGACCCCGCGGATCAGCCGGCGGGCGTACTCGGCGACCTCGGCCGGCAATCTCTCCTCCTGGGCCCGCTGCTCCAGCACCACCTCAGGGTCGTGCCCGACCAGGTCCCATTCGAACAGACTCTGCAGCGCCACGACCCGCGCCCGATGCCGGCTGGCCATCACCCCTCCTCCTGGCCCAGCCGGACCACCACGGCCGCGATCTCCGCCGGCGTGCCAACCGGGTAGGTCTCGATGGTCGCCACCGTCCGGCGGATGAGGCCGCTCAGAACCGTTCCGGGTCCGATCTCCAGCACCCGGGTCACCCCCAGCCGCGCCATCGTCCGCACGCTCTCGGCCCAGCGCACCGAGGCCAGAAGGTGCTGCCGGAGCTCGTGCCGAACGGCGGCCGCGCTGGTCAGCGGCTCGGCGGTGACGTTGCTGATGACCGGCACCTGGGGATCGCCGATCGCCGCGCCCTCGACCAGCGCCGCGAAGGCGGCCGCCGCCGTGGCCATGAGCGGCGAGTGGAAGGCGCCGCTGACATTCAACGGGACGATCCGCCGCGCACCCGCCTGCCGGAGACGCTCGACCACGGCCGCCACCGCCTCCGGCGTGCCGGAGACCACCACCTGCCCGGGGGCGTTGTCGTTGGCCACCACCACCGGCCCATGGTCCTGGACCGCCTGACAGGCCGCCTCAACCGCCTCCCGCGTGAGCCCCAGCACCGCAGCCATCGTTCCCGGCTGCTGTTCGCCCGCCTGCTGCATCAGGCGGCCGCGCTCCTGCACCAGCCGCAGCCCTTCGGCGAACGCCAGCGCTCCGGCCGCCACCAGGGCGGTCAGTTCGCCCAGGCTATGGCCGGCCAGACAGCGCGGCGCGGGGAGGGGACCGCCCCAGGCCTCCTGCAGAGCCGCCAGACAGGCCAGGCTGGTCACAAAGAGCGCCGGCTGGGCGTTCACCGTCGCCCGCAGGACCGCCTCCGGTCCCTCGAAGCAGAGGCGGCTCAGCGGGCGGCCGAGCAGGTCGTCGGCCTGGGCGTAGAGCGTCCGGGCGGCCGGCGACGCCTCCCAGAGGGCGCGCCCCATCCCGACGCTCTGCGCTCCCTGACCGGGGAAGACCCAGGCGAAGGCCATCGCTCGTCGCCGTCACTCAGCTCACTGGGCCGTCTCCACCACCGGGCGGCCACGGTAGTAGCCGCAGTGCGGGCAGGCGTGATGCGGCCGCCGGGGGCGGCGGCAGTTCGGGCAGGCCACCAGCGACGGGGGGATCAACCGCAGATGCTGGCGGCGTTCTCCCTGCCGGGCTTTGGCGTATTTCCGCTTGGGAAGAGGGGGCACGGAAACCTCCTTACAGATGTGGAGCCGGAGGCGGGGCCGCCGGCCTCGCCTCGCGGCCGTCTCAGCGTTCCTCCAGGGCTTTCAGGAGTTCGCCCAGGACCGCCAGCCGGGGGTCGCCGACCGCCGGCGCGCACCCGCACGGCCCCAGGTTCCGGTTCTGGCCGCACTCCGGGCAGAGGCCGGCGCAGTCCGGGCGGCAGAGCGGCTGAAGCGGCAGACTGAGCAGCAGGTACTGCCGCGTCGCCTCCGTCAGGTCCAGGATATGGCGGTCATCGATTGTGAACGAGAAACCGTCCTCCGGGAGCGGCAGCGGCATCCCGGTGGCGATATCGATGGTCGGCTGGAACTCCTCCTGGAAGTGCACGTGCAGCGGGCTCTCGAAGACTTCGAGGCAGCGGCTGCACTCCAGGCGCACCTCGGTCGTCAGGTCCACCTCGGTCAGCACCCCACGGCTGGTCCGCAGGAAGCGGACCGTGCCGACGAGCGGCTGGGTCAGGGGGAGCTCCTGGCGCAGGGCCGGCACCTCCTCGGCCAGCGCGTACTGGCGGATTCCCCCGATCGGTCCTTTCAAAAGTTGGGCGACGTTGAACTGCATGCTCTCACCCCTTTCGCGGCCCAACGGCCACTGCATGCAGACCGCTGAATTATAGGAAGCGGCCAGACCGCCTGTCAAGGCTGACGACCGGTCTACCGGTCGGCCGTTCTCTCATCCCGCCCCTCTCGGGAGAACTCCCCCTGGACCGCCCGCTCGACGGTGGCCTTGCCTTTGCGGACCGTGGCCAGCAGGCGCATCAGCTCGGTCTCCAGGCCGGTCAGCACCTCCAGGACGTAGGAGTCCGCGCCGCGACGGATCTCTTCGGCGCGCTCTTCGGCCTCGCGGATGATGGCCGCCGCCCGCTCCTGGGCGGCCTTGACCAGTTCGTTCTCGGCTAGGATCAGTTTGGCGCGCTCCTCGGCGGCGGCGATGATCTTCTCGGCCTCGGCCTGCGCCTGGAGCAGCAGCCGTTCACGCTCCTGGCTCAGCCGTTTGGCCTGGCGGATCTCCTCGGGCACCGCCATCCGCAACTGGTCGAGGATGTCGAGCACCTCCTGTTCGTCAACCAGGGCGCGTGAGGTGAGGGGGAGCCGGGCACCCGAACTGATCAGCGCCTCCAGCCGGTCGATCAACTGCAGCACGTCGACGCTCATGACCCCTCCCTCGGCAGACTAGCTGTTCAGATAGCGCGGCACCGGACCGGGGTCCGCGGCGCTCCCGAACTTCTGGCGCAGGGCCGCCAGCACGTGGGGCGGAACCAGGCCGGTGACGTCTCCCCCCAACTTTACGATCTCTTTGATCATCGTGGCACTGAGAAAACTGTACTGCAGGCTGGTCATCAAACAGACCACCTCCAGATCCGGCGCCATCTGGCGGTTGAACAGGGCCATCTGCAGCTCGATCTCGAAGTCCGAGACCGCCCGCAACCCCCGGACGATCACCTTCGCCCCGACCTGCCGGGCGAAATCGACCGTCAGCCCGCTGAAACTGGTCACCGTGATGTTCGCGATCCCTTCGACCGCCTGGCGGGCCAGCGCCACCCGCTCGGCGGTGCTGAAGAGCAGCGTCTTGGCCGGCGTATCATAAACCGCCAGGACGACGTGGTCAAAGATCGCCGCCGCCCGCACCGCGATGTCAACGTGGCCGCTGGTGATCGGGTCGAAGGTGCCAGGATAGACCGCGCGGACCACTCTCTCCTCCCTCAGGCTCCCTCGGGGAGCGCCGTGTAGATCGAGACCATCGTCCGCCCGTAGCGCCGCTCCCGGATGCAGACCAGTCCATCCAGGCGCGGCGGGAGCGGCTGCTCGCGGGCGTGCTCGATGACCAGCAGACCGTCCGGCTTGAGCAGCCCGAGGCGGATGATCCGCTCCAGCACCACCGGCAGCGACGGGTCGCCGTAGGGGGGGTCGAGGAAGATCACGTCGTAGGGGCCGCTCAGCCGGTCTGGCTGGCCGAGCACCTGCTGCACCGGGGCGCAGTGGAGACGCGCCCGGGTGGCGAAGCCGACGGTCTCCAGGTTCTGCCGGAGCACCCGACAGGCCGCCGGATTGGCCTCGACGAACTCGGCCCAGGCCGCGCCGCGCGAGAGGGCCTCGATGCCCACCGCCCCGGTGCCAGCGTAGAGGTCGAGCACCCGCCGCCCCTGCCAGATAATCGTCGGGTCGAGGGGCAGCCCGGTGGTGGCGGCCAGCCAGCTCTCCAGCATCGAGAAAATCGCCGCCCGAATTTTATCGGCTGTCGGGCGCACCACCTGTCCCGGCAGCGTGCGGAGGGGACGCCCGCGGGCCTGTCCGGCGATCACGCGCATCGTGTCAGCTGAGGTCGGTCTGGATCCGGTCGTGCCAGAACCGGCGCAACTGGGCGGCCAGCGCCTGGTGGGCCGGCTGTTCGAGCTCCGGGTCGCGGGCCAGGAGCGCCTGGGCCGCCTGGCGGGCCCGCAGGACCATCGCCTGGTCGGTCAGACTGGCCACCCGCAGGTCGGGCAGTCCGCTCTGACGGGTGCCCAGGAACTCGCCGGGGCCGCGCAGCCGCAGGTCGGCCTCGGCCAGGGCGAACCCGTCCTGGGTTCGTTCGATCTCCCCCAGGCGCTGGCGCGCCTCGGCCGAGGGGGCATCGGCCAGCAGCAGACAGTAGGAGGGGTAGGGACCCCGGCCCACCCGGCCACGGAACTGGTGCAGCTGAGCCAGCCCGAAGCGGTCGGCGCTTTCGATCAGCATCACCGTGGCGTTGGGGACATCGATGCCCACCTCGACGACCGGTGTGCAGACCAGCACCTGGATCTCCCCCCGTTGAAAGGCCTGCATCACCGCCTCTTTCTCCGCGGCGGCCAGCCGTCCGTGCAGCAGCCCCAGGCGCAGGTCGGGGAAGACCTCGTCCTGAAGCCGGCGGAACTCGGCGGTCGCCGCCCGCGCCTCCAGTTTCTCCGATTCTTCGACCAGGGGGCAGACGATGAACGCCTGCCGCCCGGCCTGAACCTCGCGGCGGACGAAATCGTAGGCCGCCGCGCGCTCCTCCGGCCCCAGCCAGCGCGTCACGATCGGCTGCCGGCCGGGCGGGAGCTCGTCGATCACCGAGAGGTCCAGGTCCCCATACAGGGTGAGCGCCAGCGTGCGCGGGATCGGCGTGGCGCTCATGACCAGCACGTGGGGATTATAGCCTTTCTGACGGAGCGCTGCACGTTGCAGCACGCCGAAGCGGTGCTGCTCGTCGACGATCGCCAACCCCAGGCGGTGGAACTCCACCGCCTCCTCGATCAGGGCATGGGTGCCGATGACGATATCCGCTGTTCCCCCGGCTATCGCCTGGAGCAGCCACCGGCGCTCGGCGCCCTTGACCGCTCCGGTCAGCAGAACCACCCGCGGGCAGTCGGGGCGGCCACGCCGGCCGGCCAGGAGGGCCGGGGCAGTGCCGGCCTCGAGCAGGCGCTGGACGGTCCGGGCGTGCTGCTCGGCCAGAATCTCGGTCGGGGCCATCAGCGCCGCCTGGTAGCCGGCCGCCACCGCCAGGAGCATGGCCGCAGTCGCCACCACCGTCTTGCCCGAGCCGACATCGCCCTGGAGCAGCCGGCTCATCGGCACCGGCCGGGCCAGGTCGGCGGCGATCTCCTGGAGAGCCCGGGCCTGGGCACCGGTCAGGCGGAAGGGGAGCCCGTCCAGGAACGCCCGCAGGACGGCCTGGTCGGTCGGAATGACGGGCGCCTCGGCCCCGCTCTGCCAGCGCCATTTCCGCACCAGCACTCCCAGCTGGATGAGGAAGAGCTCGTCGAAGGCCAGCCGCTGCCGGGCCCGCGCCAGCTGCTCGGGCGTCGCCGGGAAGTGCAGGTGGGCGATGGCGGTCGGGAGATCGAGGAGCCCCTGGGCCCGACGCAGATCGGCCGGCAGAAACTCCTCGACCAGCGGGGCGAAGCGCTCGACCACGCGCTTGATCAGACCGCGGAGCCAGCGTCCATCTATCCCCTCGGTCAGAGGGTAGACCGGGACCAGGCGACCGGTGTGCACCAGGTCGCGGCCATCGAACGGCTCGAACTCCGGACTGCGCAGCACCAGCCAGAGGCCCTCGCGCTCGACCGGCCCGCTGAAGACGTACTGCCGGCCGATGACCAGGGGGAAACGGTCGCTGTGGCGGAACCAGAGCGCCCGCAGCTGGCCGGTCTCGTCGGCCAGAACCGCCTCGATCCGCCGGAGGCCGCCCCGCCGGGTGGGGATAATATCGAGCGAGATAACAGTCGCCAGCACAGTAGCCTGTTCACCGGCGCTCAGTTCGCTCAGCCGGCGCCGGCTCCGGTAGTCGAGGTAGCGGTGCGGGAAATGGTAGAGGAGGTCACGGATGGTTCGGATCCCCAGGCGGGCCAGCCGTCGGGCGTAGGTCGGCCCGACCCCGTGCAGACGGACGACCGGCGCCTCCAGACCCTCGGCCGGTTCACCCCGGGGCGCCGGGCGCTCTGACCGCGCCGGCCGGGCCCGGCGCCCAGCGGCGGTCTTCGCCGGGCGGCCCGCCACCGGCGCCGGGTCGGCAGGAGGGGCCGGCGAGAGGGTCGCCGCCGGCCGGGCTGGAGGATCGGCCGGCGGAGGCGCCGGGCCTCCACGGGCCAGCAGGGCCCGAACGGCCTGCAGGACAGCCGCCCGGCGGCCGGGATCCAGGCGGCTGTAGGGGGCCAGCAGGCGACCGAGGCTGTGCCAGGGCTCGCTTCGGGTCTGGGCGAGCCCCCAGCGCTGGACCAGGCCGCTCAGGCCCCCGAGCACCGCCCGGTCTTGAAAACCCTGCCGCTCTTCGAGCTCGAGCAGACGCGCCAGAAACGCCAGGTCCAGCCGTCGGTCGGCCACGCTCTCCCATCCGGAAGGCTGAAGCAGGGCGCCGGGCGCATGGCACCCCGTTGTTCAGATTATACCACGGGCCGTCCCCCGCCCCCTGGCACAGGCCGTGCAGCAGCGGCAGCGACCCTCGGGAGGTGCGCTGATGGCGGAAGAGATCCACGCGCTGGACCTCGGGAGCGTCCTGCGCAGCTGGGCCGAGTCGTGGCTGGAGCGCCTGCAGGCGAGCCTGCGCTTCGGCCAGTCGGTCCTGAGCGGCCAGCGTCCGCTGGGCGAGGCGGCCAGCGAACTGCTGGACGGATATGAGCAGTCAGCCGAGGAGATGGTCGCCCGCTGGCGGCGGGCTGGTCTGCGCTGGCCGCTGGTGGCCCTGGCGACGCTGAACTTCCTCACCGGCCTGCTCATCGGCTGGCGGCTGCTGGCCTCCCGTCCGCCGGTCATTGTCGTCACCCCTCCGGCGGAGCGGCTCGGGGCTCACGGCCCCCACTAGGGGCCCGGCGGGCCCTCGGCCAGCGCGGCCGCCGTCGTCGCCGAGGGGCGGAGGACCATCCGCACATCCTGGAGCAGACGCGGGACCCGCAACGTCCGCTCGGCCACACTCTCGATCTGGGCCCGCAGGAGCTCCTCGACCTCGTCGAGGAGGGCGGCGCTGAGACGCAGCCGCTGGAGGAGGGCGTAATCGTTGCGCTGGAGCAGGCGCAGGAGTTTGAAGGCGCCCAGGCTGAGCGGACGGGCGCCGGGCGTCCGCCGGCCGCAGGCCGGGCAGAGGACGCCGCCGGCCGGCGGGCTGTAGAAGCTGGGCACCGGCTCGAGGAGATGCTGGCATTCGGCGCAGCGGACCAGTTGCGGACGGTGGCCGAGGAGACAGAGGGCCTGCATCTCGAACAGCCGGACGGCTCGCTCGGGATGCGGCTGGCTGGCCAGCCGTCCCAGGGTGACGACCAGGAGGCCGAAGAGCGGCTCGTTCTCCTCCCGCTCCGGGGTGAGACGGTCCAGCACCTCGCCGACGTAGCCGGCGCAGGTCAGCCGCAGCAGGTCGTCGCGCAGCCCGCGAAAGGCGTCCAGCGTCTGGGCCTGGGTGATGATGTCCAGGTCGCGGCCCTGGGCGATGAGCAGGGTCGAGCGGGTGAAGAGTTCCAGGTGGCCGGCCAGCCGGCTCTGCGGCCGGCGGGTTCCCTTGGCCACCGCCCGCACCTTGCCGTGGCGGGGAGTATAGAGCGTCAGAATGCGGTCGGCCTCGCCCAGATCCTGGCGACGCAGGACGACCGCCTCGGTCCGATAGACATGAGGTCGGGCCACCGGCCTGCTCCTGGGGCGCTGTCACTCAATTGTACCAGGTCTACAGACTCACGCGCACGATCCAGTACAGGAGCGAGAGGACCGCGATCAGGAAGACCACACTCACCCCCACCCACAGCCAGAGGAAGGGAAGGGCGGCGAAGGTCGCCGGATACGGCGTCAGCCAGATCAGCGGGACCACCAGGAAGACCACGATCAGCGCCCCGACCAGAAGGTGCAGCACCAGCCGGACCGGGCCGCCCCAGCGGTCGGGGTCCTCGTCGTGGACCGGCATTCCCCCGCCGCCAGGGCCTGCCCCCTCCAGTTCCTCGGTCTCCGCCGTCTTGCGCCACGAGACCCGCCGTAAGGGCATCGGTGCCTCCTCTCTCGTGGCGGCATATCCCGTACCACGGGCCGGCGGTCAGATCGTCCGACCGCCGTCCAGGTAGATCACCTGGCCGACGATGAAATCCGATTCGACCAGGTAGCGGATCGTGTGGGCCACATCCTCCGGCAGGGCCACCCGCCCCAGTGGCGTGAGTTGGCGGGCCTGCTCGATGAACGCCTCCTGGCCGGCCACCCAGCGCGTCTGGACCACACCGGGGGCGACGGCGTTGACCCGCACGTTGTGCGGGGCGAAGACCCGGGCCAGGGCCTTGGTCAGGGTGATGAGCGCCCCCTTCGAGACCGCGTACGGCAGCGAGCTCCCGTAGCCGTAGACGCCGGCCATCGAGGCCACGTTGACGATGGCTCCCTGCCGCTGGGCGATGAGGTGCGGCCCGGCCGCCCGGGCCGTGTAGAAGGCGCCCATGAGATTCACCTGCATGATCTCCTGCCAGATCTCGTCGGTCAACGCCCCGAGGTCCTCGAACGGGATGAAGCGGGTGGTGCCGGCGCTGTTGACCACGATATCCAGCCGGCCGAACTCGCCGACGACCCGGTCGACCATCGCCCGAACGGCCGGCTCGTCGGCCACGTTGGCCTGGACGGCGATGGCCCACCGTCCAAGCGCCCGGACCTCGGCCACGGTCTCTTCCGCCTCGGCAGCGGAGCGGGAGAAGTTGACGGCGATATGGGCGCCACCGCGGGCCAGGGCGAGGGCGGTCGCTCGCCCGATCCCGGTGGCCCCACCGGTGATCAGCGCGACACGGTCGGTGAGTTCCACAGAGAGGCCTCCCAGGAGCGGTTTGCTGTTGCGGACCGCCCTTACTCTAGCCATCGCCAACCGCCCCTGTCAACCGGCCCGAACCCTCCCCCGCGGGGAGCGGTCCGCCGGGTCCGGGGACAGCGGCGACCGCCGGCCAGGACTTTCGGGCGGTTGCCGCCGGCCCGTGGCCCGTGGTACCATTCGAGGGGACCACGAACCGGCCAACTCGGTGGCCAGAGCGAGGACCGTGGAAGTCGTCGTCTACACCACCCCGACCTGCCCCTGGTGCCAGCGCCTGAAGGAGTATCTGGCCCAGCAGGGCATCGCCTACACGGAAAAAGATGTCTCCCGCGACCATACGGCCGCCTTCGAACTCTACCGGCGGACCGGCCAGCAGGTTGTCCCGGTGACGGTGGTGGACGGCCAGGTGGTGGTCGGCTTCGACCGGGCCCGGCTCGACCGGGTGCTGGCGGCCGCGCGGGAGGGGCGCGTACCGTTCGGGGCCAGCGTGGCCGACGCCAGCCGGGTCATGACCCGTCGGGGACAGATTCCCCTCTTCGGAGCGCTGGTCGGACGGGTGGCGCCGGGGTCGCCGGCCGAGCGCCTGGGGCTGGCCCCCGGTGACATCATCACCGAGCTGAACTTCCGGCCGATCACCAGCGCCCGGACGCTGGAGGAGGCGGTGCGGGGCCTCCGGCGTGGCCTGCGTCTGCGGGTGAGTTTCATCCGGGGCGACCGCGTCCTCCAGCGCGAGATCACGATCTAGTAGCGAGGATGCCGACGGGCGCTGCGCTCCCAGCCGACCCCGGTGGCGGCCATCACGGGGTGACGGGACGCGCGCGCCGGCCCTGGCTGCTGGCCCGCTGGCTGGTGGGGATGGGTCTTTGTCTCCTTATCGCCGCCTGCACGGCGGGCGGTCCGACGCCGACTCCCTCCCCGCCGCCCTCTCCCCCGACGCCAGCGCCCTCGCCCACGCCGACCGGCCTTCCCGCCACACCGACCCC
>ERZ511473.487-NODE-487-length-62655-cov-7.725782_pt1 | contig 62655 bp, 47 predicted proteins | sample MGYA00374947_ERZ511473 | MGnify/ENA primary metagenome ERZ511473 (study PRJEB26303, sample SAMN06343854) | sediment metagenome | isolation source: hot spring sediment | place: Canada: British Columbia | collected 2012-09-26 ... | reverse complement strand
TTAAGACACTAATATTACTTATCCATCGTTCCGATGGACAACCCTAAATTCAAATACACAAACTTCTTGACGCTACCTTCATTAGCTTCAATATTCACTTAAAATTAACCGTGAATATCACCACTGCACCTTGCATCTACATACCTAATAGACCCGAGGTAGAGGCTACATCATACCCGTGCCTGTGCTTCAGTTCATTTGGTATGGTTGTAGTGGTACTTCCATTCTACCAAAAGTGCGTTTTTTTTTATGTTTTTTTACTAGTGAAAAACTGGGGAAATCCCAACGTTTATATAGACTTGCGGGCTATTTTTAATTAAGTAACCTGTCACAGGGAAATAAAAGGATGTCGCCTACACGATTCAAGCGACTGCGCATAAGTTGACACACATCTGATTTGGTTTAACTGGAGAAAATAATTAAAAATAAAGACAAATAATGATTGTACACGTATGCTTAAGTAAAATAAATCTTATAGGGTATTTACGAGGAGGGAGCATTATGCATAAGGTACTGATTGTCGATGACGAACTTTTTGTACGCAAAGGTTTGATCAATCTAATAGATTTGTTGTCGCTACAATTTGATGTCTGCGGCGAAGCGGAGAACGGGGAGCAAGCATTGAACCTTATCCAACAACTAACCCCTGATCTAGTCATTGTAGATATACGAATGCCCGTGCTTGACGGTCTGGGGCTGATCCGACGGGTGAATATGGAGGGAGGGCATCAACCGTTTTTTATCATCTTAAGCGGGTACCCTGATTTCTCGTATGCCCAGCAAGCCTTCCGTTACAATGTGTCCAATTATCTTCTGAAGCCGGTTGATGAACTTGAGCTTACAGCTACCTTAAGAAAAATAGCGATTACACTGAATCAGAAACAGCTTCTATCGATGACAAGAGAAAAGCCGCTTGTCGAGATTGTCATCGAAAGCTTGGTCCAAGCTGAACCCAATGAGCAGGTGATGACGCAAATTGCACATACGCTGGAGCTTCCTCTCGCCTCCTCCTATACATATGTCATTGTAGAAATACAGGATAAGCTGGCTCATGGAGAAATCGACTGTTTGCTTCCATTGCAGACGTCGCTCCAGCGATACTACCATCTTGAGGGGCAACCTTTACTCATTCATGTACGCGCGTACAATCAATATGGCTTTATCGTACCTCCGCTTTGGCAGAACGAGCAAATCGATACTGAGCGGATGAGCTACACCAAGCTGCTTCATAGCTTGGAGAAGGATCTTTCAACGGATATAGCTTTGTTCATAGGTCATAAGGTCAATCACTTGAAGCGGATCGTTGATTCCCGCACCAGCGCTGATGAATGCTTGAATTATCGTTTCGCCGCAGGATTTAACAGCATTTTTATGGCATCAGAGCTGTTGGAGTTGCCCTTATATTATTATGATGTAGGTGAAGAACTGCACAGCAAGCTGCTGTATGAGGTTGAAGCCAATCGAAAGGAAGGTTATAGAGACGCTATTCATGCGATTGTCATCGCCTTTCAAGAACGATATTTCGCTCCCGGAGCGGTTACGAATACCATAAGGCGAATTATGATTGCCACCATCAACATTATTCGACAACTAGAAGGCGACGAGAAGGATCTCGTGTGGTTGGAGGAGCTGCTCAATTGGCAGACGAAATACCGTAATCTGAACCAGCTAAGCGACGTTTTCTCGAATTTCATAGAGGAAGCTGCTGAATATATCGCAGAAATACGAGGTGAAAAAGGCGAAGGTAATATTGAAAAGGTGAAAAAATATATCGATGGCCACTTCAGAGAAAACATTCATTTGAAGGGCATTGCTGCCGATTTCTATATGAATTCGATTTACCTTGGACAACTATTTCGCAAACATTACGGTGTGTATTTTAATGAATATGTGCTGTCGCTTCGTATCGCGGAGGCGAAGCGGCTACTGCGGCAAACGAAAAAACGTGTGTACGAAATTGCAGAGATGGTAGGTATTCATAACGCAGATTACTTTGCCACCCAATTTGAAAAGCTGGAGAACATGACGCCAACAGATTATCGTAATAAGATGATTGATCATAAATAAGGAGGCCCCCGTCGTGCTCAACTTTCGATTGCACCATTTGAAGCTCCGAAGTAAGTTAATCTTCATCTATGTCATATGTGTGTTTATACCGATTATTCTGACAAACGTGATGTTCTATCAAGTGACAACCATTAACATAAAAAACCAGAAGACGGCGGATGCGGAGCAAGCGATTACCTTATTGCAAGCCGAATTGGGGGCACTTATTGACGATGCTGCCGGTATTTCTTATTTGTATTCTATTGACAATCAGCTCAACAATCATCTGGATAGCGACCATGTATCATATGATCGCTATGTGGAGTCGCTGAATGCGATATCGAATCTGTTCAATCGCGCTGACAAAGAGTACAAAACCATCAGCTCCGTAACGATAATGAGTGATAATCCGACGATTCTAACCTCGAGTCATATTATTAAGCTCGAGGATGAGATACGGAACGCGGATTGGTATCAGCAGATCAAAAATTACAATAATGCGTATCCCCATCTATATGTGACGCACAACGGCATCAGTGTAATTCAAAAACTGTCGGATCGTCGCTACGAGAACTACGAAAATGTGGTAAAAATCGACTTGAATAATAATTACATCTCCCAAATGCTCGAATTATCCAGCTTTGAAGGAGATATGTATTTTCTTGATCCGTCTAATCAGGCACGTTACAGCCGACTAGCAAACGGTCAGCCAAGTGAGCTGATCACTGCAGATCGGACGCTCGGCCTCAATGAAATACCTAAGCCGAATAAGGCAATCGTAATTGGTAAGCAATATCAGACTAATCGTTATCTGGGAGGCTGGACGGTATACGGGGTCCTGGACGAAGAGAGAATCTTGTCTGACGTCAGGCAATCAGGTCAGTTTATCCTGTGGTTTGCGGGGGTTAATTTCTTAGTGCCTACAATCGTAATCTTAATTATCTCCCGCTCCATCCATACACGCATTCGAGATATCCTGAAGCACATGAAATCAGTAAAGGGTAAAAACTTTGAACGAATTCCCTATTATCGGGAACGGGATGAAGTAGGCGAGCTTGCAGTGGAATTCAACCGGATGAGCGAGCGGATTGAAAACTTGATCAATGACGTGTATGTAGCCGAGATAGAGAAGAAAGAATTGGAGCTGCGAGAAAGGCAAGCTCAACTAAATGCGCTCCATAGTCAGATCAACCCTCATTTTTTATTTAATGCACTGGAAACAATCCGGATGCGAAGTCAAATAAAAGGCGAATCGCAGACGGCCAAGACGATTCAGAATATAGCGAAAATCTTTCGCAAATCGATTCTATGGAAGCGAAGCTTCGTTACGATTCGCGAGGAACTGGAGTTGATCGAATGCTTCCTGGAAATTCAGAAGTATCGTTTTGACAGCAAGCTGGAGTATCATATCGAAATCGATCAATCCTTGATGGATATCGAAATTCCGAAGATGGCATTCTTGCCATTCGTGGAGAATGCGAGTATTCATGGTATAGAGAATACACCTGGCATTGGATATATTACGATTCAGATTGCACAAGAGCAGAATCAGATTGTCTTCATCATCTCGGATAATGGGGTTGGCATGGATCAAGAGAAAATCAAGGAGCTTCAAAGCTACTTTCATGAGGACGCCGTCATGGGCGATTCCATCGGTATGAAGAATGTCATTACTCGTCTGAAAATATATTATGGAGAATCGTTCAACTTCACAATTACCAGCGATCAAGGTAAAGGATCACGGATCACACTGCGTCTGCCGATGGGTCAAAAAGGATTGAAATCGCCAAATAAGTTCTTAACTATTCAAAGACCGATCTAAGGTTTACTATATAACAATTATTTAATCTTTCTCCTATACTAAAGACTGAAAGTGCTTACAATCACATCAATTTGGAGAAAGAAAGGGGATTTAGCAATGCATAAGAAAAAATGGCTTCGATTCAGCTTAGCCGTACTGACAGCTACAACACTCTTCCTTGCTGCCTGCTCGAATAATGAGCCTGTAGCCAGCAATACCAAGACAGACGGAAAGAAGAGCGCGGTTAATAGCGAGGTGGTTAGCGAGGTCAGTAAAGACCCGGTTACTTTCAGTTACTTCGGCTTCGGATCGAATAACGACGTGCTTGCCAGCGAGACGACTATTGGTAAAATTCTTCAGGAGCAGACAGGTGTCGATTGGAAGTTAGAATATGTTATCGGCGATCCGAGCACCAAGGCCGGTGTCATGATTGCCGGCGGCGAATATCCGGATGTCATCTCGCCGGTGGGCGAGCTTGCCAAGCTCTTGGATGCTGAATCGTTAATCCCGCTCAATGACCTGATCGAGCAGCATGGTCCTAACATCAAGCGCGTGTATGGTCCTTATATGGACAAGATCACGCATGAAGACGGCAACATCTATATCCTGCCTTTCACGGCCAACATCGGCGGCTACTTGACGGAGCCGGATGCGGGCAGCAACATCTGGATTCAACGCAGGGTTCTCAAAGAATTCGGCTATCCGAAAGTAAATACGCTTGATCAGTACTTTGAACTGATCGAGAAATATCAGGCCAAGTATCCTAGCGTAGACGGCAAAGATACGATCGGCTACGCTACGTTCGCAGGCGAACCCGGTCAATTCTATACGATAACGAATGCTTCTATGCATCTGGCCGGTTATCCGAACGACGGCAACGTCATGGTTGACCTGAAGACGCACGAAGCCAAGCTGTACCAGGGAACCGATTACGAGAAGCAATGGCTGCAATCGCTGCATGAGATGTACGTGAAGGGCTTGGTCGATCCGGAGAGCTTCACAGCTAACGGAGACCAATTCATGGCTAAGCTGACTTCCGGCCGCGTGCTCGGATTCAGCGGCTACATCTGGCAGATCGGCAATGCGATCAACAACCTAAAGACAGCCGGCAATGACGATTTGCGTTATGTCTCGCTTCCCATCGTATTCGACGAGAGTATTACAGATGCCTACATGGATCCGCCTTCCTTCGTAAACAACCGCGGGCTCGGCATCAGCGTAAGCGCCAAGGATCCGGTTCGCATCATTCAATATTGGGATAATCTACTGACTGACGAGAACCAGAAGCTAGTCCAATGGGGTGAAGAAGGCGTCACCTACTCTGTGAACGAAGAAGGCCGTTTCGTCATGAGCGAAGAGCAATTGACTAATCGCAACGATAACGACTTCAAACGCAAGTACGGCTGGGCTTACTTCGATTATGAATGGCCGCGTTACGGCAACAACTCCGTGTACGAGGACGGCAACGCGCATGTGCCGTTCAGTCAACCTGAAGTAGCGGACGTCAATTATACGGATGGCGACCGGGCACTGCTTGATGCTTATGGTATCGAAACATTCTCTGGGTTCTTCGCGAAGCCTGTGGAAAGACCATGGTATCCGGCTTGGAGTATTGAGAAGCCGCAAGGTTCTCCTGAAAATATATTCAATCAGAAAGCCGGAGATCTTCAGCAGAAGTATTTTCCGAAGCTAGTACTCGCTCCCGAAGGGCAGTTCGAATCCGTCTGGACCGAATATCTCGAAGAGTTCGGCAAACTGGATGCTGCCGGCTTTGAGGCATTCATGACCGCCAAAGTGAAGGATCGCGTCGCAGGTAAGTGGTAATTGCAAAGGGTAGCATCTGAATACTTGCGTCAATCCGGGAAAAGTGAAGTCATTCACTTTTCCCTCTCATTATGATAAAGACAGAATGATTTTGCGTAGAAGGGAGACGGATCGGGTGGAGAAACATGCCGCACAGCTGCCAGGATCGACTTCTGACGACTCGCGCCTAGGAGCTTTTTTCAAATCACTGGCCAACCAGAAAATGTTAATGCTGATGTCATTGCCTTTTCTTGCCTGGGTAATCGTATTTAAATATGTTCCGCTATGGGGCTGGACGATTGCCTTTCAAAAATACAGGCTTGGAAGGGATATATTCGACCAGGCTTGGACGGGATTGGATAATTTCAAATTTTTGTTTCAGGAACAACAGTTTTACCTGGTCTTGCGCAATACGCTTGTGATGAGCTCTATTAATCTTGTGCTGGGATTCGTAACAGCTATTGTATTAGCGCTTCTCCTGAATGAGCTCCGTAGAATCTACTTCAAGCGGACGGTGCAGACGATCAGTTATTTACCGCATTTCATTTCGTGGGTCGTTGCCGCTAATATTGTCCAAACGGCGCTTGCTCCGGAAGGGATTTTCAACGTATTGCTCCTTCAGTTCAATATGATCGATAAGCCTATATTGTGGCTCGGAGTCGGGGAATATTTCTGGGGTATTCTCGGTGTGACGGAAATATGGAAGAACGTCGGTTGGAATACGATTATCTACTTGGCCGCCATTACGAGCATTGATCCCACTCAGTACGAAGCAGCCCAGATCGACGGCGCGTCACGCTTACAAAGAATGTGGCATATTACGCTTCCAGGCATGAAGCCCGTCATTGTCATCTTGCTCATCATGAACCTGGGCCATATCCTAGAGTCCGGATTCGAGCCGCAGTACTTGCTTGGCAATGGCATGAATGTTGAATATTCGGAAAATCTTGATATATTCGTGTTGAAATACGGGATACAAATGAATAACTATGGATTGGCGACGGCAGCCGGCATGTTCAAAACCGTGGTCAGCTTCATCTTCCTTATCGTTGCCAACAACCTCGCCAAACGGCTTGGCGAAAGCAGATTGTACTAGATGGAAAGGCGGCGATACGATGTTAAAAACCAAATCAGCTCAATATTCTTCGGTCGGCGATAGAATCTTCGATGTTTGTAATTACTGCTTCATGATTTTTCTGGTCATCATCACGTTGTATCCCTTCATCAATATGTTTGCCTTGTCGTTTAACGATGCGAACGACTCCATTCGAGGCGACATCTATTTTTGGCCGCGTGAATGGACTATTCGAAATTATGAGTATGTGTTAAGTGAATCCAACGTGTTCTATGCAACCTTCATTTCCGCGGCACGAACGATCGTAGGGACAATTGTATCCGTATTTTGTACAGCGATGCTGGCCTTTGCGATCAGCCGTCCCGAATATAAATTGAAGAAATTTGTATCCATCACTTTCATTTTTACGATGTACTTCAGCGGCGGCTTGATTCCTGGCTATCTGCTCATTAAAGAGCTTGGTATGCTGAACAGTTTCTGGGTATACATTATTCCGGGCATCATCGGCGTGTTCAATTTGATTGTCATTCGATCCTTCATAGAAGGCTTGCCGGAGGGAATCATGGAATCAGCCAAAATGGACGGCGCAGGGGATCTTACCACATTTGTCCGCATAGTCCTCCCACTGATCGTACCTGCTCTTGCTACAGTGTCTCTATTCGTAGCGGTTTATCAGTGGAACTCCTGGTTTGACGTATTCCTGTATAACTCTTCAAGGCATAATCTTAGCACGCTGCAATATGAATTGATGAAGATCCTGTCCACCTCCAATACGGGAGCCTCGGCAGCCGACCAATACGCGAATGCACAAGGAAATGTACAGATGGTTACGCCGACTTCGATTCGCGCTACGATGACGATCGTTGCAAGCGTGCCGATCATTATGGTCTATCCATTCCTGCAGAAGTATTTTGTTCAAGGTATGGTCGTTGGCGGAGTGAAGGGCTAAGGGGAACTAAGGGGAACCTCTTGGGGTTCCTCTCAGGTTGTTGAGAAAGTCAGTATTGGAGTGATGGAGAGTGAAATGTTGGCTTGCTGCTAGTTTTGGATTTAAGTTCCATCCTCTACATCCCTTATATAGTAAGGAACTTAAACCAAGCTGTTTGAGCTGAGCAAGACAATGTTTCACTCGGAATCCGATCAACTGACTTTCTCAACAGTCTAGGAACCTCTTGGGGTTCCTCTTCTTCTTCGCGCTTGGCAGCGCATCATTCTTTTAAATTTAGGATATAGGGAGGGATTTTACAATGAAAAAACAAGGGTTGAATCCTTATCTTCCCTCGTGGGAATATACCCCAGATAGCGAGCCGTATGTTTTTAATGATAGAGTCTATGTTTTTGGCTCTCATGACCGTTTTAATGGACATGCATTTTGCCTAAATGATTATGTATGCTGGTCCGCTCCTTTGGATGATGTGGCTGATTGGCAGTATGAAGGTGTGATTTACAGCAAAACAGAGGATCCGCTGAATCATGCTGGGAATATGTGCCTTTATGCACCTGACATCACGGTTGGAGCTGATGGACGGTATTATTTATATTATGTTCTTGATAAGGTATCCATTGTGTCCGTAGCTGTTTGCGATACTCCGGCAGGGAAGTATGGGTTTTATGGTTATGTACAATATGTGGATGGTACACGCCTGGGGGAAAGAGATGGAGATCAGCCGCAGTTTGATCCGGGTGTACTGACTGAAGGAAATAAAACCTATCTATATACGGGCTTTTGTGCGGTTGGTGACAAATCGAGAAAGGGTGCCATGGCAACAGTGCTTGGACCGGATATGCTTACGATTGTGGAAGAACCGGTATTTATCTCACCAAGTGAGCCTTATAGTGAGGGTAGTAGTTTTAAAGGACATGAGTTTTTTGAGGCTCCTTCTATTCGAAAGATAGGGGATACTTATTATTTTATATATTCTTCAATTGTTATGCATGAACTGTGTTACGCTACCAGCAATTCTCCAACGAAAGATTTTGAATACAAGGGAGTTATTGTGAGCAATAATGATCTTCATATTGACTCATATAAGCCGGCAGATAAACCCATGTTTTATGGCGGCAATAATCATGGAAGCATCGTTGAAATGAACGGGAATTGGTACGTTTTTTATCACAGACATACCAATGGAACGAGTTTCAGCCGTCAAGGGTCTATAGAGCAAATTGAAATTCTGGCTGATGGTACAATTTCGCAGGTAGAGATGACATCCTGTGGTTCCAATGGCGGAGCGCTAATCGGTCGTGGAGAATACTCGGCATATCTGGCATGCAATCTGTTCTGCGGGGACGAGGAAAAGTACACAGGTGATCCATGGATGAACAACCAATTTCCGAAGATAACTCAAGATGGAAAAGACGGGGATGAAGAAATAGGATATATCGCCAATATGAAGGATTCTGCTACTGCGGGATTTAAATATTTTGACTGTCAGGAAATAAGGAAAGTCAAAATTAAGGTGCGGGGATATTGTCACGGTGTATTTGAAGTGAAGACCTCATGGAATGGTGCAATACTTGCAAAAATACCCGTTGGATTTACGAATGTATGGACGGAATACTCTTCTGACATCGTAATCCCGGATGGGATACAGGCTTTGTATTTTAGATATACAGGAAATGGAAGTGCTAGTCTAGCCTCCTTTACACTAGAATAGAAAAACCAAAGGATGGAAATATCGTTGGGAGGACGAAAGCAGATGACAGGTATCAGGTGAAGTGAGAGGTTTGCGTGCTCGTGGAGGATATGAGCTTGAAATCAAATGGGCAAATGGAAGCTTGTCAGAAGCCCACATCGTACCCCAGTACAGCGGAACGTGCTCCATAAGAGTACCGCATGACTTTGAAATCTATAGTGATCACCGCAAGATTGAACACAGAAGAGATACGAATCAATCCGGTGTCATTTCATTTGAGGTTCAAGCTGCTAGAGCCTATGAACTAAGAGTAATTTGAGTATTCAGATGATGATTTATTCGTATTTGCGAGATGAGGTGATGGCGCACCATCGCTTAGTCAATCTGATAACGAGTCACTCAGCGCTTAAATTGTCAAAAATTGTGCTTGCAGGGTGCCAACGGTTTGTAAAGACTAGGAGTTATTCCCTCGTTTATATGAAGCTGGAGTTGTACCGGTTATACGTTTGAATATACGGTGGAAGTGTGGCAAGCTCTGTATCCCACACTGTAATGCGATATGATGAATACTGTAATCGGTTGAGAGTAATAGCTCTCCGGCGAGCAGTATTCTCTTCGCGTTCACATATTCAGTTACGGTTAAGCCTGTTAACTGTTTGAAAACCCTTGAGAAGTGAGCGGGAGTCACAGATGCCCGTGTAGCCAATGCAGCTAAATTGAGGTTACTCTCTAAATGTCCGTCAATGTACAGAAGGATATCCTGCATCCATTTAGGGCCAATTAAGGGATGCTTAGAAAGCTGTGGGCTATCGTCCAATACACGGCCTAACAACAATAGTATGGAAGACAGATCGAGCAGAATCGCATGACGATGACCTATGGCTTGATTGTTCCGTTCTTCTTGCATATGCTCAAAAATCGATTCAATATGATGGCGTTCCGATAAGGGAAGTCGAATTTTGTGGGATTTCCTCAGCTTAGCTTGTTCATAACAATACAAATAGGAGAAGGATTCACCAAGTAATATAGGTGGTATGAGTGAAGCACTAAAGAAGATGGCAGTTGAGGTAACTGGATTATCTTCATCTGGGAATGCACGATGTATGGTGTTGCTAGGAATAACAAAGCAATCCCCCGCTTCCATATTGTAGAAAGCTTGATCAATGAAGAATATCCCAGAGCCTTCATATACATAGACTAGTTCAAACCATTTGTGCAAATGGTCAGGAAGCTCCTTGTGAGGCTGCTTGGTGTCATGATAAACGAGCTCGAGAGGGAAGAGTTGATCTGTACTAAAATGTTTATGTAACGGGTTCATGTCAGACCACCTCTATGCCAATATGTACGAAAATGGCTGTACCATTTTCAAAAATTTTATGCGAACAAATCTAGAAAGTCAATATAATGGAAAGTAAATATAAGAAATATCATAATAAGATATAATCATGCAATAATCAGCTATTACATGATAGAAATATGCTGTTACAATGAGAATTATAAGATAGATGTGAGGAGTGACTGAAGGATGAATATTAGAATCGATGCACACCAGCACTATTGGGTAATCGATCGTGGCGACTATGGTTGGATTACGCCTAGTATACCGACATTGTACCGCGATTTCTTGCCAATAGATTTGGTACCGCACCTAAATACCCACCAATTGAATGGAACAATCGTTGTACAAGCGGCACCTACCATAGAAGAAACCGAGTTCATTCTGGAGCTAGCGAATAAGACGGATTCCATACTTGGCGTGGTAGGCTGGCTGAATTTAGATGATCCAGGTTATCAGGAGCAGCTGGAACGATTCTTTGAGCATCCGAAATTTGTAGGCTTTCGTCTGATGATTCAAGATATGCCAGATCCTTATGCGATTGTTGAGCCCCATATTGTTCGAGCCTTGCAGTATTGTGCGGAGAAGGATATTCCTGTGGATTTGCTAGTTGTCTCGCACCAGCTCGATGCTGTACTAAAATTACTTGAGCTTGTTCCCAACTTACGAGGTGTAATTGATCATATCGCTAAACCCGACATCAAGCGGGGAGTGATGGAGCCGTGGAGTGGACAAATGAGGAAGATCTCGAATTACCCTCAAATATACTGCAAATTATCCGGAATGGTTACAGAAGCTGATCACGAGCTTTGGAAGGTGAGTGATTTCACTTCATATATCCAGCATATTCTGGAGTTATTCGGTCCAAGTCGAATAATGTTCGGCAGCGATTGGCCGGTCTGTCTCCTTGCTGCAGAGTATGATGAGATCGTGGATATTGTTAACCAAGCGTTACCTCCGGCTTGGGGAGAACCTGAGAGGGCTCAATTGTTCGGATTGAATGCTCAATCGTTCTACAAATTAAAGGAATAACATATCCGAAAGGTGGACGATCCATATGAAATATAGAAAGCTTGGAAAAACGGGATTGGAGGTTTCGGTGCTAAGCTTCGGGGCATCCTCATTAGGCTCCGTGTTCCACGAAACAGAAGAGTCGGAAAGCATCCGAACCGTCCATGAAGCGATTGAAGCGGGTATTAATTTAATAGACGTTTCCCCCTATTACGGACTAACGAAGGCAGAAACGGTATTAGGCAAAGCAATAGCTCAGATTCCGCGCAATAAATTCTTCCTATCGACTAAGGCAGGACGTTATGGGTCAGACTCATTCGATTTCTCCGGGAAACGAATATTAGCAAGTGTGGATGAAAGCTTACTAAGGCTAAATACGGATTACCTGGATATTCTCTTCTTACATGACATTGAATTTGTTCCGTTCGAGGAGGTATCACAAGAGGCTTTCTACACGCTAGACAAGCTGAAGGAGCAAGGGAAGATCCGATTCGCTGGAGTTTCCGGATTACCACTTCGGTTATTCGAGAAGACGCTAGCTCATCAGCAGATCGACGCGATATTATCCTATTGTCATTATTCACTGAATGATACAAGTCTACTGAACATTATTCCAATACTCGAGCAGCAGCAGGTCGGATTAGTGAATGCCTCACCTCTATCTATGGGTCTTCTGAACACTCGACCTTTGCCGGATTGGCATCCGGCATCAGATGAAACTAAGCAACTTTGCAAGAAAGCGGCTCAATATTGTGTTGACCAGGGAGAGGATATTGCCAAGCTAGCTATTCAATATGCAACAAGCAATGATCGCATACCTACTACGCTGGTTAGTACCGCAAATCCCGAGACGATAGGGAAGAACGCCGCTTGGACAGAGGAGCCAATAGACCAAGCTTTATTAGATGAGGTACTGAGGATTCTAGAGCCTATTCATAACAAAACCTGGCCGAGCGGAATACTAGAATATAATGAAGGGGGTCACTTTTAATATGAAAGGAATTATTTGTGAAGAGATAAATCGTTTAAGCATGGTGGAGCTGGAGGAGCCAAGGCTGACAGAAGGCCAAGCGATTGTTCAGATACATCGAATAGGAATATGTGGCACAGATATGCATGCCTATAGAGGAAATCAACCTTTCTTCTCCTACCCTCGCATTCTTGGGCACGAGTTATCCGGACTCATTCAAGAGGTGGATGACGAGTCAGGGCAATTCCAAGCTGGAGACCAGGTCAGCATCATTCCCTACATGCATTGTGGTATTTGTATAGCTTGTCGCAACGAGAAGACGAATTGCTGTATGGACATGAAAGTATTAGGCGTTCATATTGATGGAGGTATGCGTGAGAGGATAACCGTACCTACTAGCCATCTGATTAAGACGAATGCAATATCATTAGATCAAGCCGTTGTATTAGAGCCATTCAGTATTGGTGCACACGCAGTAAGAAGATCCGAGCTTCAGTCGGGTGACGTGGCACTCGTTATCGGTGCAGGTCCGATCGGATTAGGTGTGATGGCAATAGCGAAGCAACGTGGAGCAACCGTCATAGCCATGGATATTAATGATGAACGACTGGCATTCTGTAAGCAATGGGCGAAGGTTGATCATACGGTTAATGCAATCCAACAGCCTAAAGAGCAGATAGCAGCAATCACCAATGGAGAATACCCGATCGTTGTATTCGATGCTACAGGTAATAGCCGATCAATGACTGATGCATTCAACTATGTAGCTCACGGAGGCAAGCTAATCTATGTTGGCCTTGTTAAGGCAGACATCTCGTTCCATGATCCCGAATTCCACAAGCGTGAATTGACCTTGATGGCTAGTCGTAATGCAACGGAAGAGGATTTCGATACCGTAGTTAGAGCAATTGAGACAGGACATATCGATGTGGATAACTTTATTACTCACCGTGCTCCGTTTGATCAGATGATTCATAACTTCGAGGATTGGCTTAAGCCAGAATCCCATGTTATAAAAGCGGTCGTTGAATTGTAGATTTAACATAGATGAACAAAGCTAACTCAGAAACTCACGGAAGGTGCTATCGGGCTTCCTGCGATACGCCAAGCACGATTGCGTTTTCAATGAAGGGCTGTATCAATAGTTTAGGGATCCTGCAAGTCAATAGTTCATCGTCGCAATGAACCTGACAAGTAAAGGATGAACGGAAACGGTACTGTTGCAAAAAAATGTAGCGGTCCATCCATTCCAATTCTTCTTTCACGGTTACGAGTTTATTGCTGTCTTTGATGCTGTAGCGTAGTATTTGTGCGAGGCCTTTAAGCATATGACTGATCTGATGCTCCTCTTTCTCAATGGCAAGCCAGTTTATTGAGTCCAAAGTGTTATATAGAAAATGCGGTTGCAAATGCATAGCCGGCCAGTATATTGATGAGCTTTCTCTTGGAGAGCTCCACCTCTCCATCATTCAGATTGATAAGATTAATTAATTCTATCAAATCATCGTTTGTGATAATTTGTTGGACGATATCCTCATAAGCACCCAATGACGTATCTAAATTCTTGGAGGTTTGCAATAGATTCGCACGTACAAGCACATCTATTTTATCCTTCATCGCCTCGCTAGAGATATAATATGAGATCAACTGAACAATGACGACCGGAAGCAAACTGATTAGAATGAAAGAGAAGATCAGTTTATTTCTGAAACTGAAACCTTGATTAAACATGATGACCCCTCCCTAGGACGTGTTTCCATCGGTTAATCATGATTTGGCCGGTTCTAGTGACCTTTAAGCAGCAACTTATTCTTGCAGGTATTGAGGAAAAAAACGATGAACTCCGAAACGGAAATCGTCGTTAATTGATTGTTCTTGATTGAATTAACGGGGACAGGTTGCTCGCAGGGCTCCATGGCGTTTGTAGGGATTGCGGCCGGATACGTACGCATGGGTGATTAGACTGGTTGCGTTTAGATTTAATGGAACGTCGCCTTTTTGCCATTCGCTCATTCATCTTTTGAATAATTTCTTTATATACGTCATCGTCAGACCAAGGACATTTGCCGCTCGCGATATCAACCCCAGGCAAATCCTCGAATGGGGCCAGGTAATCGTCGAGAATGCCTCTATGCGTTATCCAGTCCTCTTCCGTTAATACGAACCGGGGACCGCAGCTACCGTTGATGGGTCATTGAGACCCGATGGTCCATGCGGCCGTGGTAGAGATGCAGATCGGTTCCACAGATGCCCGCGTAGGCGACAGAAATTTGTACCTCATCCGACGAGGGTTGGACGCTCACGCAGTCCATGCTCCGAATGGTTTGATCTACTTCATATATCATTGCTTTCATGCTTGTTCGCTCCTCAAGGTGGATTTTCATTGGACGGTTATGAACCATATCAAATTTAAGTTTACGGTGTATTGAACCACTTTGAAATCAGATATGTTTAAGAAAGGTGGAGATATCTAAGGGCCTTTTCTCCATGATTGGAGAGAAAGCCCTTGTTAACGTTCATGAAAGTCGACTTCTATATTCGGTTGGCGTCATGCCTGTAAATTGTTTGAAAATTCGACTAAAGTAAAATGGATCGGGATAGCCCACGGACTCGCCTACTTCTTTCACAGAAAGCTCCTTTTTTAGTGAAAGAAGTTGTTTGGCTTCGTTCAATCGAAGTGAAATGATGTATTTAGAAGGAGGCTCGCCTGCATACTTCAAGAAAATTTTACTTAAATGCGGTGCATTAATGTTAAATTGCTTGGCCATTTCCTCGAGGCTAAGCTCACGGGTATAGTTAGATTTTATAAATTCCTCCACTGTCTTTACGATTTCTTCAGCAGAATATTGCCGGTTTGTCAGTATACTGGGAGATATGATGTCCGACCGGTCGCTCTCGATCAATATCTTCAACCTCGAGAGCAGATTTTCCAATTCCTTTATTTTGACTGGCTTGAGCAAATATTCAATGACATTCAGTTTCAAGGCTTGCTGCGCGTATTCGAATTCGCTATAACCGCTGATAATAATTTTTTTGACCGATGGATAGTCCCTTTCAACGGCTTTAATTAGGCCGATGCCGTTTAAGATCGGCATATGGATATCGGTAATAATGAGATCCGGTACTTGTTTACTTTCCATATAACGCAAGACGCTTTCGCCATCCTTTGCAGCAAGAACCACATCGAATAAAGCATCTGCTTGCTGAATTTGATTAACTAGCGTTTTGAGCAGCAAGGGTTCATCTTCAGCTACGATTACTTTTATTGGATTCATGAAATCACCAGCCTTTATCTTTTAGATGATAGGGGACCGCCGATCGTTACGATGGCACCACGATCTGGTAAGTTGCGGATTTTGAACAACATTTGATTGTTATAATGCAGTTTCAATCTTATATAGATATTAAGCAGTCCCATTCCATGCAATTTTAAGGAAGGAAGCACATTATTTCGCTCAATCTCTCTAACTTCCGCATAGAATCGCGATAGTTCTTGTTCATCAAAGCCTGGACCGTTATCCATAACCTCGATAATCCATCGTTCTCCGACGATTCTGCCACTGACTGAGATCACCCACGGAGGACTTGTTTTTGTTCCATATTTTAATGCATTCTCAACCAATGGCTGAATCATAATCTTAGGGATTTGTACTTGTTGAATGGAAGCGTCCAAATCAATTGTGTATGAAAGCATATCCCCATAACGGAGTTTCATACAGGTTACATACATTTCGGTATAATCAACTTCCGTTTGAATGTCTACTAATGATGTTTCATCAGCAGCAATATATCTCATCATGTCGGATAAATTGTCGCACATTATGATAATCTGTTCATGAAGCTGCTCGTAAGCCATGGCGCTGATCGTCGCTAACGAATTATACAAGAAATGTGGATTCATCTGAGACTGAAGCGCTGTCATCTTGGCTTGAAGCTCTTGCGTTCGCGAGAGCAGCAGTTGATCGAATGAATCTTTGAGTCGGGCATTCATTTTTACGAAAGAAGCGTTCAACCTGTCCCATTCGTTCAAACCGCTATTCAACTCGACGTTGGGGCCGGATACAAGTGATTCAAGACTTATCGATTTTATTGTTCTATTTAGTGAGCTCAGCGGACTAGTAATTCTTTTGGATGCGAAATACGATAGAATAATGAGAAAGACTAAGATAGCAAGCGTAACGAAGATGGCTAATTTCGTGAACTTATTTAGCGGAGCGAGGAACGTTTTGTTAGAGATCATGACAGCAACATTCCAGTTCGTTAACTCGGAGTGCTTAATTGTAAGAAGAACCTTGTTTTTTGTTATTGGATCAGAGAAATAAGTACGCTGGTCGGAGGAAAAATTGTTAGATGTATGCAGGATGTGATTGACGATTTGACGATCCTGCTCAGAGGAGTCATAGGGGAATATGACTTCGCCAGTAGTGGAATAAATAAAGACTTTCTCTAGCGAAGGGTTGTCTTTGGCTAATTGGATGAAGCTGCTAAACACTTTGTTGTAATTTTGCTTAACTTCCACGATACCTACTGGAGCATTATATTTATCATAGAAGTAGCGGGAAAGCGACAGGGAAACATCATTATTATTTAAGCTCACAGAACCGTTGCTGGATGTAGAGAGGGTCAATACTTTCATTTTCCTATTATCATTTAAAGCGGCAAACCAGGGTTTGCTGGTAATGTCCAATTTTTTCTGACTATTGTCAAAGCCTACCCCAATTGATACTCCGGAAAGTAAATGTAGATAAACTTGTTGTACGGGGTAAGATGGGCCGACAAGGGCTACTAGTATATCGTAGAGATCCGTGCTTTGTGTATTTATGCGGACGCTCTGTTCCGTTGACCCTGAGGTCAAATTATCGGTTTTTGTTGTTTCGTATGCAGAGATCCTATCTGTAATGAGGTTGGAATACATAATGCTAACAGAGACGGAGTCTAATTTCTGTACCTCTAAATCCAACTGGTTTTGAAGCGAAGAGGATAATTCCGATATGGAATTTGAGGCATTGGTCTTCAACACATTGGATGACCATAAATAGAACAACACAAATAATAATACGATTCCGATCACGATAATGGATGAATACGTAAGGAACAAAATCGAACGGATGGAGCGAGGTTTCCGTATCAAATGAATCTTCTCCGTTCCTATCATGATTAGGTTGTTTCTCATTGTGCATTCTACATGATAAATTGTCAACCCTCGGAAAAATAGTGCAAATAAATACACAAAATTCTGCATGGTAGCATTGAAAGCGCTTTAATACAATTGAAGTTGTAATAAGTTAAATGTATTCTAAAATTGGCGAAAAGGGGAGTTTGGTATGAAAAAAGTTATAAGCATAATTCTTGTGCTCAGTTTAGTTGGCCTAATGCTCAGTGCTTGCGGCAACTCCGGGAATAACAACTCTGCATCTACAGACACAAGTCCTGCTGCAGACACAAGTTCTGCCTCGAACACGACTGAGGAGAAAGAAGCGGATAAACCAGCACCGGTAAAGAAAGATGTAACATTGTCTTATCTGGCTAGTCAGGATTGGATCAAAGATTCGGAAATGGAGCTGGCTAAGCAATTTGAAGAACAAACCGGTATTCGTATCGATTATCAAATTGTACCATCAGACCAATATTTTAATGTACTTAAAACGAAGCTGGCCGCAGGTATACCACCTGACATATTCGGAGGTCAAAGCGGCAAGTTCGATTTGGGGCCATTGTACGACGTTGAGAATAACGCGGTTGACTTGACCAATGAAGAATGGGTGCAAAGAATGGATCCGCTGTCCGTTGAACAAGTGACATTGAATACCAAAGTCTATGGACTTACGGTCTGGGATTCCAGCGGAAGTTGGGTTATGGTATATAACAAGAAAATCTTCGAAGATCTGGGGTTGAGTCCCCCGAAGACCTATGCAGAGTTTGTGGATATTAGTGAAAAAATCAAAGAGTCCGGTGTTACACCGATCTATGAGCCGGTCTCCGACGGTTGGCATCACGTACTTTGGTTCCCTGAATTGGGGGTAAGGTACGAACAGCTAGATCCGGGTCTTGCCGACAGATTGAGCTCCAACCAGGAGACGTTCGAGAACGCTGCCGTGCTGGAGCAATCTCTTACGCAATTTAATGAATTAATGCAAAAAGGATATTTCGGCGAGAATGTGTTCTCCAACACTTATGCTGATACGGAAAAGAATATGGCAAGCGGAAAATATGCAATGACCCTTTACGGGTTCAGCCTTCCTGAACAAATTGAACAAGCCTTTCCGGAAAGCAGCGCAGCCAATTACGGATTCTTTCCGATACCGTTGTTAGACAACCAAGGTTTTAACGTAAACCCTGCCGCTCCGAGCAAGTTTATTTCCAGCAGTTCCAAATATATCGAAGAAGCAAAGCAATACTTCGAATTTTTGACTAAACCAGACAATCTCCAGTATTTGTTGGACAATGAAGCGAAATTCACATCGCTTAATTTCAAAGATATTACTCCTAAATTCAATGATGAGCAAAAGGCGTATTTTGACACCTACGGCAAAACGACAGGTACAGTTTACCAAACTGCGATCAACTATTTGAATCCTCAATGGATGGATATCGGTAAGGATATGGCAGCCATGATGGGCGAACGAATTACGCCTAAGGATGTATTGAAGAGTATTGACAAGAGACGTGAGCAGCAAGCTACAACCGCAAAGGATCCAAGCTGGGAATAAATTAGTATAATCAATCAAGGCTCGATTATGACTTTGGTTATGATCGAGCCTTGAATTATCACAAGCTGGAAGAGAACGGAGAATGATTGATGACTAGGCGTATTTATCCGTTTTATTTTGTCGCGATTGTACTATGCTTCTACGTTGTATTCGCAGTTGTTCCTAGCTTTATGGGCATCTATTTGTCCTTCACGGACTGGAATAGCTATGCAGAGGAAATTAATTTTATTGGATTAGATAATTATAAGACAATTTTTTCGTCTGACGAAAATTATATCCACGGAATTAACAATACAGTAATTTTTACGATTTCCACTATTGTTCTAAAAACGGTTATCGGGCTTCTATTAGCTATTCTTGTTAATAGTGGAATCAAGCTCAAAAGCTTTCATCGTGTCATCATCTTCATGCCTGCTATTATTCCTATGCTTGTCGTAGGTATAATTTTTAAGTCGATTCTCCACCCAGAGTATGGTTTGATTAACGAAGCTTTAAGAGCAATAGGATTAAGTCAATTGACTCAACATTGGCTAACCGATGCTGACTGGGCATTTAAATCAATTATCGCGGTTGATGTCTGGAAAGGCGCAGGCTATATTATGGTCATCCTGTTAGCCGGTCTACAAGCGATCTCGCATTCCTACTATGAAGCTGCAGATATCGATGGAGCTAGCGCCTGGCAGAAATTCAGATTTATTACCATTCCTCTGCTAATGCCTACTCTTACAGTTACCACAGTTTTAAATCTCTTGTATGGTCTTAAAGTTTTTGAAACGGTATTTGTCCTCACGAATGGGGGACCAGGATACGAAACCGAAGTTGTATATACGCAGGTATTCAGTCAGTTTACTCTTGGTAGCTATGGTGTTGGCACAGCATTAATTACCGTGCTTTTTGTCACTATGACCGTGATGGGGTACTTCTCCATTAAGTTGATGTCAAGAGAGGAATCCAACGAATGATGGAGAACAAACTTATAAAAAATTCGAGTCAGAATATAGCGATATGGATAATTAGCATCATCGCAATAATCCCTATCTTGCTTATAGTCATAAACGCAGTGAAGACTGCGCCAGAAGCAAGCTCCATGAATTTTGATTTCCCCAGCACGCTACAATTTAATAATTTCATGACGGTTATAGAAAAAGGAAAATTAGTTATCTCGTTCTTTAACAGTTTTATGTATTCTGGCATTTCGTCCATATTATGTACATTAGCTTCAGCAATGGCCGCTTATGTATTGGCCCGAAACAAGACAAGATTCAATCGATTCCTGTATTTATTCATTGTTATGGGTATTGCATTACCATTAAATTATTTTACTTTGATCGACGTGATGAAGTGGACGAATTTAATTAATACAAGAGCGGGGATTATCGTCATATATATGGTCACGCAAATTCCATTTAGCGTATTTATTTTATACGGATTCATGAGAGGAGTGCCAAGAGAGCTAGATGAGGCAGCATTAATCGATGGATGCGGACCGAAAAGGCTTTTCTTCTCTGTTATTTTTCCCATGCTGCAGCCTGCAGCGGTTACAGTTCTCATTCTATCCTTTCTAAATACGTGGAATGAGTTTGTTCTGCCGCTCTACTATTTAAACAGCGCTGATAAGTGGCCGATGACCTTAGCTGTCTACAATTTCTTCGGGCAATTCGAGCAATCTTGGAATTTGGTTAGCGCGGATATCATATTGACGATAATGCCCGTTGTTATCATTTACTTGTTGGGGCAACGTTTCATTATTACTGGTATGACAAGCGGATCGGTAAAGGGGTAGTCTAAAGAATGCCGATAAAGATCGGTGGATGAAGTAATACCGATTATATCAAGCATGGCCAAGTTGTTTCATGAGCTTGGCCATGTTTAGTATGACCAGAATTTATAAGTTTCGAGGTGGACCAAGGGGTTCACTTTTTCTTCATAGTTGTATGCGTGGGTGGAGTTTAAAATGTTGATTAAAAGTTCCTTTAGACCTTTATCCCTTTGCCTCAGCATTTAGCATGAGACTACAATATTTGGCGATTTTCCCCTTTCTCCAATATTTTCGATTTCCAATTTCATTAGAACGATATCAGTTTAATTAAGGTAAGTTAAAACGAACGTTGATATAACTGAACCAAAGGGATGATAGTCATAAGGAAGCTGCAGCACACCCAAACAGCCTGTAAAGAGGAAAACCCGCTTTTCTCGCTGGGTACAAGCAGTATGTTATCGCGATATATTGTAAGCGTTTTATTTAAGTAAACCATAGGTAACAATGTAAAGATATGCACATTGTTTGTGAAAAGTTGACCAGCCTATAATGAAAGCGTAGACAATAACGTTTATGCATCTCATTAAACTCAAGAGGGGGATTTAAATGAAAGAATTTAATCCTAAGGGAAAGATGTTAAAGCTTAGTACATTGCTGCTGGCTAGTACACTGGTATTCTCAGCATGTAGCGGCAATAACGGCAACAATGGTAATGTAGCTGCTCCAAATGGAAACACAAATTCTAGTACGGAAACGCCAGTTGAATCCAATAATGGACCGATGACAAAATATGACCCGCCTATTGAGGTGTCTATGGTCCGAAATCTAAGTGATGTTGTTGAGAATAACGTGCTTAGTGTACTGGATGGCGAGACCTTTGAAGACAATCGCTGGTCTAGGGTTTATGAGGATCAACTAGGCATCAAAATTACGTATGATTGGGTGATTAAGGGCAATCCAGATTCTGATCAATACAAGCAAAAACTTAATGTTACCCTTGCTTCTGGTGAATTGCCAGACGTTACTCCTGTAGATGCAGTTCAGCTAAAGCAATTAGTAGATGCAGATCTGGTAGAGGATATGACGGAGTATTATGATCAATTCGCTTCCCCTCTATTGAAGGACATTCTTGCTCAAGAGGGACCAGCCCCATTCGATGCGGCCACATATAATGGTAAGTTAATGGCTATTCCTCAAACGGGATCAAACATGGAAAGTGGGATGTATCTCTGGGTACGTACAGACTGGCTCAAGAACCTCGGATTACAACCGCCTAAAACGATGTCTGACGCACGAAAGATATCTCAAGCCTTTGCCAAAGACGATCCAGATAAAAATGGTGTAGATGATACCTACGGATTAGTCGCGACTAAGGATTTATGGGGTGGTTTTGGGGGACTAGAAGGTTTCATGGCCGGCTATAATGCTTACCCTAATATATGGCTTGAGAATGATTCAGGTAAATTAGAATACGGCAGCATCCAGCCAGAGATCCGTACGGCGCTGTTAGCCCTACAGGATATGGCGAAGAATGGAGAGCTTGATAAGGAATTCGGGATTAAGGACGGAGGCAAGGTATCTGAGGACATTGCTTCTGGCAAGATCGGCATGAACTATGGACAGCAGTGGAATTCAATTTGGCCGCTTCAGTTAAACGTGAACAATGATCCCGAAGCACAATGGCAAGCCTTCCCAATCGTTTCGGATATAACGGATCATACAAGTGTCAAAGTACCATTACAATTCACGACCACTAAATTCTTTGCTGTACGTAAGGGTGTGGAAAATCCTGAAGCGGTGATCAAACTGTTTAATATGCATGTAGAAAAAAATTGGGGAGAAACTGCAGAATTTGATAAGTATTACGCACCACCTGAAGCAGAAAGCGTATGGCAGCTATCTCCGGTTCAACCTGCTCCACCTAAGAAGAATGTGGAAGCCTTCAGAGCGATTGATGCGGCTAGAATAGCTAACGATTTCTCTACACTCGAAGGCGAAGCCAAGACCATTCAAGAGAAAATAGAGGCATATGAATCCGGATCAGAAGAAGGGTTTGCTTTATGGGGCTGGGAACGGATTTATAGTGCAGAAGGCTCCATGGGAATCGCCGACCAGTATGATAAGAACAATCAATATTTATTAGACAAGTTTGTTGGGGCGCCTACGCCAACCATGGTTGAGCGTCAATCAACGCTTGAGAAGCTTCAGAATGAAGTGTTTGTCAAGATTATTCTGGGTGAACCTATCGATACATTTGATAAATTTGTAGAAGATTGGACGAATCTTGGAGGCGAGCAGATTACACAAGAAGTTAACGAATGGTACGCCACTACCAAATAATAAGTTTCTATTGAAAAGCAGGGGATGAAGTACACACATTCCTTCCCTCTGTTTTTTTCTTTGAACGATGCTTGGGGGAGGATTGGACTTGAATATAAAGAAATTTCGGAGAGAGGTTCCTCTGCATTTCATGCTTTTACCTGGTTTGATTTTTATTATTATATTTTCATATATTCCGATGGGTGGATTAGTCATTGCGTTCCAAAAGTTTATTCCAGCAAAAGGTTTGTTTGGTGACCAAAAATGGATAGGACTGGACAATTTTAGATACGTATTCGAATTGCCGAGTTTCACACAAATTGTATGGAACACCCTTTACATTTCAAGCTTAAAATTGATTCTAGGCCTTATCTTTCCCATTATTTTTGCTATTTTGCTTAACGAATTAAAAAGTCAGTTGGTTAAACGATCCATCCAAACGACGATTTATCTGCCATATTTTTTATCTTGGGTTGTGCTTGGAGGGATATTAATTGATATTTTGTCGCCGTCAAAAGGGATTATAAATCAAATTATTACATCCTTTGATATCGAGCCCATATTCTTTCTCGGCAGTAATGATTGGTTTCCTGTAACGTTAGTGCTGTCTGATGTATGGAAGAATTTCGGATATGGAACGATCGTTTATTTAGCTGCGATAACAGGAATCGATCCGGGTCTATATGAGGCTGCTACGATGGATGGAGCCAATCGATGGCACAAGGCTTGGCATATTACGATTCCGGGGATGCGGATGGTCATTGTATTGCTAGCTGTTCTAAGTTTAGGGCAGCTACTAAATGCAGGCTTTGATCAAGTGTTTAATTTATACAGCCCACAGGTTTATGAGAGCGGGGACATATTGGACACATTCGTTTATCGAATCGGCTTGCTTGATGCTCAATATGGCGTAGCCACTGCCGTAGGGTTCTTTAAATCCATAGTGTCATTCATTCTTATATCAGTTTCTTACTTTTTTGCATATCGCGTTGCGAAATATAGGATTTTCTAAGGAGGCGGAGCTGTATGAATAAGATAACAACCAGGAGCCAGTTAATCCCTTCATCGGGCCGCCGCAAGCCAGTGGATTGGTTTACCGTCATCAATACTGCCTTCTTGATCATAGCAGCCATTATTTGTATCTTGCCTTTGATTCATATAATTGCAGTATCATTTAGTTCAAGCTCAGCTGCTTCTGCAGGTTATGTAAAGCTTTGGCCGGTTGATTTTACATGGTCTTCATATGAGTATACAGCTAGCAGGGAGCAATTTTGGCGTTCGATGTTGGTATCTATAGAACGGATTGCGATTGGCACGCCATTAACGTTATTCTTGATCACGTTGGCTGCATATCCGTTATCTAAGGAATCCCATGTGTTCAGATTTCGAGCAGTCTATGCTTGGGTCTTCTTTATCACGATGCTCTTTCACGGAGGTCTCATCCCAACTTATATCACTGTAAAAGAGCTGGGTTTGTTAGATTCAATCTGGGCGTTGGCCCTCCCGAATGCAGTAGCTGTATTTAGTGTGGTCCTGCTGCTTAACTTTTTTCGCGAGGTACCCAAAGAGCTGGAAGAGGCTGCTTTTATGGATGGAGCGAGCTACTGGACTACCTTGTGGAGAATATACGTTCCTATATCCAAGCCTGCATTGGCAACCTTGGCCCTTTTTTCGATGGTTGAACACTGGAACCATTGGTTTGACGGTCTGATCTACATGGGGAGCCCATCCAATTATCCTCTTCAAAGCTATTTGCAAACGATAGTGATTCAACAAAATTTAATGAACGTGACACGAGAAGAACTCATGAGTCTAGCAGAAGTTTCCGACCGGACGCTAAAAGCCTCTCAGATTTTTCTTGGATCCATGCCGATTATACTAGCGTATCCTTTTCTACAAAAATATTTTGTTAAGGGTATCGTTCTAGGTAGTGTGAAGGGTTAATATAAAGAAAAACCTGTGGAGGGCTCATCTTGTTCAAGACTAAGGAGTACTCACTACAAAATACAATCTTTATTAAGTTAATCGTAACATTCCTGCTCATAATGACGCCCATATTCTTATTGGGCGTCTATATGTATAACTGGAGTATAAAGTCTGCAAGAGAAGAAATATCGAGAACGACGTTATCTCAAATCACTTCCTATCTAACAGATTTAGAAAATGAAGTTGAACGTATGAAGCTGCTGCAATATGGAGGGTTGGAAGATTCAGATCTGAATAAATTGGCAATCTTATCGGAAGCTATGGGTACTATAGAACAGATGGAACGAATCAACGCTTTATGGAATCATCTGTATGCAATTCATAACAGCAGTCCTTTAATCAAGAAAGTGAATGCACATATATATTCAATTTCGAAAACCATTTCTTCGACATATGTGGCAGAACATCTTGATATAGAACGATATAAAGCGATTCACTCTGCTTCTCATGGGTATGGCGCCCAAATTATTGAAGTTCAGGATCAGCTTATGTTGAGTGCAGCTAAGCCGTATGGCAGGAACAGGTCGCTGCCATTATTTATTATTGAAATTGAACTGGATTCCGAAAAATTGCGTGAATCACTGCGAAAAACAAACACCTATTCTAATAGCGGTACCCTGCTACTTACAGGAAGTGGCATCATGGCTGTGGGGGATAAAGGTTTTTTGAATAATGATACTTATTCAATATTCAAGAAGACTGAAGCACTGAAACAAGATGAGGACAGAACGATTCAATTAGGTGAGCAAAGCTACTATTTCTCTTCTGCAAGCTCAGATTATCTCAATATGACGGTTTATAATTATATACCCGAGGCGGTCGTTTTAGAGCCTTTGGATAAAGTTATGACATTGGCATGGATATTTTTTGTGGCGGTGCTTGCGATTACAGGAATTTATGCGATTTTTACCTACAGATTTATTCACCAACCCCTGCTGACTCTAGTCAAGAGCTTTCGAAAGCTTGAAAATGGGGACCTAAATATCTCTATTGCTCATGCTTCTCATGACGAGTTTCGTTATATATATGGACGGTTTAATCAAATGGTTGTGAATTTGCGCTCCTTAATCGATCAGGCCTATAAGCAGAAGATCATGGCTCAACGGGCTGAATTAAAGCAGCTGCAGTCACAAATTAATCCGCATTTTTTATACAACAGCTTCTTCATTATCAATACAATGGCCAATACAGGTGACCTTGATGGTATTGAAGAGTTCACCACTCAATTAGGCAGATATTTTCAATTTGTTACTCGGAATGCATCGGATGAAGTGGAACTGCATCAGGAAATCCAACATGCAAGAATGTACACAGAAATTCAATCACTTCGATTTTCACATCGGATTAAAGTGGATTTTGAACCATTGCCAAAGGAATTAGAGCAGCTTTGTGTCCCTCGATTAATTGTCCAGCCCATTATTGAAAACGCATTTGAGCATAGTCTGGAACGTATGATGCATAACGGATTAATCGTGATTCGATTTGAAGAGGACGACGCTGAAATCCACATCATTGTTGAGGATAATGGTGAGCAGTTAACAGAAGTAGTCATAAATCAAATTAATTCATCACTGATAGATTACAGTGATCTTCAAGAAACAACAGGCATCGTTAATATTCATAGACGGATCTTGATTACATTTGGAGAAGGCAGCGGCTTGCAAGTGATGCGCAGTGAGTTAGGCGGATTAAAGGTGGTCATGCGGCTAACGAAACAAAGGGGAGAGATCAATGTATAGGCTGCTTATTGTTGATGATGAAACGGTTATTGCTGATGGTTTGTTTGAGGTCTTTAGTAAGTTCGATATAGAGTTTGATTTATGTAAAGCTTATTCTGGATTTGAAGCGCTGGAGCTCATGAAGCGGAATAGAGTGGATATCGTGTTAACAGATATTCGTATGCCGGGTATGGATGGCATACAGCTCATGGAACAAATCCATCGTGATTGGCCGCATAGTAAAATCATTTTTCTAACAGGGTACAATGATTTTGATTATGTATATAAGGCGATTCAAAGTCCTGGTGTAAGCTACATTCTGAAAACCGAAGGATACCGTAAAGTGAAGGATGGGGTAAGAGCAGCAGTGGAGCAGCTGGATAATGAGCTGTTCATGAAAGATGTAGTAAAGCAGTCAATAGAAAGGTTAAATACATTAGAGGCATTACTGCAAGGGGAATATTTGCGTCATGTGATGAAAGGAACTCGGGAGATAGATAATCTTCAAGTTGATTTTGAGAAGCTAAATATTCCTTTGGATCCCACTAAGTCGGTCATGGTTGTTCTAGGTGTACTCAACATTCCTGCGAATAAAGACTCTTATGTGAACAGACAAGAAGCAGCACTCGCAGTTAAACTATTGGCTGATACCTTTCTGCAGGATAAAGTGAAGCATATCTCTGTACTTGACCGATATAATGATGTATTGTGGCTCATTCAGTCGGGTGAGGATGCCCCGCACAGAACCGATACTACCGTTCGATATTTAGAAGGGATATTCGAGTTAATAGAGCATGCCTGCACGGATTCTTTGGAAATCACACTAGCATTTACAATGGCAAATAATTTATTTCAATGGAGTTCTCTTTCGGTAGGATATGATAAGCTAAGACAGCTGCAAACGGTCAGAGTGGGTGACGGAACCCATATGGTGCATACCGTACATATAAATGAAGAGGTTGAAATCGTAAGTGCCTCGGGGTCCATGATCCAACGTTCAGCCATTGAGAATGCGGAAATGTTAGCCATTCACTTGGAGAGTGGAAGACAGGAAGAATTTATACAAATATTCGAGGGGATTGTAGAAACTATAGGCGATGGTAATGAAGCGGATCCATCCTATGCGATGGAGTGCTATTATATGATTGCTGTAGTGCTTCTATCTCACATTAATCGTTTGCATTTATCCGATAGAGTGAACATTAAAGGCTTGATGAGCTTTGATGATCATCTCTCGTGGCCTGAAGGGTATGCTTACTTACAAGAGACGGCTGAATTATTGTTTGCCCATCGGCAAACAGGAGAGAAAAATCGAGCGGCTCAGGCCGTAGATCATATTCGCATGCATATCGAAGAGCATTTAAATGAAGATTTATCTCTCGTTCGTCTATCGGAGCTAATCTATTTTAATCCATCATACTTATCAAGACTGTTTAAGCAGGAAAGTGGAGTTAACCTTTCTGAATATATTGAAGAACGCCGAATAAAAAAAGCAAAAGAATTATTGAAGATACATGAATTAAAAATTGCGGAGGTTGGTGCAAGAGTGGGGTACGACGCACCTCATTCGTTTACACGGTTCTTTAAGAAAATTACTGGTTTGACTCCACAAGAATATAGGTTCGGAAGAGCCGATTGAACAGAAGTTAGGGGATTTGGAGTAAATAAGTTTTAGCAAAACCTATGAAAGAGGGGGAATTTCTATGAAATTGATATCTGGTGACTATACATTAAGCTTCAAAGAAGGTGGGGTCGAGGTTCAGAAGAACAACAAACTGCTTTATTTCAATAAACGTCCAATGTCTGTCACGGTAAAGACAGTATTGGCTGTCAGCGAGTTTTACGATGAGGCTTACAGTGAGATTGCCATTTCTAGCAATATAGTGATTGCGAAAGGCATACTGACCGTGCCCTCAGGCTCTGAATTTTCATTTGCAGACGTATATGAAACAACCGATGAAGCGTTCTTGGCAAAGACCTAGATTGCGAGTATTTCTGGCGCATGGAGACCTCTTATGCTTTACCTTTATTCGCCATGCAGAACATTGCATCGGGCGAAACGGCATCTTTTTCACGCTTGGCTCCAGACGTGACCATGCGGTCCCTCGACATCGTCCAATCTGAGAATAGCGTAGATTCCAAATTCACCATTGGAGCCATCGGCATGAGCAAGCCGGAAAGCAGGACCTTGAATTATATGTATTATGGGTATGCTGTACGCAGGGAATTCGAGACCAAGATCGACGGCCTGTCCCTTGATTATGTTTATCCTGGTTGCGATGGGCAGATGCCCGGCAGAAATGCGTTCCTCGGACTTGACTACAAACAAAAATCCAAGTCATTCAGGCGTGTGAATCACCCGGTGGAGGTCGGCTTCGAGCAGCAGTATTCCGTGGCACTCCAATTTGGTCATCACCGTGACTTCCAGCCGATGATGACGGACATCTGGAGGGCGACCTATAACCGGATGCGCGACAGGTTATTTGAGATCGATAATGAGCGCCATTACCACAACTGTATGAAGCTGCTGACCAAGTACACGAGGCAATACGGTGATTCTTATGGCTTGCCCTTTGCTTGTCAGCTGCCAGATATGGATATATCCACTGTGTCCTTTCAGTTCGGGTTTGTAGGTCAGCAGCCTGGCATCGGCTACCAGCTGCTGCGGATGCTTGCCGATGGCATCGAGGCCATATTGGATGCCTATCTCTATATGCGCAAGAAAGGTGAAGAGCGGCCGGACTGGCTGGAATTCTGTAGAAAGACCGCTGATTGGTTGGTGAACATTCAGAACGAAGACGGAAGTTTATACCGTGCATACAATACCACTTTACCAGCCAAATCCTGCAAAGCCACTATCACTGGCTGCCTTGGTGTACTTATGTGGAAATAGACCCATCCTCAAGGCTGTATGATACCTTTGGCGGCTATGAGATCGCAGACGCACAAAAACTAAGTCCGCAGGAACGAGCCAAACGTAACCGTATATATGACACTTTTGCTTATGTGGTAGCAGGGGTCTCTGCTTGCTCTGTCTAATGGCATTCCTAAGATTAAATCGGCTGCAAGCGACTGTCTGTACGAAGAATGGTCGAGGGCTGTCGCCTGTTGTGGAATTGCAAAAACACCCTTGATACATTAACTGACCATTGTATCAAGGGCTTTCTTCAATTCATTCCATGAAAGCGGATACATATTTTCTTAGAAATAAACAATTCTATCTTAGGAATGGTTTCTATTTAAAGTATGCGCTTACAAATATAATAAAATAGGAGTAAGAACATAACGTTTAAAATTACTTGAATGACGCGGCGGTTACACGGTAATTAATAATAGCTCAATAAGATGAGGTGGTCAGATGGTTGATATTTCAGAGACAAGGTATGTGGGGAAAACTTCCGTGCAAGTAAATGTGATGGGATTGGGTACCGGTTCGCTTGGTTTTTTGTACGAGCCGGTGAGTACGGAGGAAGCCGCGCAAATAATTCAATCCGCTTATGATGCCGGCATCCGCTTTTTCGATACGGCTGCCTTGTACGGGAAAGGATTGGCGGAGCAACGTCTGGGCCGATCTTTGTCGAGGTTGCCTCGTCATTCCTATACACTGGCAACGAAAGTGGGATATGAAATTCCGGAAGAGCCGCCGGCAACACCGGAAAAGAACGAAAAAGTACGCAATTTCAGCTATGATGGCGTGATGCGTTCATTTGAAAACAGTCTCAAAAGACTCGGTCTGGATAGTGTTGATATTGTTCATATTCATGATCCTGACGACCATGAACGTGAAGCCATTGAAGGTGCATACAAAGCGATTTGGGAATTGCGATCTCAAGGTATGATCAAAGCGATCGGGGTAGGGATGAACCAATCCGCAATGCTAGCAAGATTTGCCAGCAACTACGAATTTGACTGTTTTCTGTTGGCCGGCCGCTATACATTGTTGGATCAGGAAGCCTTAACAGATCTGATGCCGATTGCGGAGGAAAAAGGGATATCCATATTTGTCGGAGGAGCGTTAAATAGTGGTATATTGGCTGATCCCTACTCTGAAACACCTTTGTTTAATTATCGACCGGCCGAGAAGAAATGGATTGAAAAAGCCAGACGTTTAGATGAGGTTTGCCTACGCTATGAAGTTCCGTTGAAAGCGGCGGCCCTCCAGTTTCCGCTTGCCCATCCGGCGGTGGATTCCGTCTTGACCGGTGCACGATCACAGAAAGAATTGATGGAAAATGTTTATATGCTGGAGTATGAAATTCCAAGTGATCTATGGAGAGACTGCAAACAAGAAGGACTAATTTCCGAAGAAGCACCGATACCAGGGAACTAATGGGATCAACTTTCTTAAGAGAGGATGGATACAATTGAAATTGTGGTATTCTAAGCCAGCGTCGGACTGGCGAGAAGCGCTTCCGATAGGCAATGGTCGACTAGGTGCGATGATTTATGGTGGAGCCGATAGGGAAAAACTTCAAATTAATGAGGAATCGCTTTGGTCGGGCGGACCTCATGATTACAATAACACAGGGGCAGCTGGACATTTACAAACCATCCGGGATCTGATATTCAACGACAAAATGGAACAGGCGCAAGAGGTATTCGATGATGAGATGAGGGGGAATCCAGCGTGTTTGCAAGCTTATTTGCCATTCTGTGATTTGCTGCTTGATTTTCCGAATCATCACGAAGCGAGTGATTATTACAGAGAATTGGACTTGGAACGTGCTATTTCCAAAGTCCGCTATCAAGTTGATGGCGTTACATTTACTCGAGAAGTTTTCTGCTCATACCCAGACCAGGTTATTATAATGAGAATATCGGCTAGTGAGCAGAAAATGATCAATGTGGATGTGAGTCTCGATACCGTATTTCCTGAACACCACGTTCACATATACGGAGACAACACGCTGATCCTGAATGGACAAGTGGGTGAACGGGAAGAAGCACTGAATAAATTGATTTCCGCTTGGGATGGGCCTGGCCTGCGTTTTGAAGCAAGAGTGCTGGCTATACCCGAAGGAGGTTCTGTCAGTAATGCCGGAGAAAGACTTGCAGTTAGGGATGCTGATGCTGTCTTATTTATTTTTTCGGGTGCAACTAGTTATGTGGATTATAAGAACATCAGTGGGAATCCTGGAGAAAAAGCAGGAAGTTATATAGCGGATCTTGCAGGAAGATCTTATGAGGATATCATTAATCGTCATTATGAAGATTATTCAAGCCTTTATCGCAGAGTTCAAATCGATCTTGATGATAAGCATGGAGATGACATGCCAACGGATCGTCGGATTCTGACATACCAAGATACGGAAGATCCGGGAATGGCCGCCTTGTATTATCAATATGGGCGTTATCTGCTGATTTCGTCTTCAAGGCCGGGAGGCCAGGCAGCAAACCTTCAGGGAATCTGGAATGAGGAAGAATATCCGCTCTGGGGCAGTAAATGGACAACCAATATTAATGTGCAAATGAATTATTGGGCTGCGGAAAGCGGAAACTTGTCGGAATGCCACCTCCCTTTATTTGATTTGATTGACGACTTGAGGATAACGGGAGCGAGAACAGCTGAAGAACATTATGGCTGTCAGGGATTTGTTGTACACCATAATGTAGATATCTGGAGAGCTGCCACCCCTGTGGATTCCTATGCGGGAGTTTGGCCGATGGGTGGAATTTGGCTGGCTCAACATCTTTGGGACCATTACGAATATGATCCTGACATGGAGTTCTTACGGAATAAGGTTTATCCGGTATTTCGTGAAGCGGCTTTATTCATGCTCGACTTTCTGATTGAGGCCCCTGAGGGAAGCAAATTAGCGGGTATGCTGGTGACCAACCCTTCCTATTCTCCCGAGAATAACTATATTGACCAGGTAAACAGAAAACGATATTTAACCTATGCAGCTACGATGGATATCCAACTGATAGGCGACTTGTTCAATCGATGTATCAAAGCGTCCGAGCTTATGGATGTAGATGATGAATTCCGTGAATTAATGAAAGAGACACTGCGCCGTATCCCGCAAATGCAAATCGGCAAATACGGACAGCTGCAGGAATGGATTGAAGATTGGGATCGTCCGGAGGATCATAATGGTCATGTGTCGCATTTGTATGGTTTGTATCCAGGAGATCAGATTTCGCTTAAGGATACACCGAAGTTGGCGGAAGGCGTCAGGAAAAGCTTGGAGCTCCGCGGGACTCAAGATTTTCGTGCATGGCCGGCTGCCTGGAGAATCGCATTGCATGCGCATTTGCGAGACGAGGTGATGGCGCACCATCGCTTAGTCAACCTGATCTCAGGTTCAGCTAATCCTAATTTGCTTAATCTTCGCCCACCGTTACCGATGCAGATAGATGGTAATTTTGGAGGGACGGCCGGAATTACCGAAATGTTGTTGCAGAGCAAAGCTTGTTACGATGGCTTAGACGTCGTCTATGAGATCGATCTGCTTCCCGCTTTGCCTGAGCAATGGTCTCTCGGGAGTATTAAAGGTCTGCGGGCAAGAGGGGGATTCCAAATTGATTTTTCCTGGGAGAATGGAAAGCTTGTTAAAGCCTTACTTCATTCACGGAATGGAGAAAAATGTGAGGTTCATTACAATAATGAAATCATACAATTGGATACGATGGCAGGTGTATCTTATCCGCTAATTCTTAATAAAGAGGCATAATCAGGTATGGCTGTGGTTTGTGAGCTGAAGGGGGTCAGCCTCCTTCTTTTTTCTGTGCTCGACAAAGGAGTGAAAAAATTCACACCAATTTGTAAGCGTTTTCATAAATTCTTAGAAATACACTATTCCTTCTATAAAATGATGACTATATCAAGAATTTTAATGATTATATAATTAAAAAAAGGAGAGAGTAGAATATGAAAATCAGCGCAAGTAATGCCAACATGAATTTAATAAATCAATCATCTGTTTGGAAGCGCTTCAAGAAACAAAAAATTCTTCACATGTTTGTTTGGATGGGTATAATGTTCCTTCTTGTATTTTCTTACACGCCGATGTTTGGAATACTAATGGCTTTTAAAGATTATTCGATTGTAACCGGTATCAAGGGGATCTTTACAAGTGACTGGGTTGGATTTCAGTACTTTAAAGAATTTTATAACGACTACAAGTTTTATGAAATTGTGAGAAATACACTGGTTCTCAGTATCTTAAAAGTGATTTTTACATTTCCTGTTCCCATAATTTTTGCCATTATGCTGAATGAAGTGAAGAATATGGCGTTCAAAAGAATAGTGCAGACGGCAAGTTACCTGCCCCACTTCATTTCTTGGGTCGTGGTGCTAGGGTTGTCCTTCACTTTCTTCTCAAGCAATGTCGGGCTTGTTAATGATCTGCTTATTTCTTGGGGTTGGATAGAAAAGCCGATTCCGTTGCTGACTAGTGCTTCTCATTTCTGGGGACTGGCAATCGGGACTGCGATGTGGAAAGAAGCAGGCTGGTGGGCGATTATTTTCCTCGCGGCCATCGCGGGAATTAGCCCAGCACTCTACGAGGCTGCTCAAATCGATGGGGCGGGTAGGATCGCTCGTATCTGGTACATCACGCTTCCGGGAATCAAAGGGACGGTTGTGGTTGTGCTGATTTTAACAATTGGCAGCATTCTAGGCGGCGGTTTGGTGGGTTCGAACTTCGAACAGGCATTTCTTTTTGGTAATGCAAGCAATAACAGTACATCCGAAATTGTGCAAACCTACGCTTTTAAAGTCGGATTAGCTCAGGGGCGTTATTCTTATGCGGCTGCGATAGATCTCGTACAATCCGTCATTTCTGTTATCTTGATTTTCAGTGCTAACTACACAGCCAAAAGGGTTTCGGGATCATCATTGTTCTAATCACAAAAGAGGGGAGGTTATACCATGTTAAAAAGAAAGAATAAAGAAGATATCGCGTTTGATGGAGTAAATTATTTTTTGTTAACCATAATCCTATTTGCAACTTTATACCCTTTTTACTACTTATTAATCACTTCTTTTAATTCTGGGTCGGACTCTTTATTGGGAGGATCATACTTTTGGCCAAGTGACTACACATTAGAGAATTACAGCACGTTTTTTACCCAAAAGAAATGGCTAATAGCCTTTTTCGTGAGTGTCATGAGGACGGTGATCGGAGCCGTAACCGGAGTTTTCTTTACTTGTTTGGTTGCGTATGGATTGTCACATAGATATTTAGTCTTCAAAAATTTCTATTTTGTTGTTGTCATTTTTGCGATGTATTTCTCGGGTGGTTTAATCCCGTACTATGTAGTACTGCGTTCGCTGGGGCTATTGAATACATTCGGGGTTTATATTATTCCATCTTTGCTGAATACCTTTTTCCTGTTGATTGCGATTTCATTCTTTCGGGAGATTCCAAGTGACTTGAAAGAATCCGCCTATATAGATGGAGCAAACGAACTGACTATTTTCTATAAAATCATCCTGCCTGTCTCTAAACCTTTGATGGCTACGATGGCCTTGTTTTTGGGGGTTGGTCAATGGAACTCATGGTTGGATGCCTCCTATTTTGTGAGAAATGAAAATTTGAGAACACTGACATACCGTATGATCGAGATCATTAATAAAAGTGAAGTCCCACGTGAATCGATTGCCCAGGCAGCGGGAGCCTCTGACGTAACAAGTTATTCTTTGCAAGTGACGGCGATGGTCGTGTCGATTGTCCCCATTATTTGTGTATACCCTTTTTTGCAAAAGTATTTTGTGCATGGCATTATGCTCGGAGCTGTAAAGGAATGAGCAGCATTGTAATCTGATTGAGAATATTAAAGCCTTGAGCTTTGATATATATAAAATGAAAATGGAGGGGATTTAAATGAAGCAGAGTTTTATCTTAATGATTGTTTTTTCTCTCATCTTGGCTTTGTTGGCCGCGTGTTCAGGCAATGGAAACAACACGTCCACGAATGTTCCGAACAAATCGTCAGAAACAAAGGGCGGTAACAATGAAAATGCTAATGCTGGGGGTGACAATGCAGGAGGTAATGAAGTTGTAGAATTGTCCTTATTTATTAATCATTCTTGGTATCCGCTTTCAGAATGGAAAGGATCGATCGCGGAGAAAATTACGGAAAAAACGGGAGTGAAGCTGAATGTGACTGTGGCTACTGACACAGAACAGCTACCGCTAATGATTGCTTCCGGAGATTTGCCCGATCTGGTGTTTACAACAAGGGAACCAAGACTCTCAAATCCGGACATCTCGTATAATTGGAATGAGTTGATTGAACAATACGCACCTGATTTCGAGATTGACTCCATCAGACAAGCGGTGAATGCTGCTCCAGACGGGAACCTTTATACGGTCTTGAACGCTTTCGCAACACCTGAAGAATGGGCGAATAATCCCAATGCTCTGGGGAATGACGGAAATGCGGGAATCGCCGTAAGACAGGATATTATGGATGAACTGGGCAACCCTTCAATCGATACTCTCGATGGCTTCCTGGATGTGCTTGGGCAAATCAAAAAGCAATACCCGGATATGGTGCCTATGACCATGGACATTGAATGGATTCCACAATATTTTAGAATGCAATTTGGCATTCCACAACATAGCTCATGGTATGAACAGGATGGGGAACTGAATTATGAAATTACACATCCTAATATGCTGAAATTCTACAAGTTCATGAATAGTTTGTACAGAAACGGCTATATTCTCGCTGAAAACTTCACGTACAGCAATGATCAGATCGACAATGAATATGCGGAGAGTGGAAGGGCTTTTGCTCATAGCCATACGGTCAGCATAGCTGATTCGGATAATTCTGCCATCGAATCTTTGGGACATGATTATCGCTTTACTATGATACCTTCTGTACTGACAGATGAAGCTTTTAATGTAGATACATCAAACGGATTTTCTGGTGTGTATATTACAAAGAATAATAAAAACCCGGAGAAATCAATCAAGCTGCTCGAGTATTTGGCCAGTAAGGAAGGTAAGGAATTGGTCATGTTCGGAATCGAAGGTGAACAATGGAACTGGAGTGAAGATGGAACATATCCGGTATTCAATTATGATGTGAGCGATGAAGAATACAGGGATCAGGAAGGTCACAAATGGTGGTACTTGTATTCAGATGCGATTGTAGAGGGATTGCGTGGTTATGTTCCAGGCACGCAAACCACCAAAGCCTTGAAGGAAATTAAGTCGATTACGGAATATAAACCTTCTTTGGGCATGGTGAAATTGCAGGATGGTTCGGAAGAAAAGGTGATTTTCGATAAGCTTGAAGAAATGGTTACCAATGAAGAGATCAAAATCTATTTGGCTGAATCTGAAGGGGCTGCGGAACAGGCTTATCAGAATATGCTGGAGATAGCAGAAGACATTGGAATGAGTAAACTTGAAAGCTGGGCCACTGGAGAATACCAAGACAAAAAATCACTCTTTGAATAATATTATATTTTCTTGAAAGGGGTCTGTCCCAGACCCCTTTTCATTTTCCACTTTAGTTGTTAATAGTAGGTGAGTTCGTTTAAAATAAACACAAATAAAAAAGTGGTTTTATGATAAAACGAGGATGTGTAATTCCATTGAGGGTTCTTTTTTCTGGAATCGGAATTGTGAAGAAGATGGTGATTGGATATTTCATCATTGTTTTTGTGCCGGTCATCGCGTTTGGCCTGTATTACTATAATCAGTTATATGCGAGTGTGATTGAAGAATACGCAGGCGGAAAACAACAAATTATTGAGCAGGCATACTCCACTCTGAGGATGGATTTGCTGCAGCTTGAGTCCAATTACGGGTTGTTTCAATATAATTCTAATGTAATAGATTACTTGAACGGGGTTCATCAATACGAAGGGGAGTATGTTTATTATTATCAGAAGCATATCAGCCCTTTATTGTCGTATGCGCTTTCCGGGAATTCCAACATCAATGCGATCCGAATTTATAAGGACAATGAACATGTTTTTACCGTTCCCGAACTAATTATGCCACGGGTAAACTTGCCATTGGATCTTAATACCGAACTCGGGTTGCTTATGCCGGGCAAAGGGAGATGGTTTTACGATCTGTCCGATTTAAACGAATGGTCATTGGTTTACTATCAAAATATGTATGCCGAGCGTTTTTCCAAACTAGTGGGGGTTCTTACGGTAGAGGTTGACCAAAGACTACTACTTGGTTTTGAAGAGACGTTGAGTAATGAGGGGCGTTCAGAGGTTCTCCTATTTCCGGGAGATTTCACATCCATTCCACCTGGTGCGACAGAAGATCTAATGACCGAGATCCGCGAGAATCCGTCCGATTATTTTTTTCTGGACAACAAACGCCTGATTGTAAACCATCTGATGATTGATGAATTAGGTGTAAGGGTTGCCGTTGTCAGTCAAGCGGAAGATGTATTTGTAAAAATGACAGAGAAAAAAGTGTTTATCATTATGGCAATTGCCGGGCTTTTACTCCTGTTATCAGGAATGTATTACTTACTTGCTTCATCCGTTACGAAACGGCTCTTGAGATTAGCCAGACACATGAGAAATGTGGGAGAGGATAATTTCAGAATCATGGACCATCGGGAGGATCAGGATGAAATAGGGTACTTAACCTTCACTTATAACTTGATGCTCCAGCGTATGGATGAACTTGTCAACAAAATTCAACGATCCGAATTGCTGCGAAAAGAATCTGCCTACAAGGTTCTACAGGCGCAAGTTAAACCTCATTTTCTGTACAACACTCTGGAAACGATTCGTATGCTAGCCGAAACCAACGACGACCGCGAAGTTGCGGAAATCGCTTTTTCATTCGGACAATTGATGCGTTACAGCCTTTCGAATCATAGTGAGGAAGTTAAATTAAGCGATGAAGTCAAAAACATTGATCATTTTTTTAAAATTCACAAAATCAGATTGGGGAAACGGCTTGATTACAGCTTTGAAATCAAAACGGATGTGAAGCTTATTCCCTGCCCTCAATTCATCCTGCAGCCGCTTGTGGAGAATTGTATTATTCATGGTTTGTCCACAACGCGAAAGTTTTGTCGAGTCGATATTCGCATACATGAAGACGATCGATATGTATATATTGAAATCTCCGACAATGGTGTGGGATTACCGGAAAAAAGATTAAAAATGATAAAACAGGTATTGAAAAATACGATAGACATTAAAGATTTCTCAACACATGACGGGGGCAATGGTCTTTACAATGTGAGTGAACGAATAAAGGCTTTTTACGGGGAGGATTCCCGAATGGAGATTGAGAGCAAAGAGAGTGTCGGGACTATTTTTAAACTATATTTGAACAAAAAAGGGATGTTCAAGCATGTTGAAGCTGCTGGTAGTCGATGATGAGTTAGTGATTTTGCACGGGATTGTTAAAATCCTGAGGGAAGGCAACACACCGTTTACACAAATAGAAAGCGCCATGGATGCAAGTGAGGCATTGTCCTTATTGTCTCATTTTACACCAGATTTGATCATTACAGATATTAATATGCCTGAAATAAATGGGTTTGAGTTTATCAATATAGTGAAAGAACAAAAATTGTGCGACCGATTTATTATACTTACAGGATACGATGAGTTTGCATACGCCAAAAAAGCCATTCGCATTCAAGTTATTGATTACGTGTTGAAACCCATCGACAAAATGGAAATATTATCTCTATTGAGAAATGTAGCAAAAGAGATTTTTGAGGAAAAAAAATTGGGGGAGAAGCAGGACCAAAAAGAGCATGAGTCGGAATACAGCTTTCATGTTGAAAAAATTTTGGGTTATATACAGCAAAACTATCAGAAGGATCTTTCACTGGAACAGTTTTCTGAGCTCATAGATTTGCACCCCAACTATATCAGTTTCTTGTTCAAGAAAGAAATGGGGTTGTCCCTAATTCAATATTTACAAGATTATCGGATTGAAAAAGCCAAGGAATTACTAATGAAGCACCAGACCTTGCCTGTTCAAATTATCGGAAATCAGGTTGGATACGAGAATCCACAGCACTTTATGAAAGTATTTAAAAAGATTGTAGGCTGTACACCCGGATCATACAGGGAAAACAATCACGAGAGGTGACAAAAATTTGGGTTATAACAATAATATGAAGCTTTGGTATCGTACTCCTGCGAAGGAATGGGAAGATGCCTTACCTGTTGGAAATGGTCGAATGGGAGGCATGGTTTTTGGTCATGTTGAGAAAGATCGGATTCAATTGAACGATGATACCTTATGGTCCGGTTATCCTAGGGATATTAACAATTACAATGCAATTAATCACTTGCAGCAAGTAAGAGAACTGATTGCAGATGAACAATATGTAAAAGCTGAACGAATTGTTGAAGAACATATGGATGGTGATTGGACGGAATCTTATATGCCGGTTGGAGACCTCTATTTATCGTTTGATCAAGACAAGGCTGATCATTATAACAGAGAGCTGGATTTAAATTCAGCAGTTGTTCGAACCAATTACGAACATAACGGCATTCATTATTCGAGAGAAGTATTCGTGTCCGCGGTTGATCAGATCATGGTGGTCCATTTGTCCTGCAGTCAATCCGGCGCTCTTCATTTCAAAGCCGCTTTGGATAGCTTACACCCGCACACCATAAAGTCAGCTGACAATAACAAGCTTTTCCTTGTCGGGAATTGTCCGGTTCACGTGGAACCTGATTATGTAGGAAAAGTGGATAACTCTGTTGTTTATAAGGATGGCGAGGGTATGAGATTCTCAATGGGGATTTCTATACTTCCACGAGGCGGAGAGATTACAGAGATTAATGATAAGGAATTATCCGTCAATGGCGCTGACTCAGTGATTATTCTGGTCTCTACAGCAACCGCTTACAGGGACACCGATAAAAAAGGTGCAGAGGCTGATCGGGAATTAATAACGAGCTGCGAAAAGGCGTTTACAAGGGCGAAGGATTTCGCATTTGAACAATTGGTGGAAAGACATGTTGCTGATTATCGCAGGCTATACAATAGAGTGGCTCTAGAACTGGGGCAATCAGACCAGTCAAAGCTTCCAACGGATGAACGTGTACTCGGCTATAAAAATTGCAATCACGACCCTGAGTTTGCAGCCCTGCTGTTTCAATACGGTCGATATTTGCTTATTTCTTCTTCAAGGGCAGGTACACAAGCTGCTAATCTGCAGGGTATTTGGAATCAGGAGCTGAGGCCGCCATGGAGCAGTAACTTTACGACCAATATCAATGTACAAATGAATTATTGGTCTGCGGAAACATGTAATTTGAGCGAGTGTCATGAGCCGCTGATCGACCTGATTTTCGGAATCCAGGAAAATGGTCGCAAAACAGCAAACATACATTATGATTGCCGCGGCTGGACCGCTCATCATAATGTTGATATTTGGCGGACGACTGCTCCAACAAAGAATCGTTCGTTCTTTTTTTTCTGGCCGCTTGCGGGAGCTTGGCTGTGTCTGCACCTATGGGAGCACTACGCTTTTACAGGTAACCGGGATTTTTTAAGGGATACAGCCTATCCATTGATGAAGGATGCAGCTCTTTTTTGTCTAGATTGGTTGATTGAGAATGAGGATGGGTATCTGATCACCTCGCCCTCCACATCACCGGAGAATGCATTTTTATCTCCCGAAGGAGAAGAATGCGGGTTGAGTGCCGGTTCGACTATGGATATGTCCATTATTCGGCAGCTGTTCATCAACTGTATAGACTCAGCACAAATTTTGAACTTGGATCAAGCTTTTCGTGAAGAATTAGAGCTGGCTTTATCACGGCTTCTGCCTTTTCAAATTGGTAGTCACGGCCAGCTGCAGGAGTGGTCGAAGGATTATGAAGAGGTGGAGGTGGGACATCGACACTTTTCCCATCTCTTTGGCCTTTTCCCGGGGAATTTAATCGATATTCGCACACAGCATGAACTGGCTGCTGCTTATCAGACATCGCTGGAACGCCGGCAGGAGAACGGTGGTGGAACCAGAGGCTGGCCCGGTGCTTGGTGTGTTCATTTTTGGGCAAGGCTCGGTAACGGGGAGAAAGCATATTGGACTCTGGAAAGTGCGATGAGACATGAAACGTCTTATTACAGTAATTTATTTAATGGACGCAAAGCATTTCAAATTGACGGTAACCTGGGAATCACATCAGGAATCGCCGAAATGCTTCTGCAAAGCCATAAGGGAGACATTCACATATTGCCTGCTTTACCTGCTGCTTGGTCTGAAGGTCAAGTGAGGGGATTGCGCGCACGTGGAGGTTATGAGGTTGATGTTTACTGGAAAAAAGGCAAAGCAAAGCATACAGCCATTCGGTCGGACTACAGCGGAATGTGTCGAATACGGATAGATCAAGTCCATGTGTACGTTCAATGTGAAGGCAATCCGATTCGCATCAATCAGAACGAATCCAATGTAATCGAATTTGATGTCAAGGCAGGACACCAGTACGTTCTTACGTTCGACTGAGTTTTAACGATGCAATTATTCAACAATAATTAATTTGATGGGGAGGAAGTAAGATGGCAGAGCTGAAAGAACATTTCATTTCGAATGAAAAGTGGAGTACTCCAAAATGGGCTTTATTGGAAAGAGAGATTATCGATGTGCTTAATCAGGCTGCTCCTGAATTCATCCAGCGATACACGCGCAAGGACGGTACATTGATTTGGCGTGACAATTGGCCGGGGATGGACGGTTCGGATGATCCATACGAAGGGTTTAAAAATCTGGCGTTGTTATATGTATTGGGTGGAAGTGAGGAATCCCTCCATCTGTCGAGGCGGATGTGGGAGACGATCACCTGGCAGTGGACTGAATATGGTCAGGTTTATAGGGAATTTGATGCGTATTATGATTGGATGCATCATGGCGAGTCTTATATCTACTTGTACTTCTTGGGGCTGGCTGATGGCGCGTCTCTAGCAGACCACCAGCGTGCTGTTCGTTTTGCTTCTTTCTATGATGGAACCGATCTTGAAGCGAAGAATTATGATCCTGAGAAGAAATTAATCCGCTCTCCGATCAACGGAAGCCGCGGACCAAGATTTGAAACAACGGAAGAGGATTGGTGCACACATCGCGGGATATTAGATAATTATTTGCCTCCATTTGAGGATTTGTCTAATGTTCCTTTTCCTGCTCAAACTTGTCCATGGTCTGATGACAATGTTTACCGGGAAATCATTAAGAAAATGAATGAACGAATGACAAAGGGTGATGTTCCGCTTAATCTCACATCGACCTCTCTGGTTACGCATGCTTATCTTCACACAGGGGATGAGCGTTATAAAAAGTGGGTGTTGGAATATCTTAATGCTTGGAAAGAAAGAACGGAAAGAAACGGCGGAATCATTCCGGACAATATTGGTTTGGACGGAGAAATAGGAAGCTGTAATGATGGAAAATGGTGGGGAGGGTATTACGGATGGCGTTGGTCGCACGGGTTCATGACGATTATTGAACCGTTGCTCGTCTCTGGGATGAACAGCATGCTGTTGACAAACGATGAGCAGCAGCTTGACCTTGCCCGTTCACAGCTTGATATGCATTGGGAGCTTCGTAAAAAAGAAAACGGGCAATGGGTTGCCCCATACAAAAGATTTGATTCAGGCTGGAATGACTACCGGCCTGTCAATGGTTTATATCCGATCCATTTGTGGACCGTGTCGATGAATGAAGAGGACGCCCAGAGAGCGGAAAGAATCGGCGAGGCGGTTACGGAATGGACTGGACCTGTCATTCCAACCGGTCGGGACCCGAAGACAGGGGAGCCTTCACAGCGTTACCCGCGCAAAATCAAACACTTTATAGCCAATGGAATACCTTGGTTCAATTATATGCGCGGGCGTAATCCAGACTATCCGGAAAAGGCGCTGGAAACGAATTTGGAGTTTATTCGTTACCAGTTGGAGCGGGTCCGGTCAGAAGAGGGAGATCCAGCGAAGTGGGCGTTCGACGGATTCAATATTGGAACGCTGTCCAGCATTCACAAATGGCAGGATATTTGCCCGATCATGATGGAACAACTGGCACAGTTAACACTTGGGGCGCCGATGCATATTGCACACGGCGGAATGCAGCATGGAAGAGTCAGATATTATGATGATAATCGGTCACGTCCGGGACTTCCCGAGTCGGTCGCTGCTTTGGTTGAGCATATTTCAGGGAATTCAATGAAATTAAATTTGGTAAATTTGAGTTCTTTCCAGGCTGAAACTGTTATTGTTCAAGCTGGTGCTTTCGGTGAACATCATTTTGAATCATGTCAAGCTAATGATGAGAACGGTGCGTTCGTTGACAATTTTGAAGTGCAGGACAAATGGATGCGCATTCGATTGAATCCAGGCTGTGGTGTGAAGCTTGAGATCAACATGAAATTATTTGTGAATCGTCCTTCATATCAAACACCATGGTTTAGTACAAGCCATTTATCAGTAATCAAGGGAAGAAAGGACGCTCATAATTTCTCCCAATAAGATTTGATGATAATCCCTATCCCTATGTCGTATGATTGATCCGAAAATTGCAGGGAGGTATGCATGTTATGATAATAACGGATATTAAAACTTTTTTTGTATCTACTCCAAGACAGAACTGGCTATTTGTCAAAGTATTGACCGATGAGGGGGTCTATGGCTGGGGAGAGTCCAGTGTTGAAGGACAGACGAAGGCAGTTGAACAGTGTATTCATGTTCTGGCAAAGCGCAGCGTTATTGGAGAAGATCCCCGCAATATCGAGAAGATATGGCAGAAGATGTATCGCCACGGTTTTTGGAAAGGTGGATTTATCCATATGTCTGCTATTAGTGGGATTGACCAGGCACTGTGGGATATCAACGGGAAGATTTATAATGTGCCGGTTTACATGCTTCTCGGTGGAGCGGTGCGTGACAAAATCCGTACATATACACACGCAGGCAATGCGGAATCTGCACTGAAGGCGGTCGAAATGGGCTTTGCCGGAATTAAAACGGGAGGCGGAAAATTCGGAACCATTTACGACCCAGAAGCTAATGTCGAATTTCTGGATGAGAATCTGGCATCGATCCGCAAGGCGATTGGCAAGGATAAATTGATCTGTATTGACAATCACGGTCAAGGGGTACCGACAGAGGCCATTAAACTGATTGAAGTCGCTGCAAAATACAATGTCCATTTCTTTGAGGAACCGATCCCTCCAGAGAACTCTGCCGCTTATAAAAGAATCCGTGAAACCTCGGGGAAAGTTTCCATCGCAGGAGGAGAGCGTCTATTCAGCAGATTTGAGTACCGGGAAGTTGTCGAAAATCAGCTGTTTGATATCGTACAACCCGACATTTGCCACTGCGGAGGTATTACAGAGATCCGTAAAATCGCTTCGATGGTGGAACCTTATCAAATCAAGTTTGCACCTCACAACCCGAATGGGCCTGTGGCAACAGCAGCGAGCCTGCACGTTTGCGCGGCCACCCAGAATTTCGACATCCTGGAGTTTGCGGCCAGTTCGGTTTACGCACGCTCTGAAGTCTACAATATAAGGTTTCAGCCTGAAAACGGCTATTTTCCATTGCCAAAGGGTCCTGGTCTGGGTATAGAACTTGATGAAAGGGCGTTTGAAAAATATCCCTATACATTTATGCAGTATGAGCCGGTTTATAATCTGGATGGAAGCGTTGCGGAAATTTAAGCAAGTAACGAGTGGCTAAATCCATCGAAGAGAACGGAATACCGTTTAGAATAGAAATATCGTTGGGAGGATGAAAGCAGATGACAGGCAACCCTGCCGATAAGACGTTGATTATGCAGTATAACGAACCGGCGAAAGAGTGGAATGAGGCGCTGCCAATTGGGAATGGACGTTTGGGCGCTATGATCTATGGTGATCCAGTAAAAGAGCGTTTTCAGTTGAATGAAGATTCACTATGGTATGGAGGTCCAAGGGATCGAAACAACCCAGATGCTGCGAAGGTACTGCCGGAGATTAGAAAGCTTATTTTCGAAGGAAAGCCTAAAGAGGCTGAGCGCCTAGCACTACTAGGATTATCGGGCGTTCCGGAATCGCAGCGGCATTATGAGCCACTAGGACAGCTGCTGATAAGCTTTGATGGAATACAACAAGATGTGATCGAGCGGTATCAAAGGCGCCTTGATTTAAGTAAGGCCGTTGTCACCACAAGCTTTAAACATCAAGGCATATCGCATCAACGCGAGAGCTTTGCAAGCTATCCGGAACAAGCGATTATCATTCGGATGACCGCAGATCAACCTGGACAAATCTCATTTACAGCCCGGTTGGATCGAGCGAGGTGGAGATATGTAGATAAGACGGGCAGACAGGGTACAGATGCAATATTCATGAATGGTGTCTGTGGAGGGGAAGGCGGTCCTTCCTTTGCAGTGGTGGTCAGAGCGAAGGTCGAAGGCGGAACGTTAAACGCAGTTGGTGAGCATCTCATCGTGCAGGGTGCGGATCATGTGACACTTGTCATAACAGCGGCCACGACGTATCGAGAAACTGATCCGATAAAGCACTGCTTGTCACGTACCGAAGCTGTTTCAGATCAGCATTATGAGGAACTATACGCACGCCACGTTAAAGATTATCAGAGTCTCTTTAACCGAGTATCGCTCCAGCTTGGAGAACATCCAGAGCTTGATGGTCTCACTGTTCCAGCTCGACTGGAACGTTTACGCAAGGGAGAAGAAGACCCAGGGCTGATCGCTTTATATTTTCAATTTGGCAGGTACCTGCTCATCGCTTCCAGCCGGCCGGGGTCACTCCCAGCCAACCTGCAGGGCATATGGAATGATCAATTCCTTCCGCCTTGGGACAGCAAATATACGATTAACATCAATGCACAAATGAATTATTGGCCTGCCGAAACCTGCGCATTATCAGAATGTCATGAGCCTTTGTTTGACCTGATTGAGCGTTTAAGAAAGCCAGGGCGTATTACGGCGCAGACGATGTATGGCTGCAGAGGGTTTACAGCGCATCACAATACAGATATTTGGGCGGATACGGCGCCGCAGGATACGTATATTCCGGCCTCCTACTGGCCTATGGGCGCGGCTTGGCTTTGCCTGCATCTATGGGAGCACTACCAATTCACTCAAGACCTGAAGTTTCTAGAACAGGCACAAGAGACTTTATCTGAAGCTGCCTTGTTCTTACTCGATTATGTTGTTGAAGGGCCTAACGGTGAATGGGTCACTTGTCCATCGGTATCGCCAGAGAATACATATGTGCTGCCTAGCGGAGAAACAGGTATATTGTGTGCAGGTCCGTCCATGGACACACAAATCATACGTGCTTTATTCCAGGCATGCATAGAGTCAGAACATATACTAGCTGAGCAGCGCGGAAAAGAGATGAACACTGATTTTATAATCGAATTGGAGCATGTGCTTGAAAAGCTACCCAAGGATAAAATCGGAAAGCACGGGACCATTCAAGAGTGGTATGAGGATTATGAGGAGCATGAGCCGGGACATCGTCACATCTCCCACTTATTCGCGCTGCACCCAGGGCATCAAATTACACCAAGACAGACCCCTGAGCTCGCACAAGCTGCCCGACGCACCTTGGAACTGAGACTTTCGCATGGCGGTGGCCATACAGGGTGGAGCAGAGCATGGATCATCAATTTCTGGGCAAGGTTGGAGGACAGTCAACAAGCATATGCGAATATCAAAGCCCTGTTAAGCCAATCTACGCTGCCGAATCTGTTAGATAACCATCCTCCTTTTCAGATCGATGGAAACTTTGGTGGAACAGCTGGCATTGCTGAGTTGCTGCTGCAAAGCCATGAAGGGGTGATCCACTTGCTTCCGGCCCTGCCTAGAGAATGGGTATCAGGTGAAGTGAGAGGTTTGCGTGCTCGTGGAGGATATGAGCTTGAAATCAAATGGGCAAATGGAAGCTTGTCAGAAGCCCACATCGTACCCCAGTACAGCGGAACGTGCTCCATAAGAGTACCGCATGACTTTGAAATCTATAGTGATCACCGCAAGATTGAACACAGAAGAGATACGAATCAATCCGGTGTCATTTCATTTGAGGTTCAAGCTGCTAGAGCCTATGAACTAAGAGTAAATTAAATCATCTAACCGGTATTCATTCATGCCCAGAAAGTCGGATAATTACGTTCTTTGACGATTGGAGCAACTGCCAACATATCGGTTCTGCGATTATACATTCAGATCGTGTATATGACTCTTCTGCGGTGTATGATGATATCATGACAATGGCCCCGGACAAGGCAGAACTCTACCCGCTTGTTCTTGAGAATAGCAGTAAAAAGCAACTTAAGAATCTTATGTAATTTCCTAATGGATAAGGAGTGTAGTTAACAAATGCCCAAAAAAATTGCGCCCGCCTTTTATTTCATTGGAAATCATCTGATATTGGACTTTATTAACACGAAGATAGCCGTTGAAGGAAAGCCTTTCGATTTGCTTGATAACTATGTCGCATTGCTCAAATGGTTGTGTAAAACGGAACTAATTAGTATTGAAGAAGCGGATCTATATGAACAAAGATGGGGGAGCGATGGGAGAGGAGAACAGACTCTTACAGTCGCGAGAGAATTACGGGATAGTTTACTAAACATCATTGAACAAAGAAAAGCTGGCGAGAAGTATCCAAGGAAAAGTGTGGAGAATATTAACAAACTTCTAGAAAATCAGATCATTACAACAAAGCTTGTATGGATAGATAACACATTCGTCAGCGAAAAACATGTTAATATGTTAGAGCCACTGCATGTTCTAATTCCAATTGCTGAGGCGGCTGTTGATTTTTTCAGTCAATATTCGATTCACTTAGTTAAGAAATGTGAGAATCCAGAGTGTGTGCTTTACTTTTATGACAACAGCAAGAATAGTACACGTCGATGGTGCAGCCAGAAAACCTGTGGCAACAGAATAAAAGTGGCAGCTTATCTTGAACGACAACGTAACAAAATATAAAAGGTGACCAATGAGTCTTAGAAGATATTTCTAGGGCTCTTTTTTTATGTGAGGTGTGGATAGTGATTGTATTCCTGACGTTCTATTACTCGACAATTTAATGCAAATTGAGTCAAACGAAGAGCAGCTTGCTAACAACACAGTTAATATTAGTACTCCCTATGAAATTGATCTCCTCATCCAATCACCCCATTGACAAGACGAAATCAATATGAAAATTCTCCAAAAAACTTAAGCTCTTCGTACCCAGTTGAATATTAGAATTTTCTGTATCCGTTTTTACACATCTATAGCTTAAAACAAAAATAGATCATTTTTCTTGGTTACCGTTATCGCATTTTCTGGAATATGCCTTGCTCACCAGCCGCGTTTTCCAATCATGATTCCAGCTTAGCGCAACTCCTGCCTTATGAACAAGGTGGGGGCTAGTTGACGCTTACATATGCTCCCCCAGGCAAACCAAGTTATATTGCTGGATTGGAATGCAGAAGTAAACGTGGTACCACATATAACTGTTATTCAATTGCACAAACAACGAATATGAAAAATCGCAAACCTTAGGAAAGCATGGGTGGATCACAGATATGGAAGATTGGATAAAAAACAAGAAATTCAGACAACTTTTATCTGCTACAATTGGGGAAACAACCATATTGGAGGGAAGGCTATGTATCATATTCTAGTAGCCGAAGATGAGCCTTGGATTCGAAACTCCGTCGTAGAGATGGTGAATCGGATCGGAGATGGAACGATCACCGTGTCGGAAGTGACGAATGGGGAAGAGGCTTGGGCATTGATTCAGGAGGTATGGCCGACCGTATTGATTACGGACATCATGATGCCGAAGCTGGACGGGCTGTCGCTAATCCAAAAAATACATGAGCATGAAATTCCGATGATGTATATCATCATCAGCGGTTATGATAATTTTCAATATGCGCAGAAAGCGATTCGCTACGGAGTTACCGAATATTTGTTGAAGCCGGTGGATATGGAGCAACTTAAAGAGGCGCTGAACAGATCGGAACAGAACATGGGGAATTTGAATGAAATAAGCACCTACATGAATAAATTCCAAAAATCGCTAGACGATATTGGCGAGGTTGCCCCCCAGGTAATTAATCGTAAAATATCGAATCTCGTTGATTCCGTCTTGAAGCTCAAGTATATCAATCCGGCTGTAAGAACGAATTTGCTTCGCATTTTTGAATGGAAACTCAACGGCATGATGAAGGAAGTTTCGCCTGGGCATTCCATTCCGACGATTCCGCCCGGTGCGGAAGATGGCGCGATTCTTCGCTATTTTAACCAATTGGCCGATGTTGTGATTATGCATTATGCGGAGCAAAGCAAGCAGAATACCAATCATATCGCCAAACGGGTATGCGATTACATCCACACTCATTATAGGAAGGATATTTCGTTAACGGAAATGGCTCAATATGCGAACATGAGCATCTCCTATTTCTGTGCGTGGTTCAAAAAATATACCGGACGCACCTTGGTTCAGTATATTCAGGAAGTAAGAATTGAGAAAGCGAAGCAGCTCCTGCTTGAGACGCAGTTGAAAAATTATGAGATCGCCGAACAGGTAGGGTTCGCTACACAGCCTTATTTCACCAGGGTCTTCAAAAGCACGGTAGGCGTTTCCCCTAATATGTTCCGAAAGCAGATGGGATGATGAATCAATTAAAGCGATACTTGTACCGATTTTCCATCAAGCAGAAGATGATCGTTGCTTTCCTGACGGTCAGTCTGCTCGGAGTATCGATAATAGCGGTGTCAGCGCAATTTTACTACACCAAGGCAACAACCCAGGACTTCTATAATATAGCAAGAGGCTCCTCCGCCAGTCTGAATCACCAAATTGACCGCTATTTCAAGCAGTTGATCCAATCTACCTCCGCAGTCATCGCCGGACCGCTTCCTTCGATTGGCGGAGTGTTCCAACCGAACCGGGAGGCTGGGGCGATTCAAGCTTGGCTATCGGGCGACGAGCCTCTAACCTTACCAAACCGGCTGGTCATCGAGGACGCTCTTCGACGCTATATCACTATCAATTACTCCGAAATTGAAAGTCTTGTCCTATTGAAGGAAAACGGTGAGTTCATTTCCTCGAACGGGCAGGTCAAATACCGCCCCGAGGAACCGTGGCTTCATTTGCCGGTTGGTAAGAAGACCGTAGTCATCCCGACCTACGTGTCTTATCCCTATCAAATTCCGATCGTCTCTCTGGTAATTCCGGTGTACAGCACAGAGAACGCGCGAATTGTCGGCCGGCTGGTCGTCAACCTGTCATTGTCCGAGGTTAAAGAAATTATGGGCAAAACATCAATCGGCAAAACCGGCAATTTTGTTATTATTTCTTCCTCGGATACGATCGTGTATCATCCTGATGCGAGTCTGCTCGGCAAGCCGCTCTCGGAGACGCCGCTTAAGCGTTTTCGTTTATCCATTCCCGAAACTATGCAAAAGGTAGATAGTTTGGATTATTTGACTACATTTACCAAGTCGGACTTCACGGAGTGGCGGATTCTAGCCGTCGTACCGCTACAGGAAATGGCAACAGGATTGAACATAGCCACCAAATCGATGCTGATCGTGCTGGTCGTCCTGTTTCTGTTCGTCATACTTTTTGTGCCGATATCGACCAGGCTGTTAATGGAGCCTGTGGTAAAGCTGAAGAAGGTCATGCATGAAGTGGAGATGGGTAATTTGGACGTTCAGGTCGAGCATCATCCCGGAAAAGATGAGCTGCAGAGCTTGAACCGCAGCTTTAGACAGATGATCGGTCGGCTGAAAGAGTTGATCGATGACGTGTACCGGTATGAATTGAGGGAAATGCAATTCGAGGTCCGGCAGAAGGATGCGATGATCAAAGCGCTGCAAGGGCAGATCAATCCGCATTTTTTATATAATACGCTGGATATCATTCGGAGCATCGCTTTCCTGGAGGAGGTTCCGCGTATCGAGAAGATAGCTGGCAATCTGGCCGCATTTTTCCGGTACACCGCCAGGCTGGAGCAGCTCGAAGTGACGCTGCGCGAGGAGATTGATCATTTAAGGAAGTACCTGGAAATTATTGATATCCGGTTCAAACAAAATTTTCAAAGCCAGGTCTATGTGAACGAGAAGTTCATGGATGTACGACTGGTCAAGCTCTCCCTGCAACCGATTGTGGAGAACGCGGTCAAGTATGCGGTGGAGCCGATGAACGGAAATGCAGCTATCCTGATCAGTGCATTCGACGAAGGGGACGACCTAATCCTCGAGGTTGCGGATAACGGCCCGGGAATCCCGCTGGACAAGCTCAAGGACCTTCGACGCTCTCTGGCACAGGTCGGCGAGCAGCAAGCCGCAGGGCATTATGCCGCAAGGGATTCGCTCGGCCTAGCCAATGTTCATGCGCGTCTCGTGCTGCATTATGGGGACAGGTACGGGGTAAGTATTGAATCGTTTCCGGCGAGGGGAACGATTGTTTCCATCCGTATTCCCGATAGAAAAGTAATATCGGATAACGAATCTTAAAATGTTGAAAGAACAAGAAGCTTCTTCTGAGTTACATTTAACTTGAGGTCATTAAGGCCATTAAATTTATACAGGAGGGTTCAAAGAATGAGAAAATGGATAGCACTTCTTCTTTCGGTGTTTCTGATGGCGGGCTTGCTGGCTGGCTGCACAGGAAACAACAATTCCGGAGCTAGTGGAAATGTAGAAACGGCAACAGGTGATAACGGAGGTGCCGCAAATCAGTCCGTAGAAACCGGAGAGGTCATCGACGACGGTTCGGAGAAGCTGACGATTTCTTTCATGCCGGAATCATGGGGCGGCGGAAAGTGGCGGGATGATCATCCTACAATCAAGTATTTGAACGAGAAATTTAACATAGAAATGAATGTTATGTGGACTGACGGTCCGACATACAAAGACAAGCTCAACGTAATGGCCGCATCGGGAAGCTTACCTGACATGTACAGGATAACTTCGGACAACTTCGCCAAGTGGCAGAACGAGGGTGTTTTCTTGGATTTGGCCCCGTATCTGGATCAGTACCCGAATCTGGCCAAGGCATTCCCGGAAGAATTATGGAATAGGCTGAACCCGCAAGGGAAGATATATGGTTTCCCGAATTGGGGGCAAGAGGTACGGGACAGCTATCAAATTCGGGCCGACTGGATCCGCAACGTAGGTCTGGAGATGCCCAATGAAGATACATTCAATGTGGACGATTTCTATGCGATTATGAAAGCGTTCGCTCAGGGCGATCCGGACAAGAACGGCAAGAACGATACGGTCGGGTTCACGACCGATCAGGAACTGGGTGCGAACGCCTCCCAATTGAAGGCCGCATTCGGATTGGCGAATGAATGGAAAATGGAAGACGGCAAGCTGATTACTGTATACGTCCAATCGGAGGAACAGAAGGCATTCCTTAGCTATCTCCGCAAGATGTATGAGGAAGGAGTGCTGGATCCGGAATTCTACAGCAAGAAGGGAGTAAACGTCTATGAGATGTTCCAGGCTAGCAAAGCAGGCATCTTCAACCACCACCCGCTCGGTCTTCGGATGGATAACAAAAAGCTGAAGGAAATCGATCCAAACGCGGAATTGGTTCAACTGGCGCCGCCGATCGGTCCCGACGGATTGCGCGGCAATGCGGCGGGCTTGCTCGGAGCCAATAAAATCGTGATCAACGGAAAGATTGAACCCAAGAAGCGGGAGCGTCTCCTGAAGCTGCTTGATTGGTGGGTGACCGACGAAGGCACGAACATTATGAGGAACGGGATCGAGGGCGAACACTATACGAAAGAGGCTGACGGCACCTATAAGGCAACGCCGTTGAACGATACCGATCTGCCCCGGATTATGAACAACTGGTTTTTCTGGCGCGCCGATCCAAACTTCTTTATCCACATATGGAGCCCGAAGGAAGAAGCCGAATTCGACAGGAAGTTCAATGAGAACAGCGCAAAACACCCATGGCGGAACGAGTCGGAAGGGTTAACGATCTATTCGGAAACGTTTACGAAGTCATGGGAGAGCCTTAGGTTGGCGTTCTTAGAAGCCCAATTAAAAATCATAATCGGACGAGAGCCTGTGGACAGCATCGATAAAGCGATCGAGGAATGGAAAGCCACGGGTGGCGATAAAATTATTCAAGAAGTAAACGACGCGTATTCGAAGTTAAAGGGCGAATAAGTTGTGGAATTATGAATTACATTCATTCTCAAGATTTGATAAAAGCCGGCCAACCGCATCTGGTGCGGTTGGCCGGCTTCTGTCATGCGAAAGGTGGGACAGCATGAGATTATCCGGCGATTCGATAGCATCTATGGCTAGAGTGCATTACATGAAGCGGGCGATGCCCATCTACTTGATGATTTTACCCGGGCTATTGTCGATCGTACTATTCAAATATTTGCCGATGTTCGGCGTTCTCATTTCATTTCAGAACTATAGCCCGTTCCGCGGCGTGTTCGGCAGCGAGTGGGCTGGGCTTGATCATTTCGTCCGCCTGTTCACAGAGCAGAAGTTTCTGATACTGCTCAAAAACACGCTCATTCTAAACTTAATCGACACTTGTCTCTATTTTCCCGCGCCGATTGTGTTCGCCATCATTCTTAACGAGGTCCGTTTGCGATGGTTCAAAACTACGCTGCAAACTGTCGTATATTTGCCGCATTTTGTGTCCATGATCGTCGTCGTCGGGATTACCGTCGTCTTGTTTTCCGGCGAATTCGGTGGGATCAACCTGTTTCTGGATTCGCTCGGTTTACCGAAATACCAAGGGTTAAACGATCCAGATCATTTCCGTTGGGTATGGTTATTGCAGAATATTTGGAAAGAGGTGGGCTGGAGCGCGATTATCTATTTGGCCGCTCTCTCCTCGATTGATCCGACGCTGTATGAAGCCGCCAAGATGGACGGGGCGAACCGGTGGAGACAGATTTGGCACATTACGCTGCCGTCCCTGGTGCCTGTGATTCTCATCCTGTTCATCCTCCGTCTCGGAAGCTTTATCGATGTCGGCTTCGAGCATATATATCTGCTACAAAACCCAATCAATCTTGCGGTGTCTGACGTGTTTGACACTTACATTTATAGAGTCGGGGTTCAGCAGGGCGAATTCAGCTACACGACGGCGGTTGGCCTGTTCAAATCGGTCGTCGGGCTCGTAATGGTGCTCTCAGCGAACACCATGGCGAAAAGGTCGGGAAGGGAGGGCGTGTTCTGATGAGTATCCGCCGTTTATCAGGCAAAGAAAGGTACATCGATATTCTCGTGTACGCATTGCTTATTGTATGGGGAGCGTTAATCATATTCCCGCTTCTATATGTGCTCATGACTTCGTTTGCTACCGAGAAAGAATTCTTGACCCGTGGCTTTTTCATCTTACCAAGAGAGTGGACGTGGGACGCGTATCTGTATCTGCTCGCGAATGACAGTTTCTCGCAAAGCTTCATGAACGCTGTCATCATCGCGGCTATAGGAACGGCAATCAGCATATCGGCAACGACACTGATGGCATATGGCTTGTCCAAGACGTGGCTCAAAGGACGGAGCGTTATGAACTTCATGGTCGTCTTCACGATGCTGTTCTCTGGTGGCTTAATCCCGACCTATATCGTCATAAAGGAGTTCGGGTTGATCGACACGTTCTGGTCCCTTTGGCTTCCGGGAGCTATCGCGCCGTTCTATCTGATTGTCATGCGGAGCTTCTTTTCATCAATTCCTTATGAATTGGAAGAATCCGCGCGCGTGGACGGCTGCGGGGAGTGGAGAATGTTCTTCACCATTATGCTTCCTCTGTCCAAGGCGTCCATTGCCACCTTCGTGCTGTTTTATATGGTTGGCTATTGGACCACCTATTTTTCGGCGCTGATCTATTTAAACGATTCTGACCTGTGGCCGCTCCAAGTGTTTCTGCGGCAAATGCTCGTGCTGAATCTGGACATGGAACAAAGCTCCAGCGTGTTTCAACAGGAGATCGTTTATACACCGGGTGTGAAGATGGCTGCGATTGTGGTCTCCGCTTTGCCGATGATGGTCATATATCCGTTCCTACAGAAGTATTTCAATAAAGGTCTTATGCTTGGTTCGGTAAAGGGCTGAAGGTTTATGAATGAGAAGGATATTTAGTTGGCATTTATCATTAATAATCGGTGGTGGATGCTTTGGGAAAACAAACGATTTATTTGGCTGGCGATTCGACAATGGCGGATTATCCGCCTCATTCGTACCCCATGCAAGGTTGGGGGAACAAGCTCCATTTATTTATTCCCGATACCGTTCGGGTTGTGAATAAGGCTATGTGTGGGAGAAGCTCCAAGAGCTTTATCGAGGAAGGAAGACTCGAAGAAATTTTACAAACGATCAAGACGGGTGACTACTTGTTTATTCAATTTGGTCACAACGACAGTAAGGAAGATGCCGATAGACATACAAGTCCTTGGAACACGTACCATTGGTATTTACGGCAATATATTGACGGGGCGAGAGAGAAGGGTGCTCATCCCGTACTCATCTCTCCTCTTTGCCGCAGACATTTTGACGTTGACGGACTTCTGATCAACACGCACGGCGATTATCCTCGATCGATGGAAGCGCTGGCCGTTCAGGAAAAAGTCCCTTTCGTCGATTTGTGCGGCCGAAGTGCCGTCGCTTTCAAGGAAATGGGGGACGCCAAATCAAAAGAATGGCTGACCTGGCTGTGCCTGGGCGAACATCCGAATTACCCCGAAGGGATCGAAGACAATACGCATCTGAATGAGCAAGGTGCAGAGGCAGTCGCACGAATGGTGGCCGATGCCATCAACAAGCTGAACCTGAGAATGGGTTAAGGAATTCACATCTGTGAGGTGTATAAGGACTATGTCCAATTCGAAATTAATCGTCGCAACCTATCCGATCGCTATTCTAAGGGGCGATTATCCCGATCCTTCCATAGTCCGGGTAGGTCAAGATTTTTACATGACACACTCGTCTTTCATGTATGCTCCAGGGCTTCTCATATGGCATTCCCGCAATCTGACCGACTGGGTCCCCCTTTGTTATGCTCTCCAGACTTATGTCGGAGATGTTTGGGCACCGGATCTGGTCTATGTGAACGGACTCTTTTATATTTATTTTCCAGCTAACGGAACGAATTATGTAATCTATGCAGAGAAAGCGGAAGGTCCCTGGTCGGATCCAATTGATCTGACAGTTGACGGGATAGACCCGGGGCACCTGCTAGCGCTGGATGGGCAAAGGTACCTGTACGTAAACTACGGAAGGGCTGTTTCCTTAGCCCTGGACGGTCTTTCCGCAGCCGGCGAATTACAAACGGTTTATGAAGGGTGGCCAATCCCTCAGGAATGGGTCGTGGACGGGATGGCTCTCGAATCCCCAAAACTGCTAGTCCGAGGCGATTATTATTATTTGATTTGCGCACAAGGCGGAACGGCTGGTCCTGCGACGAGCCATATGGCGGTTGCAGCTAGGAGCAAAAATCCTTTAGGGCCTTGGGAGAACTCTCCCTATAATCCTCTTGTGCATACTTGGTCGAAGGAAGAACGCTGGTGGTCCAAGGGGCACGGTACGCTCATCGATACACCTGATGGACAATGGTATTTCGTCTATCATGCCTATGAAAAGGAATATTACACGCTTGGAAGGCAAACCTTGCTGGACCCTATCGAGTGGACAGAAGACGGCTGGCCGATCGTATCGCAGGATCCGGACGGAGAGATGAAGCCGGTGCAAGGGAATTCTCCGGAGCTTTCTGACGATTTCCAAGGTGATGCACTCAGTTGGCAGTGGCGATTTTACAAGGAACTGGATCCTGAACGTTATGAAGTAGGCGGGGGCGTCTTGAAGCTGAAGGCCAAAGGGGATTCACCGGCAGATTCAGGACCGCTCGTTGTCATTCCACCCGACCGGGCCTATGAAGCTGAAGTTGAGATTAAGGTCGGGCCTGAAGCTGAAGCTGGACTTGTGCTCTTTTATAACGACCGCTGTTATGCGGGGATCAGCTTTACGGAGCATAATATTCATCGACTGCGGCGAGGTATCAAAGGCTTTTCTATAAAAGGCCTGGGCAGCCGGCTTCATTTGAAGCTTAGGAACGATCACCATACGGTGACGATGTTTACCAGTACCGATGGTATTGGGTGGACTCGGTTTCCTTCAACGATGGAAGTCTCAGGTTATAACCATAATACGTTTGGCGAATTTATTGGCCTTCGCCTAGGCATTTATGCGGCAGGTAACGGAGAGGCTGAATTTTCGCGATTTCGATACCGTAGGATTGAAGAGTGATTGGTAGAAAGGTTCGGTGAAGGATTGACGGATTATGAATGAGGAGGAGACTTTATTTGGCATTTATCATTGACAGAAAAACGACTTACCGCATTCCGTCGGACCCGGCTTCGCCTATCCGCCATGCTTGGGGAATGGTAAAGCGGGATCATGAACAGGTGCTAGGTGCCGCTCCGAGGTTCTTCCCCGCAGTGGCGGATACTCCTGCAGACATTGTGATCCGCTACGCGGTACCCGAAGACCGGTGTCCGGACCGGCCGGAGGCGTTTTGCTTCCGTTTCGTCAAGGAAGGCGGCAGAACGGAACTTCATATTGCGGCGGGCGACGATCTTGGCCTGATTTACGGAATGCTAGAATACAGCTGGAAGCATCTTGGCGTCGATCCGTTCTGGTTCTGGGCGGACCTTCCTCCTGAGCGGCGCAGCTGTGTCGAGATTGCTGTCGACGATTATGATTCGCCAGAACCGCTCGTCTTGTTTCGTGGATGGTTCGTTAACGACGAGGTGTGCCTGATCGGGTGGAAGGAGGAGTACCCGCCGACCCGCGAGGTATGGCAGCCTGTCTTTGAAGCGTTGCTGCGATGCGGAGGGAATATGGTTATACCAGGTACCGATCTGCCAAAGCACGGGATTCATGCTGATCTGGCGGCGGAGATGGGATTATGGGTTACCCACCATCATGCCGAGCCATTAGGCGCCGAGATGTTTCTGAGAGCTTATGAAGGAAAGAAAGCAAGCTATCAAGAGAACCCGGAGCTGTTCGAGACGTTATGGGAGGAAGCTATTGAGAAGCAGAAGGACCGTAACATTGTTTGGGTTCTTTCATTCCGCGGGCAAGGTGACCAGCCTTTTTGGATACAGGATCCCGCATTCGATACGCCTGAGAAGCGCGGTGAGTTGATCAGCCGCGTCGTGCGCAAACAATACGATATGGTTCGAGCCAAGGTGATCGATCCGTGCTGCTGCGTGGCGTTATATGGGGAGATCTCGGAATTATATAAAGCGGGTCATATCAATATTCCGGACGATATCATCAAGATTTGGGCGGACAACGGATACGGCAAGATGGTATCCCGCCGCAACGGCAACGAGAACTTTCGCATTTCGGCCTTGCCCGGGCCCGAAGACAAAGGCAAGCACGGCATTTATTACCATGTGACGTTTCACGATCTTCAGGCCTCCAATCATTTGACTTTGTTCCCAACTCCTGCCGCTTTCATCAGAGATGAGGTAGAGGGGGCATTTCGGGCCGGCGCGAAAGACTACCTGCTCATCAACAGCGGTAACATTCGGCCGCACGTCTATACGTTGGATTTGATACGCGAATTGTGGATGCGGGGAGAAGCGGATGTGGAAGAGCACCTTCAAGCGTTTGTCAGCCGGATGTTCCCCTCGCGTTCGTCGGAAATCGTTGCGATGTTCCACGACTATGCACGGCGAACGATTCCGTACGGTCCGAACGAAGACGACCGGGCGGGAGATGAGTTCTATCATCATCCGGCCCGCCAAATCGTCGGTCACTGGCTTCAGGGAAGATCGGAACATCCGGATAGCCGCTTGAAGTGGGTAACGGGGGCCGTCGATTTTCCAGAGCAAGTTGAATGGTTTCGCCGGAAGTGCGCCGAGGCCGTTCCTGGCTGGTGCGAGTTGAGGGAGCGGATCGAACGGCTGCTTCCGGAGCTGGCGGAACCGGACCGAATTCGGCTCAAGGATCATTTGCTATTTCACGTAGAGCTGCATTTGTCCGGCTGCGAGGGCTTTGAGGTATTGGGAAAATCGTACTCCGCTTATCAGGAAGGAAACTATCCGCTGGCGTTTGTATACGCTTCGCAGGCGATGTGGAAGTATGAGAAGGGCCTTATCGCATTAAAGCAAGCAGAACACGGGAAGTGGGAGAATTTCTTCCGGGCCGACTGGCTGACGAACATCAAGAGTACGGTGCATAACATGGACACGCTTCGCCGCTGGCTTCGCATGCACGGGGACAGCCCCGATTTCTTTGCGTGGTACAAGAAGTTTCTGATGCCGGAAACGGAGAAACATATTTACCTGGAGAATACGCATCGCAATCCTCTTTCAGACGATGAACTGGCCAAAAGGATGGCGGAGAAATTCGGCGTCTAAGCGTATATTTGGGAATAATGCGGTTGAAGAGTTACTCGCAGTGTCTATACAAAAATTGAGCGGGGATGAGGATGAAATCATGTTGAAAAAAGCTTGTATTCTCAACGGAGTTCCGTGGTTTGATCAGAATGGGGAGACGGTCAACGCACGCGGTGCTTGTGTGTTAAAGGAAGGGAACGAATACTATCTATTTGGAGAATACAAAACGAATGACGTGAATAAGTACGTTGGGTTTTCTTGTTATTCCTCTTATAACCTGTCGGACTGGCATTTTGAAGGCTTGGCATTGCCGCCGCAGGAGCAAGGGCTACTTGGCCCTGATCGTATTGGAGAACGGGTAAAGGTACTAAAGAATCATAAGACCGGCACCTATGTCATGCTGATGCACACGGATAATTTGAAATACACGGATCCGTGCATAGGGCTTGCGACTTGCGATACGATTGACGGTACATTCAAGTTTCAAGGACCGCTGCTTTTTGAAGGGCAGCCCATTAGAATGTGGGACATGGGTACCTTCGTTGACGAGGATGGAACCGCCTATTTATTGCTTCACGAAGGCGACATTTATCGATTAAGCGATGACTATCTGACCGCAGTGGAAAAGGTTGCGAAGAATATTGCGCCTGGCGGTGAATCGCCGGCAATGTTCCGCCACGGGGACAACTATTATATGATGTTCTCCAATAAAACGAGTTGGGAAAGAAATGACAACTATTATTTCGTTTCGAACAACTTACATGGACCTTGGAAAGAACAAGGGTTATTTTGTCCGAAAGACAGTTTAACCTATAACTCTCAGTGTTCCTTTGTCTTTTCATTAGAAGCAGATGGGAAAACAGTACCGATCTATATGGGAGATCGTTGGTCATTTCCTCGTCAAGCTTCAAGTGCCACACAGGTTTGGTTGCCCATCACAGTAGCTAAAGAGGACACATGTTACATTCCTGAATATTGGCCGGTATGGGCGAGTGAATCGATCTCCCAGGTGTTGCTTGAAAGATTGGATAAACCTTTGCCATTTCGCTCAAATCAACGAGGAGATTCGGTATGCTATGCCTTTGAAGGATCACAAATTATTATTTACGGTACAAGTGATTGTCACGGCGGCTATGCGGAGTTTTTCATCTATGATCACACAGACGAACTTATTCATCGCGCAATTATTCATTTTTACAGTTGGGTACCGGACTCCAATATGAAATACGTTTCCCCGAAACTTTCACATGGAAACTATACGCTGAAAGTCGGAGTAATGGGCGAAAATGGGGTCTGGTTTAAAAAAGACGGCACACAATTCGGAAGCGATGATTACTTCGTAACAATTGAAAGTGTTAAAGTCTGCACTTGAATGGTTGTGTCAGTACGGTTTTCAGAAGCTTTTCAATCATTTTAGCTGTTCGGTTCGTTGAAGGGCTGGCGGCTTCATTATAAAGGAGAGACTTTTGAGCTCCGCCCAAAGATCCCTATAATGGGAGGAAATTTAAGTTGGCGCTTATCATTTGACCGAAATACGACTTACCGCTGAAGTGGAAGCAGGGCTGCTGCTTTTCTACAACGAACACTGTTATGCGGGAATCGCTTGGAATTTATGCAGCAGGGAACGGAGAGACCGAAATTTCTGGATTTCGATATCACGCGATTAAGGAGTGATGGAGACTGGTTCCGTTTCTGCTGACGGCATCACTTGGACAGAAATTTCGCTAGCTATATTAAGGACCGCGGATGGATTCCGCGGTTTTTCGTGCAGGGTCTTGGTTTATGGCATTTCATGGTACAATAAGTATGATAAGTGACAATTTAAGTTACAGGTAGCGACAAAATAATAATAAACTTTCCAAATCGAAAGACAGAGATGGTCTGCTCGGTTACAAGAAACAACTAAGCGTCGTCGCTTTAGAAGAAATCCAGCAAAATACCTTAAAGAGACAGAAAACAAGTACTGTACGTTAATTGGTCAGTCGTAGAAAAAAACGTTGATTTCTGTCCCAAATAGGTTTATAACTTATATTAGAATTATTATTATTAAGAACTTATTCTAAATTGAATGGAGAGATTTAAATGAACTCTATGGACGCTGCTAATTCAGGAAAATGCCCGTTCTCGCATGGAAGCACTGGAAACACTTCAACGCACAAATCTAGTGGTACAAC
>ERZ511473.478-NODE-478-length-64415-cov-29.705369_pt1 | contig 64415 bp, 49 predicted proteins | sample MGYA00374947_ERZ511473 | MGnify/ENA primary metagenome ERZ511473 (study PRJEB26303, sample SAMN06343854) | sediment metagenome | isolation source: hot spring sediment | place: Canada: British Columbia | collected 2012-09-26 ... | reverse complement strand
GAGGGGTTAATAAAAGCCGGTGAGCGCAGAAAGTGTCAGCCGTTACGGCACTCTGGAGGTACGGTTTTTCAGGACTTCGGGCTTCTGCCCCCGATACGATTTTAAAAGACTTGACACCGTCATTGCGTTTGTTCACTTCTGCGACCGAGGGGTAGATAGAGGTATGAAAACCGTCGTCGCCGCTGCACTGGGAGAGTGTGTCCACGTCGCCGGAATCATGAACTTCCTGCGCCTGGCTGAGGCCGCAGGCTGGCGGACCGTCTTTCTGGGCCCGGCGGTGCCGATAGACCGGGTGCTGGAAGTCGCCCGGAGCGAAGGGGCCGACCTGGTCGGCGTCTCCTACCGGCTGACGCCGGAGACCGGCGAGCGGCTCCTGGCCCAGTTCGCCGAGACCGCCGACGACCTGCGCAGCGCCGGGGTCCGCTTCGCCTTCGGCGGCACGCCCCCCGTCGCCGAGCGGGCCCGCGCGCTGGGCTTTTTTGAACGGGTCTTCATCGGCGGCGAGCCGGAGACGGAAGTCCTGGCCTACCTGAAGGGCCAGCCCGCCGAGGGCCGCACCGAGACCGACTTCCCCCAGACCACCGTGGAGCGCATCCGCTGGAAGGCCCCCTACCCCATCCTCCGCCACCACTTCGGCCTGCCCACAATGGAGGCCACGCGGGAGGGCGTCGCCCGCATCGCCAAGGCCGGCGTCCTGGACGTCATCTCCCTGGGCATAGACCAGGACGCGCAGGAGAACTTCTTCCACCCCGAACGGCAGGACCCCCGCCGCCGGGGTGCGGGCGGCGTCCCCGTCCGCACCCCCGACGACTACCGGGCCCTCTATCAGGCCAGCCGCCGGGGCAACTACCCCCTCATGCGTACCTACTCCGGCACCGACGACTTCATCCGGCTGGCCGAAATGTACGTGGAGACCATCCGCATCGCCTGGTGCGCCATCCCCCTCTTCTGGTTCAATCGCATGGACGGGCGCGGCCCTTGGGACCTGGAGAATTCCATCCGGGAGCACCAGCGGGTCATGGTCTGGTACGGTCAGCGGAACATCCCCGTGGAACTGAACGAGCCCCACCACTGGGGGATGCGGGACGCGCCGGACGTGGTCTTCGTCGTCTCGGCCTACCTCTCCGCCTACAACGCCCGCGCCTTCGGCGTCCGGGATTACATCGCCCAACTGATGTTCAATAGTCCCCCCACCCTCTCCGACCGGATGGACCTGGCGAAGATGCTGGCCATTCTGGACCTGATCGCGCCGCTGGCAGGGCCCGATTTCCGCATCTGGCGGCAGACCCGGACCGGCCTGCTCAGTTACCCCCTGGACCCTGACGCCGCACGCGCCCATCTGGCGACGACGGTTTACCTGCAGATGGCGCTGCGGCCCCACATCGTCCACGTCGTCGGGCACACGGAGGCCCACCACGCCGCCACCGCCGACGACGTCATAGAGGCCTGCCATCTGGCCCGGCGGGCCATAGAGAACGCGCTGCGGGGCCAGCCCGACATGACCGCCGACCCCGCCGTCCAGGAGCGGAAGGAGGAACTCATTCACGAGGCTCAGGTCACGCTGGAGGCCATCCGCGCGCTGGCCGGGCCCGACGTCTCCGACCCGCTGACCGACCCCGCCACCCTGGCCCGCGCGGTGACAGCGGGGATTCTGGACGCCCCCCACCTGCGCAACAACCCCTACGCGCGCGGCCAGATGGTCACCCGGTTAGATGAGCGCGGGGCCTGCGTGGCCGTAGACCCCGTCAGTGGCCGCCCGCTCAGCGAAGAGGAGCGCCTGGCCCGCCTGGAAAAAGGAGAAAGAGGATGATGAGAGACAAAGCGCACTACACGGTCGTCGGCGCCGGGCACGGCGGGAAGGCCATGGCCGCGCACCTGGCCCTGATGGGCTTCCCCGTCACCCTCTACAACCGGACAGCCGAGAACATTGCCGCCATCCGGTCCCGGGGTGGAATTGAACTGGAGAGTTACGACGGCGGCCCTCGGGGCTTTGCCCGCCTGGCCAACGCCACCGCAGATATGGACGAAGCGCTGGCGGAGGCGGACATCGTGATGGTCGTCGTCCCCTCCACCGCCCACGCCGACATTGCCCGGGCCGCCGCCCCCCACCTGCGGGACGGGCAGATCGTCGTCCTCAACCCGGGCCGGACCGGCGGCGCGCTGGAGTTCACCAAAGTCCTGCGGGAGAGCGGCTGCGCCGCCGACGTCACCGTCGCCGAGGCGGAGACGCTCATCTACGCCAGCCGGTCCGACGGCCCCGCCCAGGCCCGCATCTTCAGCATCAAGGAGGCTGTCCCCCTGGCCGCCCTCCCCGCCACCCGCACCCGGCGGGTCCTGGAGGCGCTGGCCCCGGCCTACCCCCAGTTCATTGACGGCATCAGCGTCCTGCACACCGGCCTGAACAATATGGGCGCCATCTTCCACCCCGCGCTGACCATCCTCAACGCCGGGCGCATTGAGGCCACTGGCGGCGACTTTCAGTTCTACATAGAGGGCGTCACCCCGTCGGTGGCGCGGGTGCTGGAAGTGTTGGACCGGGAGCGGGTAACGGTGGCGGCCGCGCTGGGCATCCGGGCCCGCACCGCGTTGGAGTGGCTGAAGATGGCCTACGACGCCACCGGCGCCGACCTCCACGAGGCCATCCACAACCAGCCCGGCTACTACGGCATCAAAGCGCCCCCCACCCTGAACCACCGGTACATTACCGAAGACGTGCCCGCGAGTTTGGTGCCCATCGCGGCGCTGGGGGAGCGGTACGGCGTCTCCGTGCGGGGGATGGATAGCATCATCCGTCTGGCATGCATTGTCCACCGCACCGACTACTGGCGGCGCGGCCGCACTCTGGAGCGGATGGGCATTGAGGGGATGAGCGTGAGCGAAATCACCCGATACGTGATGGAAGGCGTGTTCTCATGACGATTTTGATCGGCACCAGCGGCTTCAGTTACGACGACTGGGTGGGCCCGGTCTATCCGCCGGACCTGCCCAAATCGGAATGGTTGCGGTACTACGCGCGGGAATTCCCCACCTGCGAACTGGATTTCACGTTTTACCGCATCCCCGACCCCCATACCCTGGCCCGCATGGCCGATAAGGTCCCCCCGGGCTTCCTGTTCTCCGTGAAGGCCTTCCAGGGCATCACCCACGAACGGGAGAATCCGGAGCCGCTCATCCACCAGTTTGTGGACGCGCTGAACCCGCTGCGGGAGGCGGAGAAGTTCGCCTGCGTCCTGGTCCAGTTCCCCTACGCCTTCCACGCCACGGAGGAGAACCGGGCCTACCTGCGCCGTCTGCGGGAGAGTTTCGGCGACCTGCCCGTGGTGGTGGAATTCCGCAGCCGGGATTGGATCACCCGCCGCACCTTTGACGAGTTGCGGGCGCTGAATCTGGGTTTCTGCTGTGTGGACCAGCCCCGGCTGCGGGGACTGGTCCCGCCCGTTGCCGTCACGACAGGCCCTGTGGCCTACGTCCGTTTCCACGGCCGCAACGCGGCCAAATGGTGGGAGCACAAGGAGGCCTGGGAGCGGTACGATTACACCTACACCGACGAGGAACTGGCGGAGTGGGTGCCGAAAATCCGTCAATTGGACGCCGAGGCCCCGCTGACGCTGGTCTACATGAACAACCACTGGCGCGGGCAGGCGGTGGGAACAGCGCGCCAGTTGCGCCGATTGCTGGGATAGGGTAGAATTGTCAACAGCGCGAGGATTCGTGAAGGGTGAAAGGGGATGGCTCATTTTTCGGCGGCCTGCGCCAAGCCCGGTGAGATGTGGCCTTCACCCCACCCTTTCCCCTCCCCCCTCCCGCTCGCCTTCGGCGGTGGGAGAGAGGAGGGGAAAATAGGGATTTTGCGGCGGGCGGCTCTACCGCCCGCTGCAAAATACCCTCTCCTTGTGAACCACCCCGCTGAAAGCCGCTCCCAATCTCCGATCCCATATATCTCATGAGGTAGATGCTTGATGGGGAAAACTGTATCTGTCAAATGGCTGGAGAAACTCCAGTTCGTAGGAGTGGACGCTACAAAGCACTCCGTGGTCATGTCCGCCCCCGATGAGGAAAACGGCATCGGCATGAGCCCCAGCCAGTTGCTCCTGGTGGCGCTGGGCGGCTGCACCGCCTACGATGTCGTCAACATCCTCACCAAAAAACGCCAGCGGCTGACCGGCCTGGAAATCGCCGTGACCGGCGAGCAGAACCCCGACCCGCCCTGGGCCTACACCCACATCCATCTCCATTACCGCCTGCGCGGCCGGGGCCTGAACGAGCAGGCCGTGCGGGATGCCATTGAACTCTCCAAGAACAAATACTGCTCCGTCGGCGCGACGCTCTCCGCCGCCGCCCAAATCACCTACGACTACACTATTGAGGAGGACACATGAGCCTGCACATCGTTGCCGAACTGATGGCCATTTCGGCCCGGACAGCCCCCAAGGCCGTGGGACAAGACTTCCTCGCCATCAAAATCGTGGAGGGCGAGGAACTGCGCCGCCTGGGCGAGGAGATGATCGCCTACGGCGAGCGCGTCGGGAAGAAGAATTTTGACCGGGACGGGAAGAACGTCCTCAACTCCGAGGTTGTGGTGCTCATCGGCCTGAAGAACGCCCGGGTGGTGGGTCTGAACTGCGCCGCCTGCGGCAGTCCGACCTGCATAGAACCCAACACGGTAGAGGGGGAATTTAGCGGCCCCCAGTGCGCGATGCGGCTGCTGGACATGGGCATCGCCATCGGCTCGGCCGTCAAGACCGCCAGCCTGCTCAACGTGGATAACCGGGTGATGTACCGGGTCGGCGCCGTGGCCCGCCAGATGGGCCTGATAGACGCCAACGTGGTCATGGGCATCCCCCTCTCCGCCACCGGCAAGTCCATCTACTTTGACCGCTGAGGACGGACGACCGACCACGGACGACGGACGACCGTGGTCTGTAGTCCGTGGTCAAACAAGGAGGGAACCCTTGTATCGCGCTCATTCATTGGTGAAGGGGATTCCATTCCTGCTGATCGGGGTGTCGGTCCTGGTGGTGGCGCTGGCCTTCCTCTGGCCCGCGCCGACCGAGTTCCCGATGGACGATACCTACATCCATTTCGTCTACGCGCGCAACCTGGCCGAACACGGCAAACTGATGTTCAACTTCCCGGACGAGAAGGGGGTGGGGACATCCAGCCCCCTCTGGGTGCTCCTGCTGGCAGGCGGATACAAAGCGGGCGTCCCCCTGCACGTCCTGGCGAAAGCCCTGGGCATCGGCGCCCTCATCATTGTGGGCGCGGCCCTCTACCTGCTCCTGCGCCCCATCTGGGGAGTCATTGCCTCATTGGGCACCGCCCTGGCCGTGGTGCTTTCCGGCCCCATGCTCTGGTTCTCCCTCAGCGGGATGGAGACCACTTTCTTCCTGGCCCTGGGGTTGTTGGCCCTCCTGGCCTACCGGGCCGGGCGCTGGTTATGGATGGGCCTCCTGCTGGGCCTTCTCACCCTGGCCCGCCCGGAAGGACTGGCGCTGGCCCTGGCCATTGGGTTGGCGGAAATCGCCCGCCAGAAACGGATTCCCCGCCACCTGATCTGGGCCGGCCTCCTCTGCGGGCTGGTCGCCGCCCCCTGGTTCCTCTACCTGTACCTCCGCACCGGTCACATCCTCCCCACCAGCGGCCTGAGCAAGCACGTGACCATCACGATGGGTATCCGTCTGGTGGCCGCTCAGAACCCCGTTCTGGATGCGGTCACCCGGTTCGCCCCGCTGACCTATACCGGCCTGTGGGGCGTCTATCTGGTGGAGTTTGTCCTGGGCGGGATGACCCTTCCTCCGCCTCGCCTGCCAGTGGGGGCCGCCTTCGGCGCCTCCCACTACACCCTCTCCCTCTGGGCCGTACTCGGCCTGATGGGGATGGTCGGGCCGCTGCTCTGGGCCGCCCGGCGCGCATGGGCGGTCCGCCGCTGGCCGCGCCTCCTGCAGGACCCGGCCCGGCGCCCCTGGGTCGTCTTCCTTATCTGGCTGGTCTTCCACAACCTCTGTTATATGGCCTTCCTGCCCACGCCGGGGACCGCCAGCCGCTACGGCGCCATCAACCACATCGCTCTCTGGCTGGGGCTGGCCGCCGGACTCCGGGCCTTCGCCCATCAGCCTCGCCTGCAGCGGGTCTGGATGGCCGGACTGGCGCTGCTGCTGGTCGCCGACGGCATCTACTGGAACTCCGTCTACGATGCGAATCTGGAGCATATGCAGAATGTGCGCATCGCCGCCGCCCGCTTCATCCGGGACCGGGTTCCGCCGGAGGAATTGTGCGCGGCGTTTGACATCGGCGCCGTCCGCTTCTACGGCGAACGGCCCATCATAGACCTCTACGGACTGGTGGACCCGGAAGTAGGCGACTGGTTCTACCGGGGCGAGATGGACCGGTATCTGATGGCGAAGAACGTCCGCTGCCTGGTCCTTCCCGACCGTCCCGGCACCACCGAAGACGGATGGTTTGACCTGGGCACGATGCTGGAACTGACCACCAGCCCCCTTTTCACCCCCTATCAACTGGCTCTCTTTGAGATTCGCCCGGACCGGTGGTTACAGGGGTATCTGCCCACGATGAATTACCAGTCGGCAGTGACAGTGTACCGCCTCCTGCCAATGCAGTCACAACATCCTCCCGGAGATTCCTGATGCGCATTGCGCTCCTGACCGACGCCTACTGGCCGGGTGTAAACGGCATCATCCGCTTCGTCTCCCTGCACAAGCGCATCCTGGAGGAGATGGGGCATCAGGTCTTCGTGTTCACGGGAGGACCGCCAGCCCCGCAGGACGAGCCGGGAGTAGTCCGCTCTTTCGGGTTCCCTCACCCCGACCCCGGCTATCGGGTGACTTTGGACTACTCCCGCAGGGCCGTCGCACTGTTGCAGACGATGGACGTCCTGCATGCCAACCAGCCGGCCATGAGCGGCCTGCTGGCCTTGCGGTACGGTCACCGGTTCGGCATTCCCGTCGTCCTCACCCTCCACAGCCGCTATGATATGCTGATCAACAGCCGCCTGCGGATGCCGATGACCGCCGTTCGCCCCCTGTTAGGTGCCTACCTGCAATGGCTCCTTCCCCGTTGCGACCTGGTGACCGCACCGACGCCGGAGGTCACGAAAGTGCTGAAGGATATAGGGGTCCGGGCCTGTGTGGAAATCATCCCCTGCGGCGTGGAGCGAAATCGCTCATCTCACCGCAATGTGACCCGGGCCGAACTGGGCATCCCCGCTACGGCGCCGCTGGCGGCGTTTGTCGGACGGGTGGTCGCCGAAAAGAACATCCGCTTCCTCCTGGAAGTCCTCTCAGCCCCGGAACTGAGCGACGCCTATCTTCTGATCATTGGGGATGGCTCCGAACGATTGGCATTGGAGGAAGCCGCAGAGCGGCTGGGATTGAACGGCAGGGTCCGGTTCATCGGACAGGTTGCCCCGGCAGAGGTACCGGCCTACGTTGCGCTGGCCGATTTCTGCGTCACCGCGTCCAAAATAGAGATGTTGCCCACGGCGATTCTGGAGGCATTGGGGGCTGGATTGCCGGTGCTGGGGCTGGACGTGCCCTGGATTCGGGCTGTCATCCGCTCCGGAGAGAACGGCCTGCTGACCCCGCCGGACGACGCGGCAGCGATGGCGCGGGCCTGGGCCCGGCTGGCGCATGACCAAGAACTGCGGAATCGTCTGGCGGAGGGGGCCCGCCGCACCGGCGAGCAATATGATGCCCGCCAGGCGACGGCCCGTCTGGTAGCCCACTACGAACGGCTGGCAACAGCCAGAACATAAAACCACGAAGGACACGAAGGACACGAAGATTCCTTATGCGCCTTGCGCGCACCTTTCGTGCCCTTTCGTGCCTTTCGTGTGCCTTTCGTGTACCTTTCGTGCCTTTCGTGTGCCTTTCGTGCCTTTCGTGTACCTTTCGTGCCTTTCGTGCCTTTCGTGCCTTTCGTGTGCCTTTCGTGTACCTTTCGTGCCTTTCGTGTACCTTTCGTGCCCTTCGTGTCATTTCGTGCCTGGTAAACCATGAGTCGCCAACGGATGGGGCTGGGCCACCGGGGGGAGGAACTGGCCGCGCAGGAACTCCAGCGCCGGGGCTACGAGATTGTGGAGCGAAACTGGCGCTGCGAGGTGGGAGAGGCGGATATTGTCGCCCGGCGCGGGCCCATTTGGGCCTTTGTGGAGGTCCGCACCCGCCGGGGGGAGGCCTACGGCTCGCCGGAGGAGTCCATCACCCCCAAGAAGCAGGCGCGCATGCGAGCCGTGGCCGAGCGGTATATGGCCGAACACGGCCTCCATGAAGCGGACGGACAACTGCTGATGGTGGCCGTGGAGATGGACCGGGCCGGCCGCCTGCGGCGGGTGGAAGTGCTGGAAGTGGAGTGAGTCCCCTACCGGAAACGGTAACTATTCAGACGCTGACTGAAGTCAGCCTTTTGGGCCGCAGGCCTTCAGTCGGCCTTCGCCGACCTCAGAGTGTCGGCGGAGGCCGACACCCGGCACAAAGTGCCCAGGAAGGACGATTTCAATCGGCGTGACTCGTTACCGGAAACGAATCCCGTCCGGCAGGCTCTCTATCAGCGTCCGCGCTGGCACGAAGACATCCCGCAGCCGCTGGACCGCCGGGTCCAGTCCTGAGGGTCCTAACTGAATAGCCACCGGAATGTCCATCTGGATGGGCACCGTCTGGCTCACAGGGACGGTCATCTGCACCGGGATGGTCTTCTGCACCGGCACCACCATGTTCAGCCGAACCGGCAGGGGAGTGCCCGCGGGCAGGACGACCGTCGTCCGCACCGGGACATTGTTGAGGTAGACGGTGGTATTAGGGATGGCTGTGTCCCGGAGTAGAACGACCACCGTGTCCTGGTTGATGGGGAGGTCAAAATCCAGCGCCAGAGGCTGATCCAGGGGCAGGTCAAATTGAATGGGGATGGATTGGTCCACCGGCACCGTCGTATGGATGGTCGTCTCCCCCAGGCCCAGAAACGCCCGGTCCAGGTTGTAGAGGAGAGGTTCCAGCAGGTGGTTCTTCAGTTGCAGGAGCGGGCTAACGGCCAGAATCAGGACCAGGACAAGGACCAGGTTGACAATGAAGGAGAAGATGATGGCGACGTTGGCAAAGGCCCGCCAGAATCGTTGACAGCGCTCTTTCATCGCATCCTCCCGTCGTAGACTTTTGCAACTTCGTCTATTGTATAAAATTTTCCCCAAAATGCAAGACCTCTTGCGAATCTTCCCGCAGAATCGGGTGTTGTAATATGCGGATGAACACAGGCACCATCGCTGTCATTGCCCTATCGGTCTTTCTTTTCCTGTGGTACATCGGCGGTCATCTATACAACCGCCAGCGCGGCCGCCGTCTCTTCCGCTGGCTGGAGGAGGGCCTGAAGGTCCTGGGAGAGGAGTACCAGTGGGGCTGGCTGGGCTCCCCGGCCTCCGGCGCACGCATCCTGATCCCCCAGGCCCATCCCCCCTTTCGCCGGATAGAAATCACCCTCCTGCTGGAAAACCGCGAAATCCCCGTCCTCTGGCTGGCTGACCTCTTGCAGAAGAAACGGGATGCGGTTATAATAAAAGCGACTCTCCGATCCCCGGAGAGCAGGGGGATTCAAGTGGGACCACCGAACGAACTCCGAAGCACTGCTATCCTGTCCTGGAAACGGGAAACAGGCCCGCATGGTCTGATGGTGGCCTGCCAGGGCACCGGTGCTTCCTCCCAACTGGCGAAACTGGCCCCCTGGCTGACCCGCTATGGCCCCCACCTGCGCCGCTTCGTCCTGCAACGCGAAGACCCCCATCTGGCCGTGTGGATGAATCTGACAGAACTCGTGCCGGAAATCCCCTCGGCGGTCCTCTTCACCGACCTCCAGGCCGTCCTGGAGATCAGAAAGGGCGAAAAATGATCTCCGAAGAAATCGTAACTCAAACCTGGCAGCGCATTGCCCGGAGTACCCCTCAGGAGGCGCAGCGCTATGTGCGCCAGATGTCGCAGGAACAGCCCGCGGTCCTGGCCTATCTGCTGACGATGGACGGCGACCCCTTCAACCGGAACGAAATGGGCTCCATCATCTTCATCGCCCTGGTCGTCTGGCAAATTATGAAGCAGAGCGCTCAGGACCTGCGGTCGGTTCCCATTGAGGCGATAGAGCAGGCAGATGAGGCCAACTTCTCGTTCCTGGAACAACTTCTAACAGCGGGGGAGATGGACTTTGAGACCGCCGTTGTGCGAATGATCGCGGAGTACCCGGAGCCAGAAGTGTTGCGGTACATCGTTGAGGCACTGACGGAAGAGGACGAAGAAGAACCCTTCCGGGACGAATACCGGGGGCTGGCGTTTGTCAATTTGAAGACGGTGCTGGACGCCTTCATCGCCAGTCCGGCCCGGGCTGTGTCATAATCCTGCAGCGGCGAGTATCGGTGCCGCCCACTGCCCCGGAGAGGTGCTCAACCCGGATAGCCAGACCATCCAATGCAACGAGATGAAAAACGGCCCGAAAGGGACGAAGAGCAACTCCTCGCACGAGCACTGGGAGAGATCGGAGGGCCCGGCGCCAGGCTGGTGGCCAGATGGCTACCTGACGATGTCTATGAACTCGTGCTGGAAACCAGCAGTTCGCCGGAAAGGGCCTGGCAGGTTGCCCTTGCTGTATTGAGCCATGAGGGGAAAATCCTTGAGAATCACACGGCGGAAAGCCGGGGGTCCGTGGTCTGGGCAATCGTAGGATCAGGGGCCTGGAATATGAATCCAACCCTTGTGAAAGTCCGGGTCGCGTCAACGGCGGAGGGTGGAACCCGGTTGGAAATCCGTGGAATAGCCAAAGAGGGGCTGATCAGGCAACGTGCTGGGGAAACCGCGGTCAAAAGAATTGCAGATTTGCTGGCCAGGATGGTTTAATTTCCCAGGGAAACTGATTGATACCTTTTTGAACCATCCCAAAGCGAGCACATTGCATACGCAAAAGTTGCCAAATTGGGTGACCCATAGTAAGATTGCTAACAACCACTCCCTGGAAACCATTCCGGAAGGAGGTGATTCGGGGCAATACCTCAGGCACTGTTCAACCGTTCGTCCGCCTTCCGTACCGTTTATCCACCATTGTTCCCCATTTTATCAGGAGGAAAAAGGATGAACGCGCTTGTGGTCCTGATTCTGGCCGCTATTGGTCTGGCTGTTGGCTATGGCGTCTACGCCAAGAGCATTGACCGCAAGGTCATCCAGCCCGACCCCTCCAAAGCCACGCCCGCCAGGATGTACATGGACGGCGTGGACTTCATCCCCGCCAACCGCCACGTCCTCTTCGGCTACCAGTTCAAGTCCATCGCCGCCCTCGGCCCCATCCTGGGCCCCATCATTGCCGTCCAGTGGGGATGGCTCCCGGCCCTGGCCTGGATCATCCTGGGCACCTTCTTCATCGGGTGGGTCCAGGACTATTCCAGCATCATCGTGGGGGTCCGGGAAGAGGGGCAGACCTTCGGCGCCCTCAGTTACCGCCTCATCTCCCCCCGCGCCCGCAACATCCTCCTGGCCTTCATCTACGTCTACCTGCTGATGATCATGGGCGCCTTCGGTATCCAGGTGGGCTTTGTCCTGCTGACCCGGCCAGCGGTGCCCCTGGGAGTCATCATCCTCACCCTGGCCGGGCTTCTGGCCGGGCAGATGACTTACAAGTGGAAGCAGGACATCATCCTGACCACGGTGGTCACGGTCGTTATCGCCCTGGTTGGCATCTGGGTGGGGACGCTGCCGGCGGTCAAGAACTTCTTCGCTGCCCTCTACGGCCTGGACGCTGAGGGCAAAAGCCCCATCCTCTTCCTGCAGGTGACCCGGGCCGGTTTCATCGGGAGCCTGCTGGTGCTGATCTTCTGCTACCTGGGCGCGGTTTTGCCCATCTGGCGCTGGGCCCAGCCGATTAACTACGTCGCCTTCTGGGTCGTCCTCTTCGGCGTCCTGGGCGGCATCATCGGCCTGCTGATCGGGCGCCCAAGCCTGGGGGACTTCCCGGCTTTCCAGACGTTTATGGCACCAGCGGGGCCCCTCTGGCCAATGCTCTTCGTGACCATCGCCTGCGGCGCCATCTCCGGCTGGCATAGCCTGGTCTCCTCCTCCGGCACCGCCCGCCAGTTGGAGAAGGAGACGGACGCCCTCTATGTGGGCGGCGGGGCGATGTTCCTGGAGATGATCTTCGCCACCATCGCCTTCCTGACCGCCACGGCGGGCGTGGGCTTCGCGAAGTACACGGAACTGAAGGGCTGGACCGTCCCGGCGGCCATCTTCCCCCAGGGCCTCTCCACCTTCCTGAACTACTGGGGGCTGGATGCCGCGCTGGGCCAGGGCTTTGGCGCCGCTTACGGCTCCGTCTTCCTCACCCTGATGGCGCTGACCATTATGCACCTGGTGGTCCGCTTCATGCGGGTGGCGAGCGCCGAGGCGCTGGGCGACCGCTTCCCCATCCTGCGCAACGTCCACGTCGGCACCATCATCGCCCTGCTCTTCACCATCTTCCTGATCTGGTTCGCCCCCTTCCTGCGGATCTGGGGAATCTTCGGCGCGGCCAACCAGTTGATGGCCTCCCTGGCCCTGCTGCTCATCACCCTCTGGCTGATGTCCAAGGCCAAGAACTACCAGTGGACTTTCTGGCCCTTCGCCTTTATGTTCATCACCACCGTGGGCGCGCTGCTCTGGCAGACCTATGACTCCTTCTTCGTCAAACTGCCGGCGCAGAAGACCTGGGACGGGCAGGTGGCCTTCATCACGATGGGCGTGCTGGCCCTCGTCCTGGTGGTGCTGGCGGTCATCCTGGTGGTGGACGGCATTGGCTCCATCCGCCGCTACCGGGCCGAACTGGCGAAGGCCCGCCGGTAAGACCGGTCCGCTGGCAGGCAAACGTAAGGAGCAGGGCGGGCTCCCCACCCGCCCTGCTCTTGTAACGGAAGAGAGAGATGCAACTCCAGGTTCTGATGCCCATCCCGACCACGTTCCGCCACTGTCTGGCCTGCGAGGCCCTTTCGGGAGACGTGGTAGGAGAGGTCGCGCGCGCCGAGATGGTCAGGGAGTACCCGGCGGAGTTCCTGGAAGAGTTTGACCGCCTGATGCGCTGGATCAACGAACTGACCCTTCGCTTCGGCCCGACGCTTCAGGTGCGGGTGGTAGACCCTCAGTCCTTGGAAGGGCTATGGAAGTGCCTGCGCTACGGCGTCCGCCGATACCCGACGTTTCTTCTGCCCGGCGGGCGCAAGGTTGTGGGGTGGAACTGGGAAGCACTGGAAGGCGCCCTGCGGGAGGCGGCAGAAGGGCGGGATGCAGGATGCAGGACGCAGGATGCAGGATGAATCCTGCGCTACATCCACCGTGGCGCAGGATTTATCCTGTGGACGCAGGACGCGGGATGAATCTGCGCTACAAGAGGGTCAAAGTGAATCAGAGCGAGGCGAAGCGGCAGCAATGGCTGGAAAAACTGGAATGCCGTCTGCGGGACGCCGGATGCGCCCTGCGGGACATCCTCTACGGGATGACCCTCTACGACTGGGTGCTGGAAATGCAGAAAGCGCGCGGGGAGGTAGAGCGCGCCTTCACCCTCCTGGTCTTCGGCGACCTGCTGGGCATCCCCATCCTGACCCCGTACTACACCATGCGCCTGCTCCCGTACATGGTCCCTCGCATTGAGGCCTGGCGCCGTAGCATGCTCCGGGAACGGGACCTGACCGACCTGTTTGACCAAGAAATCGGTTAGAGGTATAATCCTAAGATGTAGGATAGCAGGAAGCACGATGGTATCATGGCAAGAACGCGAAGCACCAAGGGTTGAGCGCAAGCGCAGGGAGAACGAAAGAAAATTTGGCAATTGGGAAGAACTACCTGACGGCGGTCGCCGTTACTTCTATGAGATTCAGGGACGTGCTGGTTGGAAAGCGCGCTATGTCAAAGAGGTAGATGCTTTGGAGCAAACAATCCGGTTCTACCAGGAAATCTACAATGAACGGGGACAATTAGTAGAAATTCACGAGAAGTATCCGATGGACAAAGGGCATAAGAGAGTGCAGGAGGGCAGTTATGAAGGTTTCCCGACAAAGGGTTGCTCAAAAAATCATTGACTACCTCTATCATCGCATCACCCTGTCAGATCTGGTAGACTGGGCAGAGTCAGCAATGATGGAGGCAGATTTTGAGGAGCGAGATACTGAACTTCTCCGGGACATCATTGGCCGCATCGGTCTGGCAGATGTGAGGGCTTTTGGGATGACCTGGGAGGATTGGGAAGATTTCCTATCACGGCTGGGCTATCGTATCAGCATAACGGTTTCAGAAGCCCCAGCGCTGGCAGAGCCTTAACCATTGCCGCGAAGGTTAAACCAAATCCGAGGAGGATGGATCAAAATGGCTGAGCAGAGAAGCAAATGGCAGAACTTCCTGGACGGTGTCAAGAGCGTCCTCTACGGGATGGCCGGGCACGATATGGCCCGCTTCGCCCTGAAGACGCGCGGAAGCATGGAGCACCTCTTCATCCTGGTCACCATGGGCGACCTGCTGGGTATCCCCATCCTCCCGCCCTACTACTCCCTGCGCCTGCTTCCCTACGTCGTCCCGCAGATTGCCACCTGGAAGCGCCGCATGCTCCGGGAGCGAGACCTGACCGACGCCCTGGCCTGACCCACCCGCCCACCTGCACACTTGCACACTTGCACATTTGCACACTTGCCAACTTGCACACCCGCACACTCGCTCAAGGAGGTCAACTTGTCCCTCGCAGAAGTCTTCCAACAGCACCCCGAGCGCCGCTACATCATGTTCGGCGGCAAGGGCGGACTGGGCAAAACCACCTTCTCCGCCGCCACCGCGTATTGGCTCGCCCAACAGGGCTATAAGGTCCTGGTCTTCTCCGTAGACCCCCAGGCGTCCCTCTCCGACATCTTCCAGCAGGACATCTTCGGCAAGGGGGCCGTGGAGATTATCCCCGGGCTCTTCGCCCAGGAGATAGACGCGGACCGGCGCATCCGCGAGTACCAGGACGAAATCCGGCAGAAAATCCTGAACATGTACGGCCTGGAGAAGGTGCCGGATGAGATTGAGGACTACATCCAGGCCGCGGCCGCCGAGCCGGCGATGGAAGAGAGCGCCATCTTTGACCAGGTGGTGGATATCATCGTCAGTGGCGACTACGACTATTACATCTACGACCTGGTCCCCCTGGGCCACGCGCTCTACTACCTGAGCATGGCCAGCGTCTACGACCAGTGGATCAGTAAAATCACCAAACTCCGGGAGGAGATGCAGGAGTATGCCCAGGTCGCCGCGCTGATGCGCCGGGATGAGGAACTGGAAGAGGACAAAATCCTGGCCGAATTGCAGGACATCCGCTACCGCATCAACACCTCCTCCAGCATCCTGACCGACAAGGAGAAGACCGCCTTCTTCTTCGTCCTGGTGCCCGAGGAGATGATCATCCTGGATACGGTCAAGGCCGCGGGGCTCTTCGCCAAATTCCAGGTTCCCATTTCCGGTTACATCGTCAACCGGGTCATCCCGACGGAACTGGAACAGCAGCAGATTCCGGAGTACCTGCGCCACCGCATCCAGATGCAGCGGAAGTACCTGGAGGAGATTCGCCAGCGCTTCGGCAACCAGGTACTGGCCTACATCCCGGAGTTTGAGCGGGACATCACCGGCCTGGAGATGATCCGGCGGATGGCGGACGCGATGTTCGGAGGTCCGAAATGATTGAGAAGCCCATGGTTCAGTTCGTACAGGAGCATCCGAAACTGAAGTACGTCTTCTTCGGCGGCAAGGGCGGCGTGGGTAAGACGGTGATGGCCGGGACGGCCGCCTTGTGGTTTGCCCGCCAGGGCCGGCGCACCCTGCTGGCGTCCACCAACCCCGTCCACTCCCTCAGCGGCCTCCTGCGGCAGGACGTCTTCGGCAAGCCCACCCCGGTGGAAGGCGTCCCCAACCTCTGGGCCTACGAGATTGACACCAAAGACACCATTGAGCGGTCCAAAAAGGAGATTCGGGAGAAAATTGAGTGGTTCCTCAAATACGCCGACATCCGGGTCAAGACCGACGAGTTCGTGGAGTCCGCCACAATGAACCCGGCCTTTGAAGAGTCGGCGATGTTTGAGAATATGATTGATCTCATGTTTGAGGACAAGTACGAGGTCTACGTCTTTGACACCGCCCCCACCGCCAATGCCCGCCGTCTCTTGGGGATGTCCAGCGTCTACTCCATGTGGGTCAACAAGATGGTCCAGAGCCGCCAGGAGGCGATGACGCTGCGGGAACTCCTCTCCTACAGCAAGAAGAAGCAGGAGAAAGACCCGCTGATGGAGTACCTGCTCTGCTTCCGGGACCGGATGGCCCACGCGAAGGAATTGCTGACGGACGCGGAGAAGACGGCCTTCTTCTTCGTCACCCTGCCAGAGGCCCTGCCCATCGCGGTCATCCGCCGCTTCATCAACTGGTTTGACGAGTTCGGCATCCCCGTGGGCGGCGTCGTGGTCAACATGCTGATTGACCCCCAGGCGACGGGTGAGAACCCGCCGGAATTCGTCCGCAACCGCATCGCGATGCAGGCGGAGTACATGGAAGAGATCCGGCGGCTCTTCCCCAACGTCCGCGCCCTGGTGCCGCTCTTTGAGACCGAAGTCCAGGGCGTACCCATGCTGGAGCGCACCGCCGCCTATCTCTTCGGCTGATATATCAACCACGAAGGACACAAAGGGCACAAAAAATGCTTGTTTTATACAAAATAACCCCTTTGTGCCCTTCGTGTTTCCTTTGTGACCTTTGTGGTTAAAGAATATCCGAGGTCGCCGTGCACCCATCCCTGCTGATCCTTCTGGTCGGATTCCTGTACATCCTGGGCTTCAACGGCCTGTCCTACCTGCGCCACCAGGGCCTCTCCTCCCGGTTCATCCTGGAGGGACTGCTCCTGACCGGAGCCGGAGCGGCCCTGGCCCTGGTAGTCCCCCTTCACCCCATCATATTCCTCCTGTTCCTCTACCTGCTCACCATGCGTGTGCGCATCCTGATAGACCTGGGCAACAGCGTGGCGGGCCGGGGGCAGCCGGAGCAGGCCCTCCGGTTCTACGACCTGGCCCTCCGCTTGGGCGCGGATGCCTTCAGCCAGCGGGTTGCCCAAATCAACCGGGGTGCGGCCCTGCTCCAGTTGGGCCAGGCCGAGGAAGCCTGCCGGATTCTGCGGGAGGTGGTAGCCGACCAGAGCGTCCGGCTGGGGGCCAAGTACCAGGCCGCCGCCTGCTACAACCTGGGCCTGGCATGCCGTCGCACCGGACGGGAGGCCGAGGCCATCCAGCGCTTTAACGAAGCCATAGATGCCCTGCCCGGCTCGGTTTACGCCTACGGCGCCCGACAGGCGCTGAAGAAAGGGCAGGAAACCCGGGATACCGAACCGGAAAAACAGCAGTAGCGCAGGCCGCCAAGCCTGTTCATGGTTTTTTTATGGCGGCGGCTTTGCCGCCGCCATAAAAACCTCTCCATTGTTACCCGCCAAAGATAGCCCGTCCCTTCATCGGAGGAGGTTTCCCCATGCGCATCCTGGAATCCGGAATGGGCGAATTGCTCCAACCGATAGACCTGGACGAATTCCGCGAGTGGAACCGGGAGAAAAAGGCCCACGGTCTGGTGGATAAACTCATGACCGAACAGGAGGCCATCTCCCGGTTCGTTTATGACGGGTGCTACATCGGCACCGAACTCTACGGCACCGTCCGCTGTCCGATGAGCCTGGCGCGGGAGGTCGTCCGCCAGGGCAAGAAAGACCTGCGGGTCGCCGGACAGGGCGTGCTGGAACTGGACCTCTGGCTGGGCGCCCACCTGGTCAAAACCCTGGACATCACCTACATCGGCCTGGAGGTCTACGGCACCTCTAACTGCCTGCGCCGCGAGGTGGAGAGCGGACGGGTGGAGAAAGTCGTGGAGTGGTCCAACGGCGGCATCACCTGGCGCTTCAAGGCCACCTCTATGGGTGTTCCCTTCATCCCGGTCCGCTCCATGCTGGGCACCGACACTCTGCGCTACAGCGCGGCCAAAGTGGCCGAGTGTCCCTTCACCGGGATGAAAGTCTGCCTGATCCCGGCCCTCATCCTGGACGTGGGCCTCATCCACGTCCACCGGGCCGACCGCTACGGCAACGCCCAGATTGAGGGCATCAGCGGCTTCGCCTTTGAACTGGCGCGCGCCTCTAAACGGCTCATCATCAGCGCCGAAGAGATTGTGGATACGGAGGAAATCCGCCGCTATCCGGACCGGACCATCATCCCGTACTACCTGGTGGACGCGGTCGTCCATGCCCCCTTCGGCTCCTACCCTGGCGAGATGGTCTACATGTACGAACGAGACGAGGAGGCCATCCGGGAGTGGGTGGAAGCGTCCAAAACAGAAGAGGGGACCCAGGCCTATCTGAACAAGTACGTCTACGGCGTTGCCAACCACCAGGAGTACCTGGAGTTGGTCGGCTGGGAGCGGCTGGAACGCGTGAAGGCCGCAGTGGAGGGACGGTGATGGCAACCCCAGACTACAACCCCACCGAACTGATGATTTGCCTGGCGGCCCGCCAGATTCCGGACGGCGTGACGGCGTTTATCGGCACCGGCATTCCCATGCTGGCCGCGAGTCTGGCCCAGAAGATGCACGCGCCGAACCTGATCCCCGTCTTTGAGTTCGGCGGGACCGGCGCCATCCTGAAGCGACTACCCCGCGCCGTGGGCGAGGGCCGCACGTTCTACCGGGGACTGGTCGCCTCGGGCATCTGCGACACCATGGAGACCGCCGCGCGCGGCTTCGTTGACTACGGCTTCCTGGGCGGCGCGCAGGTAGACCCCTACGGCAACCTGAATTCCACCATCATCGGCCCCCGGCACCATCCGCCCAAAGTCCGCCTGCCCGGCTCCGGCGGCGCCAACGACGTCGGCTCCCTCTGCTGGCGTACCATCATCATCATCCGCCACGACAAACTCCGCTTCGTGCCCAAAGTGGACTTCATCACCACCCCTGGTTACCTGACCGGCCCGGGCGCGCGCGAGGCGGCGGGACTTCCGCCAGGCACGGGGCCCTACCGCGTCGTCAGCACACTGGCCATACTGGACTTTGACGAAGAGACCAAATGGATGCGCCTGCTGGCGACGAACCCGGGAGTCACCGTGGAGCAGGTGATAGAGAACACCGGCTTTGAGTTGATCATCCCGGAGCATGTGGGCCAGAACGAGCCGCCCACCGAGGAGGAACTGCGCATCCTGCGGGAAGAGGTGGACCCGGAGCGGTTCTATATTTAGTCACGTAGCAGTTTCACCCCACTTTACACGGAGGTGCATCATGATTTGCCCCGAGTGCGGAACCGAAAATCGCCCTGGAGCGCGTTTCTGCGCCCGATGCGGGGCCAGCCTGCCCACCGAGACAGTGGCCCGGACCCCCTCCCCTGCTGAGCCCGCTTTCGCCGCTCCTCCTCCCCCACCGCCTCCTTACCCAATCCATGCCGGACCCGTAGCGGTGCAAAAGAGGTATCCCATTCTGCGGGTCCTCAGCATCATCTACAAGGTCCTGGGTGGGATTGTTGCTGCACTCACCATCCTGGGAGCCATCGGCATCTGCATCGCTATGATTGCCGGGGGCGCGGCCCTGGGAGACCTGGAACGAGAACTCGGCACACCGCTGCCTGGCATCGGAGGCGTTGCTGGCGGGATTATCGGGGGCCTGTTCGTCCTCCTCTACGGCGGATTCATCGCAGTCACCCTCTATGCTTTCGGCGAAATGGTCTCTCTCTTCGTCTCAATGGAGGAAAATATCCGCTCCCTGGCCCAACGGTGATAAGAAGACGGGACGCTCTGCCCTCAGTGCGGCCATGAAAATCACCCCGGCGCCTGGTTCTGCCGGGGTTGCGGGGCCGCGCTCTCCGCAGACGCAGAGTCCTTCCCGTTCCTCTCATCCCCCCTGTTCCCCTTTCCTCATGGCCTGCGCCCGGAATAGAAGGGAAAAGGGAACCGGATTGTGCGGCGGCGGCCAAAGGCCGCCGCCGCACAATCCCTTTTCCCCTTCTCTCTCCTTGCGCGAATCCGCAGGATATGCGATAATCCTGCCAGTGGCGTTCGCATCAGGCCTGATTTCTACCGGGGAGACAACCCGTATGTCCCTCCTGCCCCAAAGCATGATTTTTGCGGCGGCGAGTCCGCCATAAAATCGCCCCTCTCCTATGGAGACTATTTTCGCCCTCCGCTGGTATCTGGTCCTACAACTCTTCGGCCTGGCTGCGCTGCCGTTGACGCTTCGCCTTTTCCACCGGATGCCTGGCCGGGGGTACGCCTTTGCCCGCCCGCTGGGGTTAATGGTCGGAGGCTACCTGTTCTGGATTCTCTCCCTCTTCGGCTGGCTTCCCAACACCCCTGGCGGAGTCGTGGCCGTTCTGCTCCTGATGGCCCTTGCCGGTGCCGCCCTGTGGCTCTTCGCCCGAAATCCCTCCGGCAATCCGGCCCCTCCGCAACCTGCGACCTGCGACCTGCGACATGTGACCAGAGTGGAACTCCTGTTTGCCCTGGCCTTTGCCCTCTGGTGCGTCGTCCGTGCCCACATGCCCCGCATTGAGACCGCGGGCGGGGAGAAGTGGATGGAGATTGCGTTCCTCAACGCTGTTCTCCGAGCCCCCCGTTTCCCACCCCACGATCCCTGGCTTTCAGGCTTCGCCATCTCCTACTATTACTTCGGCTACGTGATGATGGGCATGCTCACCCATCTGGCGGCGGTTCCCTCCACCATCGCCTTCAACCTGGGCATCGCGACCTTATTCGCTCTCACCGCCACTGGCGCCTACGGGCTGGTCTACGCGCTGCTGGCCCACGAGGGGGAACGGACAGCCCGCTGGGGCGCCCTGTTGGGGCCACTGATGGTCGCGCTGGTCGGCAATCTGGAGGGGGTCCTGGAGGTCCTCCATGCCCGCGGCCTTTTTCCCGTCCGGTTCTGGCAGTGGCTGGACATCCGCTCCATCAACACCGCGCCGCCGCCCCTCGCCGAGGGCTCCTGGACGCCGAACCGCTTTATGTGGTGGTGGCAGGCCTCGCGGGTCCTCCATGACTACGCCCCCTGGCACACCCCGGCCAACCCCGCGGAGTGGGAGGTCATTGACGAATTCCCGGCCTTTTCCTTCATCCTGGGGGATATGCACCCCCATCTCCTCTCCCTCCCCTTCGCCCTCCTGGCCCTCGCCCTGGCCCTGAACCTGTTCTTTTTACCGCAGAGGACGCAGAGAGCGCAGAGATTCTCTCTGGATTCTTTGATTCCCCTGATTCTCTCTTCCGTTTGTCTGGGCGGGATGGGCTTTCTGAACACCTGGGACCTGCCGGTCTACTTCACCGTCTTCGCCGGGGCCCTCCTCCTATCGGTTGGCCTGGAAAACTGGAAAACCGCTCTCCTTTCCTCCATCCTGCTTCTTGCTTCCTGCATCTTTCTTTACCTTCCCTTCTGGCTGGGCCTCCGTTCCCAGGCGGCAGGAATCCTCCCCAATCTCTTCAACCCGACCCGCCTGCCCCAGTTCCTGGTAATGTTTGGGCCCATGCTCTTTCCCATTACCGTGTGGACAGTGAGACAGGCCCGGGAGCGGAAAATCCGGTGGGAAAACGCGGCTTTCTGGACCCTGGCGATTGCTATAGGGCTTCTGTTCCTCCTGCTGCTGGCAGTTCTGGTCCACCCTCAGGGGCGTTTCTACTTGACGGCGCTGCGGAGCGGTGGGCCTATCCCCGGCCTGGAGAATGTCCCGGACGCGCCCCGTCTGATCGCGGCGCGGCTCGTGGCACGCTTTCTCTCCCCCTGGACGGCCCTTTTCCTGACCGCGCTGCTGGTGGCGGCCTCACCCCTCCCCCGGATGGGAGGGGGTAACGGCACAGCCGGAGGTCAGGTCAAGTCTGCCCCCCGTAACCCTGCGACGTGCGCCCCAGCACCCTGCGACCATGCTCCCTGCTCCCTGCAACCCGCTCCCTTCATCTCCCTCCTCATTGTCGCCGGCGCTGCCCTGACCCTGGCCGTGGAGTTCTTCTACCTGCGGGACCACTTCGGCACCCGGATGAACACCGTCTTTAAGTTCTACTTCCAGGCCTGGACGATGTGGGGGGTTGCCGCCGCGTACGCCCTGGCCCGCTTCCTGGCCCGGGGGCCCCGCTGGGCTACATGGGTGGGCCTGCTGCTGGTTGCCCTGGGTCTGGTCTATCCGGCGCTGGCGATTCCGACGCGCGCGCGGGAGTGCGGTGGTCCGCCCACGCTGGACGGCGCGGCCCATCTCCGCTCCCTCTACGGGCCCGACATGGCGGCCATAGACTGGCTGAACGCGCACGTGGACGGGACACCGGTCATCCTGGAGGCCCCGGGCGACCGCTACCGGGCCTACATCTATGAGGGACGGGTTTCCGCCTTCACTGGCCTGCCGACCCTGCTGGGCTGGGGCAATCATGAGCACCAGTGGCGCGGTAACTACGACGAGCCCGCCCGCCGGGAACCCGACATCACGATGATGTTCACCACCCCTGACTCCAACGTTGCCTTGCCTCTCTTGAAGCAGTATGGTATACAATACATCTACATTGGCTTGCTGGAACAATCCCGCTATCCGCCAGACGGCCTGGCGAAGTTTGCCCAGATTGGCAAAGTTGTCTACGATGCGGGGGGAGTGAAAATATTCCGTATTCCGTAGTCCGTAGACGGAGCACGAAATACGCAGTACGAAATACATACTATGCCGAAAACCACCTCTCTGGAACGCTCACTCTGGGTCATCCTCCTGCTGCTGGCGACCGCGCTGCGGCTGGTGGGGCTGGGCACCGCGCCGCTCTCCTCGGACGAGGCCGTTCAGGCGCTGGCCGCGTATCAGGCGGCCCACAGGGGCGGCATCCCGCCGGAAGCACGAACAATTTCGCCGCTTCTCTTTCACGTCAACGTCTTGCTCTTTGCACTCTTCCACGGCGGGAACGGGCTGGCCCGTCTGGTCCCGGCCCTCTGTGGGGTCGGGCTGGCGCTGACCCCGCTCCTCCTGCGGCGGTACCTGGGCCGTTGGGGCGCGCTGGGGAGCGGCCTGCTGCTGGCCCTCTCCCCCACCCTTCTGGCCCTCTCCCGTACCCTGGACGGCTCCATCTCGGCCGCGCTGGGGGTGATGCTCCTGATCGGGGCCGTCGCCCGCTTCCTGGACTCCTGGCGGTCGGCCTGGATTCCCCTGGGCGGGGTCGGCCTGGCGATGGCATTGACCGCCGGGCCCGCTGCCTGGGGGTTGCTCCTGGGGCTGGCCCTGGCGCTGGCGGCCGGACTCTGGGTCTGGCGGGAGCAGGTGCCCTGGGTCTGGCCTATGGTCCGGCCCGCGCTGGGGCGGGGACTGACGGCCTTCGCCCTGGGTCTTTTCATCTTCGGCATGGGGCTGGGCCTGCACCCCGCCGGCCTGGCCGCGACGGGGGAGCAGTTCCTCCGGTGGCTTTCTCCTGGGGCCGGGCACAAGATCAATCTCATGCTACCGGTGCTGGCGTCCGAGCCCCTGATTCTGCTGGCCGGCATCGCCGGGGCTGCCCTGGCCCTTTCATGGCGCCATGGGATGGGACTGCTGTGGGTCTTCTGGACTGTGGTGGGGGTGGTAGGGGCAGGCCTTGCGCCTGCCCTATTGGGGCAACCACAAGGGTTGCCCCTACATGCCCCCGTCCTGTGGCTGGTTCCCCTGGCGGGCCTGGGGGGCCTGGCCGTGGAAGGGCTGGCCCGCGAGGCCTGTGCGGGTGGGGCAGGGGTTAGACCGGATCCCGTAGGGGCAGGCCTTGCGTCTGCCCCAGATCGCGCGCGGGGTGCCTACGGGTGGGTCTACGGCGCGCTGTCACTGACCCTCTGGACCCACTCCGGCCTGGTACTGACCCGTTACTCCCGCTACGCGCAGCCCGCCGACCTGCTCCTGGTGGGTATCGGGCTGGCGCTTCAGGTGCTGTTGATTTTGCTCTTCGGGGCTGCTCTCTCTGTCCCCAAGGGAAACGAGACCCCCGAAGAAGCCACCCGGAGCGCCCTCTTTTTTGTCCTGCACCAGGCCGCGCTGGTGCTGGGTATTGTCCTGCTGGCAGTGACCTTCGCGGCCGGGTGGCGGGTGGCCATGGTCTGCCCGGGCGAGCCGTCCTGCGCGCCGGGCGTGGTCTCCGCCCCCACGGCCCCCGACCTGCGTCTCCTGCCGAGAGAGATAGAGCGAGTTCGCAGTGCGGCACGGAGCGAAGCGGAGTGCCGCCTCTGGCTGGTGGACCCCGACCCGGCGGTGGCCTGGGCCCTGCGCGGCCTGGATTTCCAGACCGTCCCGGCGGAGAACTTGCGGGGCGAGGAGACCCCGGCTCTCATCGTTGCCCCGGCGGGGGTATCTGTCCCGCCCGGTTACTACGGCACCGCCTTCACCCTCCGCCGGGCCTGGCTCCCGCCCCAGTCCCTTTCCCAGTGGGTACGCTGGGGGCTCTACCGGGACCCGCCCTCCCTGCCCCCGCCCGCCGACCAGGTCGTCCTCTGGGTGCGGGAGGACCTCATCCCAACATCGGAATAAAGCATAAACCACAAAGACACGAAGACACAAAGGCTATTTCTGAATAATGATAAATTTCTTCGTGTCTTTGTGTCTTCGTGGTAAAAAACGGAGTTTGCCCAATGACCCAACCTGAACCGAAATCCTGGCTGGACCGTCCCATTCTGACGGGGATTCCGGTCACCCGAGAGCAGGGCCTCTATCTCCTGCTCATCCTCATCTGCCTGGTCTCCCGGCTGGTTATGTTGGGCTACCGGGTCCAGACCCACGACGAGAGCCTGCACTGCAAGTTCTCCTGGGACCTCTACGCCGGGCTGGGATTCCAGCACAACCCGATGATGCATGGGCCGCTGGAATTCCATATGACTGCCCTGATGTTCTTCCTGTTCGGGGATAGCGACTTCACGGCCCGCCTGTTTGACACCCTTTCGGGCGTTGTCCTGGTGGCCTTCCCCTTCTTCATGCGTCGCTGGCTGGGGCGGTGGGGCGCGCTGGCCGCGTCCTTCCTGCTCCTCATCTCCCCCTCCATCTCCTACTACTCCCGCCATATCCGGCAGGACATCCCCACGGCCCTTTTCGCCGTCTGGGTCTTCTGGGCCCTCTTTCGCTACCTGGAGGAGGGGCGGGACCGTCATCTCTATATCCTGGCGGCCGCGCTCTCCCTGATGTTCGCTACTAAAGAAGTTGCCTTCATCTACACCGCCATCTTCGGCCTCTTCCTGGTCGGCCTGCTGGTGGTCCAGGCCATGAGCCAGCCCTGGGGCCGACGGAGGACCGAAACGGCCTTCGTCGGCGCGCTGATCGGGCTGGCGGTAGGGTTGCTGGTGCTGGCCGTAGGGCTGGCCCTGCGCACCCGGCCCGGGGCCGCCTCTCCTGCCCCGCTCCCTGTCTGGGCCCGGCTGGGCGGCGGACTGGCCGTCCTCTCCCTCCTGGTCGGCGCGGCCGCTCTGGTCTACGGCCTCTGGCCCCGCCGGACGGAGTACCGCGCCCTGGACCTGATCTTCCTCATCGGCACCCTCACCCTGCCGTTCCTGAGCCCGCTGCCCATCCACGGCGCGGCGCTTTTGGCAGCCCGACTGGTGGAGCGTTCCCCCAACCTGGGGAACGTCCCATTCTGGCTCCATCTCTCCCGGCTGCACCCCACGGACTACACCGCCCCCGCCATCTACTACTCCGGGGCCATCCTGACGCTGACCATCGCGGCGGCGGTCGTTCTGGGCATCCTCTGGGACCGGCGCCGCTGGCCCGTCGCGGCCGCCATCCACACCGGCATCTTCCTGGTCTTCTTCACCACCGTCTTCACCAACGGCGGCGGCATCGCCACCGGCTGGGTCGGCTCCCTGGGCTACTGGCTGGAACAGCAAGAGGTCCAGCGGGGCGGTCAGCCCTGGTTCTACTACCTGGTCATTCTCCCGATGTACGACTTCCTCCCTCTGCTGGGTTTTGTCGCCGCCACCGCTCTCATCATTGCTCGCTCCATCCGCAACGCCCTCCACCCGCCCCAACCCAACTCATTCGGCTACTGGCCATTGGTCATTGGGTCACTGGTCATCTGGGCCCTTCTCTCCTGGTTCGGATACTCCTACGCCGGGGAGAAGATGCCCTGGCTGGTCGTTCATCTCACCACCCCTATGGCCCTACTTTCGGGTTGGCTGGTGGGACAGATATTCAGAGCCGTAGACTGGAGGACGATCTGGAAGCAGTACGGCTGGCTGATCCCCCTCCTGCTCCCCGCGCTGGCCGCGGCGCTGGCGACAACGGTCGCCGCCGCGCGGGGGCCCATCGCCACCAACACCCTGGAGGACCTGCTCCGCCTGGGCAACCTCCTGGGCGGGCTGGTGGGCATGCTGGCTATGGGCGGCGCAGTGGCCTTCCTTTGGACGCGCGTGGGCCTGAAAAACGGCCTTCTGTTGACCGCGCTGACCGTCTTCCTGATCCTCTCGCTCCTCACCATCCGCATCGCTCATCGGCTCAACTTCGTCAACTTTGACCGCCCCGGCGAGTTCCTGGTCTACGCCCACGAAGGGCCCGACGTCCGCACAACGATGCAGCAGATAGAAAACCTCTCCCTGCGCGTCGCCGGGGGGCCGTATCGGATAGACGTCGCCTACGGCCCCGACGGCTCCTGGCCCTTCATCTGGTACCTGCGGGATTACCCCAACGCCCGCTACTATCCCGACAGGCCCTCCCGCGACCAGGTGCTGGCGACCGTCATCATCGCCGGACGGGAGCAATGGGGCGTGGTGGAGCCGTACGTGAGGGACGACTACTACCGCTTTGACTACTTCTTCCTCTGGTGGCCCATGGAGGACTACCGGCGGCTCACCCCGGCCAAACTGTGGGAATGGCTGACGGACGGGCGGAAGCGGCTGGCCCTCTGGCGGATTTTCTACGATATGGACTACCGTCTCTACGACGAGATTACGGGCGGGACCCATGTCCCGGAGAAGTGGCCTCTGCGGGGGGACTTTCGCCTCTACATCCGCAAGGACGTGGTGGACCGGTTGTGGGAGTACTCGTTGGGGCCGCAGCCGGAAGAGGCGCCGACGGCGGAGGCCGACCCATACGTCGCGGGGTGGCGCGCGCTGGCGCCCGTCCGGACCTGGGGCTCGGAGGGGAGCGGGGCGGGCCAGTTCCTGCGGCCGCGCGGGGTCGCCGTGGGGCCCGACGGCTCCGTCTACGTCGCCGATTCGGGCAACCACCGCATCCAGAAGTTCACCGCCGACGGCCGCTGGGTGACCGCGTGGGGCACTTTCGGGGGGTGCCCGGATCAGACCCCGCCGCCGGGGACCTTCTGCGAGCCGTGGGGAGTGGCCGTAGGGCCCGACGGCGCGGTCTATGTGGCGGACCTGTGGGCCCACCGGGTGCAGAAGTTCTCCCCGGACGGGGAGTTTCTGGCCCAGTGGGGCTTCTCCAGCAACTACGGGGCGGACCTGCGGCCGGGGGCCTTCTACGGCCCGCGCGGGGTGGCTGTCGCGCCCGACAGCACCGTCTACGTGACCGACACGGGCAACAAACGGGTGCAGGTCTTCACCGCCGACGGGGCCTTCCTGCGGATGTGGGGCACGCCGGGGTCATCGCCCGGCCAACTGAACGAGCCCGTGGGCATCGCCGTAGGCCCCGACGGCAATCTCTACGTCGCCGACACCTGGAACTACCGGGTCCAGGTGCTGGACCCGCTGGGGAAGCCCATCCGGGAGTGGCCCATCTTCGGCTGGAACAACCCCATGGCCGAGGAGAAGCCCTACCTGGCGGTGGATTCCAGCGGCCGGGTGTACGTGACCGACCCCGGCCACTACCGGGTTCTGGTCTTCAGTTCGGAAGGGGAGTACCTCTACAGTTTCGGCCAGTTTGGGTTTGACCCCGCATCCTTCGTCCTGCCGATGGGGATTGCCGTGGCCCCCGACGGCGCCCTCTACGTGACCGACGCGGGCGGGCACAAGGTCGCCGTCTTCCGACCGTGACAGAAATAGAACACGGGTGAACACGGATAGGCACGGGTGAATACGGATTCCGCTTTCAGCAGTGGTACGCTCCTGTTGCTGCATCCCGCTTTCCGATAAACTCTACTACCAGCCTTATACCCATTGCGCTTGTCTCGGCCAGCGCCCATCGCCCGGACGTAAACGCGGGCTCATCATCCGAAGCCCTTCGGGCTATTTTCAGCCCCCGAAGGGGGCTTTGCAGAGTGAGCCCGACGGTTTACCGTCGGGCGAGGGTGGCCGTAACAAACACAGTTGGTATTAATCAGCCGGATAGCCAGCGATGCACAATCCCCGCTTGCTTCATGGGATTGCCTGTGCTATGATTGGGAATCATCCACCTGACAATTTGGTCAGGCGGAACACGGATGAACACCGATGCTACGGATTGGCACGGGTTGCCAATCCGTGAGCATCCGTATCACCCGTGTTCATCCGTGTCCGCTAATGGGACACGGATTGGCACGGATTGTACGAGTTTTCACACACACCCCATAAGGAAGAGCGATGACCATCCAGTGGACCGACATCACTGATGAGGCCGTCCGTCATCTACAGGCCCTCATCCGCATCCCCACGGTCAACCCGCCGGGGAACGAGAAACCGGCAGCGGACTATCTGGCGGAGGTCCTCTCCGCTGAGGGGTATGACCCGGTCGTTCTGGAATCGGCGTCGGGGCGGGGGAACGTCGTCGCCCGCTACCGGGGGAGCGGCGAGGCCCCGCCGCTGTTGCTCCTCTCCCACCTGGACGTGGTACCCGTGGAGCCGGAGAAGTGGAAGCACGACCCCTTCGGCGGGGAGGTGGTGGACGGCTACGTCTGGGGGCGCGGAGCGCTGGATATGAAGTTCGCCACCGCGATGCAACTGGCGACGATGCTCCTTCTGGCCCGCCAGAAACCGCCCCTGAAGCGGGATGTCATCTTCGCCGCCACCGCCGACGAGGAAGCCGGCGGCGTCTACGGCATCGGGTACCTGATAGACTACCATCTGGAGAAAATTCGGGCCGGGTACGCACTGACGGAGTTCGGCGGGTTTCCTATCAGCCTGGGCGGGAAGCGCATCTACCTCTGTCAGGTAGCGGAGAAAGGCGCATGCTGGGTGCGGATGCGGGCCCGGGGGACGCCGGGGCACGGTTCCGTCCCCCATCGGGATAACGCCGTGGTCAAACTGGCGGAGGCGGTGGCGAAACTGGGGCGGGCGTCCCTCCCCTTCCACCGCACCGACGCGGTCGCTGGAATGGTGGAGGGGATGGCCGCCGCGCTGGGCGGATTGCGGGGCGCGGTCCTGCGGGGCGTCCTCCACCCGAGGCTGAGCGCCTTCGTCCTGCGCCGGGTCATCCGGGACCCCCAGCAGGTGCACTATTTCCACGCGCTCCTGCACAACACCGTCTCCCCGACCGTCCTGCGGGCCGGGAGCAAGACCAACGTCATCCCGTCGGAGGCGGAGGCAGAACTGGACGGGCGGATTCTCCCCGGGCAGAACCTGGATTCCTTCCTGGCGGAGGTGCGGGCGGTCGTCGGGGAGGGATTTGAGTTTGAGCCCATCATGGTCGCGCCGCCGGTGGCGGCGGACCCCCGGACCCCGCCCTTTGCGGCGATGGCGGAGGGGCTGCGGCGGCACGACCCCGAGGCGGTGGCGGTGGTGCCGATGATGGTCACCGGCGGGACCGACGCCAAACATCTGGCGCGGGTCGGCATCCCCTGCTACGGCTTCACCCCCATCCAGTTGCCGCCGGAGATGAACTTCATGCAGATGATTCACGGCCACAACGAACGGGTGCCGGTGGACGGCCTGGCCTTCGGCGTCCGGGTGCTGTATGAGGTGGTAATGGAATTTTGCCAGAAATGAAAAGACTATGCGAGGAGGCATCCCTATGGAGTGCAAGCAGGAGCGCAACCTGACCCGCTGCACCTGTACCTACGAACCCTGCCCCCGCAAGGGGCTCTGCTGTGAGTGCATCGCTTATCACCTGAGCCACGACGAACTGCCAGGGTGCGTCTTCCCGCCGGAGGCGGAGCGCACCTACAACCGCTCCAAGCGGTATTTTGCTCAGATTTACGGCAGGAGATAGAGAAAGTTGCCCTCAGCGCCGGATAGAACTTCTCACCGGGCCGCCGATGTTGCCGCTTCGGTGATTCTGCTCGGTTTTCTTGCCATTGGGCTCTGGTACAGCCTCTGGAATCCCCTGGGTGAGGGCGTGGATGAAGGAGCCCACTTCCAGTACGTGCGATATATCAAAGAGCACCGGGCTCTTCCCGTTCAGCCCTTTCGGGATAACGGCCGCCCGCTCCTGGTGAGCATGGGGCATCACCCCCCTTTGTACTACATCCTCAGCGCGCTGGTGATTTCCTGGATAGACACCCGCGACGCGCCGGAGGTCCTCGTCCCCAACCCTCATTTTGTCTGGGGTGTGGACCACCCTCGCAACGGCTGGAATGTTTACCTCCACACCCCCAAAGAGGACTGGCCCTGGCACGGGACGGTGTTGGCCATCCATCTCGTCCGCGGACTGACGTTGCTCCTGGGCGCGGTAGCCCTCTGGGCCATCTATCGCACCGGACGGCTTCTGCTGCCGGGAATCCCCTGGATCGCGGTCACAGGAATGGCCTGGCTGGCCCTCAATCCCTCCTTCCTCTTCATGGCCAGCACCGTCCATCACGACGCGTTGATGGCGGCGCTCTTCGCTTCCGGCCTCTGGTGGCTGGTCCGCCTGCTGGACCGCCCTTTTTCGGCGCGAGAGGGCGTTGTGGGTGGTCTGCTGCTGGGTGCCGCGATGCTGACCAAACTCTCCGGCCTCAGCCTGGCGCTTGTCTATGGCTTCGGCTTCCTGCTCCTATTTATCCGCAAAAGATCGTTGCGAGCCATCCCTTCCAGCATCGGCGTAACTTATGGAGTGGCCCTGGCGGTATCCGGCTGGTGGTATATCCGCAACCTGATTCTCTACGGAGACCCGCTGGGCTGGGAAATGTACAAATCCATCTTCTGGTTCAACATCCGACCGGGCCCCTTCACCTGGGATGTTTTCGTCCACGAGTTCCTCTACCAGATGGCCCAGACCTTCTGGGGCGCCTTTGGTTTTATGCACATCACCCTTCCTCCTGGAATCTGGTGGAGTTTCTGGAAAGTCGCCGCCGGGCTGACTGGCGTGGCCCTGATTGGAATGGTCATTTTGCGCCGCCATTTCTTCGCTGAAGGAAGATGGGCCGGATGGGCAATCGTCTTGGGCGGACTGCTGGGCCTTTTCGCCGCCTTCGTTCGCCATGCAACAGAAACCGCTGGTGTCGGTCATGCCCGGTTTCTTTTCCCCGCTGCCACGATTCTGGTGATGATTCTGGCAACAGGGTGCCACGCTCTGACCGCCTTTCGTTTACAGCCTGTGGTGACCGGACTTGTTTCCCTGGGGCTGGCCCTATATGCCGTGATCATCCCCCAGCGCTTCGTGATTCCCCTCTACCCCAGGCCGGAGACCGCTTCTGAGCAAGAGGTCGCAGATGCTTTCCCCGTAGCCGTGTGTTTCGCCGAAGCCGTCTGTGTGCGAGCCGGCACGTTGGCTTCCGGCGAGGATGAAAGCACGTATCGTTTGACCCTGTACTGGCAGGCCCAGCCCGGACCGCGCCCCGACCTGTACGCCCGACTCCGGCTGCGCGGCCCAGATGGAACGGTGCTCCTCCAGAACGAATTCTGGCCTATCCCGTCCTTTTCCACCATCGCCTGGGACCCTGCCCGGATTTACGTGACCCGCCACACTATCCATGTCCCACCCGGCACTCCGGCTGGGACCTACCCTCTGGAGTTATCCCTCACCAACGGCCGGGATGGAAGCCCACTCCCGGCCCGTCGTGCAGAGGGGCCCCAATGGAACGACTATGCTCCCCTGATGGATTTGATCCTGGCTCGACCGGTGCCTCTCACCGTCCATATGGAAATTCAACGGTCGGACGACCTGGAACACGGCATCCGTCTCCTGGGCTACTCTCTCGGGACGCGAACCTATCGCCCCGGCGAGACGCTGCGGTTCACACTGTTCTGGCAGCCCTCACAGACCATCCAACCGAACCTGGTCGTTTTTGTCCACATCCTGGACTCCCAGGGTGCCCTGGTGGCCCAGCACGACGGGGCGCCGGATGAGGGGCGCCGTCCCACTCCCTTCTGGCAACCCGGCATCGTGGTCAGCGATACTCATTCCGTAGTCTTGCCGTCAGACCTCGCCCCCGGCGAATATACCCTATCAGTGGGAATGTACGACTGGCCCGGCCTGCAACGACTGCGTGTGGTGGACGGTCCCGCCGCCGGAGAAGACCACATCATCCTGGAAACGATTCGGATAGAGCCATAAACGAGTCGGATATGCCAGATTCAGTAAAGCAGAAATATCTTTCCGCCGGGAGAGAAACCCTCAAACCGGGGAGGCTTGCTCTCATCTTTCTACTTGGCACGGCGGCCCTCTTCTTCTGGCCCCTCTGGGTTGCCGGATACCGTTTCCCCAAGGGAAGTGGGGACCTCTGGGGAGCCTGGTACCCCGTCTGGTCCTTTGTCGCGGAATGGCTGCGACAGGGGGAGGTCCCCCTCTGGAACAACCGGATATTGGGCGGCGACCCCATTTTCTCGGACGTCCAGTACGGCCTTTTCAACCCCATCAACTGGCCCTTGTTTCTGACCTATCCCATTCCCCACTGGATGGTCCTGCTCCGCGGGGCGCTTCCCCTCTGGCTGGCCGGGGCCGGCATGTACCTGTATCTGCGCCGTTCACCAGTCTGGCAACTGAAACACTCCTCCGCACTGGTTGGGGCCATCGCGTATATGTTCTCCGATCCCTTTATCCATCACTTGGGTAATCCACCCTTCAACGATGCGATGGCCTGGCTGCCCTGGGTGCTTCTGGGCATAGATAAGGCGGCCCGCTCTCGCCGAGGAATTCCCTTCGCCGCGCTGGTTGTGGCCCTCCCGGCCCTTTCCGGCCATGGAGAGATGATCCTCTATGCCGCCATCGCCGCCGGGCTCTACGCCCTCTGGCAGATGGCAGAGGGCGGATGGCCGGGGGGGCTCCATCGGCTGGGGCGGTTGCTGCTGGCTGGACTGGTGGGGGTTGCCCTGGCCGCACCGGCCCTACTGCCGGGGATAGAGCGGCTCCCCCTCACTGAACGGTCCGGTGTGCCCTGGGAACTGCGGCGCGGATACGATTTCCCCCTGGCGATGATCGTGGACTTGCTGAGCCCCACCTTCCACGGCCGGGGACCGGACGGGTTCTGGCCCTCCTGGAACCGGGTGGAGAGCGGTTATGTGGGAACAGCGGCCCTCTGTCTGGCCCTTCTGGGCCTCCTGGAGGGACTGGGTCGCCGTCGGACCTGGTTTTTTCTCGCCCTGGGGCTTCTGATGCACATTCTTGCTCTGGGACATAACGGGCCCCTCTATCCGCCTCTCAGCAACTGGTCACTTTTCATCGCATCCTGGAAGCCTGCGCGGATGATTTTTATCGTCTCCCTGGTCCTGACCGTGTTGGCGGCTCAGGGCGCAGAACACCTCCAGCGTCGCAGCCATCGTCCCCTGACCCTCCTCTGGGCCGCCGGCCTGCTCCTGGGCGGTCTGGTACTCTGGTGGCAGGCTCCGGCATGGGTATCCGCTGTGCCCGCAGGCCTCCCTCGCCTGCGCGCGCTGACCGGCCTGCGGTTCGCCGCTCTGATGGCAGGGGCCTCCGCCCTCCTGGGCTGGGCCGCCGCCCAGGGCCGTCTCTGGGGCCGGGCCGGCCTGATCCTCCTGCTGCTGGCCGAACTGGTGGCCACCGGCGCCCTGGCGGAGACAGAGCCCACACCAAAACCCGACACGACCCACGCCGCCGCCCTGGCCTTCCTGCGCGCCGACCCCGGATGGTTCCGGGTGGACGTGGACCCGACGGCGCGCGGCCTCTGGCCCCCCGTCTTCCTGCAGATGGACGGGTTTGAAGTCCCTCAAGGAATGGGCAACGCGATGGACCTGCGGGAGTTCAACATCCTGCGTTGGAGAATCCCCTCGGTCACCCACCCCGCTTACCGGATGCTGGGCGTCAAATACATCATCGTCCCCAAGGGCGCACCCCCCGGTGGCGAGGGCATCTGGCCCGTCTTCGTGGACGACCCTCTGGTGGACATCCACCTGAACACCCTGGCCCTCCCCCGGGTCTGGCTGGTCTATCGGACGGAAGTGGTAGGCAGTTACGGCGAAGCGCTGGAGCGGGTGCTGGACGAGAACCTCCGCCCAGAAGAGGTCGCCGTCGTCCACGGCGGCCCCCGCCTGGAGGGAGCAGGGCAGGGAAGAATTGAAGTGGGCTACTACGGGCCCAACGATGTGGTCTTTTTCGTGGAGACGGACACCCCGGCCCTGCTGGTCCTCTCCGACACCTTCTACCCTGGCTGGCGCGCGACGGTGGACGGCAGACCGGTTCCCATCTACCAGACCAACGCGGCTCTGCGGGGAGTACTGGTGCCAGCCGGGGCCCACCGGGTGGAAATGCATTTCCGGCCCCGAACCCTGCAGATCGGGTTGGGGCTGGCCGCGGCAGGGGGACTGGCCTGCCTCATCCTCTGGCGGATGGATCGACAACGGCGATGAAACGCATCCGTTGGCTGGCTCTTCTGTTTCTCTTTGTGACCTGGGCACTGCGGACGGCCACCCTCACCCTTCAGAGCATGTGGATTGACGAGGTGATGGCCCTCTACTTCACGCGCGGGACTTTCGCCGAGACCCTCCATACCATCGTCCGTCCGGAGCACAACGGCCCGCTCTACTACCTCTTGCTCTTCTGGTGGCGACACCTGGTCGGAGACTCGGACTTCGCCGTCCGGTACCTCTCCGTCCTCTTCTCTGTCCTGAGCATCCCCCTGCTCTACCAATTGGCCCGGCGGCTGCTGACGGAGCGGACGGCGGTTCTGGCCCTCTGGCTGGCCGCCTTCTCACCGTTCACCCTCTGGTTCGCTCAGGAAGCAAAGATGTACGCCCTCCACATGTGGGCGGCAACGGCTTCCACGCTGGCCCTGCTGGAAGCGTTCCGAACGGGCCGCTGGTGGCGCTGGGCCACTTATGCCCTCCTGCTCTCCTCCACCCTTTACAGTCACTTCTTCGGCGGATTCCTGGCCCTGGCTCAAGTCGCGATGAGCGGCATCCTGGGCTGGAAGCAGTGGCGGCGCTGGCTGGCCTACGGCCTGACGATGTCCCTCCTGGCACTGGCCCACACCCCCCTGCTCCGGTTCGCCTGGAACGTGGTCCGCTACTATCAGCCCCAGGACATCTGGCGGTACTTCGTCCCGCTGAAAGACATCGCCCGGGACCTGATCGGGCAGTACTTCTACCGGCTATCCTACCTGGAAGTCACCCCCTGGCTCCTTCTCCCGCCGACCCTCTTCCTGATATGGGGCATACTGGCACTGATCCGCTTCCGCCGAAGGGATGCCTGGATTCTGCCCGTCCAGGCCCTGCTACCCGTGCTGGTCTTCTACCCGATTTCGTATCGGGCTCCGGTCTACTCGGCCAAATACCTCTCCGCCATCGCCCCCGCCGTCCTGATTCTGGCAGCCTGGGGAATAGAGCGAATGGCCCGCCTCTGGCGGCCGCTGGGCATCGGAGCCGCCGTCCTGGGGCTCCTGATGGTCAACGGCCTGGTGCGCGACCTCACCGACCCGGCTGTCCAGCGGGGGGACTGGCGCTTCATCGCCCGCTACGTGGAGACCCATGAGGGGCCCAACGACATCGTGGTCATCTCCGCCTTTTACTGCGACCACGCCTTTCGGCGATATTATCACGGGCACTCGGCCATATTTCCCTTTGAGGCCAACCCCTACGAGCCGGAATTCATTTATCAGGGACTGCCGGAGCAGTACGACCGGATGTGGCTGATCCTCCACCACGACCAGGCAATGGCACCGGGGAACCGGCTGATAGAGGCTGCCGATGCGATGTTTCCCCGCATCACCGAACAGTACCCCAACGCCGGGCAGATCACCATGATCGCCTACCAGTTGCGGCCCACCGTCCCGGCGCTCCCGGAGGGGGCCCAGCCCCTGCAGGTCTGCTTCCAGAACGGCCTCTGTCTGGCTGGTTATCAGGTGGACACGACGGCGCTTCTGGCCACCGAGAACCTCTCCCACCCTCCCAGCAACTGGCTGCACGTGACCCTCTACTGGCAGCGGACGAACGCCTTTAACGGCGCCCCCTTCCGCCTGCTGGTCCGGCTGATAGACGGCTCCTTCAACGTCTGGGGTGGGAATATGGACCGGCACCCGGCCCTGCTGGACCACTATCCGCCGGAGAACTGGCCCACCGACCGCCTGGTGGAGGCCCATTATGACCTGAACCTGAATCCGGTTACTCCTCCTGGAAATTATCGCCTGGAAATCAGCCTGGCAGCCAACGGGGACGAGAACCAGCGGGTCCCACTGGTGGACCCGCCGCCGGGGATGCCCCCTGACCGCTGGGTGTTTGAAGACATTCGCATCCTCCCGTAACGAACGATGGAACCCGCAAACCGTCCGGCATCTTCCCGGCTCAGTCCATACCTGGCAATAACCGCCATCCTGCTGGTCGGTGCGTTCCTCCGCTGGATTCACCTCGCGCCCCTTTCCGACATGCTCAGTTACGACGAAGCATACTACGGCCTGGATACTCTCTCCCTTATAGAATCCCCCCGGCTGACCCCCTTTCTTCCGGCCAATCTGGGACGGCAAAGCCTGTGGTGCTACGTCCTGATTCCCTTCGTCGCGATCTTCGGGGCCCATCCCTTTGCCCTGCGGCTGGCAGCGGGATTCGTGGGCATCCTGACCGTCGCCGCCATGTACCGGCTGGGGAAAGAGACACTCACGCCCCGAGCGGCCCGCTGGGCGGCTCTGGTTTTCTGCGTCGCCGGATGGCCGGTCCACCAGAGCGGCCTGGGGATGCGGGCTGTCCTCTGGCCCCTGATCGGCACCCTGGCCTTCGCATCTCTGATGCAGGCCCGCCGCACCGACCGGACGGCCCTCTGGGTAGAGACCGGAATCTGGGCGGGCCTCCTCTGGTATACCTACTTCTCGGCTCTTCTGTGGATTCTCTACGTGGTGCTTCTGCTCATCGGATGGCTGTTCGGGAAGACCAACCGGCGCCGGGGACTGATGGTCGCTCTGCTGGTGGGCACGCTGGTATCGCTCCCAATGCTGGTGTACGGCTACCATCATCCGCAGGACGTCCTGGGACGTCCTCAGGGAGTGCGGGTCTCCAGCCTGGCAGAACTGGCCGACACTGCGCGGGCATGGGCCCGGGTCTGGTTCTCCCCGGCCGACGACCCGGGCCGTTATAACCCCCTCTGCCCGGTAGTGGATGCCAGCCTGGCCACTTTCTTCGTCATCGGGTTGCCCGCCCTCTGGTGGGCCGTCCGCAAGAGGTGGCAGGCGGCGTGGCTCCTGGGGTTGGTTCCGGTCTCCCTCCTCCCCTCTCTCCTGAGCCGGGATGCCCCCCACTTTCTGCGCGCGGCGGGCCTGACCGTCCCGGTCGCGCTGATCGTGGGGGCCGGGGCCTGGGGACTGGAGCGGTCCCTGCACCGCGTTCGGCTCCAATCCCTGGCAACCCCGCTCCCCACGGCGCTCCTGCTTCTGACGGCCATCCTCACCGTTCAGGGTACTGTCCGCTGGCTCCGCCACCCCTACGTCTTCCTGTTGATGGAGCAGCACGTGAATCAGGGGGCAAATTTCATCCGGACCGCTGTCCCGAAGGATACACCCGTCTACTTTTCCCCATTCTACCCCTCCCATCCGGTGGTCTCATTCCGCCGCGCCGACCTGGCCCCCCGCCCCGTCGGCGCCTTTGACAGCCACCTCTGCATGGTGGTCCCGGAGCGGCCCGCCGTCTACGTCTCCGTCACCCTCTACGAGCCCAGTTTCAAGGAGAACCTCTCCCGCTGGGCCGAGACTTCCGTCCTCTTCCAGGACCCGGGTGCCAGCCCTCCGCGCTACACCGTCCTCCAGGCCGTGCCCAAACCGGAGATTCTGCAGGAGCCGGGGACCGCCGGGGCCGTCTTCGGGGAACGGGTAGAGATGCGCCTGCCGGACCCCATCTCATCCACCGTAAATGCCGGAGCAACCGTTCCCGTCTCTCTGGCGCTGCGGGCCCTCCAGCCTCTGGGCCGGTCCTACAGCGTCTTCGTCCACCTCTACGGCGACCCGCCCCCCTACGAGGGCGGCCCCCTCTGGGCCCAGACTGATGGCCCGGCCTGCGGGCCCTACACTTCCGACCTCTGGCGGACGGACGAGTGGGTGATAACCACCTTCTCCCTGGCCCTTCCCGAGGGCCTTCCCCCCGGGCGCTACACCATCGGCATGGGGATATACGACAGTGCCAGTGGCGTCCGTCTCTCCCTGCCCGGACAACCCCACGACTTCCTGCCCCTGCAGCAACTGGAAATTCGCTGATCTACCTTTTTGCAACGCAGGCAAACCAGGGGTATAATAGCCCACATCACGATTCACGTTTGAACCCCGCCCTCATCCCGTCTTACCAGGAGGAGGTCGCCTATGGATTTCCTCACCCGCCTGACATCCGGACGCCCCATCGTTGCCGACGGCGCGATGGGGACGATGCTGCAGGCCGCCGGCCTGCCGCCGGGCAAGACCGGCGAATTCTGGGTCCTGGAACGGCCAGATGCCATCGCCGCCGTCCACCGTGCCTACGTGGAGGCCGGCGCCGATTTGATTCTCACCTGTACCTTCGGCGGAACCCGCCCCCGCCTGGCCCGGTCGGGGCTGGCCGACCGGGTCGCCGAGGTCAACCGCCGGGCGGTGGAAATCGCCCGCCAGGCCGCCGCCGGACAGGCCCTCGTCGCCGGGGACATCGGGCCACTGGGGGAGTTGCTGGCCCCGCTGGGGAAACTATCCTACCAGGAAGCAGTGGACCTGTTTGCCGAACAGGCCGCCGCACTGGCAGAGGCCGGCGCGGACGTCCTCTACGTTGAGACGATGTCCGCCCTGGACGAGGCCCGGGCCGCTGTGGAGGGAGCCCGACGGGCTGCCCCCCATCTTCCCGTTACCCTCACCTTCTCCTTTGATACGCACGGCCGGACCAATATGGGCGTCCGACCGGAGCAGGCAGCCAAAGCAGCCCTGGAGTGGGGGGTGGCGGCCTTCGGCGCCAACTGCGGTACCACGCTGGAGATGACCCGGGAGGCACTGGAAAAGATGCAAGCAGCGGCTCCCGACGCAATCCTCATCGCCAAGCCGAACGCCGGTCTGCCGCGAATGGTGGAGGGCAAACCGGTCTACGACGCGACGCCAGAAATGATGGCCGATTTTGCGGCCCGCGCGGTCGCCCTGGGCGCGCGGATCGTCGGCGGATGCTGCGGCTCCAGCCCGGCCCACATTCAAGCCATCGCCCGGCGACTGGCTGCGTAGCGTACAGGATGAATCCCGTGCTGCTCTCCGCCTGCGATCTCTCCTTCCCCCAACTCCAGGCCCTGCTGGAGGAGTGGGGCGAACCGCCGTTCCGGGCCCGACAGGTCTGGGAGTGGCTCTACGTCCATCTGGCGGACGACTGGGAGCAGATGACCAATCTGCCGCGCGCCCTGCGGGAGCGCCTCGCCTCTCACCTCCCCCTGGTCTCGCCGCGCGTCCTGGCCACCCAGGTCTCCTCCGACGGCCTGACCCGCAAGGACCTCCTACAACTGGCCGACAGGGAAACGGTAGAAACCGTGCTGATGCGCTACGAGCGGCGGCGCACCGCCTGCATCTCCACCCAGGTGGGCTGCCCCATCGGATGCCTCTTCTGCGCCACCGGACAGGCGGGCTTCCGCCGCAATCTCTCCGCCGGGGAGATTGTCGCCCAGGCACTGCACTTCGCCCGCCTCCTGCGAGCCGAGGGGAACGTCCCCGCCGACCGGCCCCTCACCAACGTCGTGCTCATGGGAATGGGGGAGCCTCTGCTGAACTATGAGGCCACTCTGGAAGCGGTCCGCCGCCTGAGCGACCCGCAGGGCTTCCGCCTGGGACAGCGCCATATCACCCTCTCCACCGTCGGCATCGTGCCGGGGATAGACCGGCTGGCAAACGAGACCTCGCCCAACGGAGGACCGCTCCAGATTACGCTGGCCATATCCCTGCATGCCGCCACCGACGAACTGCGTAACCGCCTGGTCCCCATCAACCGCCGCTACGGGCTGGACGCCCTCTTCGCGGCGTGCCAGCGCTACGTCGCCCGTACCGGCCGTCGGATCAGTTTTGAGTGGGTGCTGATCGCCGGTGTGAACGATTCCCCCGCCCAGGCCAGCGCCCTCGCCGACCGACTTCAGGGGCTGATCGCCCACGTCAACCTGATCCCCCTCAACCCCACCCCCGCCTACGACGGGAAACCGCCCTCCCGTCAGGCCATCGCGGCGTTTACGGCGGTGCTGGAACGACGAGGGATTCCGTTCACCGTCCGCCTGCGGAGGGGGATTGAGATTCAGGCCGGGTGTGGGCAACTGAGAGGGGTGAAACGTGAAACGTGAAGCGTGAAGCGTGAGGGGGAGATGAGAGAGGCCATCCGCGCGCGGGCGCAACGGATAGACAGTCTGCGGTCTCTGGTGACGGTGGGAAACCACACGGTCGTGGTGGACCCGCCCCCGGAGGAAGGGGGAACGGGTACGGGGATGAGTGCTCCCCAGTTGTTCGCGGCGGCCATGGCGGCCTGCATCGTGGGTTTCATCGCCAACTCGTGCCGCCTCCGGGACATCTCGCTGACCCGGCTGGAGGTGGAGTTGACCGCGCCCATTCAGGGCGTCCCGCGCCGCGTTGGAGATATGGAGGTGGTGGTCCGGATGGAGCCTGAACCGCCCGAAGAGGTCCGCCAGCGCCTGTTGGCTGTGGCGAAGCGGGCCACCCTGCTCAACACGCTGGCCCATCCGCCCCGGGTCGTTATCCGGTTTGCGTCTGGGCCAGAAGACGCCGGGCCCCTTCCTCCAGACGCCTCCGGACCTCCGGCGTAACCGCCCACCCGACGGCGTCCATCGCCAGCAATACCCCACCGACGACCGGGGGCACTTCCAGCCGGACCAGACGGGCGCCGGGAGCGACGGCTTGAACAGTCCCGCGCAGAGCGTCCAGCAGGAGCGAATTGGCGGAGCGGAAGAGTCCCCCCGCCAGCACCAGGTCAAACTCCTCGTCCTCCATCCCCAGGCGGCGGATGACGACGACGGCCCCGCCGCCCAGTTCCCGCCCGGCCCGCAGGACAATTTCCCGCGCGGCCCCATCCCCGCCGTCGGCCTCCTCCATCAGGGCCTGCACCACGTCGGCGACCAGGGGGAAGAGGTTATACCGCCAGCGGCTGACCCCCTCTAACAGGTCCGCCACGTCGGCCGCGCCGACCAGACGGACCAGCCGGTCTGAGAGGGTGGTGGCGGGCCCCCGCCCGGTGTAGGCCCGGGCGACGGCATGGAGCGCGGCCTGAGCCAGGTCGGGGGCGCTTCCCCAGTCGTCAAACGGGTAGCCCAGGCCCAGCGTGCGGGCCATCTCCCCCCACCGGTTCCGCCCGGCGACGGTGGTGCCGGTCCCGGCGACAATCACCACCCCCCAGGGTTCCCGCGCCCCGGCCCGCAAGGCGACGAAGGTGTCGTTCACCAGGACCGACGGCCCGTAGAGGCCCAGTTCGTCCACCAGCGGACGCAGTCGGGCCTCGTCGGAGGGCCAGTCCAGCCCCGCCAGGCCGTAGCCCGCCGCGGTCACTTCCTGCGGAGAAGTCCGGGCCGCCGTTAGCGCCTCCCCCACCGCCTGCCGCAGCGCGGTCAGAGCGCCGTCCAGCCCGACCCCCTCCCAGTTCCCCGTCCCCGCCCGTCCGATGCCCAGAACCTCCCCAGTCTCGTCGGCAACCAGGGCGTGGGTCTTCGTCCCTCCAGCATCCACTCCCACAAACCGCATCTTTCCCTCCAGGGGTTATATCTCACACAAAGACACAAAGGCACAAAGGCACAAAGCATAAAAATAATTTTTTTCTTTGTGTCTTTGTGTCTCTGTGTGAGGTTACTTCCCGGCAACAGCCAGGATGCCCGCCACGCCCAGCAGGGCGATAACCCCACAGGTCTGGGGGATGCCCAGAAGGGGGATGAAGAACGTCCCGCCTAAGAGAGCCCCCAGGCATCCCCCCGCCAGGTCGGCCCCGTAGAGGCGACCGGCGGCCCGGCCCACGTCCCCCGGTTCGGCCTGAAGGGCCAGGGGGAATACTGCCCCACCCCACCCTCCGCCCAGCAGGGCCAGCAACGGGAAGACGGCCGCCGGGAGGGGCCATCCCAATAAAAGGGGGAGGGCCGCCGCGCCAATGACCAGTGTGCCCATCAGGGCCAGCAGCGCCCGGTGGGCCGTCGGCGCCGCCCACGGACGGGAGGCCCCCCACCGGCTCCCCAGCACCATCCCGACCATGTAGGCCATCACGATGAGGCTGACCTGCGCGTAGAGGGAGCCGTGGCGGACCTGGAAGGCCAGCAGGATCACCACCTCCAGCATCATCCCCGCCAGTCCCGCGCCGCCGACGGCCATGGGGACGGCCCACCGGCGTCGGACGCGCGCCAGTCCCACCGGTATGACCAGCGCCAGGGCGACCCAGTTCAGCCGCAGGAGGTCCGTCCGTTCAAAAAAACCGCGCAGGCGCGGGGTGAAGCGGGAGAGCCACAGAGCCAGGTCGTAGTAGTAGCAGATGGGCGTCAGGTCCCGGTTGAGGCGCACGCCTGCCGTCGCCTCCAGCGCCTCCCGCACCTGGGCGAAGCGGTCGGTGGTGAAGAGATAGCGGATGTACGACGCCGTCACCCAGCGGGTGGAAATCCCCCGTTCGGCCAGCCGTCGGCCCCAGAGGTCCGGGTCGGCCTCCAACGGGTCGGGGGACGCCAGGAACCGGGTGGCATCGCCGGGCAGCACCAGCACGTGGGAGAAGACCGCGCGCAGGGTGTGGTAGATGCTCCCGTTCCGGCGGGCCAGTTCCGGGCTCCAGTAGTTCTCCGCCGCCGGCAGCCCCAGGGCCAGGATGCCGCCCGGATTCAGGACGGCCCGGACTTCCCGGAAGAACTCCTCCGTGTAGAACCGGTTCAGCGCGCCGGTGGACGGTTCGGGCAGGTCCAGGATGATTATGTCAAAGGTCTGGCGGGCCGTCTGCACAAACCGCCGCCCGTCGGCCAGGACGACGGTCACCCGGGGGTCGTCCAGCACGGCGGCTTCGTCGGGCGGAAGGTGGAGACGGGCGGCCTGCAGGAGCAGCGGGTCGGTTTCCACCACGGTGACGTGGGCCACCGGGTGACGGAGCGCCTCCCGCAGGTTCCCGGCGGCCGCGCCGCCGATGAGGAGGACGTCCCGCGGGGCCGGGTGAGCCAGGAGCGGCGGATGTACAACCTCCTCGGGGGCCGTCCCCTGCGTCTCAAACATCAGGAGGCCGTTCTCGTAAAAGATACGCTGGCTATCCCGGGCCTGGATGACGATGCGACCGTAGGGGGAATCGGCGGCGAAGGCCAGGTCCGACCACTGCCAGCGGAGGGTGGCGCGGTGAATAGGGGATGCAAGAGGCAAGAGAGCGAGAGGCAAGAGGGCGAGAAGCAAGAGGGCGAGGGGCAAGTTGGCAAGTTGCAAGTTGGCAAGGGGCAAATTTGCAAGGAAAAAGGCTGCGGCCAGATCAACAATCAGGATGAGCGCGGCGGTCTGGAAGGGGTCCAGGTAGCGGATGAGGACGAAACTGAAGAGCGCGCCGCCCGCGGCGGCCCCGGCGCACTCCCAGAGGTAGGCCTGTCCGGCGGGGCGGCCCGTTTCGGCCAGGCGCCGGGCCAGGAGGGGGAAAAGCCCCCCTGCCAGCAAGCAGACCGGCGCGACGGTCAGAACCACCGTCCCCACCATCGGCCCGAACTCCACCAGGGCACCAGGCGGTACCTGCAGAAGCCCCCGCGCGGCGCGCACCAGGAGCATCTGGAGGGCCGGCAACAGCCCGAGAGCGACCAGTCCTCCCGCCAGAATTTTGTGACTACACGAAACGAAACGGCCCGCCAGCCCGGCGCCCAGCGCCCCCCAGGCCAGCCAGGCGGTCAGGATCAGGCCCAGGACCAGTTCGTTGCCGTAGAAGACGGCGACCAGTTCCCGCACCAGCAGGACCTGGGCAACGGTAGAGGTGAAACCAAGAGCCAGAAGGGAGACCCGCATGAGTTGGGTGAAAGGGAAAGATACAGGCCTGACGGCTGCGCTACCCGTTGCGTCGCGTAACATTCAGGCGTTGACTGAAGTCGCCCTTCCTGGGCCTGCGGCCGATGGTCGGCCTTCGCCGACCTCACCCCACCCCCGGCGGCTGCGCCGCCGGGGGTGGGGTGAGGGCAGGCCGACAACCGGCACGAAGTGCCCGGGGAGGACGATTTCAATCGGCTGAATAGTACGTCGCTACCTTTCCGACCGTCAGCAGATAGAGCGCGGCCTCCTCAGAGCCGTCCACCCCCAGCAAATCGTTCACCCGGTCGTCCAGAAAAGCGCCCACTGCGCAGGCCCCCAGCCCCAGTCCCGTCGCCGCCAGGTAGATGTTCTGCCCGATGTGGCCGGCCTCCAGAAGGATGTAACGGTAGGTCCGTTCCCGGTAGCGCCAGCGGGTGCGCTGGAAGATGGCGGTCAGGATGAAGCAGGCCTGGGCCGTCCCCAGCATCTCCTGCCCCACGCCCGCGACAACCAGAGACGCCCGCAAGTCACCCGCCCGCAACAACTCCAGAGCATGGTCAGCGACGGCGTAGTGATACAGGCCCATCTCCAGGCTCGCCACATCGTGGACGGCGACGTAGGTCTCTATGGGATACAGGGCACCGGCGGAGGGAGAGGCCCGGAATCCCCACCGGGGCTCCGTAATGCCCTGAGCGGCGTAAAGAAGGGTGGACAGGTCCTCCAGCGACAGGGAGCCGGCGAGGTACTCCCGACGGGAGCGGCGGGCAGCGATGACCTCCCACAGGTCTGCGGGCGGCCGATGCGGCGCGGGCAGAGGGATGCGGGGGACCTGGGGATACACTTTCATAGCAGGGGGACGAGGCCCCCAGTCCAGGCGCAGGCCGTCGGCCCCGGAACCGCCCGGCATGCTCCATCGGTGATACTGCTGGCCCAGGTCGCCCTCAGCGGGGGGACGGGAAGCCGGAAAGAAACGCCCCAGCAGAAAGCCGCCCAGTCCAGCCAGCGCCCCGATGAGGAACCCCCGCCGCCCCAGGCCGGGCCGGACCTCCGCCCCCGGCGTCACCGGGGGCGCGGCGGGCCGCTGAGGCCGCCGTCGCAGAGAACGCAGGTAGTTCAGCACGCGCTGACGGTTGAGGGCCAGGTGAACGAGGGCCAGCGCGGCGCAGGTGTAGCCGGCCCAGCGGTGAAGGAGGAACTGAGGGAACCCCAGGAGGTGGGCCAGCAGGCCGCTGACCAATACGTACGTACCGGTCAACAGCATCCCGGCAATGACCGCGTACTCCAGATGCCGCCGTTTCATCGGTCCACTTCCTTACCGCAGAGGGGCTGGGGCGCGATGAGAAATCGGCCTTCCTGGGCGCTTTCGCGCCGGGCATCGGCCTGCGCCAACGCTTATTCTCAAGGCAGGCTCTGCCGGGTGTATCTCAAAGTTGTAGGACAACTGCGAGCAGTTGTCCTACAGAGCGGCCAGGCCCGACGAAATTGGGACCCACCCGGCTCTGCCACTACGGCCCTTAAAGCACCCATGCCCAGCCCCCCACCCCACGCCTACCCGGCCCCGTACACGGGGATGGCCGCTCCGTGGACGGCGCGCGCTGCATCCGAGGCCAGGAAAAGAATCACATCGGCGATCGCTTCCGGCTTCACCCAGCGCGCCGGGTCGGCCTTGGGCATCGCCGCCCGGTTCTGCGGCGTGTCTATGGTGGAGGGGAGGACGCAGTTGACGGTCACCCCCGTCCCCCGCAGTTCCGCCGCCAGACTCTCCGTCAGCCGGATCAGCGCGCTCTTGGCCGCGCTGTAGGCCGCCGTATTCTTCCCGCCCTCCAGCCCGGCCCGCGCGGCCACGTAGATGATCCGCCCGGCCCCCTGGGCCACCATCACCGGCACCACCGCACGCGTCACCGTCAGCGCAGTGCGGACGTTGAGGTCAAAGAGGGCCTGCCAGGTCTCCAGGTCCGTCTCGTGGACGGGCTGGCCGCCCCGATAGCCCCCCACCGTGTGCACCAGGACGTCTATCCGCCCCAGACGCCGGAGGGCCTCCTCCACCATCCCCTTCGCAACGTCGGCATCGGTCAGGTCCACGGCGGTAGCCAGGTAGTGGTCGGGGGAGTCGGTCAGGTCAGGGAAGAGGACCGGCAACCGGTCCGGCGCGCGGTCCACCAGAACCAGACGGGCCCCCGCGGCCCGGAAGGCGCGGGCGACGGCGGAGCCCAGATTCCCCGCTGCACCGGTCACCATCACCACGCGATCCGTAAAAGCATCCATCTCCGCCATCTCCTGTCGTCTGTGGTCTGTCGTCCGTCGTCCGTATTATACCTGGTATCCTCTGTTCTGCCAAAACCCCGCCCGACGGGTAACTACCTACGTACCGACGAACGTCGCCCGCCACAGGCCTTTGGCCTCCGGTCGGCCTTCGCCGACCGGGGGCGTCGGTGCAGGCCGACGCCCGGCACCGCGTGCCCAGGGAGACTGATTTCCCATCAGCGCACAGCGGCAAGCCAGCCGGGGAGGTGTTACCCGGGTGTGTCCCAGTTTTGTCGGGCGGGGCCGCTGGCCTTTTCGCCTGGCCGTAAACGGCCAGGCTCCGGCGAAGATGAGGCGCGAGAGCGCCCCTCTCCACCCTGGCAGCCCAGGTTCCCGAAGGGCTACCGAAGGGAAAGGGCGCTTCCAGCGCCCTGGGCAACCTCAGCCAGGCCGTTGACGGCCTGGCCCACCGGGCTCCCGATGATTTTGGGACACACCCGTTGCATTTTACCAACTCGCCCGTATAATAAGGCTGACCACCCAATCTGTCAAGCGGAGGAACTGCCCAATGAAAGCGCTCTGTTTCCACGAACACGGGGAACTGGACGTCCTGCGGTACGAGGAGGTGCCGGACCCGCAGCCAGGGCCGGGGCAGGTACTGGTGCGGGTGCGCGCGTGCGCGCTGAACCACCTGGACATCTGGGTGCGCCGGGGATGGCCGGGGCTGAAACTCCCGATGCCCCACTGGTGCGGCGCGGACATCGCCGGAGAGGTGGCTGCGCTGGGGGAGGGGGTCTCCGGATGGGAGGTCGGGCAACGGGTGGTGGTGGACCCCGGCGTCTCCACCGTTGAGGACGAGTACACCCGCCGGGGGGAGGACTCCGTCAGTCCGGGGTACGTCATCCTGGGGGAGCAAATCCGGGGCGGACAGGCGGAGTACGTGGCCGTCCCGGCGGGCAACCTGATGGCGATGCCGGAGGGGTGGGACTTCCCTCAGGCGGCGGCGCCGCTCCTGGTCTCCCTGACGGCCTGGCGGATGCTCATCCACCGGGCCCACCTGCGCGCAGGCGAGTCCGTGTTGATCATCGGCGCCGGCGGCGGGGTCAACTCTATGGCCATTCAGATCGCCAAACTGGCCGGCGCCACCGTCTATGCCCTCACCTCCACCGAGGAGAAGATGGCCCGGGCGAAGGAACTGGGGGCAGACGTGGTCCTCAACTATCGGGAAGACCCCGACTGGCCCAAAACCCTCTACAAACTGACGGACCGGCGGGGGGTGGATGTGGTGGTGGACAATGTGGGGCGGGCGACGCTGGCCCAGAGCATGCGGGTGGTGGCCCGGGGCGGCCGCATCGTCATCGTCGGCAACACCTCCGGCCCGGAGGCCCAGATAGACATCCGCTTCATCTTCGGCAAGCAGATCAGCATCATCGGCTCCACGATGGGCAGCCACCAGGACTTCCGGGACGTGATGGCCCTCATCTGGGCCGGGAAGTTGAAGCCGGTGGTGGACCGGGTGATGCCCCTGGCGGAGGGGAAGCGAGCCTTTGAACTGATGGAGCGGGGCGAGCAATTCGGCAAGATTGTGCTGGTGCCGTAGAAGAAAGGTGACAGTCACCTTGAGGGTGACTGTCACCTGTTTTCACCGGATGGATTTGAACCCGCTGCCGGTCAGGATGACCACCACGGTCCCCTCCAGGCGGGGCCGGAGGGAGTCCAGCGCGGCGACGGCCAGAGCGGAAGTCGGTTCCACGAAGAAGCCCTGATGGGCCAGGCGCTCCCGGGCCGCCAGGGCCTCCGCATCGGAGACGGCCAGGACGGCCCCGCCGCTGGCACGGACGGTCTCCAGAATCGCCCGCCCGCGCACGGGTGCAGCGATGCGCACCCCCTCGGCCACCGTCTCCCCCTCCGGGACGGGGAGGGGGTCGGCGGCGCCGGATTCCCAGGCGGCGGCCAGCGGCGCGCAGGCCGCCGCCTGGACCCCGAAGAGGCGGGGCATCCGTCCCCCCAGTTCGGCAAACCCCTGGGCCAGCCCCAGCAGCAAACTCCCGTGTCCCACCGGCAGGACGACCGCGTCGGGCAGACGGCCCCCCAGTTGTTCCCAGATTTCATAGGCAGCGGTCTTCATCCCGGCATGGATGAGGGGATGATAGACGTGGCTGGCGTAGACGGCGCCCGAGGCCGCGGCCTCCAGCACGGCCCGGGCGGCCTGGCTGCGGGGGCCGGGCACGGGGACCAGTTGGGCACCGTAGGCGGCAATCTGGGCCTGCTTCACCGGCGAGGCGTGGGCCGGGACGTAGATGGTGGCGCGGATGCCGGCGCGGGCCGCGTAGGCCGCCAGACTGCACCCGGCGTTGCCCGACGAGTCCTCCACCACGTGGTCCACCCCCGCCGCCGCCAGCGCCGTCACCAGAACCGTCGTCCCCCGGTCCTTGAAGGAACCCGTGGGGTTGAGGAACTCGCATTTCAGGAGGACGGGGAGGTCCCCCCAGCGGGCCTCCACCAGCGGCGTCATCCCCTCCCCCAGAGTGACCGGGGGGACGTCCGGCGGGAGCGGCAGCGCGTGCCGGTAGCGCCAGAGGGTGCAGTCATCCCGCCGGATTTGGGCTGGGTCCAGCGTGGGCGCGCCGCGCAGGTCCAGCGCCCCGCCGCATTCGCAGCGGGCACGCGTGGGGTCGGGCGGGTATGTCCGATGACAGAGAGTGCACTGAAAGTCCATACTCGCTTCTTGTTCGTTCGTAGTCAGGCACGGCTACGTATGCAGGATAAATCGCTCTAAGGCGAAATCCGCACTTTGCTTGCCGTATGGGGCTATACCCTCACCCCTCCCCCAGCCCCTCCCCTCTCCCGCTCGCTTTCAGCGGCGGGAGAGGGGAGGGGAAGTGATTTATCCCCCTCTCCCCCGCCGCGAAGCGGTGGGGGAGAGGGGGACAAAGGGGGTGAGGGGGGCCAAAAGCCGCTTGAGCGCATCAGGTGTGGATTTTGCCCTATAGCGTATTTTTACAGGGTTTCTTGACAAAACATTCCAGGATGTTATACTATGAATGGACGCCGGGACAAACGGGCCCGAAGACATTCTGCCCTGTTCTCCCTCACCCAGCGGGTAGCCGGAAGACTGCCCGTCTACACCTTCTGGGGTGGTTTGCGGCTGGCCCGTCCACCAGATTCCCCTCTTTACTGTAACTCCCAGGCCCGGTGAGTCGTTCCAGGAGTGAAGGATGTCCCCATTGGCGGATGGCGACCTGGTTCGCCAGGCCCAGCGGGGGGATCGGGACGCCTTCGCGGAACTGTTCACCCGCTACGAGGGCCGCATCTTCGGCTACGTCTACCGGATGGTGGGCGACCGCGCCTGGGCGGAGGACCTGACCCAGGAGACGTTCATCCGCGCCCATCAGCACCTGAGACGCCTGGGCCCGCCCTACGACTTCAAATCCTGGCTCTACCGCATCGCCGGGAACCTGGCCCTGGATGGCCTGCGGCGGCATCAGCGAGAGGTCCCCCTGCCGGATTGGGACTCCGGCGCGCCGGAGCCGGTGGACACACATCCAACGGCGGACCCGGAACAGCAGGCCCGGCAGGCGGAACTGCGCGCCGCCGTCTGGCGGACCCTCCACCGTCTCCCCAACATGTACCGTCAGGCCCTCCTCCTGCGGGAACTGGAAGGCCTCTCGTACCAGGAAATGGCATCCATTATGGGTATCTCGCTGGATAACGTCCGGGTCGTCCTTCACCGGGCCCGGCTGGCCTTCCGCGACCTCTACGGCCTGCAGGTGATGGCGGAGGAGGGGCGGCTGGCCTGCGATGCGCTGAACGAACTCCTTTCGGCGGAAGTGGATGGGGAACTGGACCGCGCGGCCCGCCGCCGGGTCCGGAAACACATCGCCGCCTGCCCCGTCTGCCAGCGCACCCGAAAGGAACTGCTGACCGTCTCCAGCCTGCTGGCGGCCCTGGCCCCCGTCTTCCCACCGCCGACGCTGAGGCCGGGATTCCTCTCCCGACTCCAGCAACGGCCCCCCTCCGGGCCGCCGCCTCCTCCGGCCCCGCCGCCGGGCCCGGTCTCCCGGCCGGGGAGGGGCCGCTGGATTGCTCTGGCCGCCGTCGGCGGGGTGGTCCTGCTGACGTTGGGGGGTCCTGCTGGCCCTCCTGCTCCTCTCCGGCCTCCGCACCCTCTCCCTCTCGCTGGCGTCTCCCACATCCCCCCCCCGTTGCCTCCCCCGTCGCTTTTCCCCCCATGACCCCGACCGGAGAGGCCGCCGTTGCTCCGGTGGAAGCCACCCCCACGCCCACCGCGCCGCCGCCCGGGGAGACCCCCTCCCCAACGCCCACACCGACGCCCTGTGTGCCAGACGCCCGCTGGGTCGCCGATGTGACCGTCCCCGATAACACCGTCTTCGCCCCCGGGACGCCGTTCGTCAAGACCTGGCGGGTGCGCAACTCCGGCACCTGCGCCTGGGAGCCGGGGACCCGGCTGGTCTTCATCTCCGGCACCCCGATGGGGGGTCCGGCGGCAGACGTGCCCGCGCTGGCCCCCGGCGCGCAGACGGATGTGAGCGTGAGCCTGACCGCGCCGGCCGCGCCGGGGACGTACCGGGCCAACTACCAGTTCCAGGCCCCGGACGGCACTCGCTTCGGCGCGGTCATCTATGTCCAGATCGTCGTTCCGGCGACGCCAACGCCCACGTTCACCCCAACCCCTTCCCCTACTTCCTCCCCGACTCCCTCCCCCACCGTCGCCCCGCCGGTCGGCGGATGCGCCGTCCCCGTAGACCCCGTCTTCCAGCCCGCGCTGGACCGGTTCCGGAGCCTCTACCCGACCGCCGACATTGGCTGCCCGACCCGCGCGGCCTTCCCCGTTCAGGGCGCCGTTCAGGAGTTCTGGGCCAACGTGACCGACCCGAATCCGAACACCCGCTACCGCAGCCTGATGATCTGGCGGTCGGACAACCGGGAAATTTACGTGATAGACGGTGAGGACACGACCGCCTCCCAGAGCGCGTTCATGGCCTACACCGACACCTGGGATGAGGGCCAGCCGGAAATCTACCCCAAGTGCGCCCAGATGACGCCTCCCGCGGGCTACCAGTTGCCCATCCGGGGGTTCGGCAAGGTCTGGTGTGTCAACGGCCTCTGGAGGCCCATCGGCTGGCCCAATCAGCGGGAATTGGGCAACACCCTGCGGGTCCAGCCCACCGCAACGGGCCTGCTCCTGCAGGTCCCCGCTTCAGGGGTGTCCTATCTGGTCGTGCTGGATTACCGGGGGATGCGGGCGGTAAGCGTCCTGAGGTAGTGGATCGGAATTTACCACGAATTCTGTTCTTTTAATTCCCGTAAATTCGTGCAATTCGTGGCAAAAAAGACCAACTGCGTAACTCCCGAGTGTAACAAATTCGCCCCCCTGTCCGTTTCAGAAGTAGAGAGGGCGCCAGGCACAAGATTGTAGGACAACTGCGAGTAGTTGTCCTGCGAGTACACTCCGATCGGCAAAATTGAGACACACCCGAGCGGAGTCTTCCAGGCCTGGCCCATAAACCCCATAATCTGGAAAGGAGAGAGATGACCGAAAAGAAACGCCTGTTCATTCTGATGGGACCAGCCGTCGTTCTGCTGCTGGCCGCGCTGGCCTGCGGGCCGGTGGCGACGGTCGTCGTCACCGCGACGCCGCCGCCTGCGGTACCGTCCCCGATGCCCGAGACCGCCGCCCCTGCCCCCACCGCCGCCCCGCCGACGGAGGCCCCGCCCCCCGAGCCGACGACGGCGGCGGGCTGTACCCTGGGCGCCCGCTGGGTGGCCGATGTGACCGTCCCCGACAATACCGAGTTCGCCCCCGGGACGCCCTTCATCAAGACCTGGCGGGTGCGCAACTCCGGCACCTGCGCCTGGGAGCCGGGGACCCGGCTGGTCTTTATCTCCGGCGACCCGATGGGGAGTGCGGCGGTGGACGTGCCCGCGCTGGCCCCCGGCGCGCAGACGGATGTGAGCGTGAGCCTGACCGCGCCGGCGGCGCCGGGGACGTACCGGGCCAACTACCAGTTCCAGGCGCCGGACGGCACCCGCTTCGGCGCGGTCATCTGGGCACAGATTGTGGTGCCCGCCCCGGCGACAGCCCCACCCCCAACGGAGGCGCCGACGGAGGCGCCGACGGCAACCCCCACGCGCCCCATCGTCATCGTCACGCCCATTTTGCTCACTGTGATCATCCCTATGCAGGCCGACCTGAGCGTCCAGGCAGTGGACCTCCGCCCGCCAACCCCTTCCGCCGGCTCCACTTTCGCGATAGACATCCGGATCACCAACAGTGGATCGGCCAACGCGTCCAACTTCAACGTGCGGGCACTCCGGCAGGCCCGAGGAACAGCCTGTCCGGGACCGGGCACGGTACTTTTTGACCGCCGGTTCAGCGTGAACGCGGGCCAGACTGCCACTTTCAGCGAGAACGCCCAGATCAACGACGCCGGGGATTACAGCATCTGTGTGATCCTGGACCACCTGAACGAAATCGCCGAGACCAACGAGAACAACAACGCCTTCCAGAAGAACATCACCATCGCGGGCCTGCCGGACCTCTATCCGTTCTACATCGGCATGAACACCTGGAACGCGCGCGTGAATCAGGACGTCTGGGTCAGCATCACGCTTCGCAACGGAGGCAACGCACCGGTTCCGGACTTCACCGTGCGGTTGCTCCGGCAGGCTCCCGGTGCGGCCTGCCCGGGCGGCCCTGGCACGGTTATCTTTGATGCCCACGCTTCGCTGGATGCCAACGGCTCACAGGTCTTTGGGCAGACTATCCGGTTCTCTGAAGCCGGAACCTTCCAGTTGTGCGCGATTCTGGACCACATGAACCGGGTGGCGGAATCCAACGAAGGGAACAACGCCATCAGGTCTGACCAGAATGTGGTGGTATCTCCGTAGTCTCTCAGGTGACGGTCACCTTCACCTTGAAGGTGACTGTCACCTGAACATGAGAGGTCCTTAAATGAAACCCAACCGTCCGTTTCTCTTGCTGCTCGCCGCCGGCCTGCTGCTGGCGGCGCTGGCCTGCGGGCCGGTGGTGAGAGTTGTGGTCACCGCGACGCCAGCACCGCTCCCCAGTCCTGCCTTCGTCCCCACCGCAACCGCGCTGCCGCCCACGGTGACCCCCTTGCCGCCCACCGTCGCTCCCACACCTGTCCCGACGACCGGGCCGACCGTCCCCGCAGGCTGGCTGCTCTACACCAACCCTCTGTTCGGCTACTGCTTCTACTACCCGCCCGGGGCGACCATCACCGAGGCCGGCGTGGAGGGCTTTCCCACTGAGGAGTTGCCCCCCGGGAAGACGCCCAGCGAGTACATGGCCGATCTGCAGGCGATGTACGGCAACACCCTGTGCGTTACCGTCCAGTACGGCTCGGGCTACGTCAGCGTCTCCGCCCCTGCTAATCGGGAGTTCCGCTACGCCATCTGCGGGCGCACGGGTGTCGGCGTCGGCACGATGACCGAAAAGAGCGAGACCATTGTCGTCGCGGGGGCCGCGTACACCGCCAGGGGGTACGAGTTTATCGGCGAGGAGACGCCCTGCGATATCCTGCCCTGCCACAACGAGACCATGGTGCTCCTGCTGCCCAATGATACCCGGATAGAATACGGAGCGGCCCCTGTGGAGGGTGTCACCTACGCCGACTATCTGGCGACGACGCGCCCGGTGCTGGTACAAATCGTTACCACTTTCATACCGGGGCCGTAACTACCTGCCGGGGGTCTTTTACCAGTACTTCTGTAGCGCAGGCCGCCAGGCCTGTATGCAGGCGAACAGCCTGCCCTACGTTACCTGCAAACCGGTCAGGGTAGGTGGTTGACCGGGGCCGTAACTACCCGCTTGCAGGTCATTGTGATGTGGCAACTACCTACCAGTCATTGCGAGCCGAAGGCGAAGGGCCACGCCGAGCCCTCGGCCCTGAGGGCCTCGGCCCAAAGTGGCTCCTCGCCTGAGGCGCAATCTCATGGCTGCGGTAGGACAACTGTGAGCAGTTGTCCTAAGAAAGGAGTATCGGCTATGAACAGGAAGATACGTTCCCTTGAGCATGTCGTTATGGCTGTCTGCTTGCTGCTGGCGGCGCTGGCCTGCGGGCCGCTCCCCACCCTGGTCGTCACGGCGACACCGACGCCGCCGGTGGCCTGCGCGCCGCTCCTCTGCCCGGAGGGCCAGGTGCCCTTCTGCCCCGGCGAATGTCCGGGCGGCTGCGGCCTGATCTGCGTCACGCCCACTCCGTCGCCCTCGCCGGAGGTCACCCCGCCTGCCGGAGAGGTCACCCCCGCCGGGCCGACGACAGCGGCAGGCTGTACCCTGGGCGCCCGCTGGGTGGCCGATGTGACCGTCCCCGATAACACCGTCTTCGCCCCCGGGACGCCGTTCGTCAAGACCTGGCGGGTGCGCAACTCCGGCACCTGCGCCTGGGAGCCGGGGACCCGGCTGGTCTTCATCTCCGGCACCCCGATGGGGGGTCCGGCGGCAGACGTGCCCGCGCTGGCCCCCGGCGCGCAGACGGATGTGAGCGTGAGCCTGACCGCGCCGGCCGCGCCGGGGACGTACCGGGCCAACTACCAGTTCCAGGCCCCGGACGGCACCCGCTTCGGCGCGGTCATCTGGGTGCAGATTGTGGTGCCGGGCACGCCCACGGCCTCTCCGGCCCCGGTCTGCACGCCCCCGCCCTGCCCCTCCGGCGGCGTTCTGATGTGCCCGACCCCCGGGGCCTGTCCCGGCGGCTGCGGCGTGATCTGTGCCACGCCCACCCCTTATCCGCCCCCCGGCCTGGCGATTCTCTCGTTCTCCGCGGAGGTGGTCCAGGACCTGCCCCCGGCGGGAAAGCGCCTCCGCTTCTCCTGGCGGACCCAGGGGGCAACGCATGCGGGCATCTGGAGCGGCGCTCAGATGCGCTTCCCCAGATACTGGGAGGCGACGCCGCCGGGCGAGGGGACGCTGACGGTGGACGTGGCGACCACCTACTACCGTGACCCGACGATGACGCTGGTCGCCCGGGACGCGGCGGGCAACGAGGTCCGGGCCTCCGTGGTGGTGCCGTGGGCCTGCCAGTACGCCTGGTTCTTCCCCACGGACAACCGGGCCTGCCCGGCCTACGAGGCCAGCACCACCTGGGCCGCCGAGGAACCCTTTCAGCGCGGCCGGATGATCTGGCTGCAGGAAGTCCGCACCGGGTCCGCCGTCTACCAGAGGGTCATCCTGGTCTTCTACAACGACGGGCGCTTTGAGAAGTACGCCGACACCTTTGTGGAGGGGGTGGACCCCGAGAGCGACCCGGCCATCGTGCCCCCGGCGGGGCTGTATCAGCCGATTCGGGGCTTCGGCAAACTCTGGCGCACCAACTCCCGCGTTCGGGACGGCCTGGGCTGGGCCACCGCTCCCGAGCAGGGGTTCTATACCCAGTGGCAGATGCAGATCGCCGAGTCCATCGGCATCCCCTTCTACGTGCGCCGGATGGACGGACGGATCATCCGGGCCGCCGGGTGGGATATGGGTGCGGGGACGTGGGAGGAGGTGCCATAACAACCACGAAGGACACGAAGGAACACAAAGGGCTCTTTTCTGGTTATCTTTGTGTCCTTTGTGGCAAAGGGCGTTTTCTGCATACCGGGAGGTGTACGATGACATAATGGGAGGTGTACGATGAAAAGGATGCATATGATGAAAGGGAAACTCCTGCTGAGCCTCGGCCTGGGGGGACTGCTCCTGGCGCTGATGCTGGGGCTTCTGGCCCTGGCCGGACCACCGACAGCGCGGGCGACGGGCGACGCCTGTGATCGCTGCGCGGTCAGCGGCGGCTATAGCCGTTGGCCCGATACCATCCGCGGCTCCGCCATCTCCGGCGGCAACGCGGGCCGCGCCGCCGGGGATGCCCGCTGCGGCGCCGCCGCCGATGTGCAGGCGTTGCCGGACCTGGCCGAATCCGGCCACAGGGTCTATCGGGTGGAATTGCAGGGACCACGTGCCACTCCGCTTTCCCCCGGCATCACCACCCGCGTCTCCCTCCCCGACATGGGGAGTGAGGCGAACGCCGAATCCCGCTTTCCCGCCATCTCCGCCGACGGCCGCTACGTCGCCTTCCAGTCCGCCGCCAGCAACATGGTCGGCGGCGACGAGAACGGCAGAATAGACATCTTTGTCCGCGACCGGCAGGCCGGCCGAACGTATCTCGTATCGGCCACTCCCCGTGGCGAGGAGGGTAATTTTGACTCTGAGGAGCCCTCCATCTCCGCCGATGGCCGCTACGTCGCCTTCCAGTCTTCCGCCAGCGACCTGGTCTACGGCGACGAGAACACCACGACTGACGTCTTCGTCCGCGATATGCAGGCCGGCCGGACCAACCGGGTCTCGGTGAACTCGTACGGCCAGGAAGCCGCGGACGCCTCCGGCCAACCCGCCATCTCCGCCGACGGAAGGTACGTCGCCTTCCTGTCCTGGGCCTCCAATCTGGTCATCAGCGATACCAATCGCAACTCGGACATCTTTGTCCATGACCGGCAGACGGGCGAGACCACCCGTGTTTCCGTCGCCTCCAACGGGCGGGAGGGGAACGCCCGCTCCTACCACCCCGCCATCTCCGCCGACGGCCGTCACGTCGCCTTTGTCTCCCATGCCGACAACCTGGTTGCCAACGACACCAACAACCAGGACGACATCTTTGTCCACGACCGGGAGACCGGCCAGACGACGCGCGTCTCCATCGCCTGGAACAGCGCCCAGGCGAACTCGTTGAGCGACAACCCCTCCATCTCCGCCGACGGCCGCTACGTCGCCTTTGATTCCCGCGCCAGCAACCTGGTCATCAGCGACACCAACGGTGCCTATCTGGATGTCTTTGTCTACGACCGGCACACGGGCCAGATCGCCGTCGTCTCGGTCAATTCCAGCGGCGAACAGGGGAACAGCGATTCCGGCTGGCCCGCCATCTCCGCCGACGGCCGCTACGTCGCTTTTGTATCCTACGCCAATAATCTGGTGGGGGGTGACACCAACGGCACGTGGGATGTCTTCCTCCACGACCGACAGACGGGCCAGACCACGCGCGTCTCCGTCACCTCCGGCGGGGGCCAGGGCGATGGCCCATCCGAGTACCCCGCCATCTCCCCCGATGGCCGCTACGTGGCCTTTGAATCCGATGCCACCCGACTGGTCTCCGGCGATACCAATGGCGTGCGGGATGTCTTTCTCCACGACCGGGGCAGCAGCGAGGTGGACCTCTGGATTGAATCGGTCGCGCCCATTCAGACGCTGGTGGGACACCCCCTGGTGCGGGGCAAGACGACGGCGGTGCGGGTGGTGGTGGGTAGAAGCGGCGAGTCTGTTTCTAACGTCTCCATCCGCCTGGACTATAACGGTCGGACACTGACCACCTTCTACGTGGCCGACCCGGCCAACCTGGACGCCCGTCGTTCCCTGGTCCGGGATCATCTTGCCTATCCCCTCTCCTTTACCACGTCCGAAGTCACCAAGACGGTCTACTTTTTCGGCGACGGTCTGACGCCGGCCACGACCGGCCCGTACGTGGTGAGCGCTACGGTGGACTATTTGGGGGCCATCGGCGAATTGAACGAGACGAACAATACCGCCTCGGCGACGGCCAGCGTCTACGAGACCCGCTGGCCGCCGGGGGCTCCCTCTCCCTATCAGGGGTTGCGCCTGGTCTATGTGCGGGCCGACTGGGGTGAGACGCCGCCGCTGGATTTCGTGACCTATGCGAACCAGAGCAGCGCCTTTGTCCGCAGCGCCTTTCCGGTCGCCGCCGACCGCTTCGCCACCGAGCGACTCCCGTCCTTCGTGGCCGATAGCACCGCGTACCGGGGCGCTGACGGCCAGTTGGATGATGCCGAACTGAGGGCCTGGTTCCTGAACCTGAACCAGAGATTGCTCCTCTCCCGACCGAACGCCGACGGCTTTGTCGCCGTACTTCCGGACGACTGGTTCCAGAACTACACCACCGAATGTCAGAATTGCGAGGGCCCGACCTATCTCTCCACTCAACTCGGACTGGCCCAGTTGAACGATTACGGCGACATCGCCGGTTACGTGGCCTCGGCCCACGAGTTGGGCCACGTCTTTGGCCTCTGCCTGGATTGCGAGCAGTACAATCCGTTCTGCAACCCCAACATCGTGGACGGGGTCGGCAACGCCATGTACGACGGCCTCTGGGTGGAAGAGCGGCGGCTGATGCACTATTCGGCGGAATGGCCGGTCTACTCATTTATGGGGGCCGTGGGGGACTATACCTACTGGGTGGACGCTGATTCCTACGGGAAACTCCTGGACAACCGTCGGGTCATGGGCGGCAGATGGCAGGCGACCGAACAGAGTTCGTCCGATCAGGCCATCCTGGTTGCCGGCACGCTCTTTGATGACGGCCGCATAGAACTGGATGACTGGTACGTGCTGAACGACGCCCAGGTGGATGCACTCGTGCCGGGCGATTTCTACCTTCGCTATCTGGATGCCGATGAGCGGGAGTTATCGGTGCTGACTTTCACCCTCTCGCTGACCGTGGAAGAGCAGTTGATGAGCCAGGTGCCGTTCGTCTTCCGGGCGCCGTACATTACTGATACGGCGCGCATCGTGATCGGACGAGGCGCAACCGAGATTGTCTCGCGCACCGTCTCCGCGCATCTCCCGACCGTGACGGTGACATCCCCCAACGGCGGTGAAATTTTTACGGGCACGACGACGGTTTCCTGGAACGCTGCGGATAAGAACGACGACCGCCTGTCCTTCACCGTCCTCTACAGCCCCGACGGCGGCGCGACCTGGAACGCCCTGGCGACCGGCCTGACCGCTTCCCCTTACGCTTGGGATGTATCGGGCCTGCCGCCGGGGAATCAGTACCGGGTCAAGGTGATGGCGACCGACGGGTTCAACACGGGCGAAGACGTATCCGACGGCTTGCTGACCGTCATCGGCCACGTCTACCTTCCCGTTGTTCTGCGGAACTACTGACCTCAGCGGGTGACCATCCTTTGGCCTCGCCCGTTGTCCGCGCGTGGGGAGCAACCGAATCCACGGCCAGAAAGGATGGGGAGCGGGGGTTTGAGGCAGGCGGCTTTGCCGCCCGCCTCAAACCCCCAATTCATACCCCTCTCCACGCCGCGAATGATGAGGTGTACGATGAACCATCAGTCCGGATTCCAGAAGTTCTCTCCAAAATCCAAATCCATAACCGGAGGTGTGAAGTGAAAGGCAAGTGGACCCTTTTGGGGAGCATCCTGGCGGTGCTCCTGCTGGCGCTGGCAGTGGGCCTGGCCCGGGCCCAGGGGCCCCAGCCGCCGGGAAGGGGCGTGCCGCCGCAGGGGGGCGTGGGCATCCAGGCCCTTATGGGCATCGCCTTCACCTACCAGGGGCAACTCAAGAAGGGCGGCAACCCGGTCAACGGCATCTGCGACTTTCAGTTCAGCCTGTATGGTGCTGATAGCGGCGGCTCGCCAATCAGCGTACAGACCACAACCGGTATCACAGTGACCAACGGCCTGTTCACCGTCCCACTGGACTTTGGCGCGGGCACCTTCCAGGGCGATGCCCGCTGGCTGCAGGTTGCGGTCAAATGCGCCGGGGATGCCAGTTACATCCCCCTTGCCCCGCGGCAGGCGCTTACCGCGGCGCCCTATGCCCTCAGCCTGCGGCCGGGGGCGCAAGTGGTAGGCCTGGTCACGGCCGACCCTTATACCGTCATTTATGCCCGGAATACTGCCGCCAGCGGCCTCACCTACGGCGTGGTCGGCGAGAGTGCCAGCACCTCCGGCCGGGGCGTGTATGGCGAGGCCAGCGCCGCCAGCGGCTATACCTACGGCGTTTACGGGCGGAGCTACAGCACCGACGGCTGGGGCGTTGCTGGCTGGGCCAGCGCCAACAGCGGCGCCAACAGGGGCGTGTACGGCCAGAGCAACAGCCCTGCCGGCTACGGCGGCTATTTCCTCAACAACAGCGCCGACGGCGTGGCCCTGTACGCCGTGGGCAGCGGCAGCACGCGCGACAAGGCCACTCTGCGGGTGGAAAATACCGAGGCTGATAGAGGGATGGCCGCCTACCTGACCAACAGTAGCAATTACGCCACCGCCCACTTTGCCAACGGTGGCAGCGGCGAGGTGCTGTATCTGCAAAACGGCGGTACGGATGTCAATGGCACCGGCGGCGGCGATTTTATCACGGCGGTCAACAACCCTGAGGGCGACATCCAGTTTCGGGTGACGACCTCGGGCCAGGGACGTTCTGATGTAGGATGGACGACCCCGGCGGAGGATTTCGCCGAAATGCTCCCCGCCGTTCCCGGCCTGGAGCCGGGGGATGTGCTGGTGGTCGGCGCGGACGGGAAGCTGGCCCGCAGCACGCAAGCCTATCAGCCCACCGTCGTCGGCGTCTACTCCACCCGGCCGGGCTTTGTCGGCGGACAGCCGGTGGAGGGGGAACTGGAGGGGCACATCCCCCTGGCCGTGGTGGGCGTGGTGCCGGTCAAGGCCAGCGCCGAGAACGGCCCCATCTGCCCCGGCGACCTGCTGGTGGCCTCCGCCACCCCCGGCCACGCCATGAAGGCCGGTCCCAACCCGCCGCAGGGCACCGTCATCGGCAAGGCACTGGAGGGGCTGGAGGAAGGGACCGGCGTCATCCAGATGCTGGTCGTGCTCCAGTAGGAGGCGGGCGATGAACGGCTCACGCCTCACGTTTTACGTTTTACGCTTCTCGCTCCTGGCCGCCCTCCTCTCCCCCCTGGCCTCCGTCGCCCTGGCCCAATCCGGCGGCGGCTACGACCTGACCTGGAGCACGGTGGACGGCGGTGGGTACACCTGGAGCGAGGGCGGCGGATACAGCCTGGGCGGCACGGTCGGCCAGCCGGATGCAGGGGTGCTCTCTGGCGGGGATTACACCCTGGCGGGCGGCTTCTGGGGCGGCGCGGCGGCCCGCTACGGCGTCTACCTGCCGTTGGTGATGAGGAATTATTGAGGGGAAAGTGCGAACTATCTATCCCTGATCGGTTTGCAGATAACGTAGCGCAGGCTGTTAACCTGCACACAGGCCGGGCGGCTGCGCGACAGGGCCGTGCCTTATCCTCTCCGCCGCTGCCCGTGCAGGAGATCTGGACAGCGGTGAAACTCTTCACGTAGGCCGTATCCGCCAGTTCGGTCGGCCCGGCGAAGATTTCAAACTTCAGGGGCACGGTGGAGCCGCCCTTGACGGTGTTCCAGACACCGCCCATATCCACCGGCTGATAGAACCCGGAGAGCGTCCATGCCTGGACGGTGTAGGTGCGGGTCTCCTTCTTTACGTTGCCGGCCTTATCGTACGCCGTAGCGGTCATAGTGTGCGTGCCGATGGCGTTGCCGTAGCCGCTGACCGTGCAGCCGTTCGGGCCCGAGAGGTCGTCACTGGCGGTGCAGGTCGGTGCCGCAGGCACGAAGCCGAAGTAGTAGATGCCGCCGTCAACCGGTCCGTTACTCCAGGTGATGGTCGGTGGGGTCTTGTCAATGTTGATGCCGCTGGCGGTGGCGCTGGCGCTGTTGTCTGCCCTGTCTGTGCAACTGCCGGTGGCGGATTGCCCGGCGCCTTCACCGCTCAGCACGACCGCCGGGTCGCAGGCCGCAATGCCGGAGAGCGCGTCCACGCCACTGAAGGAGACGGTCACGTCGGTGTTGTTCCAGCCATAGGCGTTGGGCGCGGGCGACGCTGCCGCCGTGACGGTCGGCGGGGTCTTGTCAATGGAGATTGGCCCCACGGTGGCGGAGGCGCGGTTGCCCGCGTTGTCCACGGCGGCGCCCGTCACGTACTGATCGGCGCCCTCGCCGGTGAGGGTGGCATCCGGCCCGCAGGAGGCGATCCCCGAAGTGGCGTCGCTGCAGGTGAAGGTCACGGCCACATCGGTGTTGTTCCAGCCGTACGAGTTGGCCGCAGGCGCGGCGGAGCCGCTGATATCCGGCACGGTCGCGTCGTACTGGAACTCGTAGGAGCCGCTGCCGCTGTTGCCGGCGTTGTCCCAGCACGAAGCGGAGAACGAGGCGCTGGCGCTATCCGGGCCGCTGTAGGTGCCCCCATCGGCGCAGCCCGCCAGGCCGGAGGTGGCATCGCTGCCGCTGACGCTGAAGACGACCGGGGCATTGTACCAGCTGCCCTGGTCCGGGTCCCGGTCCGGCGCCACGGTGACGGTCGGCGGGGTCGCATCCCGCTGGATGGTGACCGACGCCTGGCTGGTCCCGCCCGCGCTGCTGGCCCTGCAGATGAGGGTCGCGCCGGTGGTGTCGTAGTCAATGAGCGTGTCCTCGCAGCCTTCCAGGATGGTGACCTCGGACTCCGGGTCGGTCACCGTCCAGTCCACGAACACGTCGCTGACATACCAATCCCCGTTACCCTTGGTGCCGGTGATGCTGTAGGTGATGACAGGTGGGGTGGTGTCAGAGGGCGGGACCACACGCAGCGTGAACGCGGCAGGAGCAGTTTCCCAGAGGCTTCCTGATCTTCCACCCGTGACGCTGGCCACAGAAATGGTGTAGTCGCCAACCACGGATGACGAGAACATCACGGTTATTGCATTTGCCTCACCGCAACCGGTGAACGTGAGCGATGTGGAAGATGCGGACACCTGAGATGGTACGCTTAAATTGACGGTGGCAGGGGCGGAACCGGTAGCATTGCAACCATTCGCGTCGCCCGGAGGGATATTGTTCTCCGTCTTGATGTAAAAGCCGACGGCCGTACTGCTGCCCACTGTGATTTCGCGAACCTCCAGGGCCGGGTCAACAGTAGTGTCAATCGTATTGACAACCTGGTCCGCCAGAACCACCCACGGCAGGAGCAGGCTCGCCACCACCACCATGACGGTCAGCGTCCAGAGAAAGGACTTCCGTCTTGCATACATGGTTTCCCCCTTTCTTTCTGACAGGAATTGTTTTTTTATTTAGCGGGAATTGCGACCGTCGGGTCGCAATTCCCGCCGGAGCGATCCGGCTGGTGACCAGAGTCTATCCCCTGTCACCAGCATGGGTCCAGGTGGTGCTGCCCGTTGTTACCGCCACTCCCGGTCTGTCCCCATGGACGGCGGATGCCACCTGGGTGGGATGTTCCTACTTGAAGTTGCCGAAGCTGTCAATCGGGCAGGCGTCGCTGCTCCCCGCCACCATGACATCCCAGTCAAACCGGTAGCCGGGGATCAGGTCCGTGAGCGCTGCGCCGGTGGCGTTGTAGGCGTTCAACTCATATCCGCTGGTCCCAGGAACGGGCGGGCCGCTGTACGTCTGGGGGTTGTTCAGCACAGTCCCCAGGGTGACGCCGGGGAGGGACTTGCCAAACCAGTAGTCGTAGACGAAGCCGTCAAACAGGTCGCCGGGCGATTTGCCGACCAGCGCCCACGCGCCGGGTTTGGCGTTCCTCCAGAAGCCAGGCGAGCACCAGGCACCCTTCTCAAACGGCCGGCAGCCGTGGCTGATGACCAGTTGCGCGTTCTTGACCTTCCCGTCATAGGTGGCGTACACATTGCCGGGGAGCGTGCTGGGGTCGTACCACCCGCTGATGTAGTGGAACGTCCCGTTGCCCTTCTTGGTCATTTCCACCGTTCCCCATGGCCCCGTGATGTCGGCGTTTTTGGCCCCGGTGGCGGTCAGGACCCAGAGCAGGTATGGACCGTCAACGTCCGCGCCGTTCGCGACGCCGCAGAGTTCGGTCCGCAGGTCATACCCCCCGAACCCGTCTGGAATGAGGCCCTGCCCGGTATAAGTGACGCGATTGGCGTAGGCAGCGACCGGTATCGCCATCAAGGCGACGAGGACCAGAGCAATCAGCATGCTACTGTACTTTTTCATGGTGTCCTCCTTAACTTTTTGTTTTTGTAACTATTCAGCGCTAACTGAAGTCACCCTTCCTGGGCCGCAGGCTTTTGGTCGGCCTTCGCCGACCTCACCCCACCCCCGCCGCCTGCGGCGGCACCCCCTGGTATAATAGCGGGTGGTATAATATGAGTGGGTGCGGCAGGCCGTTACCCCCCAGGTGATAAGACCGTAGGGGAGCAGGGTCGCCGTACCCTCTCTTCCGAACAGT